>Ga0065721_10050459_pt1 | contig 19999 bp, 16 predicted proteins | sample Mesricmetagenome_FD_59108 | JGI IMG/M metagenome (GOLD analysis project Ga0065721, IMG submission 59108) | Mesophilic microbial community from rice straw/compost enrichment Sample: eDNA_1 v2 (version 2) | ecosystem: Engineered > Solid waste > Grass > Composting > Bioreactor | place: USA: Davis... | reverse complement strand
CCGATGCTTATATGGCGTATATGAACGAGCACCCGCTCTTCCAAGACATCGTCTACAAGATTGATGACGCAGAGGGCCATGTATTCAAGAAGCTGTTCGTCCGCCATAAGAACGAGCTTGTCACCCTGCGTTACAACAAAAAGATGGACCCCAATGTCCGGACCGGCAAACGGCTGTCTCCTAAGGAATTTTACGAGCAGCTGCAGCGTGATGATGTCATTATCGTGGACGGACGGAACGATTATGAATATGATATCGGCCACTTCCGCGGTGCAATCCGGCCTACCGTAGAGTCGTTCCGCGAATTCCCGGAATGGATTCGCAAGAATCTGCCGGAGGATGCGAAGAATAAACCGATCCTCACCTATTGTACAGGCGGTATCCGTTGCGAGACGCTTACTGCTGTGCTCCTGGAGGAAGGCTTCTCGGATGTTGCCCAGCTTGAGGGCGGAATTGTCACCTACGGCAAGGACGAAGAAGTGAAGGGCCGTTTATGGGATGGCAAATGTTATGTATTTGACGACCGGATCTCTGTTCCGATCAACCGAACGGAAGAAGACATCATTATCGGCAAATGTCAGCATTGCGGCAAACCGGAAGACCGTTATGTGAACTGTGCGAATGTGACCTGCGACAAACGTCACATCTGCTGTGAGGAATGCGAAGCAGAGCATAATCGCCATTGCTCGGAAGAGTGCAAGGTTCATTAATACAAGAAGCAAGCATCACAGATCCCCTGTGGTGCTTTTTTTGTATCTAAAAATCAGGCCGGCTCCCTTCCCTTAAATACAGCCAACAGTCCAATGACAACAGGAATAATAATAATGGGCAGCAAAGTTGAAAAAGGAGCAATCGTCAAATTATATACCGCTAAATCATTCATCCGCAGAAAGCTTTTTTGCGCTATTACAAAAAACAGCACTCCAATCGGAAAAATAAACCTCTTGGCATTTTTCAACCTGAATATATGCCTGAAGAGCAGCACAAATACATATTGCAGCACGACAATTTCAAAGATCGTAAACATCGTCCAGATACAAATAATGGTGATCTCTATTCTTTCTACATACTCTCCGAACTTCACCATTTGGATAGCCGAGAAAAATGGAAAGGTAACGGAGCCTGCCAGATTTATCCCAAGAGCACCGAGGGTCAAGTAGCTGGCTATAAGCAAATACAAGCCGGAGAACAGGATTCCCTTTACAGCAGCAGAGAACGTTTTTTCCATTGCATGAACGCGGGACAATAAAAATCCAAAAACAACTGTTTTGCCAAACGGAAAATAGGAGGATAACAATCCACCATACACAACTGCGGATACAGTGTGTTGAAATGGCGGCAGCAGGGGATTGGTTTCCACTTCACGCCATAGAAACAGAAAAATAATGATAATTCCTACTAGGAAAAAAGGCAGCGTCAACTGAACACTCCGTACAATTGTGCCAATTCCCAGATAGGTTGCATAAGTCGTTGATAATATAATCAGGAGAATAAGTTGATCAGAAGGCATATTAGGAAGTGCTACGCTCGTATAGAAGGAGGACAATGCCCGGCAGGCAGCAGCCATCATCTCAAGAATATAGACCAGATAAATGATGAGAATAAGCTTCGTCATCCAATGACCACATAATTTATCAAAAATTTCAACCATAGTTAATGCCGGATACTTCAATTGAACGCGGTAAAATATCCATACCACTATAATGGCCGGGCACATGCCCAGGCAGCATGACATCCATACGTCTTGTTTTAAAAGTTTGGCTTCAGATAAGAACAAGGTGGAAAACCCGGACAAATAACTGAACACAAGACAAATGAACTGCCCTTGCGTGATTTTATTTGAAGCTATGATCATCACTTCTCCTTAAACTACAAACCAACTTTTTGCAAAAAGTATTTAGAAACAGGCTGGTAAAGATATGTATATACCGACTCGATCGTAGGCAGCGCAAACTTAGGGTACGGAATACAATACCCTATAATAATCGCGCTCAAAATCAGCATGGCAACGATGTCTTGCTTCCCCCGCTGGTTATTCTTATGAAAAAAACGAACCAGGCTGTACCCTGCGACAGCTAGACAAATAACATCGCTGAGCATTTACATTCCCCCAAGCGTTTGGGTCATGCCCAAATTATCGAGCCTTACGTTAACAGCAATGTGGAAAGGAATTTGCGGATACACCTCTTCCCAATGACTTTTCAATACAGCCCAGCTCTTGGGATGATGCTGATAATAAATATCTGAAATACCTATAACATCTATTTTCAGATCTTTTTGAAAATGCTCTACAGTATGCTGAACTCTGCTTTTCATATGTTGAGCGGCTGTTTGCTCCAATTGAGCTATCGTCTCTCGATTGCTCACCTGCAAATGCCGGTCCAACTGTCCCGCAATGGCCTTAAAGTCCAATTGGATATAGACTTCCGGCTTGCCTTTCGTATCGCTTACTCTTATGGACTGCTTGGCAAGATTGAAAAATAAGGTTGTCTTGCTGTTATTAAACGAGAAGGTTACAGGTATATTCAAATGCTTCCACTTATTCTTGGTCGATAAAAAATGTTCGACAAGCACATCCTCCCCGCTTACCCAATCTGCCAGCTTGCCCTTGTTAAAGACCGCCCCTCCGAACAAAACAAGCTCTTCCCCGGAATGATTCAACTTGACTTTGCTTACCTTTCCAGTAATGAATCCCCGATAAGGATTCGTATTCCAATTTGCAATATCTTGAATACTTTGGCTGAAGCTCTTGCCAAAGTCTTTCTCATTCCTCTTCTTCCCTAACAAATCATTAGACAATAAGTCTCCTGTATCTGTCCTCATCAATAAAACATCTGCAGCTTGACCTTCACTCACAAAGATATAGCTGGTAATCCGGATTTGTCTGTTCCTTGTCATGGTATCCACAATCTCATTAAATGCATGGCGAGCCGCGCTTTCACCAATAATAAAAAATTTATTATGCTGCCAAATGGGCATTTTACCTGCTCTGCCCTGTAAATTTCTAGCCGCCTCCAGGATGGACCCTCCTCTGGCATTAACGACCCATTCCATTAGTTTCCCGGTATTCTCCGAGCTGGTGGCTGAAGGCAGGACACAATAAGCCGTAAACAGATAATTCTTCTTGGAAACATCATAATCAATCCCCATCGCTGTAACCAACGCAACATCACCAATTTCGGTTATATTCTCCGAACATCCGGTTGTTGCTAAGGCCAATAGGCAGGACATCAGAAATAACTTAACGGTATTCATCCACCTCCCCGTCTTGTTCATAAGATAAGCCTCCCCTATTATGCTGTAGAGCAGCACCGTTGTCGTTTTTTGCCCCCAGGCGGTTGATCCGGTAATGAATAGGCAGCAGAATATACCTCATCAGACTGTTCTTAGTGCTTTGAAAATCAACCGGTTCTAAAAAAGGCTTCCCTAGCGACGTTAAAGAGCATAAATGCAGAAGAATGAGGAGCATGCATAACGAAATGCCAAACACACCGCAGTATGCAGCGAAAAGGATCAATGGAAACCTCAGCAGCCGAAAAGCAATTGCTGTACTAAATGACGGAATTGCAAAAGAGGCGATTCCCGTCATCGCTACAACAATGACCATCGGTCTGGACACAATCCCTGACTGAACGGCAGCCTCACCAATAATAAGCGCTCCCACAATACTTACCGACTGGCCAACTGCTCTAGGCAGACGCAGGCTTGCTTCCCGAAGGACCTCAAATGCCGTTTCCATCAGAATAGCCTCGACAAAGGTTGGAAACGGAATATTGGCTTTGGATGAAATAAAGTTCATCATTAACGGAGTCGGAATCATCTCAAGATGAAAGGTGGTTAACGCTATGTAAGTGGAGGGTCCAAATAGGCTGACAAACAGGCAAACCAGGCGAATGATTCGCAAAAAGTTGGCAAAATAAAACCTTTCGTACAAGTCATCGCTAGGATGCATGATTTCAAAAAACGTCGACGGAACCGCAAGAACAATAGGTGTGCCGTCGGTAACAATAGCGATTTTACCTCTATTAAGGAGGGAGACTACCCGATCCGGCCTCTCCGTATCCAAAATTTGAGGGAAGGGGGAATATGTATTATCTTGAATTAATTCCTCTATTTGAATGTTCGCAACCAGCAAATCCAGCTGTATCTTTTCTACCTTCTTCTTCAGCAACTCGAGCGTCTTGGGGTCTACGCGGCTTTCAAGATACAGCAGCATCATTTTGGTTTCGCTTTGCTTCCCGATGATATAAGACTCCGATTTCAAATCCGGCGTTCTTAGCTTTCTGTACACCATACTCAGATTTTGATGCAGATCCTCGACAAAGCTTTCCTTCGGACCACGTACATTAATTTCAATTTTGGGTTCATCAATAGAACGAGTCTCATACCCGGGCAGCTGTATGCCATAAGCTTTGGTGCAGCCTGGCAGTATAATGATGATTCCCGCATTCATAATCCAATTTACTGCATGATCTAATTGATGCAATACTTTGTTTGCAGCAAGATTTTCGAGGGTGTCGATCAGAGATTTATCAGACTTGTCTGCGGATGCAGGGAGAGCTCCAACAATTTGGGGAATAATATATTGATTTAAACCTTTTTCATCAATCAAGATGTCCAAATAGACCATGGAAGCTACGGCAACACTTTGATTATTCATCAATTTACGTACAACAAAAGAATCATTATTCGTAAACAGCTCTTTGAGCTTGTCAAGGCTTAAGTCATTCGATACACAAGCTTCTTCCGATTGCTGATTCAAGGCATGCTCCTCCAAGAAAATGTCATTCTGGTAAGTCCCACATAGATGGAGGTATTATTTGCCCCAGCTTCCTGTAGTATTCGGTCCTTGCAAGATTCATGCAAAAATTGACGCTGGATAAAATACAAAGACGCCGCAGGAAAGATTCCTTTGGCGTCTTATTTGTCTAGGTGGCAATTTCCTGCTGCAGTACTATACTGTAAGCTAGGAAGTCTGCCCGCTCCACCTGGTACAGATCATAAATTTCCTGCATGTGATTAATCGCCAAATAAACTCGCTGATTGCTGTCATTGGCCAATCGGGCATAAGGCAGTTTTTCTATCGCTTTTTTTGACCTGATATTCTGCTTCCGGATCTTCAGATATACCGTTTCGATCTCATGTTCAAGGAATAATTCCGCGAAAAAGGATTCCTTCGCCCGCTGGTTATAGCCTTTTCCGAAATAAGGAATGCCAATCCAGGTAGCCAAGAAGCCTGTATTATTCACAATCTCATATAAATCAATAGTGCCGATGGGATGCCCCGTCTCGTCCAGAATCGTTCTGGACATACATGTCTTCTGTTCTTCCTCAACGATCAACTGTTTGGTGGCAAACAAATATTCTTCGTAAGATTCGGATTTATAACGAACATAAGGAAAAACCGCAGGGTCAATCATCAAATGATATAGCGAATGACATTCATGCAGATCACGTTTTTTGAGCATGCTCTCTACCACCCTAGTCCATTTAATCCGTCGAATTAAGTATATAAAAGGACATGATGCGGTATATAAAATCTGCATGATGATTATGTAAAAATGTAATGCTGCAAACCGCTTGACTTAAACCAAGGTTTAAGTCGTATGATAAAGCTGTCGACATCATATTGGAGGACTCCAGATGAAATACTATTCTATTGGCGAAGCTGCGGCTAAACTAAATATACCGGAATCAACCTTGCGTTTTTATGAAAAGAAAGGCTTACTGCCGTTAATCGAACGTGATTCTGCGGGAAGAAGGTTATTCTCGGAGAATCAAATCTCGCTGCTCGTCACCGTTGGTTGTTTGAAGAACACACATATGTCCATAAGTGACATCAAGCAATATATCGATTGGGTCGTTGAAGGCGACAGCACGATAGGACAACGGCTTGATATGCTGAACCAACACAAACAAACCGTTCTCGCGGAAATTTCGTTGATGACAGAATCCCTGGAAGGAATCCAGGTGAAAATTACACGTTATACCAAGCACACTCAGGAGGCGTTATTATGAAACTTTCAGGAAATACGATACTTATTACAGGCGGAAGCACAGGAATCGGACTCGCTTTTGCAGAACGCTTTATGAAAGCAGGCAATACCGTTATTGTTACTGGACGCCGCGAGCATGTTCTGCAGGAAGCAGGGCAACAGCTCCCCGGCCTTATTACTCGCACCAGTGATCTGGATAGTGAAGCCGAGCGGATCGCCTTGTTTGATTGGATCACAACAAATTATCCAGATGTGGATGTGCTGGTTAACAACGCAGGAATCCAGCAGCGTTATAGCGTATTAAAAGCCGATGCGAAGACGGATTGGGGATATTACAGCAAAGAGATTGCAACCAATATTGAAGCACCATTCCATCTCTCGATGCTGTTTGCTCCTGTTTTTGCAGCAAAAGAAAATGCAGCCATTATTAACGTTACATCCGGACTGGCCTTTACCCCATTTGCGGTTGCACCGATCTATTCGGCTACAAAAGCGGCGCTGCATTCCTTCACGATGAGTCTGAGACACCAGCTCTCCGAATCATCAGTGGAAGTCATTGAGATTGCCCCTCCCGCCGTAAATACCAGCTTGGGCGGCGCAGGCCTCCATGTGCATGGAGAACCGCTTGAAGCCTTCGCGGACGGCATCTTCCAAGGACTTGCCGAAGGCAAGCTTGAAATCGGCTACGGCACCTCAATAGAACGCCTCCGTATGTCCCGCGACGACATCGACAAATACGCCGCGAACATGTACCAGGCTACCAAAAACATGCTCGACTAACTGCTGCACCCAAGTGTAAACGGCTATCGCCGTCCTTGGCGAAGCGCGTTTCAATCCGGAAAATTCAAAAAAGGAGCTGCCAAATGAATGGCGAGCTCCTTCTTTTTATTCTTTTGTGAGCTGACGACGAAGCTTTTGAATGATTCTGGAGAAGCGCAGCGTTCGCCTTTGCTTGGGGATTTCCACCTTATAACATTCCAATCAAGGAATCCCCAAGCAACAGCGATCGGAAGAACATTCAAAGCGTAGTCGTACAGTCTCACAATTTCCTGTACTGGTTAGGCGACTGCCCCTCAAACTTCTTAAACACCTTGCTGAAATATTTATCATCATCATAGCCGACCATCTCGGCGATCTGAGCGATTTTCAAATTCGGATTTTGCAGCAGCAGCTTCGCCTTCTCGACCCGGATTCGGCCAAGATAGTCAAATACATTCTCCCCCATCTCCTGCTTGAAGCGGCGGGAGATATACTCTCTGCTGAGATAGAACCGTTCGGAAATATCCTGCAACGTGACTTCATGATTGTAATTCTGCTCCATGTACCGCGCAATATCCCGCATAATGCTATGCTCTTTGTTACCGCCTGCGCCGGTAATTGCCGCAAAGGCCGTCAGACCATTTACTAGCTCACGTCTGCACAGCTCCAAGGACAATCTCCCCTGCTCATCCAGCAGCAAAAATAAAGGCAGGCCCGGAGATGGCTCAGCGCTTGCCTGGATCTCCTGCTTCGCTGCAAGATCCTGCCGCCAGCGGCTCAGCATCGATTCATACTCAAAGCGCCATAGCTCGATCTGTTCCTGCGTGACAGCCGGCAGGAGCCGGGCAGCCTCCAGGAAGCTCTCGACCGCCGTTTCGATATCCCTCTCCTTGCCGCTCCAGACCGCGAGGCGGAAACGCTCTTCATAAGCTGCGATGCTTAAGGAATATACACCGGTCTGGAAGCCTTGCTCACTCTTATGCACATAGCTGCTTTCCTCCAGCAAATTCCGCTGTTTCAGCGCAGTACGTGCCGCTTGATACGATAAAGACAGTCCGTTTGGAAAAGGCTGCGGGTGCCCTACGCCATAATGGAATCTTCCATGGATGGAATTTATGATGCCTTCCGTGATAAGCGCCAATAGAGCTTCCCACTCCGCCAGCTGATGCCATAACAAAATAATAATCTCATGATCGCTGTTCCAATACCGGAAGGCGAAGCCGCTGTTTTTCCGCTTTAATATCTCATTGCACACATTGCTCAGGCAAAAGGTAAGCAGATCCCGGTTACCGTTGAATTTGCGGGAGATTTGCGGTTCGAGCATTGCTGTACTAAGAATAATAACCCGGCACTGCTCCACATCTTCCAGCCCGAACTCTTCCTTCAGTACGGCCGGAACGGCCACCTGGGCCCCTGATCCGGATTCGCTGATCATGGTCGAGAACAGCTTATCCCGGTATACGGGCTTAATCTGGTTCATCTCTATGCTTCTCTGCTGATCAAGTCTGCGCGCCTGATCCTCCTGCTCCCAGCTATGCTTCGCTTTCTGAAGCGCCTCCGTCAGCTGCTCCGGATCAATGGGCTTCAGCAAATAATCTTGTCCGCCATATTTCATCGAGCTGCGCACCAGATGGAAATCATCGTATCCGCTGATCACGATGGATTTGCTCTTCCGCCCATGCTCCTTCATCCAGGCAAGCAGCTCCACTCCATCCCGGTTAGGCATTCGCATATCCGTAATGACAATTTCCGGATGGATCTTCCCTAACATATCGATGGCAACATCGCCGTTATCCGCCTCGAAGATTTCCTTAATGCCAAGCTGCTCCCAATCGACCAGCAGCTTGATCGCTTCACGCACATGCTGTTCATCATCTACAATGAGTATTTTCATGCTTGTTCCTCCAGCTCTTGGACAGGTATTCGCAGGGTTACGGCAAATCCGCCAGACGGCACCACGTCAATGCTCATCTCTGCTTCGTCGTTATAATAAAGCTTCAGCCGCATCCATACATTGCTGATGCCAATGCTCTTCTGCTCTTCAAGCAAGGCGCCTGTTGAACGGAACAACAGCTGTCTCAGCTCGCGCAGCTTGTCCGGTTCCATTCCGCTGCCATTATCCTCAATTCGAATGCTTAGCCAATTGCCGTCATCCGTCACTTCCGAGAATAGCCGAAGAACACCGCTGCGTCCGGAGGTTTCATAGCCATGCTTGAAATAGTTCTCGACAAGCGGCTGCAGCAGCATTTTGGGTACTTGCACCTGCAGCGAGGCCGGATCAATATCGTAATGCACGGTAAGCTGCTCGTTAAACCTCTGCTGCTGAAGCTCCAGATACGCCTTGGCATGATTCAGCTCCGTGGCAAATGGAACAATCGATTCGCTGGTATTCATGTTGTAACGCATCATTTTCGCAATCGATGTAATCAAGGTATATACCTTAGGAGCTCCGGCATGAAGGGCCAATGTCCCGATCGACTGCAGGGCATTGTACAGAAAATGTGGATTAATCTGCGCCTGCATGGCCCTCAGCTGATTCGTCTTATTGGCAATTTCGAGCCGGTATTCACTATTAATCAGGTCCCGGATCGTCTGAATCATCGTGTTGAACCGCCTTGCCAATATACCGATTTCATCCTTCCGGTCGACAGGCACCGCGACATTGAAATTCCCTGACTGCACCTGATTAATATGACCGATGAGCCGCTTGATCGGCTTCGTGAATTGATAGGTGACAAGGAAGCTGGCGATGACCGCAAGCACCATAAAGATGGCGATAACCGATGTATTAATCGTGCGGATTGCCGTTGCGCTTTCGTACAAATACGAGTATGGAAGCTGCTTCACAACAACCCAGTCCATATAATTGGTACTCAGTGTATCATAGATTACGATGCCGGAGAAAGACTGGTCTTTCCACTTGATCACGCCGTTCTCCTGCCCCGAAGCCAATACCTGGTCCGTCCATTTCAGCTGCGACTGATCTTCCTGACCGTTCACCGAGCAGACAAAATGACGGCTTCTGTCGATAATATACAGCTGTTCCTCCGTCGACATCGTAAGCTGCCGGCAAATCTGATTCAGCTCATCGGACTTGACGTCCATGGACAAATAGCCGATTACTTCGTCGCTTGGCGTCCGGATAATCGGCCGACGAAGCGTGAAAACGCTTTCCTCTTTGACGGCATGACTCCAATCCAAATTATAATGAGCGCTTGTATGCGTTGCCTCCACGAATGGCTTGGCTCTTAAATCATGTCCCGCCGGCCATTCCAGCGGCTGATTGATTCCTCTGCGGAAAAATCCCCGCGCCATCAGATATGTCAGCTGGCCCTCCCCGATCTGCAGCTGAATTTGATGTATCCCGTTTGTGGACTGATAAATGTTCAGCATATAGGCGTAAATCTGCAAATTATTTTTCTCGTCGAACAATGGTACGTTTACGTTTGGCGATTGGCCCCGTTCAATCATGGCATACAGGGAATTGGACTTGTTGATGTTCATATACACGTCAAGAGAGTTCTCATTAACCTTGTCCATATAGCCCAAAATGTTGTTTTTGCCAAGCGCAAGCAGGTTCTGATTCTCATGAATCGACTGCTCCGTCACCTTATCCTTGATGTAATAATTCGAGATAATCATCGATACCGTGATCGGAATAATCGTAACGGCAAGCAAGAGCGCCATCAGCTTCCGGTTAATACTCGTTGCGAACGCAAACATAACCTCTTACCCCCAAGGTCAATATTTTACACCAAACCCATCATATCTATCGGTGGTTCAAATTTCAATAACTGTTTATAGTCTAGCTATACACCAACAATGAAGCTGCATTGCGAAGGGGGACTCCAATTGAACTTACGAAAAAGATCAAACGAATGGATACAGCAGCTAGTATTTGTAGGACCGGGCATGATCGTCTTCACGATTATTGTGCTTATCCCGTTCCTGCTTGGCTTCTACTTTTCCTTCACGGAATGGAACGGACTTGATCTCGACAAAGCCAAATGGATTGGCATGGACAACATCCACCGAATCTTTACAAATGATGATAAATTCTGGGCAGCCTTTAAATTCACGCTCAAGTTTACAGTCGTTACCGTTGTCGTAACGAATGCTCTGGCCCTTCTCCTGGGCCTTCTGCTTACCCGCCCGATGCGGGGCCGGAATACGCTGCGTACGATTTTCTTCCTGCCAAACATGATTGGCGGTATCCTGCTTGGCTACATCTGGCAGTTTATTTTTACCAAAGGATTCAAAACAATCGGCGAAATGACAGGCTGGCACTTCTTCGAGCTCCCGTGGCTCGGCACGCCGGAGACCGGCTTCTGGGGATTGGTCATCGTCTTTGTCTGGCAAACAACCGGCTATATGATGGTTATCTACATTGCGGCCATTGTCGGGGTACCTAAGGACTTGATGGAAGCCGCAACGATTGACGGTGCCTCTTATTTCCAAACGGTTCGTAAGGTTATTATGCCGCTTGTGATGCCTGCCATTACGGTCTGCTTGTTCCTGACAACATCCGGTGCTTTCAAAATGTTCGATCTGAACTTGTCCCTGACCAAAGGCGGTCCGGGTACTTCCACCCAATCACTTGCTTATAACATTTACGCCGAAGCGCTGGTCAACAACCGTTATGGGCTTGGCACTGCCAAAGCGATGCTGTTCTTCTTTGCCGTCTCTATTATTGCCGTCACACAAGTGTGGCTGACCAAACGGAAGGAGGTCGAAGCGTAAATGACAGCTTCCCGTTCCCGGCTTTGGGCCATTGCAGCTGCAGCAATACTGCTTGCTCTGCTTTTCATAGCTCCTTTTTACTTCGTACTCGTCAACTCGGTTAAAGGTCTTGGTGAGATCATGGTGGACGCCGCCTCTCTCCCGGACAAGTATCTGTTCTCGAATTACTCGAAAGTGTGGGATATTATCAAGTTCCCGAAAGCGCTGTGGAATTCCATCCTGATTACCGGTATCAGCGTTACCGGCATCGTTATCATCAGTGCCATGACCGGCTACCGGCTCGTCCGCAAACCAACGGTGTTTAACAAAATCCTGTTCACCTGCTTTATCTCGGCGATGATTATTCCGTTCCAATCGGTCATGCTGCAGCTTGTACGCGTAACCAGCTTCCTGGAGCTCCGCGCAAACCTGTTTGGTATTGTTATCTGTTATCTGGGCTTTGGCTTGTCCCTGTCGGTCTTCCTGTTCCACGGCTTTATCAAGAGCGTTCCGCTTGAGATTGAAGAAGCGGCTGTCGTGGACGGATGCTCGCCTTACGGTGTATTCTGGAAGATCGTATTCCCGCTGCTTCGTCCGATTATCGTGACAGTCATTATTTTGAACGGCTTATGGATCTGGAATGACTACCTGCTGCCGGTTCTCATCATTGGCTCAAACAAGGATCTGACAACCATTCCGCTTGCAATCACCCGCTTCTTTGGGCAATATACGAAGCAATGGGATCTTGCACTTGCCGGTCTGACCATGGGTATTACGCCTATTATTATCATGTTCCTCATGCTGCAAAAACATATTATCGAGGGGATCTCTTCGGGATCGCTCAAAGGTTAAAATCAATATTTTGCACTTTTCACGACAAAAACGTCTGTGTTTCTTGGCTTTTAGCTTCCATATAATCAAACTTGTAAAGAGAACAACCTTTTGACAAAAATGGGGAGGTTAACAAAATGAAAAAGCTTTCTATTCTTCTCGCCGCAGCAATTCTGACTTTGACAGCAGCCGGCTGCGGCAACAACAGCAATAACGGTAACTCCGGCTCCGAAGCGAGCAATAAACCTGCTGAATCCGCGAATGCGACAACAGAAGCAACCAAAGCTCCAAAAAAGAACGTAACGATCAAGGTATTCCAATTCAAAGTGGAAATTGCCGATGCGCTTAACCGTATGGCTGAAGAATATGAGAAAGAAACCGGCGTTAAAGTCGAAGTAGAAACGCATGGCGGCGGCGAAGATTACAATGCCCTGCTGAAAGCTGAAATCGCTTCCGGCTCCGAACCGGAAATCTTCAACTCCGAAGGTTATGCTTCGCTTGAAGCTTATTATGACCGTGCAACAGACTTGTCCGGCGAAGCTTGGGCGAAAGACGTTATCCCGGCTGCAGCAGGTCCTGCACAGGTAGACGGCAAGCTGCTTGGCATGCCAATGAATATCGAAGGCTACGGCATTTTCTACAACAAAGACTTGTTTGAAAAAGCCGGCATTACTACTCTTCCGAAAACGTTGACGGAGCTCGAAGCAACAGCAAAACAGCTTGAAGCAGCAGGAATCACGCCATTCTCGACTACAAACGAATGGTGGTCGATTGGCCATCATACCATCAACGTTGGTCTTGCCGAGCAGCCTGATCCAATCGCCTTCATCAACGGCACGAAAGACGGCAGCGCGAACTTCAAAGACAATGATGTCTTCAAAAAATGGATTAACTACGTTGACGTTGTGTTCAAATACAGCCAGAAAGACAAGCTGACAACGGACTATGCGACACAAGTTGCAAACTTCGCTTCCGGTAAAGCTGCAATGATCCAACAAGGCAACTGGATTCAGGGCGATGTAGACAAAGTTGCTAAGCTCAACATCGGCCTGCTCCCTATTCCAATTGACGACAGCGGCAACGCGCATATCTACACAGGTCCTGCGAACTTCTGGATTGTAAACAGCAAATCCAAAAATGCTGAAGAAGCAAAAGCATTCCTGAACTGGATGGTTACATCCGATACAGGCAAATCGTACCTGACAAAAGAATTCAAATTCATCCCGGCTCTTACTACGATCAAGCCTACGGCAGATGAAATCGGTCAAATGGGTGTAGCGGTATCTGAGCAAGCGGCAACAGCAGGCGGCTGGCATTGGGGCCGTTACCCGGACGGCGTACCGCAAGGCTGGGGCGCTGCCATGCAAGAGTACCAAGGCGGATCGATTAATAAAGATCAGCTCTTCGACAAGCTCGAGAAAGCTATTCAGGAAATCGTAAGCAAATAAGCTCGAATGGAGTAGTCTTGAAGGGTCTGAGGCGGACCTTTCAAGACTGCTTTTCTATTTATAGGTTCCAGGGCATTTTGAATTTGCAATCGGAAAGGATATAATGGGACTAACTGTATACTGCAGGAGAAATAAAGTCCATGCTTATGAAGAGGGGAATACAAGCGGATGCAAAATGTAAAAATCTTTTCCGGTTCATCGAACCGCCCGCTCGCGGAAGAGCTAGCCCGGAAGCTTAACCTTCCGCTTGGAGATATTGAGATCTCCAGACTGGCAAGCGGCGAAATCAGCTTACGTTATATTGAATCGATTCGCTCAGCACATGTTTATATCGTACAATCGTTGTCTCATCCCGTAAATGAGCATCTCGTTGAGCTTATGATTATGATTGATGCAGCCAAACGGGCTTCGGCCAAAACTATTAATATTGTAATGCCATATTACGGCTACGCGCGCCAGGAACGGAAAGCAGCCCCTCGCGAGCCTATTTCCGCCAAGCTGGTAGCGGATGTGCTGACAACAGTTGGCGCTGACCGTCTTATTACGGTTGATCTTCATGCTGATCCAATCCAAGGCTTTTTCGAAATACCGGTCGATCATATTACGGCTCTTGATCTTATTACCGATTATTTGAAGAGCAAAAACATCAAGAATCCCGTCGTTGTCTCTCCGGATGCCGGACGTGCTACCACGGCGGAGAAGCTCGCGAACTATATGGATTGTCCGTTTGCGATTATGATCAAAAACCGCCCTGCCCATAATAAAACAAAAATCACTCATATTATCGGTGAAGTTGAAGGCATGACGCCGATTATTATTGAAGATTTGATTGATACGGGCGGCACGATTGTTAATGTAGTGGAGGCCCTGCATAAACGCGGTGCCAACGATGCTTATATCTGCGCAACGCATGGCCTGTTCTCGGACAATGCGCTGGAGAAGCTGTCGCATCCTTTCATTAAAGAGGTCGTAATCACCGATACGATTGCGATTGATCCGAACCATTCGGACAAGTTTGTTGTCCTGCCAATGGCAGATCTTCTGGCTACGGCTTTGAAAATTATTAATAACGGCGGATCGATCAACACGCTGTTTAAGACGAAGCAGATGTGAGGATGAGTAGGCATGCTGCAGAAAAGTATCTTCTTACGGCTGCTGTTGGGATCATGAAATTTGATTAGAATTTTATGTCATTTCATGACTCCCAAAGGCAAGCGCTACACTCCTCCAGAAGATACTTTCCTTCCGCACTACTAACCTCACAAACGCTTCATCCCCCACCTGTTTATCGGGTGTGGGAGTGGGAATAAAACAAGAACCCCGGAATTTTTATCCGGGGCTCTTTGGTATTGGAGAAGATGTTGCTACGTTGGATTTGCTCCAGTATTTTGGCGTGATCAAAGGATTATTATTAGGCTACGATGGATTTCATCCAATTAAATAGTCCATTTCGTATGCATCCTAGGATCAAATCGGATTATTGATTGGAGGAAATCCAATCTAGATGCTCTTCACTTGATTTTCCGCATGAATGTAATGGATGAAATCCATTGTAGGAGTTTAACCTTGCCTGAGCTAACTTATATAGCCCGGTACAGGCCGTACTTCTTAAGGCTCTCGCGGATTGGCTTGGTATCCTCCAGCAAGCCGCCATCGCCGCCGTTCAGGGCGATATCGACCTGCCATGCGGTGAGGTCAGCGACGTTCATCGACTCCATCTCTTCGAGGCTGAAGAAGCCCGCGCCATCTACCTCCACGCCATCAGGGCGAGGCTCGCCGTCTATGTATTCCATTTCAAAGGTGATGTAGATATCATGCACCGAATGAGGCCGGTCACGCAGACCAATGATTTTGCTCACAATCGCTCGGACACCTGTCTCTTCCCATACTTCACGGGCAATCGAACCTCGAATCTGCTCGAACTGCTCAATATAACCGCCCGGCGTTGTCCAGTAACCTTTGCCTGGTTCTTGAGTACGGCGAACGAGCAGGATTTTATTATCTTTAACGACACAAGCTCCTACTCCAACGCTGTAGTTGCCCCAATGAACAAAGCTGCAGCTAGGACAAGCTTTGCGGTCCTCCCCGCCAATCTCCCTTACTTCCAGCTTATCTCCGCAGGCCATACAAAAATTAATATTTTCCATGTGGCATTTCCCCCTCCGGCAAAATAGCAAACAATATAGAGATCATTATACCTTAGCTTTGTGAACATTGGCCCTTATTTTTTATGTGAAACTAATGTCCTTTTCAGCTTTGTTTAATCTTGGCAGAACATAATAAACCATACTCCCTATTTGATATAGCTTGTCTCTTGGGCCCGTATCCCGAATGCGGGCCACTTTTTTGTTCTTTTTCCCCTTAGATTAAGTAAGTTTTAATCCACGCATCCGTGCAGGATACGACCTCACCAGTGACTCCGACAACACATGCTCATCAATTTCAATCCACGCATCCACGTAGGATGCGACATCGAGACAGTGACAGACGACATCAACATCTGGCTATTTCAATCCACACATCCGCGTAGGATGCGACTTGTTGTACAACTTATCCGGTTCGACGTGTTTCTTCCGATTTCAATCCACGCATCCGCGTAGGATGCGACAAGCTTTTTACGCATGTTTATACCCCACTCATAAATTTCAATCCACGCATCCGTGCAGGATGCGACCTAACTACGGTGTCAGCATCCGGCCTTTAGACATATTTCAATCCACGCATCCGCGTAGGATGCGACAGGCAGAAGATTTGCGGCGACATTCGCATCCTTTGGATTTCAATCCACGCATCCGCGTAGGATGCGACATATATTGATTTTGTGTATCTGGAGTAATTGGAATTTCAATCCACGCATCCGCGTAGGATGCGACGACGGATGCTGCAGGACTGTTAAGCTGCAGGTCGATTTCAATCCACGCATCCGCGTAGGATGCGACACGGCAAAACCTATAATGAGGGAGTTAGTATTAAATTTCAATCCACGCATCCGCGTAGGATGCGACTTAAGCTTTGCGCATCCCTCCTTTCCTATTGCTTTAATTTCAATCCACGCATCCGCGTAGGATGCGACTTTTTTATCCTTCGGAGCAATGGTCTTGTAGGTATTTCAATCCACGCATCCGCGTAGGATGCGACGATAACCCGCATATCACAAAAGATGCAGCAAAAATTTCAATCCACGCATCCGCGTAGGATGCGACGTTCTGGCTGGTGACTCGCTTCAGCCCGCAGATATTTCAATCCACGCATCCGCGTAGGATGCGACTATAACTGCTAAAACGTATAACGCAACAGGTCTAACATTTCAATCCACGCATCCGCGTAGGATGCGACTCGGATGGAGCTGTCGGTGCTATGCTGGCCTGGGATTTCAATCCACGCATCCGCGTAGGATGCGACTCAGTCGGCGCCGCCCGATCACGGTAGTTGGTCATTTCAATCCACGCATCCGCGTAGGATGCGACAGCTTTTTACGCATGTTTATACCCCACTCACAAATTTCAATCCACGCATCCGCGTAGGATGCGACCCGATCCGGCTGATACATGATGGATACGATCCAATTTCAATCCACGCATCCGCGTAGGATGCGACAGCGATTTTCCAGCATAAAGGCTCGAAAATCGCACTTTTTTCAGTTTATTTCTATAGTTTGTAATAGTCTGCAAAGCAGTTTCAAGCATTTGACCTCAAATTCACGGTTAAACATGGTGCGAACCTCCCGGGAAAATCATGTGAGCTTTACCTTCGCACCTTAATTTCGCACATAATAATTCAAAGGATCTCTAAATCTTTGAAGCTCTTACCCCAACTTGCCAAGCATTTATAAGTAGATTATATACTATATTTCCCGGTCAACAAACTCTGCTGCTCCTCATCTGCAGCCAGCCGCATTGCAGGTAGGTTCTAACTTTGGCGTTAAGCCCTCTATATATAAAAAACTGTCCCAGTCATTTGCCATGACTTGAGACAGTTCTCTCACTCTATTTATTATTCAAATGGATAACGCAGTCCCCATTGCTGACGAATACCGTCCATCACCTGCATCAGCTGAAGAGTCTCGTCAAGCGGGATAACATCGCTCTCAAGCTTGCCTTCACGGAGATATTGACCTGCCGCCTCTGCTTCATACACATAACCAAGAGTGGTACGGTCATCGGAAAAGGTTTCTTCCGAACCATCTGCCGCAACAAGGGTCGCGGATTTGGCATTAAAGAAGGAAGGAATACGGATCGAGCCCTCTGTCCCGATTATGTAGGCGTCACTGCCTGAGTTCAGCCTGATCGCTGCATTTAACATCGCGGTTTGACCTGCGTCATAAGAAAGCAAGATACTGCATTCCTCATCTACACCGGTCTCGCCCAATTGAGCCGTGGTAAGCACTTGCTTCGGATTAGAACCAAACAACATCGAAGCGAAGGAGAGCGGATAAATGCCGACATCCAGCAATGCTCCGCCGGCAAGTGCTGGATCAAACAGGCGTCCTTGCGGATTAAATCCGGTACGGAAGCCAAAGTCCGCTTTTAACAGACGTACTTCTCCGATCCGGCCTTCTGCAATCCATTCACGGACTTTACGGATGACCGGCAGGAACCGTGTCCACATCGCTTCCATCAAGAAAATTTGCTTCTCTCTTGCGAACTGCACAATCTCTTCTGCTTCCTTCGCATTGACGGTAAACGGCTTCTCGCATAATACCGCTTTGCCTGCACGCAGACATTGCAATACGTTTTCCCTATGGGATGGATGAGGAGTCGCTACATAAATAATATCGACCTCAGCATCATTCACCAGCTCTTCATAGCTTCCATATGCCCGTTTGGCGCCAAATTTACCGGCAAAGTCTTCCGCCTTGTCTAATGAGCGGGAACCAACTGCTGTAAACTCAGCGTTCTCAGCATGGGCCAAATCACGAGCGAATTGGGAGGCAATCCAGCCAGCACCAAGAATGCCCCATTTGATCGTTCTATTCTCCATTAGTCCTACACCTCCAACCGCAGTATATCAGCATTTCACCTGATGTGAAAGCGGTTAAATGCTTATAGCCGTCTTCTTAATTCTGCTGCCTCGAAATGAAAAATAATGTAAACCAGATAAAGACAAAGCCAACAAGCTGCGCGCTCGTAATCAGTTGACCAAACACCACCCAGTTCAGGAGAACACCAACCATCGGGAAGCTGAGCTCGGCAATCGTCGCATAAGAGGCCTTGATCGCACTTAATCCTTTATAGTAAACAAGCAGGCTGACCAGACCCGGGAGAAGCGCCTGCAGCAGCAGATTCACGATAACAGCCGCAAGATCGGTTCCCTCGGCCAGCTTCCATGCTGCCCCTTCAGACCAGGTAATAACTAATAATAAAGGCAAAGCCAATATAAATCGCAGAGAAGTAACCGTCTCGTATTTCATGCTGCCAAGCAGGTAACGCCCCATTACCGTAGAGCCTCCCCATAATGCAGCAGCGCCAAGCGAGAGCAGACTGCCGACCTGAACAAACTCATTCATATGACCAAACGGCAATGTAAAACCAAATGTCAGCAAATAGGTTCCGACTAAAGCAATAACGAGCAATGGTCCGATTTTTTTCGGCAGCAGCTCCTTCAGAAGAATCCTTGCCATCACAATGGCGAACAGCGGCTGAAGCTTCTGCAGCAGCAGAACCGCATTCGGGTTGCCATGCACCAGCCCTTGCGTGAACAAGATAGTCGCAAGCGCAGAGCCTCCCCAGGAGACAAACAGCAATGCGCCCAGTTGGCGAAGACGGACACCGCGAAGCTCCGCCCGGTGCTTCCACAATACAGGTGCTGCGGCGAGGAACAAGATGACATGCTCAAGCAGTACAATCTGCGTCGAAGTCATCGTTTTTAGCAAAATAATACGAAATACCGGATCCACGCCCCATAACGCGGCTCCAAGGACAACCAGCCAAAACTCCGGTCTTACCGATGCTTGGTTACGGATTAATGGTGATGCAGTAACGTTACTCATAACTTTTACCCTTTCTGAATACAGGACGGAGCGTGCATTTCGTTATACCAAGTGTAAACGGCTATCGCCGTCCTTGGCCAAATGCGTTTCAATTCGGAGAATTCTAAGTCATGTTTATAAGACAAAGCTTATAAATTCTGGCGTGTAATATAATCCTCTTAGAAAAGGAAAATCCCCAGCGACTACCGAAGAAAGAAGCACCTGACGAAGAGCTTCAATCTAACCACCCACCATAGGAGGTTGAAGTCGCATGGGGA
>Ga0065721_10004809_pt1 | contig 20016 bp, 20 predicted proteins | sample Mesricmetagenome_FD_59108 | JGI IMG/M metagenome (GOLD analysis project Ga0065721, IMG submission 59108) | Mesophilic microbial community from rice straw/compost enrichment Sample: eDNA_1 v2 (version 2) | ecosystem: Engineered > Solid waste > Grass > Composting > Bioreactor | place: USA: Davis... | reverse complement strand
CAAAGCCGCATAGAATAAAAAACACTTGGGAACGAAAAGCATGTTGGGACCCTCAGGCCACCAGGACACGTTTGCTCGCGACAATCTTCCGCCCTTTGACCAGTGGCCGGAGATCAAGCTGGGAGACTTCCAGTATCCGGAATGGCTGAATGCCGGGGTCGAGCTCACCGACCGCATGGTCGAAAAGGGCTTCGGCGATCATACCGCCCTTATCGGCAACGGCCGTCGCCGCACCTACAAGGAGCTGGCCGACTGGACAAACCGCATCGCGCGTGCGCTCACCGAAGACTACGGCCTCAAGCCGGGCAACCGCGTCCTGATTCGCTCCGCAAACAATCCGGCCATGGTGGCCTGCTGGCTAGCCGCGACGAAGGCTGGCCTCGTGGTGGTCAACACCATGCCTATGCTGCGCGCTGGCGAACTGGTGAAGGCGATCGAGAAGGCGGAAATCCAGCTCTGCCTCTGCGACACCCGCCTCATGGAAGAGATGGTCGCGGCCGCCAAGGAGAGCAAATACCCGACGCTCGTCGTCGGCTTCGATGGCACCGCCAACCACGATGCAGAACTTGATCGCGCCGCGCTGAACAAGCCGGTGCGCTATGAGGCGGTGAAGACCGGTCGCGACGATGTCGCGCTGCTCGGCTTCACCTCCGGTTCGACCGGCGTGCCGAAGGCAACGATGCATTTCCATCGCGACCTGCTGATCATCGCCGATGCCTTCGCCAAGGAAGTCTTGAACGTCACGCCCGACGACGTCTTCGTCGGTTCGCCGCCGCTTGCCTTCACCTTTGGCCTCGGCGGCCTGGCAATCTTCCCGCTGCGTTTCGGTGCGGCCGCAACCTTGCTCGAGCAGGCAACGCCGCCGAAGATGATCGAGATCATCGAGACCTACAAGGCGACGATCAGCTTCACCGCCCCGACCGCGTACCGTGCGATGCTGGCGGCCATGGACGGCGGTGCCGACCTTTCCTCGCTGCGTGTTGCGGTGTCGGCCGGTGAAACGCTTCCCGCGCCCGTGTTCGAGGAGTGGGTGAAGAAGACCGGCAAGCCGATCATCGATGGTATCGGCGCAACCGAGATGCTGCACATCTTCATCTCCAACCGGATGGACGACTTCAAGGCCGGCTGCACCGGCAAGCCGCTCGCCGGCTACGAAGCGATTGTCGTCGACGACAACATGAACGAAGTGCCGCGCGGTACGGTTGGGCGGCTCGCGGTCAAGGGACCGATCGGCTGCCGTTACCTCGCCGACGAGCGGCAGAAGGACTACGTGAAGGACGGCTGGAACCTCACCGGCGACAGCTTCGTGCAGGATGAGGACGGCTACTTCCATTTCGCGGCCCGCTCCGACGACATGATCGTGTCGGCTGGCTACAACATTGCAGGTCCCGAAGTCGAAGCCGCGCTCCTCAAGCATGATGGCGTGCTCGAATGCGCCGTCATCGGCGTGCCGGACGAGGAGCGCGGGACGATCGTCCAGGCGCATGTCGTGCTGGCCAAGGGACACGAGCCGAGCGACCTGATGGTCAAGATCCTCCAGGATCACGTCAAGTCGGTGATCGCTCCCTACAAGTATCCGCGCTCGATCATCTTCACCGACGCCTTGCCGAAGACCGAATCCGGCAAGATCCAGCGCTTCCGGCTGAAGCAGAAGCTGTCGGCGTAACCATAGTTCGCATTGAATAGCCTTCGGCATCGGGCCGGAGTGGAAGTTTCCACGCAAATGTGGAAGACAGAAAGAGACCACGGCGGAACACCTCCGCCGCCGGCATCTGGGAACGATACAAACAACAACAATTGGGAGCTTGTTAGATGAAGAAAATGCTCGCTGCGGCCACGCTCGCGCTTAGCCTGAGCGCCTCCGGCCTTGCCTTCGCCGATCCGGTGAAGATCGGCATGATCACCACCCTTTCGGGCGGTGGCGCTGGTCTCGGTATCGATACGCGTGACGGCTTCATGCTGGCCATCAAGAATGCCGGCAACAAGGACATCACCGTCGTTACTGAAGACGATGCACAGAAGCCGGAACTGGCCGTGCAGATCGCCGACAAGATGATCCAGTCTGACAAGGTGGACATCCTCACCGGCATCGTCTGGTCGAACCTTCTGATGGCGGTTGCGCCGAGCGCGGTTGCCCAGGGCAAGTTCTACGTCTCGACCAACGCGGCTCCCGCACAGCTTGCTGGCGCGAACTGCCACAAGCTTTATTTCAACGCCGCCTACCAGAACGACAACCTGCATGAAGCCGTGGGCGAATACGCCAACAAGGGCTTCAAGAAGATGTTCATCCTGGCCCCGAACTATCCGGCCGGCAAGGATTCGCTCACCGGCTTCAAGCGCTACTACAAGGGCGAGTTGGCAGCCGAAGTCTACACCCAGGTCGGCCAGACCGACTACGCGGCTGAAATTGCCCAGATGCGTGCATCCGGTGCCGATGGCATCTTCGTCTTCCTGCCGGGCGGCATGGGCATCGCCTTCATGAAGCAGTTCGCACAGTCCGGCGTGAAGATTCCGGTCATGGGCCCCGGCTTCTCCTTCAGCCAGGACGTTCTGCCGGCAATCGGTGATGCGGCGCTCGGCGCCAAGGCTTCCGGCCAGTGGGCACCGGACTTCGACAACGAAGCATCGAAGAAGTTCCTTGCCGACTTCCAGAAGGAATATAACCGCCTTCCGTCGATCTACGCCGTCCAGGCTTATGACGCAGCCCAGCTGATCCTCGCTGCCGCGTCGAAGGCTAGCGTTTCGGATGCCGATGCATTTGCAGCCGAACTGAAGAAGGCTGAGATCCAGTCGCCGCGTGGCAACTTCAAGTTCAACACCAACCAGCATCCGATCCAGGACATCTACCTGACGGAAGTCATCAAGAAGGATGGTGTGCTCACCAACAAGACCGTCGAGAAGATCTTCACTGATCACGGCGATGCCTACGCCAAAGACTGCAAGCTCTAAGGTCGCCACGTGACCATTGCACTTGCTCTGGAGCAGTTGCTGAACGGCATTCAGCTCGGCGTCATGTTGTTTCTCATGGCTGCCGGGCTGACGCTGATCTTTGGCGTCATGGGCCTCATCAACCTCGCTCACGGCTCGCTCTACATGGTCGGCGCATTCGCATGCGCCGCCGTGGCAGCCTGGACCGGATCGTTCTGGATCGGCCTCGTCGCCAGCCTCGTTGCGGCAGCGGCGGCCGGCGCGATCGTTGAACTCGCCGTCATCCGCAGGCTTTACGACCGCGATCACCTCGACCAGGTGCTGGCGACCTTCGCGCTGATCCTGATGTTTTCCGAAGGCACACGCTGGCTCTTCGGCTCATTCCCGCTTTATCTCGACATTCCGCCGCTGTTGCAGGGCGCCGTCGCGCTTCCCGGTGGTACGGAATATCCGGTTTACCGGCTGGCCATCATTGCCGCCGGCGCGCTGGTCGCCTTCGGGCTCTACATGCTGATCTCCCGCACCCGGCTTGGCATGCGCATTCGCGCCGGCGAAAGCGACCGCGAAATGATCGGTGCGCTCGGCGTCGACATCCGCACGCTTTATACCGTCGTCTTCGCGCTTGGCGCAGCACTCGCTGGCTTTGCGGGCGCCATGGTCGGCGCCATCCAGTCCGTCCAGGTCGGCATGGGCGAACCGGTGCTGATCCTCGCCTTCGTGGTCATCGTCATCGGCGGCATCGGCTCAATCAAGGGCGCGCTGCTCGGTGCTCTGCTGGTTGGCGTCACCGATACGATGGGACGTTTCCTGCTGCCCAAGCTGATGGTGCTCTTCGTGCCGCCGGCGCAGGCGGGTGCCATCGGCGGCGCCGTTGCATCCATGCTGATCTACATCGTCATGGCCATCATCCTGGCCGTCAAGCCGCGGGGCCTGTTCCCGCCGGCGCATGCGTGAGGCTTCCGGTTCGATCATGATCTTGACCCGCGAAAACCTCATCAACCTCATCCTGGCCGCCGCTTTGCTGGCGATCCCGCTCATTGCCAATGCCGCCGGCCAGCCATTCTACATCACGCTTGCGACCCGCGTTGCGATTCTGGCGCTCGCGGCAACGGGCCTGAACCTGGCGCTCGGCGTCGGTGGTCTGGTTTCCTTCGGCCATGCGGCTTTCTTCGGCATCGGTGGTTACGTCGCCGGCATTCTCGCATCGCATAGCTTTTCCGGTGAACCGGTGCTCTTTGGCCTGTCGGGCACAAACCAGATGTGGATCATCTGGCTGGTCGCCATGGCGCTTGCCGGTGTCGTCGGTCTTGCCATCGGCGCCATCAGCCTGCGCACCTCGGGCGTCTACTTTATCATGATCACGCTCGCCTTTGCGCAGATGGTCTACTACTTCGCGGTGTCCTGGCCGGCCTATGGCGGCGAGGATGGCCTGTCGATCCTGGTGCGCAACCAGTTCCCCGGCGTCATGACCATGGTGCCGATGAACTTCTTCCTCATCTGCTATGTCATCCTGTTGGTCGGCATCGCGCTTTTCGCGGTAATCCGCGCCTCCCGCTTCGGCGCGGCCCTGCAGGCAGCCCGGCAGAACGAGGTGCGCGTCGCGACGGTTGGCATCCAGCCTTACCGCATCCGGCTGACGGGCTTCGTGCTGTCGGCCATGATCACGGGTCTTGCCGGCGCGCTGTTTGCCGATCTCAACCGCTTTGTCAGCCCTTCGATGCTCTCCTGGCACATGTCGGGCGAACTCATCGTGCTGATCATCCTCGGCGGTACTGGCAGGCTCTTCGGCCCGCTCGCAGGTGCAGCCCTTTATGTCGCGTTCGAATATGCGCTTGGCGGCATCACGGAACGCTGGCAGTTCTTCCTCGGCCTGATCCTGCTGCTCGTCGTGCTTTTTGCCCGCGGTGGCCTCGTTGGCCTGCTTGCCGGAAAGGCCAAACATGGTTGAGCCGATCCTTCAGATCTCGAACCTCGTCAAGAATTTTGGTGCCCTGCGGGCGACCGATGGCGTGACGCTTGATCTTCGCCCGGGTGAAATCCACGCGCTGATCGGCCCGAACGGCGCTGGCAAGTCGACGCTCATCCACCAGATCTGTGGCACGTTGCGGCAGGATTCCGGCAGCATCCGCTTTGCGGGCCAAGATGTCGGAGGCTTGAGTGTCGCGGAACGGGCAAGGCTTGGGCTCGGCCGCACCTTCCAGGTGTCGTCGATTGCGCCGGAGTTCTCGGCACTGCGCAATGTCATGCTGGCCGCCCAGGCCAAGGAAGGTTCAAGCTTCCGCTTCTTCAAGCCGGTGATGCGCGACCAGGGCCTTATCGACAAGGCAATGGCCATGCTGGAGCGCGTCGGGTTGACCGAGCGCGCCCGCATTCCCGCCGCTGAGCTCTCGCATGGCGAACGGCGCCAGCTGGAGATCGCCATGGCGCTGGCGCTCCAGTCCAAGGCCTTCCTTCTGGATGAGCCGATGGCCGGCATGGGCCCGGAAGGCTCAAAGGCGCTCACCCGTTTCCTCGACACGCTTCGCCAAGAAGCGCCGATCCTGCTGGTCGAGCACGACATGGACGCCGTCTTCGCGCTTGCCGACAGAATTTCGGTGCTGGTCTATGGCCGCGTCATCGCCACCGGAACGGTTGACGAGATCCGGCGCGATCCGACCGTCCGCAGCGCCTATCTGGGAGACCACGGCTGATGTTGCTCCAGGTCGAAAATATCGCCACCTTCTACGGCAGCAGCCAGGCGCTGTTCGGCGTCGATTTTGCCATGCAGGAAGGCGAGGCGGTCGCGCTGATGGGCCGCAACGGCATGGGCAAGTCGACAACGATCAAGTCGATCTGCAACCTCATGCCGCCACGCTCCGGCCGGATTGTGTTCGGCGGCAAGCCGACCGATCGCCAGCCGCCACACAAGGTGGCAAGGCTCGGCATCGGCTTGGTGCCCGAAGGCCGTCGCTGTTTCCCGAACCTGACCGTGCACGAAAACCTGGTTGCCGCTGCGCGCCCTGGGCAGTGGACGCTCGAGCGCGTCAACGATCTCTTCCCGCGGCTCAAGGAACGGCATGCACAGATGGCGCGTTCCTTGTCAGGTGGCGAACAGCAGATGCTGGCGATCGGCCGCGCACTGATGACGAACCCGCGCCTTCTCATCCTTGACGAAGCAACGGAGGGCTTGGCCCCAGTGATCCGCCAGGACATCTGGAGCGCCATCCGCAGGTTGAAAGATGAAGGCCTGTCCATTCTTGTAGTGGACAAGACGCTTTCGGAGCTTTTGCCGGTTGCAGACCGCTGCGTCATTCTGGAAAACGGAAAAAGCGCCTGGAGCGGCAAGCCGGCCGACCTGACGACCGAACTGCAGGATCGATATCTCGGGGTGTAAAGCGATGGATGGGGAAGTGGCGAGCGCCGATCTGGAACTGATCGTCCATGGACCACATGGCAAGAACAAGCCGGAAACCCGGCTGTGGCTGCGCATGCTTTCCACGACGAAGCTCATCACGACGGAAATCCGGCGTCGTCTGCGCAGCGAGTTCGGCGCCACGCTGCCGCAGTTCGACCTGATGGCGCAGCTCTACCGAGAAAAGGACGGCCTGCGCCTCGGCGAATTGTCCAAGCGCACCATGGTCACCAACGGGAACGTCACCGGCCTTGTCGAACGGCTGGAAGCGGACGGCCATGTCCAGCGCCTCACGCCGGAAGGCGATCGCCGAGTCACCGTTGCCATTCTCACGCCCGACGGCATCTCGCTCTTCGAGCGCATGGCAGCGGCGCATGAAGGCTGGCTGCGCGACATCATGGCCGATGTCGACCCGGCGATGATCGCCTCGCTCTGGACGGAAATCGGCGCAGTGAAAAACTCCGCCAGAAACCACCTGTCCGGCAGCGCCTTCGAACAGTAGGCGCCCCAACGCCACGCTCAAGAGATTCCCATGCCAGACCTGCAGGCCATCGTCGACGAGATCCACGAGAAGCTTCAGCCGCGTCTGGGCGAGGGCAAGGTCGCCGATTACATCCCCCAGCTCGCGCATGTCGATCCGAAGAAGTTCGGCATTGCGATCATCGATGTCGATGGCCAGAACTACAAGGCCGGTGACGCCGACGTTCCCTTTTCCATCCAGAGCGTCTCCAAGGTCTTCACGCTGACGCTGGCGCTCGGCAAGCACGGCGAAACGACCTGGAACCGCGTCGGGCGCGAGCCTTCGGGCTCCGCCTTCAACTCCATCGTTCAGCTCGAGCATGAGGAGGGAAAGCCCCGAAACCCCTTCATCAATGCTGGCGCGATTGCCGTGAGCGACCTTGTGCTCGCCGGCCACACACCGCGCGAGGCGATTGGTGAAATCGTCCGCTTCGTGCGCTACCTGGCCGATGACGATACGATCGCGATTGATCCGGAAGTGGCAAAGTCGGAGCACGCCACCGGCTACCGGAACTTTGCGCTTGCGAACTTCATGCGCTCCTTCAACAAGCTTACCCATCCGGTGGAGCATGTGCTGGGCGTTTATTTCCACCACTGCGCGCTCGCCATGACATGCACCCAGCTTGCCCGCTCCGGCCTCTTCCTCGCGGCTTCCGGCCGCAACCCGCTGACGGGGCACACGGTCGTATCGCGCCAGCGGGCGCGTCGCATCAACGCGCTGATGCTCACCTGCGGCCATTACGATGGCTCCGGCGATTTCGCCTACCGCGTCGGCCTGCCCGGCAAGAGCGGCGTTGGCGGCGGCATCCTGGCGGTGGCACCCGGTAAGGCATCGGTCGCCGTCTGGTCGCCCGGCCTCAACAACCACGGCAACTCGCTGCTCGGCTCACTGGCGCTGGAAATGCTGGCGCATCGCACTGGGTGGTCCGTCTTCGGACCGTGAGGAATTTCCCAACACCCCAAACAAAAAAGCCCGGCGTCGAGCCGGGCTTTCCGTTTGATGTCCAAACTTAACCTTAGTCTTCGCTGGCCGCCATCTGGGTCAGCACATTGCCGCGTCCGCGCAGGCGAAGCACCAGCGGCAAGATCAGCGCGATGGCCGCGAGACCGAGGAGCACTGCTGCGATCGGCGACTGCACGAGTGTCGTCACGTCGCCCTGGCTGATCGACAGCGCCCGGCGAAGCTGCTGTTCTGCAAGCGGGCCGAGGATCAGGCCGACGATGACAGGCGCGATCGGGTAGTCGAACACGCGCATGACATAGGCGACGAGGCCGAAGACCAGGAGCATGCCGAGCTCGAAGACCGACGGGTTGGCGCCGATCGTGCCGAGCGTCGCAAACACGAGGATGCCGGAGTAAAGCCATGGCTTGGGGATGGTCAGCAGCCGGACCCAGAGGCCGACGAGCGGCAGGTTCAGCACCAGCAGCATCAGGTTGGCGATGAGCAGCGAGGCAATCAGGCCCCAGACGAGCTGTGGGTTGGTCGCAAACAGAAGCGGACCCGGTTGCAGGCCGTATTGCTGGAAGCCGGCGAGCATGATGGCAGCGGTCGCCGAGGTCGGCAAGCCAAGCGTCAGCAGCGGCACGAGCGTACCGGCAGCCGATGCATTGTTGGCCGCTTCCGGACCAGCAACGCCTTCAATCGCACCATTGCCGAATTCTTCCGGGTGGTTCGAAAGGCGCTTTTCAGCGGCGTAGGAAAGGAAGGTGCCGATTTCGGCGCCGCCGGCCGGCATGGCGCCGATCGGGAAGCCGATCACGGTGCCGCGCAGCCAAGGCTTCCAGGAGCGGGCCCAGTCCTTCGCGGTCATCCAGACGGAGCCGCGGATCGCCTCGACCTTGTCGGGTGCCTGGGCGCCCTGGGCGGCGATAAACAGCGTCTCGCCGATCGCGAACATGGCAACGGCCATGGTCGTGACTTCGATGCCGTCGAGCAAGTCGGGGACGCCAAACGAAAGGCGGTTCTGGCCGGTCAGCTGGTCGATACCGACAAGCGAGAGTGCCAGGCCGATGAAGAGCGACGTCAACCCACGCAGGGCAGAATTCCCGAAGGCGGAGGAAACGGTGACGAAGGCCAGCACCATCAGCGCGAAATATTCGCGCGGTCCGAACACCAGCGCCAGCTTGACGATGTAGGGGGCAACGAAGGCAAGCGCGAGCGTCGCGATCAGGCCGGCCACGAACGAGCCGATGGCGGACGTCGCAAGAGCCGGACCGCCGCGCCCGGCGCGGGCCATCTTGTTGCCCTCGAGAGCGGTGATGATCGAGGCGCTTTCGCCCGGCGTGTTGAGCAGGATCGAGGTCGTCGAGCCGCCATACATGCCGCCGTAATAGATGCCGGCGAACATGATCAGCGATCCGGTCGGATCGAGCTGATAGGTCACGGGCAAGAGCAGCGCCACGGTCGTCGCCGGGCCGATGCCGGGCAGGACGCCGACCATGGTGCCGAGCGTCACGCCGATGAGGGCGTAAAGCAGGTTGATCGGCTCCATAGCCGAAACAAGACCCTGCATAAGGAAGTCGAATGTGCTCATGATCTCAATCTCGAAGCCCGATCAGTGGATCAGGTTTTCCAGGGGGCCTGCCGGCAGGGAAAGCTGCAAGACGACAGCGAAGAGCCAGTAAATGGCAAAACAGAGGATGATGCCGACCGGGATGCTGATCCAGATCCGGCGTGCACCGAAACCTGCTGCAGCAAGACCGAAAAGGACGCCCGTGGCAATCGAGAAGCCGACGAGGCGGATCAGCACCATCTGCGCCAGGAGACCTGCGACCACCCAGGCGACCGGCTTGATTTCCTGCCGTTCCCGCTGCGGGAAGTCACCCTTGAAGGAGGCAACGACGGTCCAGATGGCAAGGCCGATCAGGACGATGGCGATCCAGTCGGGAACCGTGGCCGGTCCCACCTGCGAATAGCCGCCCATGTCGCGCAGGCGGGCGACATCGAAGAAGATGATGGCCGCCATGATGGCAAGCACGGCGGCAATAGCAAGCGCCGCCCAATCAGGGCGGCGCTGCGAACGTGTCTGTTCGTTGTGGTCCAGTCTCATTTAACCAGTCCGATATCCTTCAGGATGGCTTCAGTCGCCGTGATGTCCTTGGCGAGCTGTTCTTCAAATTCCGGGCCGGCGAGGTAGGTGTCGATCCAGCCCTTGGTCTTCAGGTTGTCCTGCCAGGTCTTGGACTTGGCGAGCTTTTCGATGTCAGCCGTGACAGCTGCCTTCTGCTCGTCGGAAAGGCCCGGGGCAGCCGCAACCATGCGCCAGTTCTGGATCACGACGTCGAGGCCGGATTCCTTCAGCGTCGGGGCGTCGATGCCTTCGATCTTTTCGTCGGACGAGATGGCGAGAACGCGCAGCGCACCGGCCTTCACCTGGCCTTCGAACTCGCCGTAGGAGGAGATGCCGGCCGTCACCTGGCCGCCGAGGATAGCAGCAAGCGCTTCGCCGCCGCCGGAGAAGGCGATGTAGTTGACCTTGGTCGGGTCGACGCCTGCAGCCTTGGCAACGAGGCCAGCCGTGATGTGATCGGTACCGCCGGCCGAACCGCCGCCCCAGGAAACCGCGCCCGGATCAGCCTTCAGCTTTTCGACGAGGTCGGCCATGGTCTTCACTTCGGAAGCCGCCGGAACCACGATCACTTCATATTCGCCGGTCAGGCGAGCGATCGGGGTGACGTCCTTCAGCGTGACGGGAGAATTGTTTGTCAGGATCGCGCCGACCATGACGTAGCCGCCAACCATCAGCGCGTTCGGGTTGCCCTTCTGCTGGCTTGCGAACTGCGCGATACCGATCGTGCCGCCCGCGCCCGGGACGTTCATGACCTGCACCTTGTCGGAGATCTTCTCCTGCTGCATGGCCGTCTGCATCGTGCGGGCCGTCTGGTCCCAGCCGCCGCCAGGCGCTGCCGGAGCCATGATCGTGTAGTCGGCTGCAGCAGCCGGAAGAGCGATGGCGCCCGCGAGAATGGATGCGAGGAAGAAATGTTTCAAGGATGTGTCCTCCGTTGAGCGTCTTGAGTTGACGCGACATTATTTGACATGCGGCGGTGAAGCGTTTGCAAGGCTGGAAGCCTGCCTGTCATCCTCCGCAATCGGGTCCCGCCTCCAAACGGGGCCGAATGCGCCTAAGCGATCACATAAAGCTGACATCAACCTGACATCCCGCGCCGCTTGTTCACGAGGATGCCACGGAAATGCCCGATTTGCTACTGCAGTCGCAGCACCTCGTTCCAACGCGAGATGAGCCGGGCGCGCTTCACCTGGTCGAGATAGACCATCAGCCCGAGGCTCACCGGAACCGGCTTCAACTGGCCGCCCAGCATCTCGCGCATGGTCGTGGCCGTATTGTTGCCGGCCACTTCCGGGCTCACGGCGGGGATTTGCAGTTCGCGGGCCATGATCGTCTGGCCTTCCTTCGACATGAAGAACTGCAGGTAGCGTTTGCCAAGCTCGGGTGAGGCTGCTGCCTGCGGCACCAGCCCGATGCGCGACATCACGACGGTATAATCCTTCGGCAGCACGATGCCGACATTCGGGTCGTGCTTCGCCCAGTCTGCGGCATAGGAGCCGACGATGTTGTAGCCCAGCAGGAAGCGCCCGTCGGCNACCCGTTCNAGGATCGCACCGCTCGTGGAGTAGAGCTTGACGCCNGCCTTGCCCATGGCGCCGACNACCGACCAGATGTCGCCGAACTGCTCCTGNTCGCGTGACATGAACAGGAAGCCGACGCCGGATCGCTCGATGTCATAGGTGCCGATCCGCCCGTGCACCGCATCGCCGCGCTCCTTCAGGAACTGTACGAACTCGGCGCGGGTCGAGGGCGGCGGCCGGTCCTGGAAGCTCGGCTTGTGGTACACGAAGACGGCCGGCTCGAAGGTGAGTGCATAGACTGTGTTGCGCCAGTTCGCCCAGCTTGGCCAGAGCCCGCTGTTCGGCAGATCGCTCTGTTGCGCATAACCATCATTGGCAAGCTTCACCTGCAGGTCCATGGCGGAGGAGAAGGCAAAGTCGGCGGTCTTCTGTCCGGCATCCGTTTCCCGCACGATCCGGTCATAGATCTCGCCGGTCAGCATGTCCTCGTAACGCACCGCCACATCCGCGTTGGCGGCCTGAAAACTGGTGATCATCGGCTTCGCAAGCGGCGCGTCGAGCGACGAATAGACCGTCAGCACGGGTGCGTCGGCGCGGCCCGACAGGGCTGGAAACACCGTTGTATCGGCTGCGGCAAGCTGGGGCAGGAGCGCAAGGCAAAGCGAAAGGAACAGGAGCCTTTTCATGGGCTCGAAGAATGCCTCATCGGCGCGTGGTGGGCAAGCTGAACGAGCGCCTCCGCCGGCCGGCCGAACCGCTTGTATTTTTCAATCCTCTGCCTACCTCTGCACCGCCTGCGCCAAGCCGGCGCTCCACCTGAACCCAAGGTTTCGACCCATGTCGCTTTCGCTCTACGATGTCACGATCCCCGTCTTCCTCCGCAACTTCGCCAACCTCATCGAGATCCTGAAGAAGGGCGAGGCCTTCGCGGATGAAAAGGGCATGGCGCATGAGGAGCTACTTGGCGCTCGCCTTATCGAGGACATGCACCCTTTGACGGCGCAGGTTCAGCGCGCCAGCGACACCGCCAAGTTTGTCGCAGTCCGGCTCGGCCAGGTCGAGAACATGCCGATGGCCGATGATGAAAAGACCTTCGCCGATCTCCATGCTCGCATCGGCAGGACCGTCGAGTTCCTGAAAAGCGTCGACCGCGCCAGCATGGATAACCGTGAAGATGCTGAAGTGGTGCTCACCACGCGTACCGGCTCCACCACCTTCACCGGCACCAGTTACGTGTTGAACTTCGCGCTGCCGAACTTCTTCTTCCACGTCACGACAGCCTACGACCTGCTGCGCCACAAGGGGGTGCCGGTCGGCAAGATGGACTATCTCGGCCGCGCCTGACCATCTGTCCGCCCCAGCCGTGACATCCCCGCTTCATCCGGTATAATCGCCGGCGAAACGGGGTATTTCGTGCGCATTCTTCTGGTCGAGGATAATCAGGCTCTGGCCGAAGGGCTGACGGCAATCCTGCGCGGCAGCGGCTATGCTGTCGATGCGGTTGCCGATGGCGCATCGGCCGAGGCGGTGGTGGCCGCCGAGGCTTATGACCTTGTCATCCTTGATCTCAACCTTCCGGAAATGGACGGTTTGGACGTGCTGCGCATGATGCGCGCCCGCCAGAACAAGGCGGCCGTGATGATCCTGACCGCGCGCGGCACCCCGGAGGAGCGGGTGAGGGGGCTCGATCTCGGCGCCGATGACTACATGATCAAGCCATTCGATATTTCCGAATTCGAGGCGCGGATCCGTGTGCTCCTGCGCCGACAGGCGGGCTTGCGGAGTTCGATCGTCAATTATGGCGGCGTCACCTTCGACCTCACCTCGCGCAGCTTTTCGAGCAATGGCGTGCCGCTCGATATTCCCGCCCGCGAAGTCGCCCTGCTCGAACTGCTGTTTCTGCGCGCCGGCAAGGTCGTCTCCAAGGATGCGATCGTCGGCTCGCTCACCGGTTTTGACGAAGACCTTTCGGCCAATGCGATCGAGCAATATGTCAGCCGGCTTCGGCGTCGCCTCGCGCCACACGGCCTGACGGTGAAGACTGCCCGCGGCATCGGATATTACCTCGAAATGCTCGCGCCCGCCTCATGATGGCGCCGCCGCGGTCCCCGACCTATTCCCTGCGCCGCTGGCTGCTGGCCTGGCTTCTGCTCGCCACCGCCTTCATCGGCACTATCGCCATGATCGACACCTGGGATGAGGCGGTTGATACCGCCAACGAAGTCTCCGATCGTGTTCTTGCCGGGTCGGCGCTGGCAATCGCAGAACGTGTCGTTGTTGCCGAAGACGGCTCGCTGCAGGTCGACATCCCTTATGTCGCGCTGGAGATGCTGACATCGGCGGCGCAGGATCGGGTTTTCTATCGCGTGGATGGGCCGCCCGGCCACTTCATCACCGGTTATGGCGACCTGCCGTCGATTCCACGTCGCGAAGGGCAAGCGGCGGCTTACGAAGATGCGCATTACCGCGGCGAGCCGATCCGCATTGCGGCGCTCGCCCGCTCCGCCTCTACCGGTATCAATTCCGTGCCGTTCATTGTCACCGTGGCCGAAACCACCATTGCCCGCCAGCAGCTGACCCAGACCATCCTCATCCGCTCGGCGCTGCGCCTGCTGTTCATGATATTCGGTGCTGCGGCCATCGTCTGGGTTGCGGTTACCCTCTCGCTGCGGCCGCTCTACCGCTTCAGCGAGGCGATTGCGGAGCGTAGCCCGGACGATCTTCACCCGATCGACGAGCGTGTGCCGAACGAGGTCCAGGGCCTGGTCGATACCGTGAACTCGTTCATGGTGCGGCTTGAAAACGCGCTCGACGCTCTGCGCCACTTCACCGGCAATGCCAGCCACCAGTTGCGCACCCCGCTGACGATCATCCGCACGCAGCTGGCGCTCGCCGCCCGCGCTCCAACACTGGAGGACGCCAAGGATGCCGCGCGCAAGGCCGACGAGGCCGTTGCCGATGCCGAACGTATCCTCGCGCAACTGCTGCTGATGGCGAAGATCGATGCGGCGAAGCGCTCGACCGCAATGCAGGTGATTGATCTGACGGCGCTCGCTCGCCAGGCGACCGCCGATCATATTCCGGCCGCGGCTGACGCCGGGATCGATCTCGGTTTTGAAGGCGAGGACGAAGTCTCGGTTTTGGCAGAACCGCTGCTGATCGGCGAACTCATCAAGAACCTGATCGGCAACGCGCTGCTTTATGCCGGCAGCGGGGCGGAAGTCACGGTGCGGGTGCGAGGCGAAAACCAGGTGGCTGTGCTCGAAGTCGAGGACGATGGCCCCGGCATTCCTCCTGTCAAGCGCGATGCGGTGCTCGAACGGTTCGACCGCGGCGGTCGAACAGATCATGCCGGCACGGGCCTTGGCCTGCCGATCGCGGAAGACATTGCCCGGCTGCACAACGCCAGGCTTTCCCTGTCCGACGGCCACGCGGGCAGGGGGTTGAAGGTGGAACTCCGGTTTCCGGAGCGCTCCTGATTATTCCTGATGCACCTTCTGGCCGTCGATCCAGGTGCTCTTCATCTGCAGGTCCTCGGTCAGCAGCACGAAATCCGCGTCGAGCCCCGGCCGCAGCGCGCCCTTGCGCTCTGAAAGCCAGGCCGCTTCCGCGGGATAGGTGGAGGCCATGCGCAGTGCCTCCTCGACTGGCAGGCCGAGTTCGCGGTGCACGAGCCGGATCGACGAGATCATATCGATATCGGCGCCCGCCAATGTGCCGTCGGCCAGCGTCAGACGGCCGTTCTGCCGCAGGATTTCGCGTCCGTTCAGCGTAAAGCTCGTCATGTCGGTGCCGATCGGCGACATCGCGTCGGTGACGATGAAGATTTTGCCCGGCCCGCGTTTTGCGCGAAGCGCAATACCCATCGCGGTGGGATGCACATGCACGCCGTCGCAGATCATGCCAGCGTAAAGCGAACCGGTATCAAGCGCCGTGCCGACCATTCCAGGTTCGCGGTGCGCGAGCGGGCTCTGGGCGTTGAACAGGTGGGTTACGGTGCGGATGCCGGCCTTAGCATATTGCTTCGCCGTCTCGTAACCTGCCTCGGTGTGACCAAGGCTCACCATGAAGCCGGCGTCTGCCAACCGCCGCACCTGGTCAACTGTGACGTTTTCCGGCGCGATTGTGATCATCATCGCGCCAAAGGCTCCCTTGCAGGAGAGCATCAGCTCGATGTCCTTCTCCTCCATCGGCCGTATCAGCTTTGGATCATGCGCGCCCTTGCGAGCGATCGAAAGATGAGGTCCTTCGAGGTGAAGCCCGAGGAAACCAGGAACGCGCTGCGCACTCGCCTGCTTGCCCGCTTCCACCGCAGCGCGGGTGGTCTCGTAGGTATCGGTGATGAGCGTCGGCAGAAGGCTCGTCGTGCCGAACTTGGCATGTGCCGAGCACATCTGCCGCAGGCCCTCGACGCTCTGGTCTTCATTGAGCAGAACGCCGCCGCCGCCATTCACCTGCAGGTCGATGAAGCCGGGCACGACCATGCCGCCACCCGCATCGACCGTCTTGATGCCAGGCTCAAGCTCGGCGACCGGCTGGATCGCCTTGATCTTTCCGTCTTCGATCAGAAGCGCGGAATCGTCGTGCCAGAAGGTCCCGTCGAAGATGCGGGCGCCGACAATCGCCGTTCTGCTGGTGCTTGGCTCGTTCATAACGTTTCCGTCACTTTCTTCAGCGCAACCGGTGCGTCCGGATTGAAGCCCTTGGCGCGCGACCAAGCTTCCACGAAGCCGTAGAAGGGCAGGATCAGCGCAAGTGCATCGGTGATCGGGTGGCCGGTTTCGATGAACGGCAGCTTGTGCGCCGTCTTCGCCCCGTTCGAGGTGATGAAGGCAAGCGCCCCCTTGGCCGCGAGGCTATCGGCAACCTCGAGTGCCGAACCTTCCGCAGCGTCACGCGCCGCGAAGGTCACGACTGGGAAACGCTTTTCCACCAACGCCACCGGACCATGCAGCACTTCCGCCGCGGAATAAGCTTCCGCATGCACGTTGGAGGTTTCCTTGAACTTCAGTGCCGCTTCGCTGGCGATGGCAAGGGCGGGGCCGCGACCGAGCATGTAGAGCGATTCTGCTTCGCCAAGCTCTTGCGCAAGCGCGCTCCAATCGAGCTTCACGGCCTTCTCGAAGTGACCCGGCAGCGCGCGCACGGCCGCCTTCAGCGCCTCGTCATTCACCCATTCCGAAAGCAGCGCGAGGCCAGCGACGATGGAGTTGACGAAGGACTTTGTCGCAGCGACGGCAAGTTCCGGCCCGGCATTGATATCAATGGCATGGCTCGATGCACTGGCGATCGGCGAAGGCAGCGTGTTGGTGAGCGCAACGGTCAGGGCGCCGGACTTGGTGGCAGCTTCGGCCATGGCAACGATGTCCGGGCTCTTGCCCGACTGCGAAATGGCAATCGCCGCACCGCCATCGAGCTTCAATGTCTTGCCATAGATCGAAGCGAGCGACGGCCCGAGCGAGGCAACCGGACGGCCGGCCGTCAGCTCGACCGCGTATTTGATGAAGGTGGCGGCATGGTCCGACGATCCGCGCGCAATGGTGATCAGGAAGGCTGGATCCTTCTCCCGCAATGCCAGACCGGCGGCAGCAAGCTGAGCGGCCGAACCATCCAGCAGTCGCGCTGCCGCTTCCGGTATCTCGTCGATCTCCTTGCGCATATTCGTCATGTTGGTCTGCATTGCGTCATCCTTGTCGTCATTTTGAGCCAAGCGAAAGCTCGGCTACGAAGTCATAAGCATCGCCGCGGTAAAGCGAGCGGGTGAGTTCCACCACGCGGCCGGAAGCGAGGTAGGAAACCCGCTCGATCGACAGTCCCGCCGCCCCGACCGGAACCGCCAGCAGCCCGGCTTCCGGGTTCTTCATGTTGCAGGCGGAGATACGCTGGATGGCCCGCACCGGCCGGGCGTTCTTCTTCTCAAGCTCGGCATAAAGGGAACCTGTGACAGACATCGGATCCGGCAAGAACTCGGCGGAAATACTGGCGTGCTCGATGGCAAGCGGCAGGTCGTTTCCCATGCGCAAGCGCCCGAGCCGCGCCACCCTGGTTCCGGGCGCCAGCCCCAGCATCATCATTTCTTCGGGCGAGGGGTGAAACAACCCCCGTTCCAGCCATTCGGAACGCGTCACCAGCCCACGCCGCGCCATGTCTTCCGTGAAGGAGGTCAGGCTCGTCAGCGGCTGTTCGACCCGCGGCATCGGCTTCACGACAAAGGTGCCGGAGCCATGTTTTCGGGTCAGAAGCCCATCACGGACCAGATCATCCACCGCCTTGCGCACGGTGACGCGGCTCACATTGGCGTAGTCCGCGAGATCGCGTTCGGGCGGCAAGGCATGTCCGTGCTCCAGCCGGCCGGACCGGATCGCCTCCTCGAGGCTTCGGCGCAGCTTCACATAAAGCGGTCCGGTCCCCGCAGATTGCAGGCTCTGAAGCGGCAGCAATGCGGAGAGCGTCTCGTTCATGCCGTGACCGTCTCTTTGCGTCCAAAGGTCTGGATGGCAAGCGCCACCGCGCCGGTCAGGGCATCGGCAAGCGGAGCGGAAATTCGGCTACGGTGACGCTCGGCAAGATAGGGCGGGTAAAGCGGCCCGAGACCACCAAGCAGGCAGAGCCGGCCGGTGTTCCGCGTCAGCCGGCAAACGGCATCGAGCGCCTCATCAATGCAGGCGGCACCCTGGCGCAGGATGCGCAGCGCCGTTTCGTCGCCACGTGCCGCATGTTCGAAAACCTTCGGCGTAAACCGCCCGAAGTCACCGGGCTTCGCCAGTCGGGCAAAATCAACCACGGTTTCCGGGTTGTTGTCGAACTCGGCAAGGATCGCTCGTGTGAGGTCCGTCAGCGGGCGGATCGCGTCATGCGCGAGCAGGCTTTCCTGCAGCGCCATCTGCCCCAGCCGCGCGCCGGAGCCGAGATCGCTGACCTGGAAACCCCAGCCGGCAATCGAATGCAGCTTGCTCTGGTGGCGCGCGATGTAAACCGTTCCAGTACCGACGATGCCGATCGCGCCGTCCTCGTCGCCGATTGCACCCTGGAGGGCGATCACGCCGTCGGACACGATGTCAGACTGCCGGAAGGGAAGACGCGCCGAAACATAGTTCACGGCATCGCCGACATTGTTGCCGGCAAGGCCAAGCACGGAGGAGGCTGAAGCGAGGTCCGGTACCAGTCCGGCTTCGTCGAAGGCGCGGCGCGACGCTTCCTCGATATGCCGGAGCGCCGTGTCAGGGTCGGTCAGGATATTGGAGGCACCACTTTTACCCCGGCCGATGATCCGGCCAGTCTCGTCTGCCAGCGCTGCCCGGCAACTGGTGCCGCCGCCGTCAATGCCCAGGAAATAGCGCGTCATGAAGACCTCCGACACAAACAATACCAAAACAACACCAATAGCCAAGCCTGTTTTCATTTGCCGCAGAGACGCGATGCTAACAGATTGAGTCGCCTGTAAAATTATTGCGTTCGGGGTCGCGCGCTGGCTTTCTGTTCATCCCACTCAACTTTCCCTCTGGACAATTGGTATTTTTTTGGCATCAATTGTAGAGAGGGAGAAATCGGATGAGCGAAAAAGCCACCGAAGCACGACATGGGAAAGCGGAGGGGCTGGATCGCCTGCCTCCGGTGGAAATCCTTGCGCTCCTCGCTAAGGGCCAGCAGGCGGCGTCGCAAGCCGTCGATGCGGCCATTCCTGAGATTTCGAAAGCAGCAGACCTTGTTGCAGCCTCCTTGAGAGCGGGCAGGAAGCTCGTTTATGCCGGCGCCGGCAGCGCAGGCCTGATGGCTGCCGCGGATGCCATGGAACTGCCGGGTACCTATGGCATCTCGCCTGACCGCATCGCCATCCTGCTTGCAGGTGGCTTGCCACAGGTCGCCGATATTCCGGGCGGTCCGGAAGACGATACCGAACTTGGCGAACGCGATGCCGCGGTAATCGAAGCCGGTGACTGTGTGCTCTGCGTTTCCGCCAGCGGCACCACGCCTTACACCTTGGCCGTTGCTAAAACTGCCCGCCGCGGTGGTGCAAGCGTGGTCGCCATCGCCAATAATCCCGGCGCGCCGCTGTTTCGTGATGCCGATGCGGCGATCCTGCTCGCAACACCTCCGGAAGTCATTGCCGGTTCCACCCGCATGGGCGCCGGCACTGCGCAGAAGATCGCCTTCAACATGCTGTCGACGCTCGCGGCCATCAAGCTTGGCCACGTGCATGACGGCCACATGGTCAATCTGCGTGCCGATAATGAAAAGCTGCGTATCCGCGCTGCTCGCATGGTCGCCGACATCGTTGCGGTTCCATCCGATGAAGCGCGGATCTGGGTCGATGCCGCTGACGGCTCGGTGAAAGTTGCCGTGCTGCTCGCCGCTGGCGTCGAGCATGCCGAGGAGGCGCGGGCGATGCTTGCCGAGAATGGCGGATTGCTTCGGACCGCGCTTGAAGAAATACAGCTGAAAAAGAGTTCCATGAAGCGCGCCTGAAGGCGCAGAAGAGGGAGAACATCATGACTCGCATTTTGAAGGGTGTGCTTTTCGCCACGACGGTGCTGGCGCCGGGCATGGTCTTTGCACAGACCAACCTGACGATCGAAAGCTGGCGCAA
>Ga0065721_10004863_pt1 | contig 20018 bp, 13 predicted proteins | sample Mesricmetagenome_FD_59108 | JGI IMG/M metagenome (GOLD analysis project Ga0065721, IMG submission 59108) | Mesophilic microbial community from rice straw/compost enrichment Sample: eDNA_1 v2 (version 2) | ecosystem: Engineered > Solid waste > Grass > Composting > Bioreactor | place: USA: Davis... | reverse complement strand
TGGAGCGCCGACCGCGTCTGATCGGGCGCCATTAAAAGGAGCCAAATCGACGATGGGAACGGTTCTCGGTTGGAAAAAGAGAATTGATCGCAGAAACGCGAAGACGGTGAGACGCAATGGGAGAAAAGAACAACCTCTTTTTCGAATGCATCTCACGAACGTATCGCATTCCAGCGGTGATCAACACTGCGATGTCGCGACAAGTGACCGCGACACTCCCCTGAGTCAGGGATTAGAAGCCGAGTCCGTTTCCATTCAGGCAGCCTGTTGCCACGGTCCCGTCCTTGATGTCGAACATCTGCGGGAGATCTCGCGCCCAGACTTTGTTGGCGGCGGGACAATACTGCCGCGCGTTCCCCTCAATGGCAGCGACGCCCGGGATGCGTGCTGCAAGGCTGGCGGAATGAAGGAAGGAGAATCCCGGGCAAGTCAGGTCCTGCACGCACAGGAACATGCCGAACTTCTGCGCGGCGGCAGCAGCGAACAGGGCTTCGGTATGTCCCTTGCAGGTCTTGAGGGCGACACCGCTATAACCGAGATCGCGCGCCAGCAATAGTGCTTCGTAATCCAGAAGCGATTCATCAATCACAACGGGCTTCAGCTCCGCTGCCTTGTGCATCTTGTTTTCCGGATGGGCTTCGAGATCCCGATGTGTTGGCTGTTCGATATATTGAATACGGTCGTATGCCTGCGGAGAGGATTCCCTGATCTTGTTCAGGAACGCGAGGACGTAGTCAACGTTTTCGCATTTCTCATTGAAGTCCAGAGAATAGACCCAATCGGTGCATCCACGTGCGGCCTGCGCCTCTGATGTGACCTGTTCGACTCCGAGGACGCGCTGAACGTCCCAGTCCAGATCGTCACCCGCCAGTTTGATCTTGAGATGGGTCAGACCATCGGCAGCAATCCACTCTCCCAGTGTGACGGGAAGTCCGTCGTTAACAGGAGTCGTGACATCGGCACTGGTCAGGGGATCGAGAGCCCCCACGAGGTGGTAAAGCGGAATTTTTGGTTTTGGTTCTCGAAGCGTGTACTTGTCGAGAAATTCCCCTTTGAACTGATCGTCCAGATAGTAGGAGAGATCGTTGCTGAGATACTGTGACGAGAGTGTGTTGTAGCTGTTGGCGTTGTTCACCTTGCCAAAGCCATCATGCAGGGCAGCGTCGAGTGCACTGGCTGCCACAAGCTGGGCCAGACGCGGAATCGGCTCGGGGAGTTTGTGGTCGTGAGCAACAACCTTCCCCAGATGCGCATATTCTGCAGAGATGGTGTAAATCAGGTCGATCGGATGGGCGTAATCGTCCAGACTGTCCGCGAGGGCAATGACCCGCTCCGCAAAGTCGATCATCGCCTTCGCTGCCTGTTCCGGCGTCACCTTGTCCGAGGGCCAGGACCAGGCGGTGGCCACGGGCATGCTTCCCAGACCGAAGGCATGTTTTTTGTCTCGCTGTTCCAACGTCACCTGAACGTTGAGAATCTGATGTCTGTCCATCACTCGTCCGCCGAATTTCAGCGGAGTCCGAAAGGGGAACTCTTCGACGGTTATGAGAGCTTGTTTGATGCGGACGTCAGACGACCTGTTCATGACACCAGTCAGGTTGAAGGATTGTTGGGATGGCAAACGTTCTCGCCAGAGAGATCATTCCTGTTGGATTTCCTGAGTCCTTCGTCAGCGGGACCTTCGGGAATGAGCGCAGTACGAGAATAATCGACCGGATTCTAGAAACAGAGCTTTCCCCGATGCAACATCGATTCACGTGCGAATCGGTTGACCTGAGGGACGCTCTGGTGAGGAATTGGCGGATTCGATTTCCCATGGGAGGTGGATGGGAACTGGAATCCGGTTTCGTCAATTCGGGAGAGCATGCCTCGGGAGAACGGAGTTCCCATGGCAGGCTATTTTCATGGATTTCTCAGGCCGGAAGTCCCCGGGACGCCAGCGCGATTGCTCCAAGGACTCCGGCGTCACTCCCGAGCTGAGAGGTCAGAAACTGGATGTCGTCGACGGGAAACAGTCGACCGACGCGGGTGGCCATGTCTTCTTTCACACGGTCAAGAAGAAGGTTTCCGAGTTTGGCCACTCCCCCGCCAATGACGACCATTTCCGGGTGAATGGTGACCACAACATTGGCAATTCCGATCGCCAGATATGAAGCCGCGTGCAGAATTGCCTGACGGACCGGTTCATCCAGATGCGCGACCTCTCCCATCACTTCTGCGGTGACTTTTCCCGGATCGCCATCGACAGCGGCGTGCAGATTGGGTGCGAGTCCCATCAGCATCAGGCGAATTCCCTCCGCTGCCAGTGCGGTCCCGCTGGCGAGCGTTTCAAGGCAGCCATGATTCCCGCACCCGCACATTGGCCCGGTTGGATCAATTGTCTGGTGTCCAAGTTCTCCGGCAGCCCCGATCGGTCCGATGCGGAGCTTTCCGTCGATCACAATTCCCCCGCCGACACCGGTTCCAATCGCCATGAACATCATGGTCTGGACATTCCGGCCATGTCCGAAAACGAGCTCGCCGTAGGTTGCCATCCGGACGTCATTGAGGACCCGGACGTCACATCCCAGTTGGCGGGACAGGATTTCTGTGACAGGGACATTCTTCCAGTGTGTCGTCAGATTCGGCAGATAGCGGGAAATTCCTGTGTGGGCATCGACCAGCCCGGGAAGCCCGATTCCGACTGCATCGGGGGCAGTGCCCTCTTCTCCCATCAGCGAACGGACCGTATCGGCAATCCGTGAGAGGACGGCATCCGGACCTTCGTGAGAGTCGGTTGGAATGTGAGTGGTCTTGAGAATCTGTCCATCGGCTCCCGAAAGAGCAAACTTGATCGACGTTCCTCCAACATCCACACCGACAAATCGATCCGACATGATTGGTTTCCTGTGCCGTGTCCGAAGCGTCTCTTCGGGTAATAATCTCGTTTTGTCACGATGCCACTGTCAGAAACAGGACCCGGCATCGCATTCGATTGTTACGTTTCACCACTGTTTCAAAACAACGACAGGCGATCGGACGGATTCCTGTCAGAATTCCGGAACGATCGCCTGCAGATTTGAAACGGAAGAAACATGGCCTGACAGCCAGTGAGCCAGTGAGAAGGTCACTTGCTGTCTGATCCCTTCGGCGTCAGTTCATCCCGCACCCGCTTCAGGAGTGCCAGGGTTTTGTGAACCCCTTCTTTCTCGCTGAGGGCAGACCCTTCGTATTCAATTCCGACGTAGCCGTGGTATCCGGCATCCAGAACGATCTTCATCATTCGAACGTAGTCGGTGTTGGTTTCGTTTCCATTTTCGTCGAAGTTGTGGCTCTTCGCGCTGACCGCAAATGCATACGGCATCAGCTCACGCACCCCTTCGTAACGGTCATAAGTCTCTTCTTTGGAGACGCGGAAGTTGCCGAAATCGGGCAGCGTTCCGCAATGGGGATGGTTCACCGCCTGCATCACTTCGGCGAGCCATTTTCCATTGGAAGAAAGGCCCCCATGATTTTCAACAAGCACCCGGAGGTTACGAGTTTCTGCGAACTCGGCCAGTCGGCTCAGACCATCGGCCACGAGATTTTTCTGCTCTTCCCATGAACCGGCACTGGCGGCGTTCACACGAATGGCATGACATCCCAGAAGTGCGGCGGCATCGACCCATTTTTTGTGGTTCTCGAATGCTTTGGTCCGGGCTGCATCATCGGGATCGCCGATGCGGCCTTCGCCGTCAACCATGATCAACAGGCTGCGAACTCCGGCGTCATCGGCACGGGTCTTCATTTCAGCGAGGTAGCTGGTGTCCTGTGCCTTGTCCTTGAAGAATTGGTTCACATATTCGACGGCATCAATCCCGAACTCATTCTGGGCATACGCTGCGAAATCGAGGTGATTGAGCTTTTCTTCAGTCCGCCCGAACAGCATTCGGTGCAGCGACCATTCTGCAAGCGAAATTCGGAACAATGGTTCATTCACTTCGCCCGCAGCGTGAGAGGCTCCAAGTGCCTTCGGAGCAGAATGGATTCGCGCCATCCCCAAAAATGCTGCTGCGGTTAAGGAATGACGAAGAAAATCACGACGTCCCAGTAATGCGTTCACAGTGTCTCCTGTCTGATTGCCCCGTTCTCAGGATGAATGAAACAAAAAAGTCGGTTGGCCAGTCCTGATGACGATCACGGATCGACAACTGATTGTCATTCAGGAATCAGGGCCGGTCAATGGATAATCGTATGGGAATCAATCTCCCTGTCAGCCGAATGAAAATCGGTTCAGGGGAATCAGTTCCTCACTGCATGAATGGAGACAGAACCATCCGGCAGAAAGGTCAGCAGCCCTGGATCAGGAGAGGCGCTGAGCGGAGTGGGGGGGCCAGAAAGTGGCAACTTCACCCAGTCGCTGGAGGCGACCATATCGGGAGTTTTCGGAATCAGCCAGATATTCCGATACCGTACGGGATTGGCGTGGTCCTGCAGCTTCATCGGGAGGGGTTCGGGACCTTCCTTGATCCCGGCGCCTGTTTTGTTCGGGATTTTCGCACGGTTGTGAATCAGGACACCGTTGTGCCAAACGGTGATTTCCATGTCGGAGATCTTGTTCCCGTTCGCATCGAATCTCGGCATCGTAAAATCGATGTCGTACGTCTGCCATTGCAGGGGGGGGAGACACATATTTATGTCAGGTGTTTTGGTCCGGTACAGCGCTCCGCAATCATTGAACTCCGCAACACGTCCAAATGAATCCAGGACCTGAACTTCATATCGCCCCTGAATGTAGAAGCCGCTGTTGCCACGGTCCTGCCCCCGCCCCTTCGGTTTGAATGGAAGCATGAATTCGGCATGCAGACGCATGTCGCCATAGGGTTCTGCGGTCTGGGTTCCCTCAGCGAGCAGTCCTTCCGGGGTGATCTTCGGCTTGACGAGCTTGCCCTGATCGGTGCCATCAAAAAGGACGACCGCTCCGGGGGGAGGAGTTGCTCCCATGGTGGGGCTGACTCGATGGATCTTCCGCAGCTCGCCGACGCGGACACCTTCTCGAGTGTAAATCACACCGAAGGTCCCATTGACTTCGATCGTATAGTCCGGGCCGACAAGTCGTACGATGTCCTGAAGTTTTGTCCCCGAATACTCGAAGCGCTGCCGGTCAATCCATCCCGCACCGGGAAGTCCGTCGTAGAACTTGGCTGCGATGAACTGATCATCCCCGAGAGCAACGACCTGAAGTCCCACGGAACGACTACTTCGTTCCGAGCCGAGTGAACGTTGCCAGCCTCGGTATTCCCCTTGCAACAGAAAGTCAATTCCCGCTTCTTCCGGGGTGAGATAGGCAGGAGGACGTGCGGGTTTCTTCTCTTCCTTCTGGTCCTTCTTTGAAGAATCCGCTTTTTGTGAAGGGGGCTTCGATGTGGTGTTTCCCGGTTGCTTGTCCTGTGCATTTGCAGAAACAGCAACTGAAAGAACGCCTAAAAAGGCAATCATGCCCCAGGTCAGGACGCGACAGGAACCACGGGTTCGGGTCATCTCAGGAATTCTGTTACGACTGCCGCCGGATCGACGGAAATCAGGCCAAAAAATCTGAACATTCATCACGAGTGTTTCCATTCTTTCCTGCGGAAAGTACGGAATCAACCCGGATGACATGGAATGCAGCCGGTCAAAATTGGCTGCGTCCGGCGGACCTCCCGTCCCGACTCAATCCCTCAACCGTATCGACTCGTTGTTGCCCGTGACAACCCTGTCAATCAGGAAAACGGGGGGTAACACTCTTTACTGCGTAGAAAAATGCACTGCGTAGCGGTTGAACCAGCTCCCAACCGGAGAAATGATTCGCCAGCGGTTCATTCCAAGGTTTTCTGATCGAAGGGAATTCATGAGCGGCCCGTGCAATCAGTTCGTGGGGAACTCGACTAGGGGAGAACATCGATGTGATCAGCACTCTCTCCTTCGTCGATGATGAAGGGCCATTCCAGCCGGAAGCAGGTCCCCTGCCCCGGTTGGGTTTTGACGGTAATGGTCCCGCCATGTTCCTGAAGGATCTTCTGACTGACCGCGAGCCCCAGCCCGGTCCCCTTCAGCCCCTTGCTGGACTCAAACAGCTGGAACAGTCGACTCATTTCGACTTCTTCCATTCCACAGCCGTTGTCTTCGATCTCGACCCAGACGTGCTGCCGCGGCCGGTCCAGACCATACCGAACCTCGATCCGCGGGTTCTCCCGTCCGTCGAGTGCGTCGAACGCATTGGTCAGCATATTGAGGACCGCACGATGAAGTCCTTCCGGGTCGAACTGGGATTTGGGAACCGGGGTAATCTCGGACAATGTGAGTGAAATCCCGGCCTCCTGCGCCCGTGGCAGCATCAGCTCGGTGACATCATTCAGAACGTCTTTCAGCCGGGACATCTTCATTTGCGGCTCACGTTCCTTGCTGAATGTGAGCATGTCCATCACAAGGTTGTAAATCCGTTCCTGATTCCGGTCGACAACCCCCCAGCCCTTTCGAACCATCTCCTCGTTGTTTTGCTTCAGGCCGGCGTCGATCAGATAGCCCCCGCCTCGCAGGCCCTGAAGAATGTTCTTGATGTGGTGACTCATAATGGCCACCGTCTGTCCGACCGCGGCCAGTCGTTCCGAGGTGACCAATGCATCCTGATAACGAAAATTCTCGATCGCCAGTGCGGACTGGCGCCCGATTGTCAGAAGCAGGCGAAGCAGGTGATCGTTGAAGCGGTTCAGTGAGGGGGACGACAGGACCGAGTTGCGTGCGGAGGTCGTATCGACGTAAATCACTCCCATCAGTTCGTATCGCCCCTGCATCGGGACGCACATCGCTTCCCGGATTCCGGCTTTCATGATGCTTTGTCCGGAATCGAAACGGCTGTCGTGCTGTGCGTCCGAGGTCCGGACCCCTTGCTGTCGCAGGATGACGTGCTCCACAATGCTCCGGGAAATGGGCATCCGCTCATCGACATTGACGCCACGGCGATGTGCGACTACGCGTGGCTCGATTCGGTCGTTTTTGGAGTTGGCGACCAGCATGCATCCCCGGTCCGCCCCCACGGCATCCAGTGTGAGGTCAAGGATTCGCTTGAGGAGTTCATCCAGAGAGATCGCTGGCCGGACCACTTCTTCGGTGATCTGGTAAAGCAGTTGCAGATTCGCTCCAGCCTGCGCCCATCCCCCCAAGGTCGACTGCTCCGGCGGGCGGGCTTCCCCAACGATTTGGGACTGATCGTCGAGGGCAGAATTCGCGACCAGATTGATCTGATCGACAACGGTACGATCAGCACCACTTGCCCCGGGGGTGAAGAGCAGAATCGTTCTGCCAATCTGGATCTGGTCCCCGGTGGAGAGCTGAGCCGTTTTAATTAAACGGCCATTGAGAAAGGTTCCGTTCGAGCTGTTGAGATCAGTGATCTGCCACGCCCCGTCGCGGAACTCAATCAGGGCGTGCTGGCGGGAGACTTCCGTATCGAGAATACGGATTTCGTTCTGCCCGCTTCGCCCGAGATGCTGCGGCTCAGGGGGAATGTCGTACTTTTTCCCCTGCTCCGGTCCCTGAATCACGAGTAGCGTGGCGTCTTTCACTGCCGGGCTCGTTCTACTTCCAATATCGCTGGGTGACCCACCAGCTGGTTCCGGCGCCGATCAGGGCTGCGACAATTATGTTCGGAACCAGGCCAATGGGAATCGCAGCAGCGAGAAGCGGACTGAACGATTTGATGATCTGTGGCGCCATCGGAAGAATGACGCTCCAGCACATCAGAATCAGCCCCACGTTCTTCCGATTCTGCTTTTCTGCTTCGGGGAGATCTGCAAATGCCACCCGGGCATTTCCCCCCTTCTTCTTCGCCGTTGTACCGGTCCCGGAACTGGTTTTCTGTGCAGCCTTCGCTGTGGACTTCGATCCCTTCTGTGGAGTGGCGACAGAGACCTTGGCCTCGTCCCGGACTCCCGGGGCGTAGTACTTGGCAATGGCCTGATTAATGGCTCGCGGAGTCGCGATCACGGGACGAACAGGAGCGTCATACCGAAGGCGAAGTTCATCCTCGAGTTCGTGATCCAGCTGGTCCACGGTCGCTACGAGAAGTTGACCATCATCGATGAACAGCGGAATAAACGAGTGCTGCTTCACGAGTTGTCGGGGAACCAGATCAAGCATGTCGTCCTCAGGGAGCATATCCTCAAGGTCGACATACGAATACCCGAGCTGAACTGCCAGTGCCCGGGCTGCCTTCTCCGGGTCGATCAGTTTCATCTGGACAACCGCGTCACGATGGGAGAGCCCGCGACGGTCGGCAAACTCTTCCACTTCCTTCTTCTGATCACGCGACAGGTTTCCCTGTCGGACCAGAACGTCCAGAAGTGGCTGCCGTCCGAATTCATCCGTGACAGGGGGGAGTTCCCTTCCCAGAGATTCGTCATAATCCCGCTTCCGCTCCGGATCGGTCAGGCAGAGCATGGCTTTCGCCAGCTCATTGAGGATTTCCTGTGACTTGACCGAATATTGACCGGTTGCGTACTTCCGGACGTGGGCATTCAGTTTCTTGTAATGCGCACGAATCTTCTCAGGATCATCTTCGAACCGGACCACCCGTAACAGTTCATAATGATCCGGGGGACGCGGTCCTTCGGGAATTCCAAGCCACTCCTTGTAGAAATCCATGGGCGTCCTTTGACGATGATGCGTTCGTGTTCAGACGGAATCAGTTCCGACGTGTGACCTGAATGAGTTTCGGAGATCGGCGGGTTTCATTGTTGCTGAGACAATGAATCCGAAATCTCTCCGGAAACGTCCGGGTGTTATTCCACAGAGTATTCGTTCGCAAGAACTTCAAAGGCACTCACATTTTCATCTGTGAGTCCCGAGCTGCGGACAATTTCAGTCTGTGCTTCAAGATTGGAAGTCAGCTCGCGTGCACGAGCGTGAATTCGACCGTTCTTGTCGTACTGATAGGTGACTTCCACCGGGGAGCCGGCCGGGAGATTCGGGGGGAGTCCCATAATGCGGAAGTCCCCGATTGTGGTGCAGGCATCCGGGTCCAGCGCGTCTCCTTCCAGAACAGAAACGTGAATTCGCTGCTGGTTGGGGGTGTTTGTCACAAACTTCTGCGATACCTCGAACGGAATCGTGGTGTTCTTGGGAATCATAATGTGATTGATTTTCCGAGACCGGTTGTTCGGGTCGGTAATCTTGATCCCCAGTGAATGGGAATTCACATCGGTGGCTGTCACAGCACGCAGCCGGTTCAGGACCGCCTGCCCCATTCGACTGACGCCCCCAGTTGCTCTCGCTTCCAGAATGGCTGCATGAATGGCTGCCCCTTGAGAGACTGCTTCTTCGGGGCTGACGTCGCGGGATGGCGTTTTCCCTGTGACTTCCCGAAGCATTGTTTCGACGACAGGCATGTGCGTCGATCCACCCACCAGAACAAGCTCGTCCAGCTCGCCGGGAGCAATCCCTGCCTGTGCCATCACCAGTTCGGTTGTGTCCCGGGTCCGCTGAAGCAGATCGCTCGTCAGGCGTTCGAAATCTCCCCGGGTGATGGCAGTTGTCAGGTTCTTTCCCTTGTAATACAGGTTGATGGTGACCTGTGCCCGTTCGCTCAGATCCCGCTTGGCCTGTTCACATTCCTGCGTGATCTGCATCAGGGTTTCGGGATCTTCGCGAGGATCTTCCCCAAACTTCTTGTGGAACTGTTCCGCGAGGAAATCAACGATGCGGCGGCTCCAGTCGAGCCCCCCGAGCATCACGTCTCCGTCCGTTGCCAGCACGCGGAAGTTGGTGGCGTTGTACCGGACGACGGTGACGTCGAACGTCCCTCCCCCCAGGTCATAGACCATGATGGTCTTCTCACCCTTGAAGGCGTCAGGACGTCCCAGCTGGCCTTTCTGCCAGGCATAGGCGAGCGTAGCTGCCGTCGGTTCGTTGATGATGTCGATGACGTTCAGATTGGCAATCTGTCCGGCATCTTGAGTCGCCTTTCGACGAACGTCGTTGAAATAGTAAGGGACGGTAATCACGGCATTGGCGATTTCGCCAATCACTTTCTCTGCATCCTGTTTGAGCTTTTTCAGGATCATGGCAGAGATGAGTTCGGGGGTGAATCGCTGATTATTGTGAATAATCGCGAAGTCCTTGTTCCCCATCTGTCGTTTGATCGCTTCCACTATGTTGCGTGGATTTTCGATCGCCATTCGTTCAAACGACGGCCCGACGATGATCTTTTTGTCTTCTCCCAGAATCACCACGGAGGGGGTGATTGTTTTTCCATCAGCATTCGGAATCGCAACGGGGATTCCTTCTGGATTGAGCTGAGCAATGGACGAGTACGTCGTTCCAAGGTCGATCCCCACTGTCTGCCCAGGTTTAATCTCCATTGGCTGTGTCCCCTCGGTGAACTGCTTGTAAATCGCTGTGGATGGGTATTGGCAAGCAGTCTCTTCGTAAAACAACTGCCGCCCGCGGATGGATCTTCATGACAAACACTCGAGACCGGGTGAGTAACATCACCCTTTTCCGTTTGCGGGCGACTGCAGTATCCGATGCAGACTGCAAACTGAATTGACGTCAGTGAGTGTTGTTTCGTTACTGGTTGTTATTTTTCTCGTGAATGGAGTGATGCATTTGACATGTTCTGGAAATTGGCATTTTGACTGGCCCTGCAATTCGATTCAAGCGACACCGATGCGGCAATCTCCGATGGGGATCGCTTCCGGGACGGTTTCCCGCCTCGGCCCGCTTCCCGTCGGTGTTATTCGAATGGGCTGCAGGTCATTGAAATGCATGCTTCCAGCATCCCGCCTTTACCCCCCCTTTGAAGAGTTCACTTCTCCCGGAATTCACGGTTTGGCAGCACTTTTCGGGAATTGTATCTGCCGTTCTGTTTGAAATGATTCTTCCGAAAGCATGAAAGAGGCTCATCCTGCTGCCTGTTTCGTGATCCGAAAACAACAGTTTTGAAAAAACGGATCGTGAATGTCCAAAGGGGGGTGTTGGTGTGTAACTGTTTTTCGGATAGTAAGTTGCATCTTTTTCTCTGCGGTTCTTTGTTGCCGGAAATCCTGAATCAAAATGGACACCTTCCGGGAGAGGAACCCTTTCATCATCCGGCAAATGCCGGACAATGAAGTCAGAACACCAAAGGAGTGATTACGGATGCGGTACCGACTGTGTCGTTCCGCGTTATGACAAAGTGACTGTGTGACAGGGAGCGCTAAACGACGGGACCAGCGTTCCTTCTCCGCATTGCCAAAGTCCGCACTGATTCCGGTGGACCTGTTCGCACGTCATGCGGGAACCATGGTGAATTGCGTCTGGAGGATGTTGGAATGCCAATGACTGAACGCTCAATCCGGTTTGTCTCATATAACCCTGCGACAGAAGAACCCGTTGCCGAGTATCCCGCGCATACCCCCGAAGAGGTTGATGCCGTCGTTCGAGCTGCGGCGGATCGATGGGATTCGTGGCGATTTCGCCCCGTCGAAGAACGGGCGCAGCTGATTCAAAGGTTGGGGGAGCAACTCCGGAACGAGTCGGAGTCGCTGGCCCGACTCAGCGTTCTGGAAATGGGGAAACCAATCTCGCAGGCTCGAGCGGAGATCGAAAAATGTGCGCTCCTGTGTGATTACTATGCCCATTACGGCCCAGAGGGGCTGAAACCGGTCGTTGTTGCAGGAAATTCGGCACGTCGCAGCGTCGTCCGGTTCGATCCGCTGGGAGGCGTGCTCGCTGTGATGCCATGGAATTTCCCCTTCTGGCAGGTGCTCCGGTTCGCTGTCCCGACGCTGCTTGCGGGGAATGTGGGAATTCTCAAGCACTCAACAAATGTTCTGGGATGTGCCACAGCCATCGAGAAAGCATTTTTGCAGGCGGGATTTCCGGAGCATGTTTTTTCGTCCCTGAATCTGGATCGCCGCGAAATTTCCGGGCTGATTGGCCGTCCGTTCATTCGGGCCGTGACACTCACCGGAAGTGAGCCTGCGGGAATCTCGGTTGCTGAAGCCGCCGGGCGAAACCTGAAAAAGTGTGTCTTGGAGCTGGGGGGATCCGATCCATTCATCGTTCTGGAGGATGCCGACCTCTCACTGGCCATTCGGAAAGGGATCGAATCGAGAACGATTAACAATGGCCAGAGCTGTATTGCTGCCAAGCGATTTCTGGTGCATCGCAATCTCTATCAGGCCTTCATTGACGGGATGGTGGCGGGGATGGAGTCCCTGAACGTCGGTGATCCACTTGATGAGACAACTCAACTCGGCCCGCTCGCCCGGGAGGATTTGAGGACGACGCTCGACGATCAGGTGCAAAAATCCCTCTCGCAAGGAGCGAAACTGTTTACCGGCGGGAAAGCGATCGACCGTCCCGGGTGGTTTTACGCACCGACGGTGCTGGCAGATGTCGGTGTGAATTGCACCTCGTTCCGGGAAGAGACGTTCGGCCCTGTCGCTGCTGTGACCCCGTTCAGCGATGTAAATGAAGCAATTGAACTGGCGAACCAGTCGGAATTTGGGCTCGGGGCGAGCTTGTGGACAGCGGATATCGAGCGTGCCGAAGCACTGGCAGAACGGATCGAATCGGGCTGTGTCTTCATTAACGACTTCACCAAATCCGACCCAACCGTCCCGTTTGGAGGAGTAAAACGTTCCGGATTCGGGCGAGAGTTGGGAACATTCGGATTGCACGAATTTGTCAACGTCAAGACCGTCTGGACTGGCGGGGCAGCGACGACAAATTCATGATGAGTTCCCTGCAAGGTCAGACCCGGAGTGAGGCACCCTCCCCGTTTGGATCACTTTCCCCGTTCGGACAATAGTCAACTGGCAGGGGAAGCGAAGGTGACCTACAATCCCGGCTTTCCCTTCGGTGGTTTCGAACCTCCGGGGAAGTCTTGACCCCCAATGTTTCATTCCTTTAACGCGAGACCAGCTACCGTCATGGCCGATCCACGTATTCCTTTGAAAAAGGCATGGCTGGCGGGAATTCTGGCATTTCTGCTCCCCGGAGCCGGACATCTCTATCAGGGGCGGTATTTCAAGGCGGCGCTTTATTTCGTCTGCATTCTGGGCCTGTTCCTGACTGGCATGGCGATGGCAGAGTGGCAGGCGGTACAACCCCCGATGAAAGGGGCATTCCGTCAAGGGAAAGTCGGCTCGGTGTTGAAGTTTGTCGCTCAGGCAGGAGTGGGGACCCCGGCTCTTTTTGGTCTCATTCAGCGAGAGCGGTTTGAAAGCCCCCGGAACGTTCCCGTAACGACGCTGACCAAGCCAATGTCTGTCCCTTTTCAGGGAATTGCCGCGATCATGACGGATGAGGGGAATAAAACTGGTTCGGTGAACGGAACAATGACCTTGAAGCCGAGTGACGGTCAGTTCGGACGGGCGACGATCAACGGTGAATTCAAGGGGGAAATGGACGGCAAACCGGTCGAATTTCAACTCTCCGATTTTGTTCAGATTGCCCCTCCCATTGGTGCGGAAAAGGCCCGACCGGTCAGCGCGGGAATTCAGCAGGTCCGAAATGGGCGCCTGGAGGAAATCGGGCACCTGCGAGGGGCCATCCCCCGTTCCTTCTGGAACTGGTTTGAAGTCCCGATGGATGCCATGCAGGAAGAAGACCTGCACCGTCGACTCGGGAAGTATCATGAACTGGCGATGGTCTTTACATGGATTGCAGGGTTGCTGAACGTTCTGGCGATCTGGGATGCGGTCGAAGGTCCTGCTTACGGTTACGGTGACGAAAAGCAGCCTGAACCGGAACCCGTTCCCCCTCCTGCGTGAGCTGTGTTGTTCACGTGGAGGCAGTGATTTGCTGTTGAACGAATTTCACGGGGCGACAGCACCAGTCGAGATCATTTCCGTGTTCATTTTCGGAGCAGACAGGATCGATTTCCGACATTGCCGCAGTCCCTTACCTGATTAATGTGACTATGAATATCACCTGGTTTCTGTTTCCGCTCGCGGGGGCCATCAGTCTGGTCTGGAACGCAAGCCGTTATGAATCGACCGAGTTGATTCTGAAACGATCGCTTCGAATGTTCATCCAGATCCTGATTTTCATGGCGATCATTCTCGCGATCCTCGTGGCCCTCTCCTACAAACTTTAGTTTCAAGGAACCCGAGTCGTCGAAGTGTCGCGGAGCCCGCAGATTCGACCGTTTGTGTTGTTTAACGATCTGGCCGTTTCGATTTTCCAGTGTGACCATTTTTGATTGAGAAGCCGTTCATCCGGTTCGCTCGATTTGCCTGTTGACGTTTGAAACCCATGTCAGACATCCCAAAACTCTACGATCCTGCTGCTGTCCAGTCGAAGTGGTTTTCCTACTGGGAAACGCATGGCTTTTTCAATGCGGACCCGAATCCAAACAGGAAGCCCCATACCATTATGATCCCCCTTCCCAACGTCACGGGGGCGCTGCATATGGGGCATGCACTGAACTGCACCTCGCAGGACCTGATCACCCGCTGGCGGCGCATGCAGGGGTATGAAGCCCTGTGGATGCCGGGAACCGATCACGCCGGGATTGCCACTCAGGCAGTTGTGGAGCGCCGGATGCTCGAAGAGGAAGGGCTCACCCGGCATGATGTCGGACGCGAGGCTCTGGTCAACCGGATCTGGCGATGGAAGGACACCTATGAAAAGCGAATCGTCGGCCAGTTGAAGTCGCTGGGGGCCAGCTGCGACTGGAGACGGATTCGGTTCACACTCGATCCGGTCTGTGCGGCGGCAGTCCGTCGGACGTTTTTCAAGATGTTTTCCGATGGCCTGATCTTTCGGGGGAAACGTCTGGTGAACTGGGACTGTCATCTGCAGACGGCTGTCGCAGATGATGAGGTTTTTGAAGAAGAGATCGCAGGGAACTTCTGGACGTTTAACTATCCGGTTGTTGATGACGCTGGGAATCCAACGGGAGAGTCAATTCGCTTCAGTACCACCCGACCCGAGACAATGCTCGGGGACTGCGCCGTCTGTGTGCATCCAACTGATGAACGATACACCAGCTTGATCGGGAAAAAGGTTCGAATTCCGGTCAATGGCCGACTGATCCCCATCATCGCCGATGCCCTGCTGGCAGATAAGGAACTCGGAACGGGTGCTGTGAAGGTCACACCGGCACATGACCCCAACGACTATGCCTGCTACATGCGCAATCCGGAAATCGGGATCATCAATATCCTCAATCCGGATGGGACCTTGAACGAACATGGGGGGCCCTGGCAGGGAATGGATCGTCTGGAAGCCCGCCCGCTCATCGTGGAGAAAATGGAGGAACTCGGCCATTTTGAAAAGGTCGAGGACCGCACGATCCCCCTCAAGCACAGCGATCGTTCCAAGACACCTGTCGAGCCCTATCTCAGTGATCAGTGGTTCGTCAAGATGGGCGACATCAATGGAGAACCGGGACTGGCACAGATGGCGATTGATGCCGTCGAAGACAATCGTGTCCGGTTCTTCCCGCAGCGATACGCGAAGACCTATCTCTCTTGGCTGGGTGAGAAACGGGACTGGTGTATCTCCCGTCAGCTCTGGTGGGGACATCGGATTCCGGTCTGGAGCAAGCGATTTGAGACGGAAGAGGAAGCGACACAGTTTCTCGCGGACAATCCCGGTTCCTCGCATATGTTCATTACCCGTGCTGAGTCCGACCCGAATCAGATCCTGATCTGCGTCGATCATGTTTCGGATGAGATGAAGGAAAAGGTCGACCTGTCGATCGCGATGCTGGAAGCTTCCGGGTTCGAACAGGATCCGGACGTGCTTGATACGTGGTTCTCTTCGGGAATCTGGCCGTTTGCCACACTGGGATGGCCAGACATGACGAAGAACCCTCCGCTGGATGAAAATGCTGTTGCACTTCAGAAAGATGCCAGACCGTCTCCAGCTGAGTTGCAGGACCCGCACGCAACCCAGACCAATCGGGTCCTGAACTACTTCTACCCCGGCAGCGTGTTAATCACCTCGCGCGACATCATCACCCTCTGGGTGGCCCGTATGGTGATGTCCGGGCTTTACACAATGGGGGATGTCCCGTTCCACCATGTTCATGTTCACCCGAAGATTCTCGACGGGTTCGGGCAGACCATGTCGAAATCGAAAGGAAACGGTGTCGACCCGGTTGATCTGATCGACAAGTACGGGACCGATGCGGTCCGCTTTACGATTGCTTCGTTCGCTGGGGAAACGCAGGACGTCAAGCTGCCGATCAGCTATGAGTGTCCCAAGTGTCAGACTCTGATTCCACAGACGTTGAAGCACCAGAAGGCGAAGCCCGAAGGGGGGCCGAAGCCGACCATTCACTGTCCGAAGTGCAAGGCGGATTATCAGTACACCAGCCCGAACTACGACCCCGATCCGGATGTTCCTGTCGCCCGGATGGTGAGCGATCGGTTTGAATACGGCCGGAACTTCTGCAACAAGTTCTGGAATGCCGCCCGATTCGCGATGATGAATCTGTCGGACTACTCCCCCGGAGAGGTCCGCGAAGATCAGTTGAAGATGGAAGACCGGTGGATTCTCTCCCGGCTCTCTTCGACCGCAAAAATCATTGACGAATCTCTCGGGCGATATCAGTTCGATGCAGCAACCCGGGCGGTCCGTGACTTCACCTGGAATGAATTCTGCGACTGGTATCTGGAGATGGTTAAACCTCGGCTTCGCAAGTCTGAGGATGCTTCTCCAGAAGCCATCGAGGATCGTCAGGTCGCCCAGCGAGTCCTGTTGAGTGTTCTCGAGACGTTGGTCCGACTGCTTCAGCCCTTTACACCATTTCTGTGTGAGGAACTCTGGCAGCGACTCAAGGAGATTGCTCCGGTTCGGGCACTCCCTCCCGAAGGAGGCTCAAGTGCGCAGGCTGGTATCGTCCTGTCTCCCCGGCAGGCTGAGGAGGCAGTCATCATTGCCCGATGGCCAAGCCTTCCTGTGGGCTGGCAGGATGCCTCTCTGGAAAGGCGGTTTGAACGACTTCAGGAAACCATCGCTGCGGTCCGAAATGTCCGGTCCATTTACAACATTCCTCCGAGCAGTCCCGTCAAACTCTATCTGAGGGCAACTCCCGAAGTGGCGAGCGACATGCAGGCGGTTGCCGGTCAGTTTGACAACCTTGCGAAAGCGGTTCTGGAAGCAGTCGGAGCGGAAGTGGAGCGGATTAGTGGCTCCGCAAGTTTCAGCCTCGGCGATGCAGACGGATACATTCCGCTGGCAGGACTCATTGATACCGGAGCAGAGCTTCAGCGTCAGATGAAGGAAGCGGAGAAGTTGCGCAAGCACATCGCCGGTCACTCAGCGAAACTTGAAAACGAGGCCTTTGTCAGCAAGGCTCCTGCTCACGTCGTTGACCAGATTCGGGAGACACTTGAGCAGCTGAAAAACCAGCTCAAGAGCGTGGAAGATGTTATTGCCGATCTGAAGTGATCCCGCTTGAGGGCATCTCACGAATGTGTGCCGTTTCAAAGGTGAGAAACGCANTGTTTCAGGGAAGANCGACCGCGACACTCCCCTGAGGCAGGACACTCCCCNGAGACAGGGGCTTGCCCGTCGAGTCCTGGGCAAGNGAGAACCCCCCGGCGGATGAAGAATGAGTTGAAATAAGGTGAGTTGTTTTCCCCGGTCGTGAAACATTCCGACCGGGAAAAGAGCTCCCTGCTCCGAACCGGACTCTCACCAGCCGAGAGACATGTTCGTTTCGATGGTCTTCTGAGCCTCTTGCAGATCAACTCCGGTCTCGTGCATGTAGAGCCGGATGGCGTGGACCTTGTCACCGGAGGCTTTGGCGAGACAGTCCCGGGCGGTGTCGCAAGGATCGCTGGTCGATTCCAGACCGAGCAGCCGCTTGGAGATGACCCAGACATCGCGAGGCCGTCGGGTCACCCGGGTCACTTCCTCTTCCGGATAGTGTTCCTGAGCGAACTTCCGGGCCTGCTCCTCCCCTTCCGCCCATCCGATCATGATGTGGGCGCTGGTCTCAATTTCATATAACGGCATGACGCTTCTCCTGCTTCGAAACGATCTCTCAGGAATTCTCTCTGTAACTCACTCCAGACGTGATTCGGCAAGAGTGTTCGGGGAATGTGAGTTTTCCAGTTGATGATGACGTCACTGGTCCAAAGTCAGGGCGTCAACCAGCTCATTTCACCACGCGGCGAATTTCTTCGACTGAAGTGACTCCCCTCACAACGAGTCTAAGGCCTTCCTCAGCCATGTACAACATGCCATCTTTACGAGCTTCATTCCGAATGGCCGACATCGCGGCGCTGTCTCGAATCAGGTCCCGCATCCGGTCGTTCAGATACAGGAACTCATAGACACCAATTCGTCCGAAATAACCGGTCCCCCCGCATTTGGTGCAGTGATTTTCACCTTCAGGAGGTCGGTAAAACTCCTTGATTTTTCCGGGCGGCAGTCCAACCGATTTCAGAAGTTCGGCCGACGGGGGATAGGGTTGACGGCATTGTGTACAGAGGCGACGAGCCAGACGCTGGGCCAGAATGGCCGAAACGGCGGTCGAAAGCATGAACGGTTCGACCTTCAGGTCAAGAAGCCGGTAGAGTGCGGTCAGCGAATCATTGGCATGAACGGTCGAGAAGACCATGTGACCCGTGTTGGCAGCCTGACAGGCAATCTTCGCTGTCTCTTCGTCTCGAATTTCTCCAATCATCACCACATCGGGGTCCTGACGCAGAATACTTCGCAGCGATTGAGCAAAGGTGGTTCCCCCTTTGGTGTTAATCTCAATCTGCGTCACATTCGGCATCTTGTATTCAACAGGGTCTTCGACGGTGATGATATTTTTTTCGTAAGCGTCCAGTTCGTTGATCGCGGTGTAGAGCGTGGTCGACTTCCCTGCCCCTGTTGGTCCACAGACCAGCAGAAGCCCGTGCGGCTGGTTGATCACTTCAATCAACTTGTCCTGAACCGCCTTTCGCATTCCCAGATCAGCCATCTTGCTGACCGAGTTTGCCTGGTCCAGAATTCGCATACTGACCTTTTCGCCATGACGAGTCCCCTGTGATGCGACGCGGAAGTCGATCTCTCGGCCGTCCAGCTGTGCTGCGAAGCTTCCATCCTGCGAACGTCTCCGCTCGGTGATATCCATGGCACACAACACCTTGAAGATGTTGGTNACGGCATCGCCGGTTGCTTTGTCAAACGCCTCTGCCGGATACATCACTCCATCGATGCGCAGACGTACTGCCAGCTCNTCGTCTTTCGGCTCCAGATGAATATCTGTGGCCCGACGAAGAATCGCGTCGTAGACCAGTTCTTTTGCGGCNACGTAACCCTTGGAGGACTCCACCTGCTTGGACCGGGCGACGTCTGTCTGGCCCGTTCGCGACTTNCCGACAAAAGTNATCGGGGGGCCGGTGGTCGGATCAATCCGGTCGCGGCGNCGGAACTGAATTCCAATCCGNGCCAGTTGACGNCGGGACCATGCATCCAGGTGAGCAATCGTCATCACCCGGCGCCCTTCGGGAACCCGAAGATTTCGCTCCCGGATGTACAGTCCCAGCGGGAGTCCGAGCGCCAATGCGAGTCCGCCTGTTCCGAGGATGAAATTGGGCATCACAATGGCTGCCAGGACTGCAAGGACTCCGCCGATCAACATGCAGCTGTTCCAGAAATCCGGGCGGACCTTCAGGCCTCGGCTGTCTTCATGGACCCAGTTGGAGTAATACAGCCAGAAGGCCATCAGCCCGCATAGCATCAACAACTTCCAGTCGGCCAGATACCGACCCGTTTCGTGCGTTCCCGGGACTGTCACATTTGGATGATCAGGACGGGTTGGGGTATGGGTTCCCCGGACAAACGGGTCCAGGGCCGTTGGATACTTCCCGACTCCTGTCACCGGAGTCTGTGCCCAGGCGTCTCCAGACGCCATCAGAAGAACCGTTCCGATCACGAGGGCGATCAGGCTGCTTCGAAGGAATCGATGAGTCAATTGGTCCATCTGCAACGTGCCGCCCTGATCATCTGGAGGGGAAGAGTTGGCCTGCCCCAAGTGCTTCGATTTACAGTTTCGAATTTTGTACTGGTAATGCACGGGCAAT
>Ga0065721_10050457_pt1 | contig 20022 bp, 13 predicted proteins | sample Mesricmetagenome_FD_59108 | JGI IMG/M metagenome (GOLD analysis project Ga0065721, IMG submission 59108) | Mesophilic microbial community from rice straw/compost enrichment Sample: eDNA_1 v2 (version 2) | ecosystem: Engineered > Solid waste > Grass > Composting > Bioreactor | place: USA: Davis... | reverse complement strand
AGCCGGCGAGGCCGGCGCCGGTGCTCGACGAGCGGGCCCCGGCCGCCGGTGTCGCCCCGGCCGCGATCGAGCCGGCCGAGCCCCGTGAGCGGCGGCCGGACGACCTCGCCGTCGTCGGTCTGACCCGCTTTTCGCTGGTGCTGCAGCGCTCGCTGCGCTCGTTCCGCTCGACCCGCGATCTCACCCTCGCCGAAGCCTGCGCGCTGATCTACGAGCCCGAACGGATGGAACTGCGCTTCTCGGTGTTCGAGGCGCTGTGCGTGCCGACCTACCGGGAGTTGCGCGTCCGGCATCCGGCGGCGCTCGGCCTCGTCCTCGTCGGCGAGACCATGCCGCGCCGCTGGCTGGACCGGCTCGAGGCGATCGCCGCCGCGGCGGGCGGCATCGAGATCCTGGTGCTGCCCGACGACGGTCACGATCGCCGCCACATCGCCCGCGCGGTCGGCCGGTTCGCCGCCGGCGCCCGCGCCTTCACCTTCCGCTACGACGACGACGACGTGCTCTCGGCGGCTTTCGCGGCGACGGCGGTCGAAGAGGCGGGGCGAATCGCGGACGGCGAGGTGCTCTCGCTCGCCGACGGCCTGCAGATGGTCCGGCTCGGCCCGGACCGTTTCCGCGTTCTCGACCGGCACTATCCGCTCAACGCCCACGGCATGGGGCTCTACGCCTCCGGGCCGGACTATCCGACGATGCTGCACATGGGCCAGCACAACAAGATGGAGGAGCGCACCACCGTCCATCACCGCCGCAGCGCGCCGCAGTGGATCCGCTTCGTCCACGGCGACAACGATTCGCGCACCGGCAAGATGCGCGGCGCCGACCACGATCTGGCGAGCATGGCCGAGGTCCTTCGCGCCCGCTTCCCTCATATCGGCCCCGACCAGCTCGCCCGCCTGCCGATCTCCTCGCTCGGTTGAGATCCGTCCGGACGCTGCACCGTGGACCGGGCAAGACCCATTTCGTTCAGGTGTTGCTCCAGCCGCCGTCGATCACCACGGCCTGGCCGGTCATGAAGGCGGCGTCGTCGCTGGCGAGGAAGACGACGAGTTCGGCGACCTCCCCGGCGGTTCCGAGCCGCCCCATCGGCTGGCGGGCGATGAAGGCGGCGCGGGCGGTGTCGTAGTCGCCGAGCGCCCGCATCCGCCCTTCCAGCGACGGGCTCTCGATCGTCCCCGGGCAGATCGCGTTGCAGCGGATGCCGCGGGTGACGAAATCGGCGGCGACCGACCTGGTGAGGCCGATCACCGCCGCCTTCGTCGTGCCGTAGACGAAGCGGTTCGGCGCGCCGATCATGCTCGACACCACCGACGCCATGTTGATGATCGAGCCCGATCCGGCCTCCAGCATCCCCGGCAGGAAGGCCCGGGTCATCCGGTACATCGACTTGACGTTGAGGGTGAAGGAGAAGTCCCAGGCGTCCTCCTCGCAGTCGAGGATCGAGCCGTTGTGGACGTAGCCGGCGCAGTTGAACAGCACCTGCGGCACCGGGCAGCCAGCGGCGAAGGCGGTGACGGCCGCCGCATCGGTGACGTCGAGCACGGCGGTGGTGATCGCCTCGCTTTCGAGGTCGGCGAGCTTGGCGCCGTCGATGTCGGTGGCGATCACCCGGGCGCCCTCGCGCGCCATCGCCAGCGCCGCGGCCCTGCCCATGCCCTGTCCCGCCGCGGTCACGATCGCGGTCTTGCCCTTCAGCCGGTCGGCCATCGTCTTCCCCTCGTCGATCCCGGTTCTTCTTCGTCGCGGACTCGAGCCGCGCCGCCGAAGGTCTAACCCGCGGCGGCCGGCCTGTCATCCGGGGAGCTGGCGGGGGGAGGGGAGGAGGGGGAGATCGGGAAAGACGTGCCCGCTCTGCCGGGAAGGTCGTCCCCGCCGAGCTTCGCCGCGAACTTCGCCCGTCGCGGACGGGAGGCGCACGGACGAGGTGCTCGGACAGGGCCTGCGACGGCGGGCGTCCGCATGCCGGCCCAGCCGAGCGGCCGCTCAGATCGCCGCGAAACGCGGGGCGTCCTCGACGCGCTCGGACTTCGGCCAGGTGGCGAGGCGGCACAGGCACTCCTCGTGCGGAGCGAGCTGTTCGACCACGATCTCGGCGGCGCGGGCGCCGATGCGGCCCTCCTCGGCGACGACGAGCAGGGCGTCGGCCTGGCCGACGAGGCCACGCAGCCGGGGTTCGGCACCGCTCGCCGGTCCTTCGACGATCACGGCGGCGGTGTGGCTGCGCAGGTCCTCGAGGAGATCGAGAAGTTCGGGGCGGGTCAGCGGATCGACCTGCGATCCGGCGGTGCCGAAGCCGAGCCGCATCAGCGGGCGCTCGTCGTCGATCCGCAGCACTTCCGGCAGCGACACGGCTCCGGCGACGACGTCGGTGATCCCCGAAACGTCGGTACCGGCGTCGGCGGCCGCGTCGGTCGCGACGAGGACGGTGGTGAGGCCGGCATCGGCCGCGGCTTCGGCCAGCGCCCGGGCGACGTCGCGGTGGCCGCTGCGCGAGGTCGCGGCGGCGACCAGCACGACCTGGAGCGGGGCCTCGAGGTCGCCGGATCGCGTCATCAGCTCGACCCAGGGCGCCACCAGCGCGGCGAGTTCGGGGTCGCGTCCGGTCGGCTGGTCGGTGGCGGCCGCGGCGGGGGATGCCTCGTCGCTCTCGCCTTCGCCGAGCAGGCTGGCGCGGCGGGCGCGGTAGCGCAGGGTGTGGCGGTCGGCCTCCTCCCCGGAGGTGGAGGTGGTGGGCATGGGAGCGGCGTCGGCCGGCTCGCGCAGCGACCGCGCGACGTCTTCCATCGCGAGCAGCGTGTCGGCGTCGTGGGCGGGAGCGGCGGCGGCGGATGCGCGGGGCGCCGGAGCGGTCTTTTCGGCGTCGACCCTCGACGGGGCGACGCGCGCCGGCCCGCGGACCACCGCTTCATTCGCCACCTCGACCTCGACGTCCCGGGCGGCGGGCTCCGGCCGGGCGGTGTCCCTGCGCCGGACGAGGCCGGAGGCCACCACCGCCTCCTGCAGCAGCGCCGAGCCGAAGCCGGCGAGCAGGCCGACGAGGGTGCCGGCGATGCCGAGGATGACGACGCTGAGCTTGGTCGACTTCAGCGGCGGCGTCGCCGGCGACACGATCCGGGCCTCGGACCGCTGCAGCGAGGTCTGTTCGTTGGTGCTCTTGAAGCGCGACAGGAATTCCTCGTAGAGGCGGCGGTTGGCTTCGGCCTCGCGCTCCAGCGCCCGGACCTTGACGAGGGATTCGTCGGTCGAGGTCGCCTCCTGCTCGAGCCGGGCGAGCTGCGCCTCGAGGGCGACGAGCTGCTCGCGCGAGGCCCTGGCGGCGCGGTCGGCCTGGGCGATCTGGCGGTCGACCTCGACGCGGATCTGGCTTTCGTTGCTCTGGATCTGGACGTCGAGCGCCTGCAGCCGCGGGTGGCGGGCGCCGTAGACGAGGGCGAGTTCGGCGGCCTGCCGCTTCAGGTCGGCGTGCTGGATACGCAGGCTGGAGAGCACCGACGAGGTCGCGCCCTCGGGAGATTCGGAGAGGGGATCGGTGGCGCTGATCCGGGCCTGTTCGTAGCGGGCGGCGGTGTCCTCGGCACGGGAGCGGGCGACGGCGACCTGCTGGACGAGGTCACTCAGTTCGCGCTCGCGCACGGTGGAGGCGTTGCCGGCGTTGACGATGCCGTATTCGGCCCTCGCCTCGGCCACGGCGGCCTCGGAGTTGCGCACCGCGTCGGCGAGAGCGGTGAGGCGGTTCTTGAGCCAGTCGGCGGCCTCGGTCGCCGCCTCGACCCGGGTTCCCGCCTGCTGGGCGACGAAGGCCTCGGCGACGGCGTTGGCATAGCGCGCCGCCTTCTCGCGATCCTTCGAGGTGAAGGTCACCTCGACGACGTAGGTGACGCCGCGCCGCTCGATCTTCAGATGGTCGGCGAAGCGGGCCAGCATGCCGAGCCGGGTCGGGGCGGAGCCGAAGCCGAACAGGCCGCCCTTGTTGAACTCCGGGTCGGAGGCGATGTCGAGCCGGTCGAAGATCGGGTTGAGGAAGCCGTCGGAGGTCGCGACCTGGACGAGGCTCTCGAGGGCGATGGCGTCGTTGCCGATGCCGGGCAGCACGTCCTCGCTGAGGGTGATGCGAGGTGTGCGCGGGTCGACGAGGATCAGGGCCGTCGCGGCGTAGCGCGTCGGCTGGACGAAGTAGAAGGCGATGGCGATCAGCAGGCCGGCGAGCGCGAATTTCACCGCCCGGCCCCAGTAGGTCGCGAGGAAGCGCAGGATCGCCAGCGGATCGATCAGCCCGACCGCCGTCGTCGGAGCCTCCGCCCTCGCCGGGTCGATCGGCGCGGGAGCCTCCCAGTCGAAGCTGTCGTGACGGCGGATCATCGCTCGTTCCCTGAATTCACGTCCTGCGCCGGACAGCGCCCCGGCGGCGGCTCCCTTCGCCCGGCGTCGCGGCGAGCGGCGCCCGGGACGCACCTCGCCCGTGGATGACCCACTTGATCACGCCGACGTTTAAGAATCCGTTATCCATAAGGAAAAGCTACTGCACCGCATCCACGTCCTGTTAAGCGCCGCGCCCGGACCATCGGGCCGGTACCGCGCCGCCCGCCCGGGCGAGGCCGCGTCGGGGGCCGGCCGCCCGCCGCCGCCGAGGCGGACCGGGAGTGCGGAGAGAGAGCGTGAGCGTCGCCGAAGCAGAATGGTCGCCCCGGGGGCGGGACGCGCCGGACGGCGCGCGGGCGCAATTCGCCCGCCTCGGCGGCTATGCCGTCCATGCCGTCGCCGCCCTGACCGTCGCCTTCTTCGCCACCGCGCTTCCGGTCGTCGCGAGCGAGGTCAGCAAGGCGCTGGCCCTCGCCGTCTGCGCCGTCACCGCCCTGCTCGTCGCCAACTTCGCCCCGAAGACGATCCCGATGGTGATCGTCGTCTCGGTGCTGTTCCAGAATCTCTTCGTCGCCTGGGTGTCGCCGTTCATCGAGAACACCTCGGACTTCAACTTCGTCCGCGGCTTCAATTTCCTGACGATCGTCGTCTTCTTCCTCTATTTCTGGTTCACGGTGCTGCTGACGCGCGAGCGCTATTCCGACGCCTTCATGCGCTACTTCTGGGGCAGCACGATCGCCCTGCTCGTCGTCGGCGCCTATTTCGGCTACGGCCTCGTCAAGAGTCCCCAGGGCGCCATCATCTACCTGCGCAACATCGCGCTGCCGCTGATGATCTTCCAGATCTGCCTCACCGTCGCCTACGCCCACCGGCCCAACGTCACCGTGCCGATGATCTTCCTCGCCGTGATCGTGATCGGCCTCGGCTACTTCGAGTTCCTGCTGCGCGACGACTGGTTCCGCCTGACCAATTCGGTGAGCTACTGGTGGCTCAACTCCACCGACATGCGCGAGGCCGGCGGTTTCTTCCGCGTCGCCCAGATCCACCGCCAGGTGATGACCGGCCTCGAGGACGGCTTCCGGGTGACGCTGTTCAACACGGCGCTGCTGTCGGGCCTCGATCTCACGGTGATGCGGCTCAACGGACCGAACTTCCACTCGATCAGCTTCGCCTACGCGGTCAGCTTCCTCGCGCTGTTCCTGTTCGCCTGCCGGCGCTTCGTGCTCTTCGCGCTGCTGCTGCCGGTGCTGGTCTTCACCAGCGCCAAGGGTGCCCTCGTCGTCCTCGTCTTCACGATGACGATGACGCTGGCGAGCACGGTGGTCCAGGCCCGCCTCGTCCTGATCGGCTTCACCATCCTGATGCTGCTCTACGGCGCCTTCGTCACCGTCTCCGGCATCCGCACCCAGGACTACCACGTCCTCGGCCTGATCGGCGGCATCAAGGGCTTCCTCTCCAACCCGATCGGCCACGGCCTCGGCTCGGGCGGCAACCTCGCCACCAACTTCGGCGAGCTCGACTGGGAGGCGGCCCAGCACAGCGGCGAGACCGAGATCGCGGTCGAGAGCGCGGTCGGCGTCATCCTGTTCCAGATGGGCATCGCCGCCTTCGTCGTGCTCGGCTTCTACTACTGGGTCGGCTTCACGGTCTGGCGCCTGTTCGACCGCCTGCGCCACCCGCAGTATTGCGTGGCGGGTTACGGACTGTTTGCCATTCTCGTGAACGGATTCTTTCAGGAGGAGGCGCTATTTTCACCGTTGTCGCTGGGGCTGATGGTCCTCTTCGCCGGTCTCGCGATCGGCTCTGCGGCGCGGAGCGGCGTGCTCCTTCCGGACGGTCGAGACGTCCGCGGCGCGGCCGCGGAAGGCGGAGGCACGAGGCATGGCGACAGAGAGCGAGGCGGCGGCCGATGACGCCCCCGGCCGGCTGCGCGACCGGCTCCGGTCTTTCGCCGTCAACCGCACCAACCACGCGATCTTCGGCGTCCTGCTGCTGAAGGTCGCCAGCGCCGCGGTCTCCTTCCTGCTGTTCTCCTTCGCGGCCCGCTCGATGGGCGCCGACGAGTTCGGCCGCTTCGCGATCTGGTTCTCGGTGATCTCGGTGCTCTCCGTCGTCGCCGTCTTCGGCCAGGAGCTGATGATCGTCAGGGCCTGGAACGAGCACCACCGCGACCACCCCGGCCTCGCCAAGGGCGCGCTGATCTTCGGCTTCGCCGTCACCATCGGCCTCGCGACGCCGGTGAGTCTCGCCGCCGCCGGCTACGAGATCGCCACCGACGGCGACGCGGCGCTCGCGGTCGGCGTCGGCATGTTCCTGCTGCTCCACACCATCCTGTTGTTCACCACCCACGCCTCGCGGGCGATCGTCGGCATCTTCAACGGCGACACCCACCGCGAGATCACCTGGCGCGTCATCGTCATCGCCGTGCTCGGCTTCGCCCTCGCCACCGGCGCGCTCGTCACCACGGCGGAGTTCTTCCGCCTCGCCGCCGCCGGCATCGCCTGCTCGATCACCATCCAGCTGCTCGCCATCCACAAGCGCCTGCCGAAGGCGGTCCAGGACGCCCGCGCCCAGTACGACGCCGCCACCTGGCTGCCGCGCTCGTGGAAGATGTGGCTGTCGGCGATCATGGAATCGATCAACCAGTATGCCGAGGTGATCGTGGTCGGCTGGCTGATCCATCCGGCCGCTGCCGGCGCCTATTTCGTCGCTGCCCGCCTCGCCAACAGCTTCCAGATCGCCGCGAGCGGCATCAACACCTTCGGCACCCGCCACGTGCCGCGGCTCTACTACGCCGGCGAGACGGAAGAGCTCGCCCGCGTGATGCGGATGATGGCGATCTTCACGGCGATCATCGTCGTCGGCGGCCTCGTCTGCGTCCTTGTCGGCGGCAAACTGATGCTTTGGATCTTCGGCGCCCAGTACATGGACCAGTATCCGGTGCTGCTGACGCTGTCGGTCGGCACCGCGGCCGTGGCCGCCGCCGGGCCGGCGCCCTCGATCCTGCTGCTGACCGGCCACGAGGGCCGCTATCTGGCGGTGATCGCCGCCGGCGTCGCCCTGCGGCTCTGCGGCCTGTTCCTGCTGATCCCGCTCGCCGGCGTGATGGGCGCGGCGCTCGCCACCGCGATCTCCTTCCTCGTCATCACGATCGTCCTCAACACCGAGTGCCGGCGCCTCACCGGGCTCGATCCCTCGATCGGCCGGCTGCTGCGCGGACATGCGTCCGACCCCGACCCCATTCCGACATCCGATTTCTCGCCCAGCACGAAAGGCTCGACATGACGAGCGCCGCAACGCCCCCTCGCGGGTCCGCCCGACGCCCGCGGATCCTGTTCCTCCAGACCCAGGCGGAGAACGCCGGCGCCCAGGAGATCGCCCGCCTCGTCGCGGCCGGCCTCGAGGCCCGCGGACACGAGGTCCACCAGATCTTCTTCTATCGCCGCACGGGCGGCTTCGACGAGGCGCCGCGCACGTCCTTCTGCTGCGCGACGCGCCCCTCCGGCCCGATCGCCGTCGCCCGCTTCTTCGCCCGCCTCGTCTCGATGATCCGCGCCGTCGAGCCCGACGTCGTCGTCACCTTCCAGCACTACGGCAACTTCTTCGGCGTCCCGGCGGCCCGGCTCGCCGGTGTGCGCAAGGTCGTCGCCAACCAGAACACCGCGCCGGAGATGATCAACGGCGTGCTGCGCGCCGTCGACCGGATCGCCGGTTCGGTCGGGCTCTATTCGGCTAACGTCGTCAATTCCACTGACACGGAGAGGGCCTTCGCCGGCTATCCGGCCGCCTATCGGGCGCGGATGATCCACATCGACCATGGCTTCGAGTGCAAGGTCTCCCGGCTCGGCAAGGCCGAGGCGCGCGCCCGTTTCGCCCTGCCGGCCGGCACCCAACTCGTCGGCACGGTCGGCCGCCTCAACCCGATGAAGAACATGGAGGCGGTGCTGCGGGTGTTGCCGCGCCTGCCGGGCGTCCATTTCGCCCTCGCCGGCCAGGGCGACGACCGCCCGCGCCTCGAGGGCCTCGTCGCCGACCTCGGCCTCGGCGAGCGCGTCCATTTCGTCGGCGAACTCGGCCCGGAGGGCGTCGCCGACTTCCTGAAGAGCCTCGACGCCTTCGTCTTCCCGACGAGGGCCGAGACCTTCGGCCTCGCCGGCGTCGAGGCCGCCCAGGCCGGCGTGCCGGTGGTCGCCAATCGGCTGCCGGTGCTTCAGGAGGTGCTGGCGATCGGCGGCGAACCTTGCGCGCTCTTCGTCGACGCCGACGACCCGGACGACCTCGCCGCCGGCCTCGCCCGCGTGCTCGGCGACGCCGACCTCGCCGCCCGCCTCTCGGCCGCCGGCCGCCGGCTCGAGGCCAAGTATTCGCTCGGCGCCATGGTCGACGGCTACGCCCGCCTGATCGCCGACCTCGGCGCCCCCGCCCGCGCCGCGCTCGCGGTGCCTGCCGAATGATCGTCGCCGTCGTCGTCTCGTCGACCCGGCTGCGTCGCTGGGTGGTCCGCCTCGCCGAACGGCTCGACCGCCTCGCCGGCGTCGACCTGCGCCTTGCCTCGCTGCCGCTGGAACCGGCCCCCGCCGGATCGGTCACCACGCTGATCGAGCTCGAGCGCCTCGTGCTGCACCAGCTCCGGCGCGGCGCCGCCGATCCGGTCGACCCGGCCGATCTCGCCTTCCGCCCGCTCGGCACCGACCGCCCCGACCTCGTGCTCGACCTCACCGGCGCCGCCGACGGCGCGCCCCTTCCGGCCGCCTGCCGCCGGCTCAAGGTGCTCTATGACGGCGAGGCCGGCGAGGACGCGCTGATCGCCAGCGTGCTGTCCGGCCGGCTGCCCTCGGTCGCCATCGTCGACGGCGAGGCGGTGCTCGGCGCCGGCGATCCCTCGCCCGAGACCGCCGGCGGCCTGCGCGGCGGCTTCGACGCCGTCACCGCCCGGGTCGCGACGCTGGCCGAGAAGCTCGTCCGCGCGATCGCCCTCGGCGCGGAGCGGACCCTGCCGCGCGGCCTCGCCGCGCTGCCGCGCCGGCCGCGCCATCCGCTCCTGTTCGGTGCCCGCGCGCTCGCCTTCCACGCCGCCCGCGAGGCCTGGCGACTGTGCTGCCATGCCCCGCACTGGCGGGTCGGCTGGCGGATGAACGACGGCGACGGCGTGATGGAGCGCGGCGATCTCTCCGGTCCGGCCTGGACCGTGCTGCCCGATCCCGGCCACCGCTTCTACGCCGACCCGGTGCCGGCGACCTGGCAGGGCCGCACCTTCGTCTTCGTCGAGGAACTCGACCACCGGGTCGGCAAGGGCTTCATCTCGGCGATCGAATTCGGTCCCGAGGGGCCGATCGGCGAGATGAAGCCGGTGCTCGAAGACCCTTGGCACCTGTCCTATCCCTTCATGATCGAGCACGGCGGCGCGCTCTACATGATCCCGGAGACCGGCGGCAACCGCGACGTCGCGCTCTACCGCTGCGTCTCCTTCCCCGACCGCTGGGAACGCTGCGCCGTGCTGCTCGACGACATCGTCGCCGCCGACGTCACCATCGTCCGCCACGACGGCCGGATGTGGATGTTCGCGGCGACCTGGGACGAGGCCGGCGGCTGGTCGGACACCCTGTCGATCTTCCATGCGCCGGACCTGTTCGGCCCGTGGACGCCGCTCGCCGACAACCCGGTGCTGATCGACAAGGCGACGGCCCGCCCCGCCGGCAACATGGTCCACCGCGACGGCCGGCTGTGGCGCCCGGTGCAGGACTGCAGCGGCGGCTACGGCTCGGCCCTCGGCCTCGCCGAGGTGACGCGGCTCGACGAGGGCGGCTTCTCCCAGGAGATCCGCCACGTGGTGCGCCCCGGCCCGCGCTGGCCGGGCCGCAAGCTGCACACGCTCAACCGGCTCGGCCGGCTCGAGGTGATTGACGGCACCACCTACCGCCCGAAGATCCCCGCGCTCGCCCGCATGGTCGACGCCCGCCACCAGCCGCGCTGAGCGGAACCTCTCCATCGGAGCGACGATCCGGACCGGGATCGTCGCTCCGGTGAGTTCAGAAGAAGGCCTGGATGCCGGTCTGGGCGCGGCCGAGGATCAGGGCGTGGACGTCGTGGGCGCCCTCGTAGGTGTTGACCGTCTCGAGGTTGCACATCACCCGCATGACGTGGAACTCCTCGGAGATGCCGTTGCCGCCGTGCATGTCGCGGGCGGCGCGGGCGATGTCGAGCGCCTTGCCGCAGTTGTTGCGCTTGACGATCGAGATCATCTCCGGGGCGAAGCGGTGCTCGTCCATCAGCCGGCCGACCCTGAGCGAGGCCTGCAGGCCGAGGGCGATCTCGGTCTGCATGTCGGCGAGCTTCTTCTGGAAGAGCTGGGTGCCGGCGAGCGGCTTGCCGAACTGCTTGCGGTCGAGGCCGTATTGCCGGGCGGCGTGCCAGCAGAATTCCGCCGCGCCGAGCACGCCCCAGGAGATGCCGTAGCGGGCGCGGTTGAGGCAGCCGAACGGGCCGGAGAGGCCTTCGGCGTTCGGCAGCAGCGCGTCCTCGCCGACCTCGACGTCCTCCATCACGATCTCGCCGGTGATCGAGGCGCGCAGGGAGAGCTTGCCGCCGATCTTCGGCGCCGAGAGGCCCTTCGTGCCCTTCTCCAGCACGAAGCCGCGGATCTTGCCGCCGTGGGCGTCGGACTTCGCCCAGACCACGAAGACGTCGGCGATCGGCGCGTTCGAGATCCAGGTCTTGGCGCCGGAGATCCGGTAGCCGCCGTCGATCTTCACGGCCCGGGTCTTCATCCCGGCGGGGTCGGAGCCGGCGTCGGGCTCGGTGAGGCCGAAGCAGCCGATCGTCGTGCCGGCGGCGAGGCCCGGCAGGTATTTCCGGCGCTGCTCCTCCGAGCCGTAGGCGTAGATCGGATACATGACGAGGCTCGACTGCACGCTCATCATCGAACGGTAGCCGCTGTCGACCCGCTCGACCTCGCGGGCGACGAGGCCGTAGGCGACGTAGCTCGAGCCGACGCCGCCGTAGTTCTCGGGGATCGGCACGCCGAGGAGGCCCATCTCGCCCATCTCGGCGAAGATCGCCGGATCGGTGCGCTCCTCCCGGTAGGCCTCGATCACCCGGGGCATCAGCTTCTCCTGCGCGTAGTCGCGGGCGGCGTCGCGGATCATGCGCTCCTCTTCGGAGAGCTGATCGTCGATCAGGAAGGGATCGTCCCAGGAGAAGGTGGTCTTGTCGCTCATCGGTCTGCCTCTTGCGAAGGGCTTTCGCCTCTTGTCCCGCCCGGCTTGTCTTCGCGTGCCGGCGGCGCGAATTCAAGCCTTTCGCTTTGCAGCACGAAGCGGATTGACCTTCCCGGCCGCGCCCGCCACTCTCAGCCCTTGATCGGTCTACCCGGCGTCGCCGCCCTGGCGCGTCGAGGGGGCCGCAGGCGGGCGCAAGACCCGTGTCTCCGTCGGCGCAACCGGGAGGACCGAAGCCGACGCCGGGCCGGAAACGGCCTGCGGTAGAAAAATACGACGAAAGGGAGATACATGAGAACGACACGCTGGATCGCCGCCGCCGTGATGCTGCCGCTCATCGCTGTCCTGCCGGCCCGGGCCGAGACATTCGTCAACATCCTCACCGGCGGTCAGGCGGGCGTCTACTATCCGCTCGGCGTCGCGCTCGAGAAGATCTTCGCCGAGAAGATGACCGACGTGCGACCCTCGGTTCAGGCCACCAAGGCTTCGGTCGAGAACCTCAACCTGCTGCAGGCCGGCCGCGGCGAGATCGCCTTCACCCTCGGCGACAGCCTGCGCGACGCCTATGCGGGCAACGCCGAGGTCGGCTTCGCCCGTCCCCTCGACAAGTTGCGCACCATCGCCGCGATCTACCCGAACTACATCCAGATCGTCGCCTCGAAGGAATCCGGCATCACGACGCTCGCCGACCTCAAGGGCAAGCGCCTTTCGGTCGGCGCTCCGGCCTCGGGCACCGAGCTCAACGCCCGCGCCATCCTCGGCGCCGCCGGCATCACCTACGACGATCTCGGCAAGGTCGAATACCTGCCTTTCGCCGAATCGGTCGAGCTCATGAAGAACCGCCAGATCGACGCGACGCTGCAGTCCGCCGGCCTCGGCGTCGCCTCGCTGCGCGACCTCGCCAACGCGGTCGCGATCACCGTGGTCGAGGTTCCGGTCGACGCGGTGACCTCGATTGGATCGCCCTATGCGCCGGGCACGATTCCCGCCGGCACCTATCAGGGCCAGGAAGCCGACGTGCCGACCGCGACCGTGATCAACTACCTCGTCACGCATTCGGACGTGCCGGAGGAGGCGGTCTACGAGATGACCAAGTCGATCTTCGAGAGCCTGCCGGCGCTCGCCGCCGCCCACGCCGCGGCGAACGCGATCAAGCTCGACGCCGAGGCGCTGGTCTCGCCGGCGCCGCTGCACCCGGGCGCAGAGCGCTATTTCAAGGAGCAGGGCCTGCTCTGAGGCGTTCCGCCGCCGCTGCGACTCCCGTCGCGGCGGCAGGGCGCCCGTTTCCGGGATCGACCGCCGGTGGCACGTGTTCCGGGATGCACGGGACGCGATGCGGCGACCTGTGAATATTCGGCACTCCAGGATTCCGGGTCTGCACCAGGGCTTTCCCCGCCTCGACGACGAGGTGCGGAAGCGCGGGGGAACTCGGCTTCGCACACTCCTTCCGACCGCGACCGTTTCGAGGGGACGGGCGGCGGCACCACACGAGAACTCATTTCTTGCGAGGAGGACGGTCGATGAACGACGTGCGTCCGGGCGGCGTTGGGCCGATCGAGGGGGATCGTGGCGAACTGGTGCCCGGCGCCGACGCCGGTGACGACGCGGCACGGCAGCACGCCGCCGAAGCCGCCGAGCACATCCCGGGCTGGGGCCTGGGGAACGGCGCGAAGCTGCTGTTCGCGATCGCCGTCGCCTTCTCCGCCTTCCAGCTCTGGACCGCCGCCTATGCGCCGCTGCCGAGCCAGGTCGTGCGCTCGGTGCACGTCGGCTTCCTGATGCTGCTGCTGTTCGGCCTCGTCGCCAATTCCGATCCGCGCGCCGCGGGGCGCGTCTTTTGGTGGGGGCTCGGCCTCGCCGGCTTCGCCATCGGCTTCTACCACTGGGTCTTCTACCGCGACCTCATCCTGCGCGCCGGCCTGCCGAGCGAAGCCGATCTCGTCGTCGGCGTCGCGGCCGTGGCGATCGTCTTCGTCGCCGGCTGGCGGATGATGGGACCGGCGCTGCCGATCGTCTGCGCCATCTTCCTCGCCTATGGCCTGTTCGGCCAGATGCTGCCGAGCCCGCTCAACCACCGCGGCTACGACTTCGAGCAGTTCGTCGAGGTGCTGTTCCTCGGCACCGAGGGCATCTACGGAACGCCGACCTACGTGTCGTCGAGCTACATCTTCCTCTTCATCCTGTTCGGCTCGTTCCTCGAGCGCGCCGGCATGATTCAGCTCTTCACCGACGTCGCGCTCGGCACCGTCGGCCACACCCGCGGCGGCCCGGCCAAGGTGTCGGTGGTCGCCTCCGGCCTGATGGGCACGATCAACGGCTCCGGCGTCGCCAACGTCGTCACCACCGGCGCCTTCACCATCCCGCTGATGAAGCGCTTCGGCTTCCGGCCGGCGTTCGCCGGCGGCGTCGAGGCGACCTCGTCGATGGGCGGCCAGATCATGCCGCCGGTGATGGGCGCCGTCGCCTTCATCATGGCCGAGACGCTCGGCGTCGATTACGTGCTCATCGTCCAGGCGGCGATCGTGCCAGCGATCCTCTATTTCGTCACCGTGTTCTGGATGGTGCATCTCGAGGCCGGGCGCCTCGGCCTCAAGGGCATGCCGAAGGCGGAATGCCCGAGCGCCCTCGGCGCGCTCAGGGCGCGCTGGTTCCTGATCCTGCCGCTCGCGGCCCTCGTCTGGCTGCTGTTCTCGGGCTACACGCCGCTGTTCGCCGGCACCGTCGGTCTCGGCCTCACGGCGCTGATCGTGCTCGGCATGCCGGTCGGCCTCGCCCTCGGCACGGTGCCGCGCATCCTGTTCTGGGTGGCGCTCGGCCTTCTCGCCGCCGCTGGCTTCGGCACCAGCTTCAGCATCGCCGGCACGGAGATCCGCGGCATCACCGTCGTCCTGCTGCTCGTGTTCGCGCTGGTGCTCGTCAATCTCATGGTGCGCGGCGGCCGGGCGACGCTGCGGCTCACCCTCGACAGCCTCGGCGAGGGCGCGAAGAACGCGCTGCCCGTCGGCGTCGCCTGCGCGCTCGTCGGCATCATCATCGGCGTGCTTGCGCTCACCGGCTCGGCCACCACCTTCGCCCGCGTGATCGTCGCGATCGGCGAGAACTCGCTGTTCCTGTCGCTGGTGCTGACGATGCTCACCTGCCTCGTGCTCGGCATGGGCGTGCCGACGATCCCGAACTACATCATCACCTCGTCGATCGCCGGTCCGGCGCTGCTCGAACTCGGCGTGCCGCTGATCGTCAGCCACATGTTCGTGTTCTACTTCGGCATCATGGCCGACCTGACGCCGCCCGTCGCGCTCGCCGCCTTCGCCGCCGCCCCGATCGCCAAGGCGAGCGGCATGAGGATCGGCGTGCAGGCGGTGCGTGTCGCCGCGGCCGGCTTCGTCGTGCCCTTCATGGCGGTCTACGCGCCGACGATCATGCTGCAGGACGGCGGCCCCCTCGCCACCGCCATCGGCTTCTGGCCGGCGGTCGCCTACACGGTGTTCAAGGCGCTGTTCGCCATCGCGCTCTGGGGCGTCGCGGGCATCGGCTTCGCCGGTGTGCACCTCAACTGGGCCGAGCGCCTCGCCGCCTTCGCCGCCGCGGCGCTGATGATCGCCTCGCTGCCGATCACCGACGAGCTCGGCTTCGGCCTCGGCGTCCTCGTCATCGGCTGGCTGGTCTGGCGTACCCGTCGGGCAAGGGTTCGGGCGTGAGCCTGCTCTGCCTCGCCGGGGCCGGGATGACGGTGAAGATCGCCGCCGCCGCCTTCACCCTGACCTGGACCCACACGGTGGAGCGCATCCCCTGGGAGGAGGACTGGCGGATCGCCGGTGACCGCCTGGTGCTGACTGAGGCCCGCGTCAAGGGCTCGGGCGCCGGCATGGAGCCGCCGGACGGCGCCCGGCTCGTGGACGGATTCTACCGCTGGACGCCGGAGGATCCCTTCCGCGAGGAGATCGTGTTGCGCCGTGCGCCCACGGCGATCGCCGGCGACTGGCACCTCTGCGTCGAGGGACGGTGCCGGGCGCTCGGGGAGGTGCTGCCGGCGGAGGCGGATCCGGTGGTGGTGCGGGTGTGCGGGTAGAGGGCTGTGGGGGAGGCTGATGACGCGTCGACGCCGTGCCTTTGGCCGCAAATCGACACTGCCCGCCCCGCTCACCCCGCCAGCGCCATCTCCGCCGTCACCGACCGCATCGTCGCCGCGATCCACTCCGCAAAACTCTCCGAGAAGCTGCGCGGCACCAGCAGCAGGAAGCCGTCGTCCTCGGCGAGCAGCACCGCGCCGATGCCGGCGAAATCGGTGACGGCGGAGGTGCCGGAGACAAGCACCGAGGGGTGCAGGTCGATCGAGGCGCCGCGGGCGAGCACGGCGCGGGCGGCGGTTCCGCCGAGGCGGAAGGCGGCGCGGCCGTCGCTCTGGTCAGTGACGAGGGCGAGGCCGCCGAAGGCGCTCGCGAGGTCCTTTTCGAGATCCCAGCCGGAGATGCCGGAGGCGATCACGAAGAACTTGGCCGGTCCGGAGGCGATCACCGTCCGCCCCGACGCGGTGACGGAGGCGGGACCGGAGGGCAGGGCGACGCCGCTCGCCGTCTCGAAGGCGGCGGCCGCCGCGGCGAAGGAGGCTTTCGGCACCGCGACGGCGGCGACGGCGAGATCCGGCCGGGTGAGGGAGACGGGCTCAGGCACGGGCGCGGGTTCCTTGCGGATCGATGAAGCAGGGGGCGACGACTTCGGCGAGGAGATCCCCGCCGCGGACGGGGTCGTAGACCCGCACGATCTGGCCCTTGCGGCTGTCGCCGTCGGCGAGGAAGCCGAGGCCGATCCACTGGCCGAGCGTCGGCGAGAAGGCGACCGAGGTGACGTAGCCGTGGTCGTTGACCGCCTCCGCCGGCGCGCCCTTCGGCAGCAGGTGGGCGCCGGCGCGCAGCCGGGCGTCCTTCTCCAGCGGCTTGAGGCCGACGAGGCGGCCCTTCGCCGGGTCGACGAGTTCCGAACGCTTCGCCAGCACCCGGCCGACGCAGGGATCGGCGCGCTCGGCGAAGACGCCGAGGCCGAGGGTGTGGGCGCTGACCTGGCCGGTGAACTCGGCCGCCGCCGGATGGCCCTTCTCGATCCGCATCACGCCGACCGCCTCGGTGCCGTAGGGGACGATGCGGAGATCGGCGCAGCGGTCGAGAAGCGCGGTCATCACCTCCGCCGCCTGCCGCGAGGGCACGCCGAGCTCGAAGGCGAGCTCGCCGGAGAAGGTGAGGCGGTAGAGCCGGGCCCGGATGCCGGAGAGCACCGTGGTCTCGGCGAAGGCGAGGAAGGGGAAGCCTTCGTTGGAGAGGTCGAAGGCCGGATCGACGATGCGCGTGAGCGCCTCGCGCGCCTTCGGCCCCGCCACCGCCAGCGTCGCCCACTGTTCCGAGACGGTCTGGATCGCGACGTCGAGTTCGGGGAACAGCACTTGCCGGCAGAACTCGAAATGCTCGTAGACCTTGGCGGCGTGGGCGGTCGAGCAGGTGGTGAAGTAGTGGGTCTCCGAGATGCGGGCGAGGGTGCCGTCGTCGAAGGCGAAGCCGTCCTCGCGCAGCATCAGGCCATAGGTGCAGCGGCCGACCTTGAGCCGCTTGACGGGGCTGGCGAAGACGCGGGAGAGAAATTCCGCCGCGTCCGGCCCGAAGACCTCGATCTTGCCGAGCGTCGACATGTCGGTGACGCCGACGCCCGAGCGCACGGCCGAGACCTCGCGGCTGACGGACGTCAGCCAGTCGCTCTCGCCGGGCAGCGGATACCACTGCGCCCGCCACCACGGCCCGACCTCGATCATCTGGGCGCCGCGGGCCCTGGCCACCGGATTGGTCGGCGCCTGGCGGACCGGGCGGAAATGGCGGCCGCGGTGCGGGCCGGCGAGGACGCCGAGCGCCACCGGTTCGACCGGAGGACGCGACAGCACGAGGCCGGTCTCGGCGATGGTGCGGCCGGTGAGTTCGGCGAGGATGGCGAGGCCGTTGAGGTTGGCGGTGCGGCCCTGGTCGGTCGCCATGCCGAGGGTGGTGTAGCGCTTCAGGTGCTCCACCGAGACGTAGCCCTCGCGGGCGGCCAGCGCCACGTCGCCGTCGGTGACGTCATGCTGGAAGTCGACGAAGGCCTTCCCGCGGCCGCCGGAAACGTGCCAGAAGCGGCCGACCGCGGACGGCTCGTCCTCCGCCCGGCGCACCGACATCGGCGGCGCGGTGAAGCCGAGGCTTTCGGCGGCGGCGGCGCCCGCGGCGGCGCCGTCGGCGAGGCAGGCGGCGAGCGTCGTCGTCCCGGCCGCACTGCCGGCCACCGCCATGCCTTTCGGCAGCGGGCCGGGGCCGAAGGCGAAGAGGTCGTCGCGCCACTGCGGCCGGCCGCCGAGGTGACCGGTCAGGTGGACGTTGGGCTGGAAGCCGGCCGAAAGGCCGAGGCAGTCGACGTCGAGCACCTCGCTCGCCCCGCCGGCCTTGTCGATCACGATCCGCGACAGCGCCTTCGAGCCCTGCGCCTCGCGCACCAGCGCCCCGACATAGGCCGGAACGCCCGGCAGCGCGGCGGCGAGCGCCGGGGCGACCTCGGCGCGCGGATCGATCACCGCCCGCACGGAAACGCCGGAGGCGACGAGGTCGGCGGCGGCGCGCCAGCCGGCGTCGGTGGCGGTGAAGATCGCCACCGAGCGGCCGCAGGCGACGCCGTGGCGGACGGCGTAGCCGCGCACCGCGCTCGCCAGCATGACGCCGGGCAGGTCGTTGCCGGCCATGACCACGGGGCGTTCCACGGCCCCCGTCGCGACGATGCTTCGCCGGCTCACGATCACGTGCAGCCGCTGGCGCACGACGCCGGCCGGCGGCACCGGCAGGTGGTCCGACACCTTCTCGACCGCGCCGAACGTGCCGTCGTCGTAGGACCCGAAAACCGAAGTGCGGGTCAGAAGGGTGACGTTGGAAAGCGCCTTCAGCTCGGCCCAGGCCCCCTCCGCCCAGTCGGCGCCGGGCCTGCCGTCGACCTCGTGACGCTCGGCGAGAAGCTGGCCGCCGGGTCGGGTGTCGGCGACGGTGACGATCACCCGGGCGCCGGCGCGGGCGGCGGCGAGCGCGGCGGTGAGGCCGGCCGGGCCGGCACCGACGACGAGCACGTCGCAATGGCTCGTCAGCGTGTCGTAGGCGTCCGGGTCGGGCAGGCCGCTCGCCTCGCCGAGGCCGGCGGCCCGGCGGATCGCCGGCTCGTAGAGCTTTTCCCAGAAGGCCGAGGGCCACTTGAAGGTCTTGTAGTAGAAGCCGGCGACGAAGAGCTTCGACATCAGGCTGTTGACGGCCATCACGTCGGTTTCGAGCGAGGGCCAGCGGTTCTGGCTGGCGGCGACGAGGCCGTCGTAGAGCTCGACCGTGGTCGCCTTGAGGTTCGGCTCGGCGCGCGCGCCCTCGCGCAGGGTGACGAGCGCGTTCGGCTCCTCCGCCCCGAAGCCGAGCACGCCGCGGCGGCGGTGATACTTGAACGAGCGGCCGAACAGGGTCGTGCCCGAGGCGAGCAGGGCGGAGGCGAGGCTGTCGCCGGAAAAGCCGCGGAAATCCTTGCCGTCGAAGCGGAAGGAGAGGGCACGTCCGCGGTCGACGAGGCCGCCGGAGGGAAGACGGTAGCCGCTCATTCCGGCGCCTCCACGGCGGGGCCGGCGACGAGCCGGGCGGAGAAGATCTCGTGGGTCGCGGTGTCGCGCTCCACCGCCAGCCAGCCGTTGCAGCCGGCGCGGTGATACCAGAGGTCGGTGATGCGGCCGCGCGGGTTGTCGCGCAGGTAGACGTAATCCGCGAAGGCCGCCTCGCCGGCGTCATCGGCCGGACGGGTCGGGGCGGCGTCGCCGCGGTAGGCGAACTCGGCCGCGTCGCGCGGCCCGCAGAAGGGGCAGGGGATCAGCATGGCGGTCTCAATGCAGGTTCGGCTGGGCGCCCTGGCCCTTTTCGTCGATCACCGCGCCGCGGGCGAAGCGGTCGAGGCGATAGGCGCGGGCGGCGGGATGGGGGGCGTCGGTGGCGAGGAGGTGGGCGAGGCACTTGCCGGCGGCGGGCGTCGCCTTGAAGCCGCCGTAGCACCAGCCGGCGTTGAGATAGAGGCCCGGCAGCGGCGCCTTGTCGATGATCGGCGAGCCGTCCATCGACATGTCCATGATGCCGCCCCAGTGGCGCAGCAGGCGGATGCGGCCGATCATCGGCATCAGCGCCATGCCGCCTTCACAGACGTCGCGGATCACCGGCAGGTTGCCGCGCTGGGCGTAGGAATTGTAGCCGTCGATGTCGCCGCCGAAGACGAGGCCGCCCTTGTCGGATTGGCTGACGTAGAAATGACCGGCGCCGAAGGTGATGACGCCGGGGATCAGCGGCTTGACGCCTTCCGAGACGAAGGCCTGCAGCGCGTGGCTCTCGATCGGCAGGCGCAGTCCGGCCATCTCGGCGAGCCGCGAGGAGTT
>Ga0065721_10001143_pt1 | contig 20030 bp, 9 predicted proteins | sample Mesricmetagenome_FD_59108 | JGI IMG/M metagenome (GOLD analysis project Ga0065721, IMG submission 59108) | Mesophilic microbial community from rice straw/compost enrichment Sample: eDNA_1 v2 (version 2) | ecosystem: Engineered > Solid waste > Grass > Composting > Bioreactor | place: USA: Davis... | reverse complement strand
TGATCGATGAATTTGTTCGCGATCTTGATNATCGGACGAGCACCCGAATCTCCGTANTAGGAGATCACGATCGGCTCGGTGGCACTCCGGCCGCTCTTCCAAGCTCCGAGCGTGGAAGCGGTATTGGATACAAACGTGTCGCCACGCTTGAGCAACAGATGGTCGGGATACCCGTCGCGAAGCAGCGCATTGCCCGCGGTGATCGTCGCCTTGGGCGTCGCCGGAGTGAGACCGTCGTTGCTGTCGTTACCTTCCGAACTGCTGACATAGACCACCAGCGAGTCGGCGCTCGGCGTCANAANCGTCCAACCTTGCGCGTCGAACGGCAACGCGCGCACGACCGCCGTGACCGCCACGGAAGTCAGGCTCTCGCTGCCATCGCTCACGACCACATCATAGGTGGCGGTGTCGTCGAACGTCGCGCTGGCGATCGACAAGGTGTCGCTGTTCGCGCCGTCGATGTTCACATTGTTCTTTCTCCACTGATACGTGGTCGCGCCCGGCGCCGTGACACTAAACGTGATCGGGCTGCCCACCACCACCGTCGTGGATGTCGGCTGTTCCGTGATCGCGAGGTCCTCGGAACCCGATTCAGAGTGGATCGTGATACTCAGTTCTTGCGTGTCCTCATCGGACGCGCCGGTGACATCGTCGCTGTCAACCACGCGCACCGTGAACGTGCTCGTGCCCGCGGCACTCGGAGTGCCGGAGATGACGCCGTCCGCAGACAGATCGAGTCCGTCCGGCAGAGTGCCGCTGGCGAGGCTCCACACCAGCGCGCCGTCGCCCCCCGTCGCGGACAATGTCTGTGAGTAAGCCGCGCCCACCGTGCCTGCCGGCAGCGTGGTGGTTGTAATCGACGGCACGGAGTTGCCCTCAGCGACCACCGTGATTGTCGAGCTGGCCGTGAAGCCGCCGTCGGTCGTGGTCACCGTGATGGTAGCCGTGCCCGGCGCGACCGCTGTCACCACGCCGGATGCATCCACGGTCGCGATTGCCTCATCACTGCTCGTCCAACTCACCGTCGTGTCGTCAGCATCGGCCGGTTCGATCGTCGCGGCAAGCTGACCGGTCTCGCCCACCGCGAGAGTGAGCTCTTCCGGTGCGAGCGTGACGCCCGTGACGGCCTTTGGTGTTCCACCGCCGCTCATCTGACCGAGACTGACGGTGCCGTAAGCGACCGGATTGTTGTTCAGATTGCTGCCGAACCACGTGACATACTGATCCCGCGTTCCGGGCGTGTCGCTGTCGTTGATCTGGAAGTCGACGCCGAGCTTCCAACCTTCCTGGGGGGTGATGTTCAGCACCGCCAACGGCACTTTGATCTCCAAGACGTATCCGAGATAATCGGACGCGCCATCCGACTTCACGGTCATCGCCGCCTGAACGCCGGAGTAGTCTTTGCCCGGGGGATTCGGCGGATATCCGTTCAGCAACAGGAACACCGTGCCGTCCGTCTGCGGCATGAAGGTAAACTTCACGTCGTCGATATTGTCCGAGCCGGCGGTCTTGCTGTTGTTACCATCGAGGAAGAGCTCGACGCTGTCATTGTGCCAGACGTCGACCGCCCCCACGCCCCACACGTCATCGATCACGTCGACCACGATGTGCAGATCCGTCTGCGTGAACGCCGCGCGCCATGATGCCGAGATATTGGCCGGCGGCGGCACCGGCGCATCCGGAGCCGGTTTCGCGATCACGCCCAGCACCCCACTGTAACTGGAATCGATGACGCCATCCAGTGCCGGCGCCGCGCTCGCATAGGGCACAATCAACTCCGCGTTCGAAGTCACATTGACCACCGTCTGCGCGGTGAATCCGCCGCTGCTCGTCGCGGTAACCGTTGCCGTGCCCGCACCCACGGCGCGAACAGTCGCAGCCGAGAGCGAAGTCTGGGTCACGCTAGCGATCGCCGGATTGCTCGTCGTCCACACGACGCTGCCGTTGGTGGCGTTGGCCGGAGCAACCGTAGCCGTGATCGCCTGAGTTTGGCCGACGTTCAGCGAAACTTGCGCGTGGCTCACGGTCACGCCCGTGTCCGGAACGATGACCGGATCGCCGACCACCTCCATCATCCAAACGGGCACTTCCGCGTCGTCGCGGCCTTCGCGATAGGGCACGATGTTGCGCTCCGCCCCGGTCGGAATGTTGTCGGCCGTCGCACCATTGACCGCGCTCAGGCGCCAGTCCTGGCCCTCGCGGATGAATGCCACTTCGTCGGTTTCATCGCCGAGGGTGATCGTCACCACACCATTGTTCACCTGCACCGTCGGAGCGCCGCCGCCTTTGGCCGTGGGATATAGCACCGTCAACAACGCCGCCTCTTCCGCCTGGCGCGAGAAGCGCAGATGCCGCACCGCGGTGCTGGATCCCTGCCCTTGCCCCGTGGTGAACGGATCGAATCCGCTCGAAATGATGTGCAGGTCGAGGTTCTGTCCGCCGACTTTTCCGCCGTCGGCGTTGACCGTGATCGTGTTCGCCTGGGTCGTCTGGAAGCGTGCCTCGAAGTTGAGCGACTCCGAGCCGGCCAAGTCGTCGAGCATCACCACGTATTTGCCGCGCACCATCACGACATGACGCGTGAGCTTGGTGAGCGCGGGGTTGGCGTAGAGTGGCTTGATGTTGGAAGCCGCATAGTGGAAGCCCGCGCCTGAACCAAAGCGCTCATATTGCGCACGGTTGATGAGCGTATCCAAACCTCTCCGCTGACCGACGCCGTTGATCAGATAGGTGGATTGGTTTTCGCTTTCGAAGTGGTTGAGGGAAGGCTCGAGATGNATGAGCCGCTCCCAGTCCTCGCCGTNNTTCGCNACGAGCACGAAGGCTCCACCATCTCCGCGGTTATGCGTCGCGCCGCCACTGTAGGCCATCCAGAGCGTATCCGATTGGAAGATACCGTGTCCCGCCCCGCGGAAGAGCACGGCATCCTGGAGTTCCGGCATCGGTTGCTGGAAGGTCGTCGGCGCGCCGATCCGGCGCCAGAGGAAGTAGAACGGACTCGCCGCGCTCCAGTAGAAGCGCTGGCTGCCGTTGTCGGCCGCCCAACGCATCAACTGATCGCCGCCGGGCACGAGCGAGTCGACCAACGTGGAACGCTGGCTCGTCGGCCCGCCTTCGACATCGCCGTCCGGATAGTATCCGGCCGCCCAGTCGTAGTTGTGACGGCTGATGTTGGCGAAGTGATGGTCCGGGCCGAACATGTAGACCGACCAGTAGCTCCCCAACTTTTCCACCGCCATCTCCTCGAGCACCGCTTCATAGCCGCCGTAGAAACGCTGCATCGCCATCGCCCCCTTCAGGGCGTAATCGACGCCGTAGTTGTTATACGTGATGCCTTCGTGACCGCCGCTGTCTTCGAGCACGAGCGAACGAATGGTCGGCGGCAGGTGTTGATTGGCCAGCTCGGCCGCACGCCGCGCATCCTCGGATTCGTGATAGAGCACCAGCGCCGCCACCGCGTTGCCACCGTGGCAAACCCCGCGCCAGTTGTTCACCGGCTCAAAGGTATACCAATTCGGCGGCAGCGTTGGATCGACCGTCATCAGGTATTGGGCGATGCCTTTTTCAAGCAGCGCGTTGCGCAGCGTCGTCCGCTGCTCCGGCGTCATCACGTCGTAGCACCAATCATAAACCAGCGCCGTGCCGAGCGAGCGCTCCGAAGATACGAGATCCGCGCCGCGATTGAAATCGTCCCCATTGATCCACACCGGCAGAGCGGCCGTGGCGAGGGCTTCCTGGATCGCGCGCTGCGCGTAGGCTTCGTTGCCCGTCGCGATGTAAGCAAACGCCAGGATGCCACTGTTGCCCTGCATCCAACGCGAATCGGTGTTCGGCGCCTGACTCAGAAGCGCATTGGCGCGGTTGATCAAACGCGAGCGACGGTCCGCGACTTCCGGCGCATCCATGCGCGCCCGGATCGTCGGAATGTCCTTCGCGGAGAAGAAGAGGAACGGATGCCGTCCCGGTTGCGCTTCGACAACCGTGATCGTCGATTCCGCCGTGTGCCCACCGTCGTCCGTCGTCACCGTAATGGTCGCGGCGCCGACGGCCACCGCCATCACCAACCCGGATTCGCTGACCGACGCGACCGACGGATCGCTCGACGTCCACGTGACATCCTGGTTGGTCGCGTTGGGCGGAGCCACGGTCGCCGTGAGTTGCTGGGTCTGCCCCACTTCCAAGGAAGTGGCGGCCGGAGACACGCTCACTCCGAGAGCCGGCACTTCACCGGCGGCGCTTGGGACGACGAAGCGAATGTCGTCGTAGTGCACCGTTGCACCGGTCATCGCACCGTAGCCGCGCAGCATCAAACGCCAGTTGGTATTGTTTGATGGCGCCAGGTCCCAGCCCGTGAACGGAATTTCGATACGCGTCCACTCCGTCGTGGCGACCACCGGACGATCGACGGTCAAGAGCGCGGCATTCACGTTTCCGACATCCAGCACTTGGAAGCGGATCGTCCCGGCCTTGCTCGAACGATACCAGAACTCGAAGTATCCACTGTTCGCATACGGCGTAAGGTCGGCCGGACTCATGGTCGCGCCGAGCGGGTTGAAGGCCGAGGTCGACCAATCGTCCGCGTAGGTGATGCGCCAACTCGCGGTGCCCGAACGGCGGACTTCCGAGTCCAGCGCGCCGGTGACGCCACCATACGCGTGCGTGCCCACATCCGAGAAAATCACGAGTTCGAGATCATTCGCCTGAGCCGGCGCCACGGTGACGGTGCTCGTCGCCTTGAAACCACCGTCCTCCGTCGTTGCGGTGATCGTCGCGGATCCCACGCCCACCGCGGTGACGACACCGGAGCCGCTGACCGTCGCGACACCCGCGTTGCTGGTCGACCAGCTCACCGCTGTATTCGCGGCATTCGCCGGCGCCACGGTGGCGGTCAATGTCGAGGACTCGCCGACCATAAGTTCGAGTGAGGTCGGAGCGACGCTCACCCCCGTCACCGGTGCAGACACGGGTTCCTCGCCAATAAATTTGATGTCGTCATAATGCACCGTGCCGCCGCCGATCCCGCCCCAACCGCGCAGCATCAGTCGCCAGTTGGCTGAACTGGAGGGTGGCTGGGTCCAGCCGGTGAACGGAATCTCGACCCGCGTCCAAACCTCCGTGGCTACCAGCGGTATGTCGGCCTGGAAGAGGTTGGCGTTAGCCGCCCCCGCATCCAACACCCGCAGTTGAACGGTGCCCGCCTGGCTCGAACGATACCACAGTTCGAAGTATCCGCTGTTCGCATACGGCGTCAGATCGGCCATCGTCGATTCCGCCCCTTGCGGATGGAAGATCGAGACACTCCACTCGTCCGCATAAGTGATGCGCCAACTGGCCGTGCCTGAATGGAAGATGGAGGTGTCGGTCGCGCCAATCGACGGGACGCCCATGTCAGCCGTGGCTGCATCGGAATAAATCGACACTTCGATGCCGGGCTCAACGGCGGTAGTCACGGTCACCGCACTGGTCGCGGTGAAGCCGCCATCCTCAGTCGTTGCCGTGATCGTCGCGGAGCCTTCCGCCACCGCGGTCACCACACCGGAATTGCTGACCGTCGCGATCGCTGCATCGCTGGTCGTCCAGCTCACCGCGGTGTTTGTGGCGTTCAAAGGTGCCACCGTCGCGGTCAACGTCGCCGAATCGCCCACCTCGAGTGCAAGTGTCTCCGGCGTCACGCTCACTCCTGTGACGGGAACCGCGGAAGGCGTCGTGCCAACAAAACGGATGTCGTCGTAATGCACGGTCGCACCGGTCATTCCGATCCAGCCGCGAAGCATCAGCTTCCAGTTCGCGGTCGTCGACGGCGCCTGCGTCCAGCCCGTGAAAGGGATCTCGACCCGAGTCCATTCCGTCGTCGCCACCATTGGTATGTTGGCCTCGAAAAGGTTGGCGTTGCCAGCTCCCCCATCCAATACGCGGATCTGAGCGGTGCCCGCCTTGCTCGAGCGATACCACAATTCGAAGTATCCGCTGTTCGCATACGGCGTCAGGTCGGACATTTTCAGCGTCGCTCCCTGCGGATTGAACGCCGACGTCGCCGAATCGGCGTCGTAAGTGATGCGCCAGCTCGCCGTGCCCGAGCGGAAAATCTCCGTATCCAGCACGCCCGGCACTCCGCCGAAGTCGTGAACACCGGCGTCCGCGAAAATCACCGCAGACACCTCGCCCGGCGTTCCAGCCACGGTCACCGTGCTGCTCGCCGTGAACCCGCCCTCCAACGTCGTGGCGGTGATCGTCGCGGAGCCTGCGCTGATCGCCGTCACAACGCCATTCTGATCCACGGACGCCACCATCGGAGCGCTGCTCGACCAGGAGACGACCGGGTTGCTCGCATTCGCCGGCGCCACCGTCGCGGTCAACGTTGCCGTTTCACCGATCTCCAACTCCACACTCGCCGGCGCCACCGAGACGCCCGTCACCGGCACGCCCGGTTCACCGATCGGCGTCACGGCGAAATTCGTCACCGAGATCCAACCGCCGACCGGCGCATCGACCTTCACTGAAAGGTTGTTGAGCGCCGCAACCGAGGCCTGCTCGGTGCGGAAGTCGAAATTATCCGCGAGCAGTTGCTCCTCGCCTCCATCCACGGAGACATACACCGAGTATTTCTTGGCGGGAATATCGACCACCAAGCGATACCCGAGCGTCATGCCCGCTTCGTAATCAATCGCGGGCGCCGTGTAGGTGTAGGCTCCGCCATCGCGAGCATTGAGATAGCCCTCCGCGGAGAAGCCGATGATCGCCGCCATCTGCGCGTAGGAAGTCGCCGGACCAAACGACAGACCGATCGGAGCGTTGATCGGCTTCGTCGGGACATACACGTCGAACGTCGCTTCAAACTGCCCCGCCTGCGCGGCGAAGCTTTGATTATAGAAGGTCGATCCCTGATAGCCGGTCACCGAACCAGCCGGATTAACCACCAACGTATACGTGGCCGTGTCCTCGTCCTCAGCGCCCACCACGTCATCGCCATCCGCCACGCTCACCGTGAATTCATAATTCCCCGTAACGGTAGCCGTTCCGGAAATAACACCCTCTGCAGACAGGCTCAGGCCCGCCGGCAACGCGCCCGAGGTCAGCGTCCACGTCAGCGCGCCATTGCCGTCAATCGCGGTCAAAGCCCGAGAATAGCTTTCGCCCACGACCGCAGCCGGCACGTCCGACGCCGTGATCCGCGGCACCGAATTCGGCTCCGCCGCAATCTCCAACGTAAAGGCTCTTTCCGCGGCATCACTGCCGCCGATCGCTCCATCCGAATCCTCGAGGCTCACCGCGAACGTGAACGAACCACTCACGGTCGGTTTGCCGACAATCTGGCCATTCGCGCGCAGTTCCAAACCCTCCGGCAAACTCCCGGAAACAAGCGCCCAGTGGAGACGGCCGTTGCCCCCCTCACCTTCGAGCGTCACCCAATAAGTTTCACCATACGCGCCGTCCCTCAGTTCGGTTGTAACGATCGCCGGAGCGACATCCGCCGTGTTCGGAGGAGACTCGAATGCTCCCAGAGAAATTCCAGCGCTCGGCTGGCGCGGTTCCCCTTCAAAATCGCTGAGCAGCGCAACCGGATAACCGGCCCCGATCGCTTCGCTGCCGCTCACCAGATCGAAATGATGCGACGTCGTCGGATCTGCGACCACCCAACCGGGCGTGTCGGTGATCACGTTGTTCGACTCCACCAAATTGGTGCCGCCGCCGTTGATCAACGTCTTGCTAGTGCCCAACGACCGGCCGAGGTTGTTGCGAACCACCGTATTCGTCGCGCTCGCCACCACGCTCGCCAACGTGAACGACTGCGTGTTTCCGCTGTAGCCGCTGTTGTTGTAAACTTGGTTGTCTGCCGGCGCCGGTTCGATTCCGCGCCGGTCAATCGTGGCGATGGTGCCGCTTCCCGTCGCACCTGTCATGATGACCGTGTTATTGCGCACCGTCGTCGACGACGCAGCCATGTGGAACGCGATGTTGGAGTCGCCGCCGAAGACCGCTTGGTTGCGCTCGACAATCACATCGAGAGCGACTTCCGCACTGCTGTTGTTCTGCGGTCCGACGGAAACAAACCAATCGCCCAAGCGAGAGGAGAAATAGTTGTCCGCGATGGTGACATACCTCGTCTGGTTTTCACCGGGCGGCACCCACTGTCCGGGGACATCCTCCGTGCCGCCGCCGTGCATCTTGATCAGATGCTTCGTCAAGCGCGCGTTCGTGAGTTCGTTGTGCGCGATGATAAGGCGCCGGGCAAACGGCACGCGCAGGATGTGCTCACCCTGCTCGGCATTATTCCAAATATTGCCCATGAAGAGCGAGCGCGCCATGCCGGCATAAGCGATATGGCGACCATTGAATTCACCGCCATCGCCCACGACCTTTTCGAACCTCGTGTCCACCACGGCCACACCTTCCCACAACTGATGCCCGGGACGGTCGTCGTTATTGTAGTAGCGAAGAATGGGCGGAGAGAGATTGAGAAACACGCCCATCTCCGAGGCGTCCACGCGGAGAATCGTCAGGTTGTTGAACGCGCCTTCCGCGTGGAACCCCGAGTAATTGAACCCACGGCCCTGAATCTCGAAATCCATGAACCGGAAATCGCCGAACTGATACGGCGTGTTGCCGTTGCCCATGAAGAACGTCCAACCGGTGCCATCCGCCGCGAACGTGATGATCGGCTTCGGGCCCGTGCCAAACGCGCCCAAGATCCCCGGCCCTGCGAAGTTCATCGTGATGCGGGTGCCGTCCGACACCCACGTGTTGCCGCGTTTCAGCAGCACGCGTTTCCCCGTGCCTAACGAGGACGCGATCGTCGCCCAGCTAGCGCTCGTCACGTGCAGCGAGCCCGCCGGAGCGCCGGTGAAATCGCCATCGGTTGAAATGCAGATGGTGTTCTCTCCCGCGAAGACGACGTCAGGATCCTCAACGCTGATCTCCACCGTCGCCTGGGCCGAAGCGCCGGTTGCGTCCGTGACTGTCAACGTCGCCGTATACACGCCCGGTGTTTCGTAAACATGTCCACCGAGGGCGCCCAAGTCCTCGTTCTTGCTCTTGCGCGAGGTTGCCCACACGCCGCTGCCGGGATCGCCATAATTCCAATGGTAATGCAGATCGTGGAACGGCCGCTCCGTCGTCAGGCTCGTCGTGGCGGTCGCGTCAAACGAAACCGCGAGCGGCGCCACCCCACTCGTGCGCGTTGTCACGATGCTCGCCGCGGGCGGCACCGGCACGCTTACCACAATCGACAACTCCCGCGTCTCCTCGTCCGACGGATCGACGTTCGCATCGCTATCCTCCACCCGCACCGTGAACGTCGACGTCCCCGCCGTCGTGCTCACTCCCGAAATCATCCCGTCCGGGCTCAGGCTGAGACCGGACGGCAACGTGCCACCCGCCAAACTCCACACCAGCGCGCCGTTTCCTCCCGTGGCCTCCAATGTCACCGAATACGCCGCACCAATCTGCGTGCCCGGCAGGGCTTCCGTTGTGATCGTCGGCGCGGTGTCCTCCGGTGGAGCCAAGGAAATATTGTCGAAGCTGTTCGCGTCCGTGAACGCCGAACCGAACTGCACCACGAGATAATCGAACGAGCCGGTGAGCGTGACTTCCTGTGTTACGTTCGTCCACGAGTCGCTCGCCGGATTGTCGATCTGCTGCAGCAGCGTCAGCGTGTTCGTCGCGTTGAACTTGTTCAACGTGTCCCCCGTTATCGCCCCATACACCCGCGCCTTCGCCGTCGGCCCCCTATACGAATACGCCAGCTCCACCGCTCCTTCACCGGGCCACGCGATCACTTGGAAAATTCCGGACTGCGTGCCCGAATATCCGACGGTGATGAAATGATTCCCCGCCCCGTCGTCCGCATACGACACCTGCTGGCTGCCCGTTCCAAATCGGCCATACCACACGTCCGTCTGATCCGTGCCGACCGTGTAAGCCGTTCCCGGAATCTCGCGCGTGGTCGTCGCTTGGTCCGGCTCGAAATCTCCATACGACAACAGACTCGCCTCCGCGCCGCGCACACTTTGCGGCGCGACGAAAAACGCGAACGCCAGCAAAACAATCAGGCCAAACGGCGTCGCGAGCAGCCAGTCAGTCCGAGGGGCTCGGCTACGGCAGCCGGCGGGGATGGATCGAGCGAGGTTCCAGGTCATGATCGTGTCGGGGGTTGTCGTGAAATGAACGATCAACGCTCCACCACGGCGTCTGGGCTCGGCTGATTGCACGGGAGTTCCCTCCCGGAAAATCCGTCCGAAAAGCGTGCATGCGGGGTAGTGAAAACGTCGATACGAGGGGTAGCCGCTGGACGGCGCACACCCAATTCCGCCTGCCCGCAACCACAAGTTGCCCGCCAGTTACACCGGTTATCAAAAGTCCCTTCCCCTTCTCCGCCACGCGTCGGCGCGCGGGAAACGCGACGGCTTCCCCCTTGCCGCGCACGCGTTCAACGTCACCGTCGCGCTTTCATCTCTTCATGCTTCCGTTCCACACGATCCTCACGCATCCCGGCGGCGCTCACACCGACGAGTTTCTCGCCTGCAGCATTCTCCTCACCGTTCATCCCACCGCCATCGTTCGCCGCGAGCCCACGCCCGCTGAACTCACCGACGCATCCGTGTGCATCGTCGACGTCGGACATCGCCACGAACCCGCGCTCAACAATTTCGATCACCACCAGCTCCCGAAGGATCATCCGCCCACCTGCGCGCTCTCCCTCGTGCTGCAACATCTCGGGCTCTACGACGACGCCCGCCAGTTCTGCGACTGGCTCGAAACCGCCGAGTGGTTCGACTCCCGCGGCCCCATCGACACCGCGAAATGGCTCGGCACCACGCCCGACGTCCTCGCCCGCCTCAACTCACCCGTGGTCGCAACGCTCCTGAAACGCTTCGCCCTCGCGTCGCGCCTCGAGCCCGGACAGCCACTCTGGGAAATGATGCGCCTCATCGGCGAAGACCTCGTCAACTACATCGCCTCGCTGCGCACGCGCCTCGCCTTTCTCGCGCAGCACGCCGAAATCTGGTCGCTCGATCTCGCCGGCCACCCCGCACAAATCCTCTTCCTCCCGCGCACCGATCCGCTGCCCGACGAACCGTCGTTCGGCCTCGATCGCTTCATCCGCAGCCGCGGTCTCGAAAACGACATCGTCGCGGTCGTAAGCCCCGACCGTCGCGGCTCCGGCTACGGTCTCGAACGCTACCGCGACAACCCGCGCGTCGACTTCACCCGTCTCAACGCCACACCGGGCGTTCACTTCACGCACGCCCGCGGCTTCATCGCGAAAACCACGATCACCGACGTCGCCGAACTCAAAGCCTTGCTCACCCGCGCGGCCGTGTCGTGAGCCAGCACCGCGCACGCTTCCCCAGCGCGCGCCGCGCGTCGGTCGTCCCTCCGTTTCGCGCATCCGTGGAAGTTCGTTTTTACGCTCGGCAAGAAGCTGATCGGGACCAACGCCGTAACTCCGGTAAGACTCGGGCCGGATTTCACGCCCCGCCGCGGAGGGCTAACCTTCCGCGCCATGAAACGCTTTCTCATTGCCCTCGCAGCGTTCGCGCTCCCCTTCGTCGCCACTAGCGCACCGAAACTCCAGATCGTCGGCGAACAGCTCACGGCCGTCTCCGCCGACGGCCGCTACGTTGTCGGCACCACCAACAACCAGGGTTTTCGTTACTCGGTGAAGACCGGCGCCTACGACTGGCTGCCGTTCACCCCGACCGACATCAATGGCGACGGCTCCGTGATCGTCGGACGCGACACCGTCAATCGCTCGGTCGCCCGTTGGGACAACGGCACCACCACCCTCCTGCAGAATCTGCCTTTCCCCGAACAGCGCGTGTTCATCGCCGCTCACGCCGACGTGATCGCGAGCGTTCATACGCAGGGCATCGCGCCCGACGCTTTTGTCTGGTCCGACAACACGCTCACCTCCGTTCCATTGCCCGCCTACGGTGCCACTTGGGTGCGCAGCATCACCACGGACGGTGCCGTTCACATCAACATTTACCCTTCCGACTCGGGAGACGTATCGATCCTCTTCAAAGATGGGGTCATCACGTATCCAGCCGCCGACTACAATTTCGGCGGTGTCTACTCGGTCAGCGACGACGGCGCCGCGTTTTCCGGTTTTAGTTACGACCTCTTTCGCTCGGTGATCGTGAACGCCAACGGTCTCCAGGACTCCCACTACCCCAACGCCCCCGGTTTTGTCGCCGACACCTTCAACTTCGAAGGCACCATCGCCGGCGGCTACTATACGGCTGCACCCGAGTTCACGCTGGCCGCCGTGTGGAGCGAAAGCGCCGGCGCCTTCCCCCTCTCCGCCCTCGTCAACCTTCCTCCGCTCTGGCGGCTCGACGACGTTTTGGACATGTCTCACGACGGCCGCGTGCTGATCGGCAACGCCTACGGCGGTCCCGATTCCGAATTTGCAGGCTACATCGTCACCGACCTCTATTCGCTCCGCCCGATTCCCGAGCCATCGACTTACGGAGCCTCCGCCGCCGCGCTGCTCGTCGCGCTCGTGCTAGTCCGCCGCAATCGTCGACGCATCGCTCACGTCCCGCAAAACGTGCGATAGCCCGCCCCGGCGTCGCCCGCCGGCTGACGATACTCCGGCGCCTCGCGCGCGTGATCATACGGCTTCGCCAAAACCTCCAGCAGCCGCTCCATCACGCTTACGTCTCCTTGTTCCGCCGCCGCCAGCGCCGCTTCGACCAAATGGTTTCGCGGAACAAACGCCGGACAACTCTCCCCCCGCAACCGATCCGATTCCTCCCCCGATTCCCGCTGTCGCGCCAACCGTTCCCGCCACCGCGCATGCCATTGCATGAACTCCGCATCGTCGCGCTGCGCACATTCCGCCGGCAGCTCCCGCGCCAGATCGGCGAACGTGTTCGTGTAATCCGCCTTCGTCTTCTGCATCCATTCCAGCAGCGACTCGATCAAAGCCCCATCATCCGGCTCGGCGCCGAACAACCCGAGTTTCCTCCGCATGCCATCGAGCCACTGCTCCCGATAACGCTCCGCAAACTTCCCCAGCGCCACCTTCGCCATTTCGATGGCCCGCTCTTCCTCCACCGCGATCAGCGGCAGCAGCGTCTCCGCGAAACGCGCCAGATTCCACTGCGCGATCGCCGGCTGATTCCCATACGCGTAACGTCCGTGACGGTCGATCGAACTGAACACCGTCTCCGGATCATACGCGTCCATAAACGCGCACGGCCCATAATCGATCGTCTCCCCCGAAATCGCCATGTTGTCCGTGTTCATCACTCCGTGGATGAACCCCACGAGCATCCATTGCGCGATCAGCCGCGCCTGCCGCTCGATCACCGCCTCCAGCAACGCCCGCGCAGGATTTTCCGCCCCCGCCAAATCCGGATAGTGCCGGCGAATCGTATAATCGACCAGCGCGCGCAGCGCCGCTTCGTCCCTTGTCGCCGCCGCCCATTGAAACGTGCCCACGCGAATATGACTCGCCGCCACCCGCGTCAGCACCGCTCCCGGCAGTTCGCGCTCGCGATAAACCGGCTCGCCCGTCGCCACCACCGCCAGACTGCGCGTGGTCGGAATCCCCAGCGCGTGCATCGCCTCGCTGATGATGTATTCGCGCAACATCGGCCCCAACGCCGCCCGCCCGTCTCCACGTCGTGAATACGGCGTCGGCCCCGAGCCTTTCAACTGCACATCGAAACGCTCTCCGCGCGGCGTGATCTGTTCACCCAGCAAAATCGCCCGCCCGTCGCCCAACCCCGTGAAATGTCCGAACTGATGNCCCGCATACGCCTGCGCGACCGGCCTCGCGCCCGGCGGCAGCCGGTTTCCCGCGAAAATCGCCGCTCCCGCTTCGTCTTCCAGCGCATCCGCCTCGAGGCCGAGTTCGCCCGCGAGCGCCCGATTCAACTTCACCCACCGCGGCGCCCGCACCGGCGTCGGCTCCACGTCCGTGAAAAACAGCGCCGGCAGCCGCGCATACGAGTCGTCGAGCCGCCAGCCTCCCGGCGCAAGATTCGGCAGGAGGGGCGCAGCGGTTTCGGACGGACGATGGGTCATGCCTCACCTTTCCTCCGAAACCCCCGGCCGTCGAGGTCGCCTCGCAATTTCCTGCTCCGCGTCCCGTCGGCCCGCCGCGCTTCCTCCCGCGCCCCTCGCGCGGTCACGTCTTGCTCGAGCAGTTGATCATCCAATGCGTCCCGAACCGGTCCGTGAACGATCCAAAATAATCTCCCCAAAACATGTCCTGCATCGGCATCTCCACCGTCCCTCCTGCCGACAACTCGTTGAACAACCGATCCGCCTCCGCGCGCGTGTCCGGCTGCAGATTGACGTAGACATTATTCCCCGGCACGAACGGCTGCCCCATCGATTCCGGACAATCCGACCCCATCAACACATGGCCGGCCAGAATCGGCAGCGCCATGTGCAACACGAGATTCTTGTCCGCCTCGGGCACCGCCGGAATCCCCTCGCCCACCGGCAGCTCGCTGAACCGTTTGATCGGGCCGAGATAGTCCGTTTTGAAAACCGATTTGTAGAACGCAAACGCCTGTTCGGTCGTGCGGGCAAAGTTCAGATAAGTGCTGACCGAGGCCATGGTGTGGGAGGGTTGAGTTTGTTGATCGCAGCAGCGAATCCGCCGCTCACTTCATCGACGAACCAAGCGCACGTTTCCGGACAACACATCAACAAAATCCCCGGCAAACGCCGCTTCTCCCCAGCACCTACCCCAGCCCGCTTTCCTTCAACACCCACTCCGCCGCGCTCCCGCTCGCCTGCGCGCTCAACAATTCCCGCAACCGCCGCGCCTGCTCCGCCGTCCGCTCCCGCCGCGCCGGATCCTCCAACGCCGCGCGCAACTCCCCCGCCAGCGCCTCCGGCGTCGCCGCGCCCTGCACGAACTCCGGATACATTTCCTCACCGAGCAGCAAATTCGCGATCCCGATGAACTTCACCTTCACCACCATCCGCCCGATCGCATACGTCAACGGATCCGTCCGATACGTGATCGCGCCCGGAATCCCCGCCAGCGCGCAATGCATCGACATCGTCCCGCTCGTCGTCAGCACCGCCGCCGCCCGCACCGGCCCCGACGCTTCGCCCACGTTCACGAGCGTTACCTTTCCCGCTGACCGACGCGACAACTCCGCCTCCACCACCCGCCGAATCTCCTCGCTCGGATAAAGCACCACCGCCTCCCGCGCTCCGCCCGCCCGCTCAAACGCCTCCACCAGCACCGGAAAAATCCGCGCCACCGGCCCGCGCCGGCTCCCCGGCAACAACAACACCGGCCCGCCCGCATCGTAACTCACCGGCGCCGCGTAATCCGTCGCCACGAACGGATGCCCGACGAACGTCACCGGCAGTTTCGTATCCGCATAAACCTTACGCTCGAACGGAAAAATCGACGCCAGCCCGTCGAGATGCTCCGCCATCTTGAACCGCCGTCCCGCCCGCGACGCCCACACCTGCGGACTGATGTAATACAGCGTCTTCACCGTCCCGCCCGCCTTCGCCGAAATTCCCCGCGCAAACAGCTGCTCCGCGATCCGCAGATTCAGCCCCGACGAATCCACGAAACAGACCGCTCGCGGCCGATGCTCCCCGATCCACCGCACGATCTCCGCGATCAGTTTCTTGTAATACGAAATCTTCGCCACCACCGCGAAGCCCATCGCCGACGACGCCGTGAGATCCTTCAACAACTCCGCCCCCGCCGCCGCCAACCGCGGCCCGCCCAGCGCCGCCACGACCGTCCCCGGCCGCCGCGACATCACCTCCCGCACCATCCTTCCCGCGTGCTCATCCCCCGAATGCTCCGCCGCAATCACCAACAAATCCACCGGCCCCTTCGCCGGCCTCTGTAGCGTCACCGAATTTTCAATACTCATCCCATCTCTCCCCTGGACCACGAATACACACCCGAGTCCCCTTCGTGTTCATTCGTGTCCACTTCGTGGTTCNTCCTTTGCGCCTTCTGCGCCTCTTTGCGGCCGTCCTCCTCACCCCTTCTTCGCATTCTTGATCTGCTCCGTCACCGTGATCGCCACCTCCAGCGCACTCTTCCCCAGCGCCGCTCCCACTTTCGGCTGCTGCAACGCCGTCACGCTCTCCACAAAACTCTTCAATTCGATCGCCAGCGGCTCCCCTTTCTCGAGCGGAATATCCTGCACCGGCACCGAGCTCACATCGCCCGGCTTCGCCAAGCCCACCTTCAGCTTCAACCCATACGCGATCAAATCGCTCTTCTTCACCAGATGTCCTTTCTGGTTCATGAAATCGAGCGACAGATACGCGTTGTCCTGAAACACCCGGATCTCCCGGTTCTTTTTTAAACTCAACCGGCTCGCGCTCAGGTTCGCCACACACCCGTTCTCGAACTCGATCCGCGCATTCGCGATGTCCTCCGTCTTCGACAGCACGCTGATCCCCACGCTGTCGATTTTCCGGATCGGCGACTTCACCAGCGCCAGCACGACGCCGATGTCGTGTATCATCAAATCCAGCACAACGCCCACTTCCGTCCCGCGCGTCTGATACGGCGCCAGCCGCTCCGTCGTGATATACCCCGGCCGGTCGATGTGCTTCTCCAAAAAGCTCATCACCGGATTGAAATGCTCGATGTGCCCCACCTGCACGAGCCGGTTCGCCTTCTGCGCCGCCGCCAGCACCCGCTCCGCCTCTTCCAGTGTCGCGCACAACGGCTTCTCGATCAGCAAGTGACACCCCTGCTCGAGCAGCGGCACCGCCACCTCCGCATGCCGGTCCGTCGGCACCACGATCGATACCGCATCGCACGCCGCCCCCAACTCCGCCAGCGTCGCAAACCGCCGACACCCGAACTTCTCGCAAATCTCCTTCGCGCGCGCATCGCTCGTCTCGAAGATTCCCACGAACTCCACCTCCGGCATCGCCGCATAGATCCGCGCATGATGCTGCCCCAGCGATCCCACGCCCGCGACGCCACAACGAACGCGACCTTTGTTTGGAGTTTTGAAATCGAACACGCCCGAGATTGCCACTCCACCCGCGCCCGTTCTCAACCCAAAACCCAAAACTCAAAGTCCAGGCCCCTAAACTCCGGCTCAGCCGGCAAAGCGCCCGTCGTGCAGAAACAGCGCCCGTCCCGCCTTCTGTGCGTGCGCCGCATTGTGCGTGACCAGCACCAGCGCCGTATTCGTCTCCGCGCACAACCCGAGCAGCAGATCGATCACCGCATCGCCCGTATGCTCATCGAGGTTTCCCGTCGGCTCATCCGCCAAAATCAACCGCGGCGCATTCATCAACGCCCGCGCCACCGCCACCCGCTGACGCTCCCCCCCCGACAACTGTGACGGCAAATGCGTCGCCCGTCCCGCCAAGCCCACGCGCGCCAGCAATTCCTTCGCCCGCTCCTTCTCCGCCCTCCCCGGCGCCCGAATAATCCGCGACGCCATCAGCACATTCTGCAGCGCGTCCAATTCCGGGATCAGGTAAAACGACTGAAACACGATCCCCAAAAACTCCGCCCGCCGGTCGCCCGTCGCCGCCGCACCTTCCCACGAAAGCGTCCCCGCATCCGGCGCATCCAGCGCCGCCAGCAAATTCAACAGCGTCGATTTCCCCGACCCCGACTCACCGCGAATCGACACACTCTCCCCCGCCGCCACGTCGAGATCCACGCCGCGCAGCACCTCGATCTTTCCTTCGCCGCTGCGAAAGCTCTTCTTCAATCCCCGCGCACTCAGCACGGATTGAACATCCCCGCGCACCACGCCGTTTTTCGCTGAATTACTCACTGCGCAACGCCTCCACCGGTTTCAACCGCGCCGCCCGCCAAGCCGGCAGCAAGCCCGCCAGCGTCGAAATCACCACCGCGCACACCACGATCATCACCACGTCGTTCGTCGACGTGTGCGCCGGCAGATTGCTGAACTGATAAAACCGCGTCAGCACCTCCTGGCTGCTCGTCAGCTCTGTAAACACCCGCACGAAGTCATTCCGGAAATGCAGCGCGCCAAACCCCAGCGCCAGCCCGAAGGCCGTGCCGACGATCCCGATAAAAAGTCCCTGAAAGCAAAAACACGCCGCCACGTGCCGTGACTTCCCGCCGAGCGCGCCGAGCAATCCGATCTCGCGCGTTTTCCGCACCACCGAAATCAGCAGCGAACTCGTCACCGAAAATGCCGACACCACGATGATGAAGGTCAGCAGGAAAAAGATCATGTTCTTCTCCAGCGACAGAATGAACAGGAAGTCCTGGTTCGCATCCATCCACGACCGCGCCGTCATGTAAGCGCCCGGCGGCAGCGCCGCATTGATCCGCGCCGCGCCCACGTCCGCATCGAGCCCCGGCGCGAGCTTCACGTTGATCCCGTGAATCCCATCCCGCAGCCCATACAGATCCTGCATCGTCCGCAGCGTCACGATCACCATCGAGCTGTCGAGTTGCTGATGCCCCACTTCGAAAATCCCCACCACCTTCAACTCCCGCGGCAGAAAAACCTCATCCCGCTTCAACCGCTCCAACAACAGCGGCGAATACACCTCCACGGTGTCGCCCATCCGCGCCCCGATCGTAAACGCCAGATTCGCGCTCAAAATAATCGCATCGTCGTCGAGCGCATCGAGCGTCCCGACCCGCACATAACGTTCGATCGGCACCACGTCGCGCACGCTGTCGAGATCGATCCCGCGCATCGCCGGATACGCCGGACGTCCCTCGCATTCCAGCATCACCACGCCTTCCGCAAACGGCGTCGCCGCCACCACGCCGTCCACCTTATCGATCCGCTCGAGCACCGCCCTCGCGTTGTTCACATAACCGTCCGCCCGCACCTGCACGTCGCCCTCCGTCTCGACGATCATCCGCCGGATCTCGTAACCGAACCCGCCCATCACGCTCGTCGAGATGATCAACAACGCCACCCCCAGCGCGACGCCCAGCATCGAGATCGCCGTAAAAAACGGAAACCGCCGCCCCGTCGGGAAAAGCTGTTTCAGGGCGAGGTAAAGATACCAAGGCATGGACAACCACGAATGGACACGGATTTACACGAATAGGTCACGAAGGATTTTTCTCCATTCGTGTGAATTCGTGTCCATTCGTGGTTTCTTCTTCAGGCGCTCCCCGGCCGCAGCTGCGGAAACAGAATCACATCCCGGATGCTTTCCGCGCCCGTCAGCAAAATGCTCAACCGGTCGATCCCCACGCCCATGCCGCCCGCCGGGGGCATGCCATGCTCGAGCGCGAGCAGGAAGTCCTGATCGATGTTCTGCTTCTCCTCGCCCGCCTGCTTCTCGAACATCTCCCGCTGCACATCCGGATCGTTCTGCTCCGAATACGCCGGCGCGATCTCCATCCCGCCGATCGTCAGTTCGAACACATCCAGCACGCTCGGATCTTCCTTGTTCAACTTTGCCAGCGGACACAGCTCCTTCGGCAGATGCGTGATGAAGGTCGGCTGGATCAGCGTCGGCTCGATCTTCTTCGAGAAGATCTCGTTCGTGATCTCGAACTCCTCCCAGCCGGGATGAATCGACAGCCCCATCGACTCCGCCTTCGCGATCTTCTCGGCCTTCGGACGCCCAAACCACTCCGCGTCCCCCGTCGCCTCGATGATCAGATCCTTGTAACGCACTTCGCGCCACTCGCCGCCGAAATCGATGTCCTGCCCGCTCGCCGCGTGCTTGATCTTCAACGATCCATCCGCCGGCTTGATCACGTCGCGCACGAGCGTCGTCAGCATGTCGCGAATCAGCGTCATCATCCCGCGATAATCGCTATACGCCTCGTAAACCTCGAGCATCGTGAACTCCGGATTATGCCGGCGCGACACGCCTTCATTCCGGAATATCCGCCCGATCTCGAACACGCGATCGAACCCGCCCACCAGCATCCGCTTCAACCGTAGCTCGGTCGCGATGCGCAAAAAGAAATCCACGTTCAACGCGTTGTGATGCGTCACAAACGGCCGCGCCGCCGCGCCGCCCGCCGTCGCCTCCAGCACCGGCGTCTCGACTTCGATGAACTTCCGCTCCTCGAGAAAACGCCGGATGTGCGACACCAC
>Ga0065721_10050456_pt1 | contig 20035 bp, 12 predicted proteins | sample Mesricmetagenome_FD_59108 | JGI IMG/M metagenome (GOLD analysis project Ga0065721, IMG submission 59108) | Mesophilic microbial community from rice straw/compost enrichment Sample: eDNA_1 v2 (version 2) | ecosystem: Engineered > Solid waste > Grass > Composting > Bioreactor | place: USA: Davis... | reverse complement strand
TCCGATCGACAAGATCGGACAGCGTCGTCTCGTCGCCTGCGACCTGGCCGACCACCTGCGCCTGCAGTTCGACCGCGGTGCGCAGCGCCTCGCGCGCCTGCTGCCAGCGCTCCTGCGCGTCGCGGGCCATGTCGCCGGCGCTGGTGCCGGCGCCGTAGCCATCCGGATACAGGCGTGCGTAGGTGCTGCGCGCCTGCTCGACGTCGAACGACAGGCCCTTGGCCTCGTCCAGCAGGCGCCGGCTGTCCTCCAGCGCGGCGCGCAGCTCCTGCAGCGCGCTGAAGTCCAGCCCGGTCAGGTTGCGGCCCTGGTTGACCAGCATCTGCGCCTCGTTCTGCAGCTGCCGCACCTGGTTGTTGATCTGCTCCAGCGTGCGCGCAGCGGTCAGCAGGTTCTGCTGGAAGTTGGCCGGATCGAACACGGCCATCTGCGCCTGCGCGCTGCCGGCGCACAGCGCCAGCCCGATGCACAGCGACAACAGCGTCTTCTTCATGGCGGGTTCTCCACGTTGGGGGAAGGAAGTGCCAGGGCCGCAGGCGACTCGGCCAGCAGGTCTGCGGCCCAATCCAGTCCGCGTTCGCGCAGCCACGCACCGGCGAAGCCGGGCACGCCGGCGTCGGCAAGCACGCGGTCGATCTCGCGTTGGCGCTCGGGCGTCGATGCCCCGGCGAAGGCCAGCGCGACCGGGCCCAGGTCCAGGTCGAACAGCCGGTTGCCGACCCGCGACTGGTAGTAGTAGTCGCGCTTGGGCTGCGCGGTAGCGACCAGCTCGATCTGCCGCGCATTGAGGCCGAAGCCCTCGTAGATGGTGCGGATCTGCGGCTCCATCGCCTGCGGGTTCGCCAGGAAGATCCGGCTGGCGCAGCTCTCGATGATCGCAGGGGCGATCGTCGAGTCCTTGACGTCGGCGAGCGACTGCGTGGCGAACACCACCGATACCTGCTTCTTGCGCAGCGCCTTCAGCCACTGGCGCAGGCGCGAGGCGAACACCGGTGCGTCGAGGAACAGCCAGGCCTCGTCCAGCACCAGCATCGTCGGCGAGCCGTCGAAGCGTTCCTCGAGGCGGGCAAACAGGTAGTGCAGCACCGCGAGCACCGCCGCAGAGCTGCCCATCAGTTCCTCCATCTCGAACGCCTGCACGTCGGCGACGCCGAGCCGGTCGCGGTCGGCATCCAGCAGGCGCCCGTGCTTGCCGCCCAGCACGTAAGGCGCCAATGCCTGGCGCAGGCTGTTGGACTGCAGCAGCACCGACAACCCGGTCAGCGTGCGCTGCTCGACCGGCGCACCGGCGAGGTTGTTCAGCGCCGACCAGATCGTGTCCTTCTCGGCCGGACCCACTTCGACGCCTTCGCGTTGCAGCCGTTCCTCGACCCACTCGGCCGCGAACGTGCGATAGGTGGCGTCGTCGATCTTCGCCAGCGGCTGGAACACCATGCCGCCCTCGCCGCCCAGGTCGTAGTGCTCGCCGCCGAGTCCCAGGATCGTGGCGCGCAGCGAACGCCCCATGTCGAAGGCGAACAGGCGCGAGCCCGGATAGCGGCGGAACTGCAGCATCAGCATCGCCAGCAACACCGACTTGCCGGCGCCGGTCGGGCCGACGACCAGCGTGTGGCCGACGTCGCCCACGTGCAGCGACAGCCGGAACGGCGTCGCTCCGTCGGTGCGGCACACCAGCAGCGGCGGCCCATCGAGATGGGCGTTGCGCTCCGGCCCTGCCCAGACCGCCGACACCGGCAGCAGGTGCGCGAGGTTCAGGGTGGACACCAGCGCCTGGCGCACGTTGGCGTAGCAGTGGCCCGGCACCGACGACAGCCAGGCCTCGACCGCGTTGAGGGTTTCCGATACGGCGACGAAGCCGCGGCCCTGCACCACCCGCTCGACCGCCTTGCGCTGCTCCTCGACCGCATCGGGATCGGGATCGCTGACGACGACGGTCATCGTCACGTAACCGAAGGCGACTGCATCGCTGCCCAGTTCCTGCAACGCGGCATCCGCGTCCGCGGCCTGGTTCGCGGCGTCGGAATCGACCAGCGGGCTCTCCTGCTGGAAGATGGTCTCGCGCAGCAGCGCCACCACCGACTTGCGCTTGGCGAACCATTGCCGCCGCAGCCGGGTCAGATCGCGCTCGGCCTCGGCCTTGTCCAGGCACAGGAAGCGCGTCACCCAGCGGTAGCCGAAGCCGAGCCGGTTCAACTCGTCCAGCATCCCCGGCCAGGTTGCATCGGGGAACCCGCGCACGGTGATCGCGCGCAGGTGGGCCTCGCCCAGCTTCGGCGCGATGCCGCCCGAGAACGGCGTGTCGGCCAGCCACGTATCCAGGTGCATCGGCACCGACGGCACCGCGACCGGATGCCGGGCGCGCGACACCGTGCCGTGCAGGTAGGTCAGCGTCGCGGCATCGTCGAGCCAGGCGACTTCCGGCAGGACGCCTTCCAGCAGCACCAGGAAACGGTCGGACTCGGTGACGAAGGCGTCGCGCTGGCCGCGCCAGTCCACGCCGCGCGGGCCGGTCGCCTCGTACAGCAGACGACCGGCCCGCGCCCGCGCCTCCGGTGGGGGGAGGAACACCAGAGTCAGGAAATAGCGGCTCTCGAAGTGCGACCCCGCCTCCTCGAACGCGCCTCGGCGCTCCTGGTCGACCAGCCACGACAGCGGCTCGGGGAAGCCCGAGTCCGGATAGGCGCCGGCCGGTCCGCGCTCGGCCTCGACGAAGATCGCCCAGCCCGAACCCAACCGCTTGAGCGCGTTGTTCAGGCGTGCGGTCACCGCGACCAGCTCGGACTCGGTCGCGCTGTCCAGGTCCGGTCCGCGGAAGCGCGCGGTGCGCTGGAACGCGCCGTCCTTGTCCAGCACCACGCCGGGGGCGACCAAGCCCGCCCACGGCAGGTAGTCGGCGAGCTGCGCCTGCGTGCGGCGGTACTCGGCCAGGCCCATCATGGCGCGACGTCCAGGAACGGCCGGTGCTTCACGTGCCTGGCGAACACCTCGACGAACTGCACGTCGAGCCGCGCGCCCCACACCGCCAACGCATGGCCGACGATCCACAGCAGCAGCCCGGGCAGCCACTGCTGCAGGCCGATGCCGACCGCCGCGGCCAGCGTACCGTTGACGATCGCCAGCGAACGCGGCGCACCGCCCAGCAGGATCGGCACGGTCAGCGCACGATGCAGCGGTACCTCGAAGCCGGACGTGGCCTCGCTCACGCGACCACCGCGCCGCCGGCGAAGGAGAAGAAGGACAGGAAGAACGACGACGCGGCGAACGCGATCGACAGCCCGAACACGATCTGGATCAGGCGCCGGAAGCCGCCCGACGTGTCGCCGAAGGCCAGGGTCAGTCCTGTCACGATGATGATGATGACCGCGACGATCCGGGCCACTGGCCCCTGGATCGACTCCAGCACCGACTCCAACGGTGCTTCCCACGGCATGTTGGAGCCGGCCGCGTGCGCCGTGCTTGCCAGCAGCAGCATCTGCAGCAGCCCGCATCCGGCCGCCACCAACGGCAACATCCAATTTCCATCGTCGTTGCGAATCGTGCACTTGGCAGTCACGGCGCCGCGCCTTCTGTCGAAACGATGCGGCCGATCCTCGATCAGAAATGTCGTTCGCGGCAGGGAGAATCTTCCGCATGTGGGGCGCCTCCCCGCGATCCGCAGTCATCACTCCTGTTCGATGGCGTAGCCGCCATCGTGCAAGCCCACAACCGTGGCGATGTCGCGGACACGACGTGCGCCACCCCGCCCCTCGATGTAGACGACAACGTCCACCGCCTCGGCGATGAGTGCCTGCGGCACGGTGACGGCCACTTCCAGGATCAACTGTTCCAACCGCGCCAGCGCGCCGGAGACCGAACCAGCGTGAATGGTTGCGATCCCTCCGGAATGACCGGTGCCCCAGGCCTTCAACAAGTCCAATGCTTCGCCGCCACGAACTTCACCTACAACGATGCGGTCTGGGCGCAGCCGCAGTACCGAACGCACCAGGTCGGCCAGCGTGGCCGTGCCCAGGCGGGCACGCAGTGCGATGTGATCGTCGGACTGGCACTGCAGCTCGATGGTGTCTTCCAACAAGATCACGCGATCGCCGGTTTCGGCCATGACTTGCAGCAAGGCATTGGCAAGCGTGGTCTTACCGCTGGAGGTGCCTCCGGCGATCAGGATGTTCTTGCGATCCAGCACCGCGGTGCGCAATACGTCGGCCTGCTCCTGAGTTATTACACTGTCGGCCACGTAGCGGTCGAGCGGAATCACGCCCGCCGCCCGCTTGCGGATGGCAAACGCCGGCGCTCGCGTGACCGGCGGCAATACGCCCTCGAAACGCTCCCCGGTTTCCGGCAGTTCCGCCGACACCACCGGCGCGCCGCCATGCACTTCCAGGCGCAGATGACCAGCAACCAGACGGATAATCCGTTCGGCGTCCTCCGGCGAAAGCCGCTCGCCCGTCCGTTCGCGCCCACCGCGCAGCTTGTCCAGCCACAGCGAGCCATCCGGATTCAGCAGCACTTCGACCACGTTCGGATCTTCCAGCGCCCCGGCGATCGTTGGCCCCATCGCCGTGCGCAACATCTTCGCCTGGCGCTCGGCGGCGGTCATGGGCACGGGCCGCCTCAGGCCCGATCCGGTCATGGCGTTTCCTCCGGTACCGTGGCGAATGCATCCTCCGCCGGCATCAGTTCGTCGATGGCGTCGCGCATCCGCCGGCCACGCTGCAGGTGCAACGCCAATTGGTCTACGAACTGTTCGAATCGCGCCCTGCCCTGCGCCCGCGCAGCGTCGGCATGCGCCTCCGATACCGGCGGCACGACGGTCAGGTAGTGGCGGATGAACAGCGCCAACGTCTCGACCAGGATCGTCTGGTCGCGCTCCAGTCGCTCGAACTGACGGGTTAGCCGGTCCAGTCGGCGCGTCACTGCCGCCTCGCGCTGGTGCTCGGCGTCGGGCGACAGCAGCGACGCCACAGCATGACCTACGAGCGCAGACACGGACAGGTTCCGGGTCGCCGCCAGTTGCTCCAATGCGCGGTCCTGCCCATGCTCGAAGTAGATGTTGCGTCGCGCCCGCCTCACAGCAGCATCCTGTCGTTCACGTCATCGCCCGGCAGCCAGCGCACCGTGTCATTGGGTCCCGGCGCCGGCTCGACCTCCGCAAGATCCTGCGCGGCGACGACTTGCCCACCCCAGTCATCCGGTCGAGGTAGCGGCAGGTCTGCATAGCGCCCGGCCGTCAATTCCGGCGGTGGCAGGACCCGTGAAATGAAGTTGCGGTCCGTGTAGTAGCGCAGCTTCTTCGCGCGCAGCGGCGGATGTCCGGCGACCATCACCAGTTCCTCGTCGGCCGGTAGTTGCATCACCTCGCCAGGCGTCATCAGCGGGCGACCGATCGCCTGCCGCGACACCGTCACATGGTCCAGCCACAGCGCCCCGCGGCTGCCGCCGTAGCTGCGGTGCGGATGCACTTCGGTCGCCGTACCCAGCATGTCGGACAGGCGTCGCGCAGTACGCTCATCGTTAGGCGCGAACGCTACGCGCACGTGGCAGTTGTCGAGGATCGAGTTGTTCGGCCCGTAGGCCTTCTCGATCTGGTTCAACGATTGGGCGATCAACATTGCCCGCATGCCGTACCCGGCCATGAAAGCCAACGCCTGTTCGAAGAAGTCCAGCCGCCCCAGTGCCGGGAACTCATCCAACACCCACAGCAGACGGTGCGGCAACGCACCGGCAACCGGCGCCCTCCATCCAACCGAGCCGTCCACCTGTGGCAACGTCTCCGTCAGGCGCCGACCGATCTGGTTCAGGAGCAACCGCACCAGCGGTCGTGTTCGCTCCAGATCTGACGGCGGCACCACGATGTAGAGCGACACCGGCGCGCCCGCCGTCATCAGGTCGGTGATGCGCCAGTCGCAGCGCGAAGTCACCGCCGCCACTGTCGGGTCGCGGTACAGTCCAAGAAAGCTCATCGCCGTGGACAACACGCCAGAACGCTCGTTGTCGCTGCGGTTGAGCATCTCTCGCGCCGCAGACGCCACTACCGGATGCGGCCGGTCGCCCAGATGCGGGGTACGCATCATCACGCTCAACGTTTGCTCAATCGGGCGCGCCGGATCAGACAGGAAACTGGCGACGCCGCACAAGCTCTTGTCCGGCTCGGCGTACAAGACGTGCAGGATCGCCCCGACCAGTAGCGCGTGCGAAGTCTTCTCCCAATGGTTGCGCCGTTCCAGAGCACCTTCCGGATCGACCAACAAGTCGGCGATATTCTGAACATCGCGTACCTCCTGCACACCGCGGCGAACTTCCAGCAACGGGTTGTACGCGGCCGAACATGTGTTCGTGGGGTCGAAGTAGAGACAGTGTGAGAAACGTGATCGCCACCCTGAGGTGATCTGCCAATGTTCCGCCTTGATGTCGTGCACGACGACAGACTGCGTCCACGACAGCAGAGTCGGCACGACCAAGCCAACACCCTTGCCCGAACGGGTCGGCGCGAAATCCATCACGTGCTCGGGGCCGGCGTGGCGCAGGTAGTGGCCTGCGAACCACCCCAGGAAGATGCCATCGTTGGCTCGCAGCCTAGCCGCGCGCGCATCGTCTTCGGTTGCCCAACGTGCCGAACCATGAACCGTCGACGCGGCCTGCTTCCCGCCTGTACGGGCGAACATCGCCACAAGCGCCGCGGTCAGACCACCCCCTGCCGCAATCAATCCGCCCATGTCGAACACGCTCGGCGCCTGCGCGCCGAGCGATGGCCACCATACGAACAGCGCCCACGGCGGATAGACGGGTCGACCTGAGATGCGGAACCATGCTTCTCCGAGACTCGATGCGTGACCGAGCTTCGCTGCTACCCACTGCGTCGCCGACCACAGACTGAGTGTTGTCAGCGTTATCGCAACCAACAGGACAACGATCGGATTGCGTCCTCGTGTCATCACCTGATTCGGACACTCGTATGTGGGTCCGTTCCACAATCCACGCGACGCCGCAACGGCACTAGGGAGTAAGGAGACCGGCTGCCAAACCTCCCAGCGGAACAAACGGGGCGACTGCTACCGCATCGGCTTACCGTCTGCGTCGACGATCCGTATCTCACCCAGGTTCAACGCACGGACGCCTGCCTCGATCTTTGCCAGGTCACCCACCACAACCCAAGTCAGGGGCCGCTTGCCGAGCACACTGGCTGCCTCCTGGTGGACTGCGTCCAGCGTGATGCCCGCCACCTTTCCGGCGTAATGGGCGTAGTAGTCGTCTGGCAGCCCATAGACCTGCTGGTCCATCAGGTACCTGCCAATCCCCGCGCTGGTGGACCAAGCGCTGGTGAGCCCGAGGCTCATGTCGTCGCGGGCGACCGCCAGTTCGTTGGCATCCACTGGCCGCGTGCCAGCGATATCGGCGAGTACCTTCGCCATCTCGACCATGGATTCGGCGGTCTTGTCCGCCTGTACCGACGCACGCGCAGAGAACACCTGGGATCCTCGGCCGCCATCGATGCTGCTGCCGGCACCATAAGCCCAGCCCTTCTCCTCGCGCAGCTTCATGTTCAGGCGAGAAGTGAATGATCCTCCGATGACAGTATTGAACGCCTCGCGGGCGATGGCGTCGCCATCCTTGCGTGCCGGCGCCACCAATGCGGTACGAATCACCGTCTGCGGGGTTCCCGGCTTGTCGATCAGGTAGACCACCGGGCGATCCGGACCGGCCGAGGTTGGCACCAGCGTTTCCGGCACGGTGCCGGGCTCCCACTTCGCGAACGCGGCTTCCATCAGCGGACGGATTTCCGCCAGCGTGGTATCGCCTGTCACCACCAGAGTGGCGTTGTTCGAATGGAACCAGCGCGCATGGAAGGCCGCCATGTCCTCGCGGGTCAGCGCATCGGCATCAGCCTCACTCATCAGGCGTCCATAGGGATGGTCGCCGCCGAACAGCAATGTCGAAGAGATCCGGCTCGCCATCCTGCCCGGATCCTGCTTGCTGGAGGCTATTCCGGCGCGGGCCTGGCCCTTGAGCCGGTCGACGTCCGACTGTGCGAAGGCCGGGTTCAAAATGACATCGGCGTAGATGTCCAGCGCCTCGCGCAACGTCGGCTTGAGCGCGGACAGCGAAACATAGCTGGTCTCACCACCGCCGCCGGACTGCAGCGTGGCGCCGAGATTTGCCAGCGCCTCGACCAGTTGCTCGCCGGTGCGCGTCTTTGTGCCCTCGTCCAGCAGCCCCATGGCCAGCGAGCCGGTACCCGGCTTGATCGAGACAAAATCTGCGGGGATGCCCGTTTCCAGCACCAGGGTCATGTTGACCACCGGCACGCCCTCGCGGCGGGCGACCACCAGTTTCATGCCGTTCGCCAGCGTGACACGCTCGGCCGCAGGGAACGTCGCCGGCACGATCGATGCGGACATCGGCATGGATGAGCGGTCCGCGCCCTCACCGCTCGCCTTCAGATCGCCGAAGGGCAGCATGTGGAGCACATAGTCGCCGTCGGTCAGCCAGGCACGACCGGCATCGCGCACTTGCGCCGGCGTGGCCGCTTCATAGCGCGCGTAGCCAACCTTCCAGGCATCGGGATCACCGAGATAGGTCTGACTCTCGGCCAGCAGACTGGCCTTGGCCGAAATGCTCTCCATCGAGCGAATGAAGGACGCCGTGAAGGCAGTGCGAACCCGGGCGAGTTCCGCCTCGGTCGGCCCATTCTCGAGCAGCCTCTGCAGCTCCTCGGCCACGACAGCTTCCACGCGAGCGATGTCCCCGTCCGGCTTCACGTCGGCCACCACCATGAACTGCCCGCCCAGCACGCGGTTCCAGACGCTAGCGCTAACGCTAGTCGCCAGTTGCTCGTCCATCACCAGGCGCTTGTACAGCCTCGAATTCTTGTCCCCGGCCAGCACTTGGCCGAGCAGCTGCAGGCGATCGGTGTCGGCCGAGGCGTAGTCGGACACATTCCAGACGCGGTATAGGCGCGGCTGCGCCACGCGGTCGTAGGCCAACTCACGCACGCTGCCAGTCCGCTTGACCACCCAGCTCTTCGGCTGCGAAACGGGCGTGCCCGGCGCGATGTCGCCGAAGTACTTCTGTACCTTCTCCCGCGCTTCGGCGACTGTGATATCGCCCGACAGGACGAGAACCGCGTTCGATGGGCCATAGTAGGTGCGGAACCACTCATGGACATCGTTCAGGCTGGCCGCATCCAGGTCTTCCATCGAGCCGATCGTGCTGTGGGCATAGGGATGCCCCACCGGCATCATCGTCCGCATGATCAGATCGGATGCCATCGCATATGGTGCGTTGTCACCCTGCCGCTTTTCGTTCTTGACCACCGAACGCTGCTCGTCGAGCTTGGCCTGGTCAATGGCGCCAAGCAAATGGCCCATGCGGTCGCTTTCCAGCCAAAGTATCGAATCCAGCGCCGCCTTGGGTACCGTCTGGAAGTAGTTTGTGCGGTCGACGTTCGTTGTCCCGTTCTGGCTGGTGGCCCCGATACGCTGCGTGGCCTTGAAGAAATCGTCGTTGAAGTTCTCCGAGCCATTGAACATCAGGTGCTCGAATAGGTGCGCAAAGCCGGACCTTCCGGCAGGTTCGTTCTTAGATCCGACGTGGTACCAGATGTTCACGTTCACCAATGGCGCCGAACGATCCTCGTGGACGACGACTGTCAGGCCGTTGGTAAGCTTGAATATCTCGGCAGCGACGGCCGGAAGCACGGACCTGGCGCTGACATCAGCGTCCTTGCGTGACGATGCGAATGCGGAGGTCGGCGGCGAAAGAATCAGCAGCGCCAATGCAAGAGCAGCGGCGCTGCGAAGCGGGGTGAGCATGAATAATCCTGAAGTACACGAAGCGGCGACAAGGGTATTGATGCGTTGTGAGGGCTACACCCTACCTGTCAGCAGGAAAACTCCACGGATAGCCCGAGAAATACCGATCGTGCCGGCAGCGGGCCCAACGAGTCTGGCCGCCACGCGCCTTTAATCTAGTGCACGGAATCCGTCAGATTGCACTTCCTCCGCTCCTGCCGCTCCCCCTTTCATGCGCCACGGCTTCTTCCCGGGCCAGATTTCGAAAGCGTCATGCATCCTCGAGGGCGCCTCCCTTCATGGCGCGTTCGACACGCAACGTATTGCGGATAGCGAGTCAATTGTTCTGTTTCAGTGAACCAATGCTTCCGTACCGTGCAGTCGTGGCCGGACCGTATCGCCAGCTTCGACGAGTTCGGTATAAACGCTCTGATCCGTGGCTTCCGCTAATGCTCTACGTGCTCAACAGTTCCACTGACTCTCAATTTCTTGTCAGGCATTCTCCACCGGGGTAGCGGTATACGCTCCGGCCAGACCTCGTCTAGCGTCGTCGCATCTCTAAGAATTCCGCTCTGCATGACGCGCTCAACCGTCAACGTGTTGCGAATGTCTTCGAGTGGATTCTTGTCCAGGACAATCAGATCTGCCACTTTCCCAACTTCGATCGACCCGAGATCTGCCTGAACACCAGCAGCTTGCGCTCCCGTCAATGTTGCTGCCCGAAGAACCGAATGAGGATCCATGCCTCCACGTACATGCGCCCACATTTCTAGATGAAACCCAATCCCATCATAGTTCCCATGAGATCCAATAGACACGCGGCCTCCACTTTTGTCGAGGGCGGCCAGCATCTGCGCATTTCGTTCCTCGCCTCCCGCAAGCTCTGGAAGGCCGTGATCATCAGCCTTGAAGTCCCCGAGAGCCCGCTCGCGCGGGGACTTACCCATATAGAACGACTTCATCTGCGGGACATCTCGAACTTCTTTCCAGAATCTCTGGGCGTAGCCGCCATTGCCCGCAATGGTTGAATAGTTCGCAATCACGCCAGATTGAGCCAAGAATTCAACGATGTCCGAGTACTTCTCTTGTCCGTCATTCAGACCATGCTCAGATGTCGTCGCACCATCGATCACCGTGGTGAGATTCAATCGCCCTGGTATGTAGTTCGTAACCGCCCAGTGTGCTGCAACACCAAGGCCGTTGGCTCGTGCCGCGTCCATCATCCAGCGACGCTGATCACGGTCGAATCCAGTGTGATACTTGATAAAACTTCCACCCAATCGTTTGGCGCGGAGCACGGCACCCATCGCGTCATCTAGAGATAAAATCTCCTGATTTCGAGAAATGTATGCTGTTGCGCCAATCAGCCTTGGCCCAATCATGTCTCCTGCTTTGACGAGTTCCGAGTACGTATAGGCATGATCGCCTCCATTCGAGGGATCTTTTGCGGTCGTGACACCGAATGAGAGTTGGACTAGCGCCTCTCCTGTGTTGGCATCAAGTAGATCACGAGGAAGTTCTGTCAAGTGAGCATGCGCGTCAATGAACCCTGGCAGCAACGTCTTTCCTGCTACGTTGATGACCTCATCTCCATCTGAAACATGAAGATCGCCTACGTCTCCTACCCCCGTAATGACCCCATCCTCGACTCTCACAAAGCCATGCTCAATTACCTCATTGCCATGCATGGTTATTACTCGAGCGCCGACGAAAATCACCTTTCCACGCCCCACGGATCTCGGATACATCAGGCGTGATTTTCTAGATGTAACGAGATGTTTGAGATCATCAAGTTTGCCGCCGGCACTCATCCACGAAATGAGATGATCCGTGCGTGCTCGATGGTGGGCATCTGCAAGTGACCATTCCAGCTCATCTCCACCATTGCGCCAATGAGGATCGTAGGCACCATCCCTGGTAATCCTTGCCACTTTACAATCGCCTGATGTGAAATCTTCCGCACCCATCGGATCTACGCAATGGATGAGATGAAGATCTCCGCTTCTTATCAGCGCAATCGATCGGCCGTCGGGAGACGGCAGGACCCGTTCTTCCGTACTGTTGGTCAAGAGGCCATCAACGCTCTCATGTCTCGCGCCGTCGCCATCAATTCCTATCGAACTCAAATGCAGTCTGACATTACCCTGATCATCGAATGGCGCATACCAGATACGGCGTCCATCCTTGGTGAAAGCCAACGGGTGACCCATCCTGACTTTGACGGGAAGAGTGCGAATTCGACGATCTTTCAGCGATAGGATGCGTAGCGCTCCCCCCTGAATGTTCGAGTGGAACCCAGAGCGATTGGCATTGAGATCGTCCATGCCGACGTACGCAATGCTATTTCCGTCGTGCGACCATGTAGGCTGCTGATAGATCCCTGGCTGTTGGATTAGCTTCTGCGGCGTGCCGCCAGCGCTCGGAACTATCCAAAGATATCCGCCTTCCGCCTCATTCCACGACGCATAAGCAATCCACTTCCCATCAGGCGAATAGGCAGGCTGAAACTGGCCATGCGCCTGGGAGCTGAGGACCTTCATTTCCCCGGAGCTGGTATCCACCACATACAGTCGACGCAGCGCTGAGAAGACTAGCTGTTTGTCGTCCGGCCTGAGCCTGGCTCCTCTGTGATTTCTGACCTCGAACCACGGACCCTCGTTGATCTTCACCTGAGATCCAGCGATTGGTTGAAGACACTGGTTAATCTTCGCCGTGATTGAAATTGGATATATCGATCCGGTTTCAAGATTGATCCTATGCACTTTCCCACCATAGGGAACGATGAGGTACTTGGAGTCCGGCGTGATAGAGAATCGGCCATTGGCCGCCATCCAGACGCCTTCCAGCATTGCGTTGTCCGGCCAATCTGGCGAGATGGACGGCGCAAGAAGCACCTTTGAGACACCCGTCCTTCTATCCCGAGCCCGCACCACGTCGACGTGCGTAGCTTCATGCACGTGTTCATCTGAAGGATCAGCGCCCTGATCCTCTGCCCGCTCTCTGAACACCATCCATCTTCCGTCGGGAGAGAGTGTCGGCGCCTCGTATTGTCCTGCGATTGTGGACAGGGTTTCCCCCGTATCGTTCCACTCGGTGGATCCGTGCTCCATCCTCAGAATAGAGAATCCGACACCCTCTTCTTTGTGCCTGAACCTGTACAGATCAACTCCGTTCCCATGGATGTAGTCCGCCCTACGGCCTCCCCCCCAAAGCCTGACTTCCGAGCCGCCTTCAATGGAGAACCGGACGCCCTGAGCCACGACAGCACTGGAGTCCGGCATCCATTCGGCCGCTCCAATCATGCTTTCGCCGCCAGCGGCACGCATCTGAAACGCCCGGCTATTGCTCAACTGCCGAATAGGTCCATTTCCGCTCACATCGATGACATGTACCTGATCCGATCCGGAGATATCGCTGATGAATGCGATATGGCGTCCATCCGGCGACCATACTGGGCGAACATCCCAGCCCACGCCTCGGGTCAACTGGACAGCCTCTCCGCCATCGATCCCGACAACGTAGAGATCGCCGATGAGATCGAAGGCGATCCGTCTTCCATCGGGAGACACGTCGACATTGTTGATCGTCAATTGCACTGCGTTGAATGCCACAGCGCGCTGTCCCGCGTCGCAATCCGGCATGACTGCCTTCGACACGGCGGCAGGAGACGTCACGCACGCGACGGCCATCGCCATCACTGACGCAATTGCAATTCTCATATGGTTTTAAGTTCCTCAAATGGAACTTCTATTAGAAATCCCAACGCATCTCGGCGTAGTAGGTTCGCCCGACAATGTCGTAGACACTGGAGTCATAGGCCCTCTCATAACAACCCATGCAGAAGATGGGCTCGTTGTTGAAGAGATTCGTTATACCCAATGTCAAGCGAGCACCTTCATATCGGGTTCCTTGCCCCCAAAGCCTACCGACCGCCAGGTCGGCATTGATGTCGAAGATCCAAACATCTCCCATCTGCGAAAAGGTACCCGCCTGAGGCCCGTTCGCTAACGCTACTGAATCGACATAACGGCTGACGTAACGCCCGACTATCATCGCATTGATACCGTCACTAGGCTCCCAAGAAACTCGCGGAACAATTTTCCAGCGAGGCGCCCAACCATCTGATCTACGGACCGACACGTTCTCGGTTACAGGGGACTCATCGGTCAGTTGGGTTTGGTGCTTGTATACATACGATGCCGCCAGTCCGAGATTGAAGTAGCCCATCCTAGTATCGAATGCCGCATCAGCAGAGATATCAACACCCTTGCTGTCGTAGAGGCTGATGTTGATCGGCCTCACATCCAGGAGCGTGATCATCTGCGTGACGGGATCGCGGATTACTCTCGACCTGAAGTATTCCTCGTTGTTCACCAAGTCTTGAGCGGATGTGGCGGCGATTCGATCACGGAACTCGGTATCCCAATGTGTAATCGAGAAGCTTAGATCGCCAGAAGGTCGATACACGATGCCAAACGTCTTGGTGGTACTGGTCTCCGGCTTCATCTCTGGCGGGACACCTCCGGACCTAATGCCGGGAACTCTGAACGATTGACCACCGAACAGCGGATCCCTCACAGTCCAAGTCGTGGGCATCTCGTCTTGAAGCGCGTTGTAGGCGATGAGGGGTCGAAAAGCCGTGCTGTATGTGGATCGAATAAGTAGGGAATTTGTCGGCCGATACTCAAGACCCAAAGTGCTTGACTGCGTGCTGCCTTCATATCGGTCGCTGGACTCCAAACGCGTGGCGCCCGTCATTGCCACGCGCTCATAGTTGGACCCTTCCCGTGCCCCGAGAATGGGAACGCGGACTTCAGCAAAGGCTGCCTTGCTCTTAGATACGCCTTCGACCCGCTTTACGGCAGTCGAGGTATCGTTCGTATTGATGTCGACTTCCTGCCTCTGGTGCTCAGCCCCAAAAAGACCTTGCACTTGACCCGCTGGTAGTCCAAAGAGTGGCCCGCGCACATAGCCCGTCCAGAGATCATTGCGTCTTGCTTGGAGGTGCTTCAGACCAGTATTGAACAGTGTCCGCATCCGGTCTGGAGGCAAAATGGAACTGCCATTGGTTATGAATGGATTGAGGGCCAATGCTGGATCGGTGATGGCCATCGCCTCAGCAAGTGCCGCTTGATCCACAGTCCCCCTCGGCCCAAGTGTGTTTGCAGTGTCGCGCGACTGCATTCCGCTCAGCTCCCAATCGAAGCGGCCTACCTTTCCACGCAGGCCCAACACAGCTCGCTTGTGTTCCTGCTTGAAATCGGTGTACACACCGGTGGCAGCCTGCGTGTAAGTCACTCCAATTGGAACACCGAACGGATTGAATGGGTGATCAGCAGCCATGCGGCCAACGGCCAGACCACGAGATCCGTCGATGGCGAATGGAACCTCATATGCAGGCACGTCACGATGCGTGTATGTGAGCTCTGAGAAGACTTCCAGCCTCGGCATCACCTCAACTTGCCCGGTGAAGGTGACGCCATAGTTGGATTCCGGCGATATCAGGTGACGAGATCTCGAGTTCTTCGATTCCTGGCCTTGCGTTGCGATGAAATCAGCTGGAGTGAGGCCCGTTCCGTCCCGCCCCAAAGGCGCTGTCGCAGTCGAATAGTCCAAGCCCGGAAGCGTCCCGCGATTCTCGATCGGAATATTGCATGCCGCCGGTGGTGACGGGCACCCCGCCAATGAGTACACAGTCGGAGGGTCACCTACCCACGTTCGATAGTCTCGACCCCCATAAGGACGCAAATCCTGATCTGCCGTGAGCCTGCGCTCGGTCGTGAGCAGTGCGCCATTCTCGTTCCAGTTGACGGCTAGCGTCATGTTGCCCTTGTCCCACGCTTTTCCCCACACAGCGCTGACTGATTCGCGGTGGTACCCATCCGCAATGGATCTGCGGACGCGCAGCTCCAAGCCGCTTGCGTCCCGGCGCAAGACCACGTTGACGGCCCCTGCTAAGCCGTCCCCCCCATACACGGCTGATGAACCTGCTGGCAAGACCTCAATGCGCTCAACAAGAGACAATGGAATGGTACTCAGATCGAACTGGCCACTCGAACTGAATGCGGCGGAGTCACCCGCACGGCGACCGTTGATGAGAATGAGCGTTGTTCCCTTGGGGAGGCCACGCATTTGCACGGTACTGGAGTTGGTGTTGCCGCCGTCAATCAGTCCCGTCCCGAGGCCAATCTCCCGATCACCGTTATTGCTCAGGGACACTTCCGAGAGATAGCTCAGAACCTGGGCAATGTTCCCCGCGCCAGAACGGTCAATCTCCTCGCGGGTGATCAGCTTGATCGGCATCGCCGATTCAACCGGAGAGTTTCCCAACCGAGAGCCGACGACCACGACGTCATCAAGTTCCTTGACCTCCCCACCAGTCCCATTCTCATTCTGCCGAGTCTCAGGCGTCGACTTCCGCTCCGGTGTTCTGCGAGTAGGCACAGACTCAGTACGTGACTTGAGCACGTACGTTTTGCCGTTCACCTGCTCCGATACGAGTCCGCTATTCGCCAGTAGCCGACTCAGCGCGACGGCAGGCGAAAGCAGTCCATTCACTGCGGGCGCACTCTTTCCGACAGTTAATTCCTGCCTGTACATCGCCTGGATGCCACTCTGGGCACTGAATCTCTCCAGCGCGACCGACAGGTCACCCGCCGGGATGTCGAAATTGACGACCGCCTCCCGCGCCGTAGCAGGCTCTGCCGCTGAGACATGGGCCGGAAGGCAGGCGGCAATGGCCACCACCAATGCCAACGCCTTGCAGGAAGCAAGGCCGACGGTGTTGATCTGTTTCGTGCGGTGATGCATACAACCGTTCTCCCCGGTAGGTGGCGGGCACCGTGCCCAATCGCTCCCCATGGGAATGGTTGATGACGCGCACCCGGATCCCCCTACCTCACTCCTGTGACGATCTTATTGCGGGGTCAGGAGGATTTCACTTCCACGCTTTTCCACGCGCACCGGCAGGATCAGGCTGGCGGCATCGGCAATGGAAGCGTTGTCGCCCGCATGGAAGTTGCCGCTGAGTCGCACGCCAGCCAAACGCGGATCGCCGAGTCGGAGTTTTTGATCGGAGTACCGATTGGCCTCCACGATGACTTCCGCCAAAGGTGCCCCACGGAAGCGGAGCCAGCCATCAAGCCAACCGCTAGCGGACTCGGGGTCGATCGAGGCGATGGAAACGCCCATCCGCTCGGACAGGATGGCGCGTTCGTTGGGTTTCAACACGTGGCGCTCATCGCCATGCGCCACTTCGACGCTGCCTTCCAGCAAAGTGATGCTGGTGCTGTCGAGCTCACGCCGCACCTGAAAGCGCGTGCCCAGTGCGGTCACGGTATCCTTACCAATACGGACCACGAAAGGCCGGGCCTTGTCGTGCGCCACGTCGAATTGAGCCTCGCCGCGCAGGAGGGCAATGGCACGGCGGCTTCTGGAGTAGCTCACCTCGAGCGCAGAATTGGTATTGAGCACGATCTCGCTGCCGTCGGGCATGGTCTCCGTTCGCCGCTCGCCCAACACAGTGGCGTAGCCGACGGGAGGCGGCAGTTGCATGAAAGGGATGATGATGTAGCCCGCACCAAGCAGCATCACCAACGTGGCTGCCACCGCCAGGAGCCGCTGCGGGCGAAACCACCGCCCCCGGCGCACCGCGGCAAGGTCTGCCATTTTCAATGCTTGAAGTTCAGGGTCGTCGGCCAAGCTACCGGCGTGATCCCAGACTCTCTGAAACTCGTCGTAGGCCTCAGCGTGCTTGAAATCTTCGCTCAGCCAGTAGTCGCGTTCCCTGCGTTGGGGCGGCGTAGCGCCACGGCGGCGAGCGAAGTACTCGGCGGCCTGCTCGGCGATACGGTCAGGATGTTTGTCCATATCGTTCATGATGTTTAGATGTCCCGATCCCCTACGGCTGCGCGGCAAGCCAGCAGCGCCTTGGTGATGTGTTTCTCGACCATCTTCACGGAGATCCCCATACGTTCGGCGATCTGCGGATAGCTCATTCCGTCAAAACGGCTGAGCATGAACGCAAGCCGGCATTTCGGGGGCAGTTCAGCGATCGTGTGCTTGAGCAGCGTGTTGATGGCCTGGCGTGCATCGATGATGGTTTCGACCGGCGGATCCGATGAACGCAGTGGGCCTGTGTCTTCCAATGAATAGTGGTGACTCGCGTGCTGGCGCTGGCGCGTGCGGTGGTATTCGTAGATGAGATTGTTGGCGATGCGGAACAGCATCAGCCGATGATCTTCGATCGTGTCCGCGTCGCGGTACTTCATCATCCGCGAGAGGGTTTCCTGCGCCAGGTCGGCCGCGACGTCCGGATCACCCAATCGCTTTCGCAGATACTGGAGCAGTTCTCTCCGGCTCCCGACCACGGCCACATCGAACGCCTCTCGGGGGTTGCGATGGCCTTCAGGTGACGCAGGCGGGGTGGACTCAGACTCGGTGCGGGTCATGCTCTGCTCGGTTCGTTCACCGGGCGACGAACTGCAAGACTCCCGGGAGAAGGCGTCCAGCGAGCGAAGCAAGGCGACGGCCTCAGCATTCACCAGCAGGGCCTCCCGCGCAAGCGGGGGGCCAGGGAGCCCTGGGTGTTTTGATTGCCTGCAAAACTGGCCACGGCAGCCTCCGGATGGCGGGAATCCGGGGCGCTGAGACAGTGCCCCGTTGAAGGCTGATGGCGGGAGATGGCATCCCCCTACCCCCAACAAGCCGCCGGTCTTCCAATTGCTCCCCGGCAGTATGTGCCACCACTGAACGCCACCCCTCCTTCCGATACATCATGGCCGGGCGCCCGTGGTCGTAAGCCCACGACAATGCATACCCACTCGCTACACATGCTCGATCGTGTCAAGCACGGCTCATGCTATCCCGCGACGGGATTAGCACCCGCTGCATCGTTCTCACGATGTCGCCGCGCTCGCCCATCGCCCGCAGGGTGCGTTCGGTTTCAGAGCGCAGGGTCCAGCATGCACCTCGGCCCTTTTCCGCCAGGCCCAGCTCGGACAGATACTGCAGGCGCCCGACCAGCATGGCCCGGCGGCGGCGCTGCGCCAGTTCACCGGGAACGGCGTGCAAGTCGATCTTGCCATCGCGGGTGATCTTGACCAGCGCCCGATCTAGGTCGGTCCAGCGTTCCTGCGTTACCGCGCGCTGCAGGCTGCGGTCGATCTCCCGCTGCGTACGCGGCCCCAGCCATTCGGTTGCCAGTTCCGACGCCCGAGCGCGCATGCCGTAGCCGATGTAGTCGCGGGCAATGACCAGGTCCCGGCCGCGGTCGTTCTTGCCGCGCACGACAATATGGGTATGCGGATGGGCTGTGTCCCAATGGTCGACTGCAACCCATTCGAGCCGGGTGCCCAGGTCCTGTTCGACCCGTTTCATGTGGGCGCGGGTGAACGCCCGCAGGTCGTCCAGTTCCAGACCGTCCTCGGCAGAGAGGATGATGCGGAACTGGTGGCGGTCATGCTTACCCACTCGCTCGAACGCGCCAGCGTCAGCCTCGTCGATATCCGGCCCGTACATCCGCCCTTGCTCACCGGCCCGCGCGATGCCTTCACGCTCGATGTAGCGCAGGTGCTTGATGACCGACTGTGGCCCGGCCTTTTTCAGGTTGACCAGGTTGAACTTGACCGCCATGCGCCGCGAGCGCAGGTCCAACCCACGGCCGGCCATGCGCGCAGCTGCATGACCGCGCCCACTGCCCGCACCGCCTCCTGCGCCGCGCGCCGCCAGGCGCGTACCGAACCGGCCGCCGACCTTGCCGCTGGCCTTGAGCACGCGGTTGACGAAGCGCGGCGCCTGCTCCGAGCGGTAGTCCCGCGGTGGACCCGGCCGCGGATGGAACGTGTCGTCGTCGCGCTCAACCATGACGGCACTCCAGCGCAGTCCGGCGCATCTCCGCGTGCACGGCACGCATGAAGGCCTTGTGCCACAACGACTTGTTCGAGTGCGCGGCACTGTCGGCACGCGCAGCGTGCCGCCGCAAAGCGGCGCGACAAGGGGCACTCCGCGCGCGGCAGTGCCGCCCCCTTTTATCTTGCCTTCCAACCCATACACGCAAATTTCGCTGCAACCCCCACTGCCCAGGACACTCAACGGTCTGCATCGGTCTTCTCCGGTGGGGACACGCGACGCAACGGCACGAACAGTCGAGGGTCGGGCGGTGACGGCGTGTCGTCGTTCGCGGGGCGTGCGACGACAAGGGCGAACAGCGGGTCGGCAGGCGGTGCATCGACATCGGGAGCGCCGACCGC
>Ga0065721_10050455_pt1 | contig 20035 bp, 28 predicted proteins | sample Mesricmetagenome_FD_59108 | JGI IMG/M metagenome (GOLD analysis project Ga0065721, IMG submission 59108) | Mesophilic microbial community from rice straw/compost enrichment Sample: eDNA_1 v2 (version 2) | ecosystem: Engineered > Solid waste > Grass > Composting > Bioreactor | place: USA: Davis... | reverse complement strand
GGAGCCGGTCTATCCGATGCGGCCGAACTGGCCCGGCATCTCCCTGCGGCTCCGGGTTCCGTTTTCTGTGCGCTGGATCGGGGTGCCGGTCAAAGGGCCGTACCGCAAGCGCTTGCCGCAGCCGGCCGTTGGTCCCGCGGCGCCCTTCCAGCCCTTCAGGCAGAAGCGCAACCGCAAGCTCTCCTGACTTGTCGCGCATCATTCTGGCCATGTGCAAAGCTGCCGGGGATCTCTGCCCGCCTGCATGTCGGCCGGACTGATTGCTGACGTCTCTGCCTACCATCCTGTTTGCAAGACGATCTGGAATGAAGTGGCCTTGCCGCCATGCCTGGCTGCTGGAAAGGCGCTCAGCCTGACCTCAAGCGGTCAAGCAGGGGATCAACCGATCAGGTCAGGTGGATAGCTGGCAAGCAAGTCTTTGCTGCTCTTTTTTTCAGTCCGGCCAAGGCCTTGTCCGCATCCATGAGGATTTTCCGGGATCTGAAGGGCCCTGCCCTCATCATTTTGGCTAACTGACTGATTTCTCAGGAATAACTCACCCAAAAAACTTACTTGCCAGCTGGCTGATTGCCCTCCTGGCTGAGCCCAAGACAAGCATTAACGAGGGTTTAAGAATTTCGGCGCAACTTTTGGCAATGGCGCCGCCGCAGGCGCGCAATCGCTGAACAGGAGCATCGGCAAATGGCGGTCATCACCTTCCAGAACCCGAAGGGCGGCAGTTCGAAGACGACTTCCGCCCTGATCCTTGCAACCACACTGGCCCAGATGGGACAGCGGGTGGCGTTGATCGACAGCGACCCCAACGCACCGCTGGTCCGCTGGGCGGAAGGCCGGCAGGACGAACGGCTCACCGTCGCACAGGCATTCGATCGCGAGGTGATGAGCAAGGTCGTGGAGCTACATGCCACCCACGACTATGTCGTCATCGACACCGAGGGTACCGCGCACATGACCGTCGGCTACGCTCTGGCCCGCACGGATCTCGCCATCATGCCGATTTCGCTGTCGCAGCTCGACGTCGACCAGGCGGGCAGGGCGATCGGCTATCTCGAGGCCCAGGGCGAGGTTCAGAACCGCAAGATCCCTTACCGGCTGCTCTTCACCAAGACGACTGCGGCATTCCAGACGCGGGTCGAGAAGGCGATCCGCCAGGACGCCGCCGAGGACAACGTCGTCTATTTCGAGACCACCCTGGTCAACCGCCAGGCCTTTATCGAGATGTTCGTCAAGCGCGCCACGCTGTGGGAGCTTGAAAGCATGGATATCAGCGGGGTGCCGCGCGCCATCGAGAATGCGATCGCCTTCGCCCGCGAAGTGGCCGGGATCTGCAAGGAACTCTCCACCACTGGTGGAAGGATGGCGGCGTAATGGGCTCCTTCGGCAAGGCTGCGGCCGCCACCAAACTCACGACCGCCGCGCTCGCGACGGCCGAGGCGGTAGCCGCGAACGACTTCGCACCAGGTCCCAAGCGCGAGCAGAGCCTTGAGGACATTTCCGACGATCAGATCCGGGCTCTCGAGGAGCTCAGCCGCAATGTCGGCTACAGGGTTGATCCGCCGCGCAACCCGGCACCGGAGGTAAGCCCGCCGGCGCAGCCGATGAGCGCGGAAATCGGCAGGGTAGGGGTGTTGCCTCTCGAGACCGGCCGGTCGCGTCCGCCGCGCCTTCGCCGGCGCCTCATCAATGTGCCGCAGGAGACCATCAGCCTGCGCGTGCCGTCCTCGGTGCTGGATGATTTCGACGTCTGGTGCGACGAGCTCGGGCTGAGCAAGAAGATGGGGTTTATGGAGATGGTGCGCCGCATCGTGCACCGCTCCCGGGACCAGGTGGATCCGGATGACGCCGCGCTGGCTGCCAAGCCCGTCGGTGATGATCTCGATGATCTCGTCGGACAGCTGCCGCGGCGCCTGGCTCGCCGCACGGCCACCGAGCACCTGGAGCAGGCGACGTTCTTCGTTCCCTGCCGCATTGTCGAGGCTTTCGAAGCCTGGTGCGAACAGCGCGGCCTTACCAAGAAGGATGGCTTCATCGAGATGGTGCGCCGCGTCAGGCACAACCGGTCGCGCGATCGGGACTGACGGGAGGCCGGCGGGGCAGGGGGTTTCCTCTGCCTCATCTTGGCCGTCGGCTTCCCACAAAGGCTCACCTCAGCCCAGCTGGGGTGAGCCCTCTTCTTCCCATAAACGCTCACCTGACCGTCTCCGCCCATTCCTGGCCTGGAGGAGATGCCGCAGCGGCGTCAGACAGGTGAGTGTGCGGGCGCGCTTCTCCCATAAACGCTCACCTATGCCTGCCTTGGCCGGCCGTTTCCTCGTTGCGCAATGCCTTGCTGCGACCGTTGAATCGCTATCGGTGGCAGGTCCGGCCGTGCGGCTGCGCGGCTCTCCCATAGACGCTCACCTTTGCTGAGGTGAGTCGGCTCCCATAAACACTCACCCATGGCGTCCGGAGGTTGGAGAAGCGCCCGCCGGGTGGGTTCATCCCACAAAGACTCACCTTTCCAGGCGAGAAGGGCTCCCATAAAGGCTCACCTGAATTGGGTGGGGAGCAGATCCGCCCTCGGATTCCCACCCAGATTGGCGATTTTGCCTGCTTGGGCACGGCTTTACCCTTGCCCGTAAGCGCGCAAAGCGATCCCATAAGTTCTCACCTGAGCTGATTCTCACCTAATTCAGAGCCAAGTGCTGAGGTGAGCGCGGTCCCACAAAGGCTCACCTATCGGCGCCAAGTGCCTGCGTTTCCGGGTTTTTTGCCTTCAGCGGCCCGCCCCGGGAAGCTCCCATAGAAGCTCACCTATCCGCGCAACGAGCTCCCATAAAGTCTCACCTGTCACAGCCAAAATAAGCCCAAGTGACGGAAAACATTGAATAATCAGCGTTCGCATCCGCTCCAAGCCTGCAGCTGCGTCGACGAACGCCGTGCTGGGCAAGTGCAGGGAGGTGGCGGCAGGCGCCTCACTTGCTCATCGAGATCCATCTCGAGCCGGCACCAACATATTTGTAGGATTCAGGAGTCTTTGAAGACTTTAGGTCGCCGGAACGCCAGCAATTCCGGGGCTTTGCGGGTGCATAGGTGAGCCGGAATGGGAGTTGAGGTGAGGCTTTGTGGGGCGACGGGTGAGGCTTTGTAGGAACACAGGTGAGCTTTCCTGGGACCAGAGGTGAGCCTGTCTGGTACTCTCGACAGGTGAGTCTCTATGGGAGGATCGCCTGTCCAAGGTGAGCCTTTATGGGAGGTGGGTTGTCGGAATCGCCAATCACTGTCAGCCTTTAACCATAAATGGGTCGCCTGATTCAGGGGTTTTCCAAGTGGGTGCAATCGCCAAGATTGAACCGGGCACAGTCCGCAAAAGTGTTGGCGCCATTCACGTCATAGCAGAGCACACTCTGCTGGAACGCAAGATCTTCAATTTCCTGCTCAAGCACGCCTATCCCGAACTCCGCACCTCCAACCGTCACCGGATCTCGGTATTGGAACTGGCGCGCGGCGTCGGCACCACCACCAACAACATGGACGCCATCAAGGAAGCGATCCTTGGCCTCATGTCGAAGCCGGTTGAGTGGAACGCGCTTGCCGACGGCGAGCACGAATGGGCAGCGACGACCGGATTGGCTTCGGCAAAGGTCAGCCGCGGCATCTGCACCTATGAATATTCCACCGTGCTGGTGGAGCGCCTCGCCGACCCCGAGGTCTATTCGCTGATCGACCTCCGGGTACAGCAGCAGTTCAACAGCCGCTATGCGCTCAACCTCTATGAGAACTGTCAGCGGTTCCTGGCCGTGGGATCCACCGGCTGGTGGGATCTCGATCTTTTCCGCCGCATGCTGGGCGCGACGGCCGAGCACCACAACGAGTTCAAATACCTGCGTCGCGACGTGATCGAGGTCGCCATGAAGGAGATCAACGAGGTCTCCGACATCGAGGTGGCGGTCGAATACCATAAGGTGGGCCGGTCCATTTCCGCCCTCAGGTTCAAGGTGAAGGCCAGCCGTCGCGGGCGGCTGCTGCTCGAGGAGCCGATGGAGCAGGAGCGGCGCAAAGCCGCCTACCAGGACCTGACTGCGCTCGGCATGAGCGACAAGGCCGCTCTCAAGGCGATCAAGTGCTATGATGAGGGCTATCTGCTCGAAAAGATCACCCTGACCCGCAGGCTGGTGAAGAGCGGCAAGGTCAATGATGCGGGGGCGTTCCTCGCGGCCGCGATCCGCGACGACTACGCCCTGGCGCCGGAAGTGGGGCAGGTCGATCCGGAACTGCTCGCCGCCCTGCAGGCCCGCAAGGCCAGCGATTCAGCCGAGGACATCGAGACCGAACGCCGGATCGCCGAGGAGAAGGCGCAACGGCGCCAGCTGGTCGCCGCCATCGACAAGGCGCTGAAGGCCATGCCGGAGGCTGAGCGTCGCGAGACCGAGAAGGCCTTCGTCAAGTCGCTCACCACCGTGCACCGGCAGTTGTTCGAGGCGCAGGGCTACGGTGTGCTGCCGATGGCCAGGCTGCAGGAATTCGTGCTTGAGCTCGCCGAGGAGCCGCAACGCCTGGCTAGCTGAGGATCTCGATGCAGACCGGCGCCACGCCGTCGGCGTGGATGCCCAGCACGTTGGCCGCGCGCTCGGACAGATCGAGGATGCGATTGCCGACATAAGGCCCGCGGTCATTGACGCGGACGATCACGGAATAGCCGGTCTCCTGAGCCGTCACCCGCAACCTGGTGTTGAAGGGCAGGTAGCGGTGCGCAGCCGTCATCGCCGTGCGGTCGAAGCGCTCCTGGTTGGCGGTCTGCCGGCCATGAAAGCCCGGGCCGTACCAGGAAGCCTTGCCGCAGGCATCGGGCTTCACGGACAGTGCCGTTGCCACCTCGGGCTTCTGTCCCAACGTCGCGCATCCTCCAAGCGAGATCAGGAGTGGCAACAGCAGAAGGCCAAGGACGGGGCGCAGCATCGGTCAGGTCCGTGTCGGTTTCGGAGCCTGCACCACACTGTGGCTCGCCGCTCGAAGCAAACGAAACGAGGGAGATTTCCCCGTTTTCGCAAAACTCACGCCGGACTGGGTTCGTTCTCCGGCACCCTCTGAGGGTTAATTACCTCCACTTCCGGCTCATCGCCAGGCAAGGCAGTGAGACGGTGATGGCGCATGAACAGCAGGCCTGCCGGGGTGAAATGCGAACTGCGGATCTCGAGCGTCAGCGTGTTGCCGTGGTGCAGGATGCCGGCGATGCCGGCGAGGGCAGTCTGGACGTAGCAGCCCTTGAACACGGTGTAGTCGAGCTCGATCATCTGCCAGAAGCAGTTGAGCGCCGGGTCGAGGCCTTGCTCCTGCATCACTTCGGCAGCAGCCAGAACCATACCGCCCATGCCAGCCGCGGGCTCGTGGCAGGTGATGTAGGGTCGGCCCTTGCTCTCCATCAGCGCCCTGGGATCCTCGATCGACATCAGCGCGATCATCTTGCACAGCTCATGGGGCGTAAAGAACTGGCCGAGCTGGGCGGAGGATCCGATCTCCATCCAGATCGGTCCCAGGAAGTCGGCGTAGCGCTCTTCCATGGCGAGGGCCGTCAGTCCGAGAGCCTCGGCGAAGAGTTGCCTGGTGGCCTCCGGCTGCTGCAGGCGCCCGAGACAACGCTCGTAATTCGCTTCGTTCTCCTCCCAGGCGGTAGAGTTCGGCGCCAGTGTTTGGCCCCGGATGGCGCAGAAGGCCATTTCGAGAAAGCGCTCGAAGGCGTTCACCGGACGCATGCCTTCGTTCCGCCCAGCTTGCTCGAGCAGCTTCATGAGCTCCCTGGAATAGCCCAGGCGCTTGCCCTTTTCGACCATGATCACACCTTGAAGCTGGGGGTGGCGGTGCCGGGCGGCATCCGCAGGATGAGTTCATCGCTGAGCCCATCGATCCGGCCCAGCAGGACGTCATTGGTCCATTGGCCGTTCTCTGGGCAGATGGCAGCGAAACAGTCCCGGATGTCAGCCATGATCTCGCGGCTCTTGGCGAACTGCGAATAGCGCCGGGCATGCAGATAGGCCCCGAGATATTCCGCGGGGTGGGCAGCAGTGCCGATGTCGACGGGTTCACCGTGATAGGGCTTGATCATGGCTAATCCAGCAGCAGCAGGGGCTGGTCGTTGGGCAGGTAGAGCGGATGCTTGGTCGAGCCGTCGGCGTTGACGCCGAAACAGCGCATCCGGACGCCATCCTGCCTCAGCGCCGCAAGGGTGGCAGCGCCGGCGTCGCGCAGGGCGCGATTGAGCCGGCCATGACAGACGATGACCAGAGCGGCGCCGGCGGCCTGCTCGCGAATGGTCGGCAGGTTTTCCGGAGAGACCGCCACCACGCCTTCGGCCAGCAGCATCTTCGGCTCGGTCGCGCGATAATCGCCGATATTGACCTTGGCCATGGCGCTGAAGCCTTCGCGCACGGTGAAATGCCATTCGCGCGCGACGGTGGGATCGTTGGCCGAGGCGTCGGCCGTGGAAGGGTTCATGCCGATCCACAGCACGTAGCGCTCGGGGAAAGTGTCGCCGCGCCAGCGCCGCAGGAGATGGCGGTACCGCTCGCAGGGCGAGAACAGCGCATCTCCGCGGACATCCGCCGGCAGGCGGCTACGGGCCTTGCCGCCCGGATCATGGCGTGGGGCAGGCGTGTCGAACAAGGTCAGCTGTTCCGTCATGGTTCGAAGCTCATCCTGGCTGCGGCGCGCTCGAGCTGGCGCTCCGCTTCATCGAGATCGCTGCGGAAAGGAAAGCCCGGGATTGCCCGGCACCCCTCCACAAGGGTGCGCAAGTGCCGGGCAATCAGCTCGTCTGGAGCCAGGGCCGTGATACGGCGCGCCTCTTCCAGATCTGCACCGAAGGGAAAGCTCCCCGCTTCGTCGATCGCATCGATGATGTTGCCGAGCACCGAGATCAGGCTCATTGCGGTTCGGGCCCGCCATCCGGCTCCAGCGGCTCAGGCCGGTGCCAGCCCACGAAGCCGCCGGTGGTGATGAAACCCCGGGTGGCCTCGCCCTCGATCGCGTACCCCGTGATCCGGTAACCGCGCGACCGGAGATCCTCGAGTTTGCGCAGGGGCAGGCCCTCGAAAACCGGAAGCATGCCGGCGGCGGGGCCGGCGACGGTGTTCACGATGTCGTCCAGGGCTACGGAGCGTCCCCGTCCGACCGAGAAGCCCTCGCGGCGGCCGTCCTTGCCGACCAGGGTGACCCCGAAGCCGCGCAGCTTTCTGACCAGCAGCTCCAGCAGGTTGGACTTCATGTCCGCGCCCGTGGCTTCATCGCCGGGCGGATGCGTCAGACCCGTTTCCGAAGGTGTTGCGATCTGCTTTTCCAGCTCATCGAGGGCGTCGTAACAGGTGGCAAGGCCCGCCGAGATCGCCTGCTGATCGACGCCCTTTCCGCCCGATGGGTTTGCCAGCACCAGAGCTGCGGACAGATTGTGGATCAGCTGCTTCTGCCATGCGTCATCGGGTGCACCCGCCATGTCGATGAGGAGCCGGGCGGCAGCGACCGCTTCACGCCGCTCGGTGACGTCCCAGCGTTCGGTTTTTCGCATTCAGGCGGCCTCCACTTCCACTTCCGGATTCGGATCGATGGTCCGGAATTCGACGGTGAGACCGGCCTCGCGAGCACGCTGGATGCCGTATTCCATCCCCGGGGAAATGCCGCGATCGGTGTAGACCACCGAGCCTTCCGCGACGCGGCGCCAGGCGAGGCCAGCGTCGATGCCCAGGGTGCGCTCTTCGGGGATGGTGTCGTCGAGGATGCCCGGCTGGGTGTAGAGCAGGTGGGACGCAATAGGCGCCTCGCCACGCATCAGGCTGTCCTTCACGCAGCGGCGGGCATATTCGATATTGGCTTCGACGTCGCCGGCAAACGGGCTTTCGAGAATAACGAGCTTAGGCACTTGGGCTCTCCGTTAGTTCGGTTTCGGTAATGGGGGCTGGAATGGCCGGGAGCGTCAGCGACAGTTCGATCGGGCCGAACCAGTAGCGGCGCTCCTCGATTCCGTGACGACCGGGGTCGTAAGGGGCGGCGAGCGCAAGGCTCCAGAGGGCGTCGACCTCCTTGCGGTCCGCATCGCGGGTGGACAGGGCAGGGCGCCTGGCGTCGATCTCCGTCTGCCACCAGGACGTGGCGAGCTCGACATGCTGGCGCGCCAGGTCCTCATCGAAATAGGCGGCGATGACGTCCTCTTCCCGCTCGTCGTGGTAGCCGATGCCGCGGCAGACCAGGAACAGCGTCTCGGGGGAGACGGCACTGGCAGCCGTCTCGAGCGCCTCAGCAGCCTGTCTCAGGACAATCCCCCCGACAGCGCCAAGCTTGGTCGAGTGAAGGGACTCGATGCGGCGCAACGCGTCCGCGAGCATCCTCCACGTGTTCTGCGATGCAGTCCGGTCGAGCTTCTTGCCGGTTTCGGTCATCACTGCGGATCCGACGGGAGCACAGCCTCGTGCTCCCATTCGACGACGCTGACCTCACATGCCTTCATGGCAGCGAACAGGTCTTCGAGCCTCGTGAACTGACCGAAGGACGTACCCAGCCAGACCTTGGGATCATCGGTCTCGGGGTCCTCGATCCCGCTCTGGAAGAAGTAGGTCTGCATCGGTTCGTCGAAGCCGATCGTCGCATTGGGATCGTAGGTCTCGCCGATATTGACGATGGCCCAGTGGCGGCCGGCGGGAATGACGGGGGTGATGACAGTGGTCATGCTGGCTCCTTGGTCAGCTTTGGACGATTGAGGCGCTGCCGCCTTGCTTGCGAGGTGCTGGTAGAGCCGCGAGCGGCTGATGCCGACCCGGCGGGCGATCGCGGCCATGGTCGGCCGAGGCTGCTGGGAGGTGAGCAGATCGATCGCAGCCGCCACCTCCGGCGTAATGATGCTGGGGCGCGCACCCTTGGGCGCCGCGCCAGCACGCTGGTGGACAAGTTTGCGCCCGGCAAAGCTCAGCTGGCGCAGGAATTCGCTCGTCTGCGCCCATTGGGGTGCTGCACTGTCAAAGCCATCCCGGAGGCAGACGAGCCGGGCGCCGGCGTCCAGGATCCTGACGAAGGCATCGAGGCTCGCCTGCAGGGTGGGACCGAGGCGCGTGAAGGTCTCGACGATCACCGTGTCGCCCGCTGAGAGCCGCTTGACCAGGCCGCGCAGCACCGGGGTGGCTTCCAGCCGGGTCTCGCAGAGCACGTTCGCCTCGGCGGCGCCGGCTGCGATCAGCGCCGCTTGCTGCTGGCGCAGGGTGGCTTCGCTGGTACGACCAACGGCACTGGCATAGCCCCACACGCAATGGGTAGCTGAACCAGCATTCGGCGACGTTTTCGCCGTATTCGCAAAAACCAGACCAGCCTCAGCCATTGGCGGAGGCCTCCTGCGGGTTCGTTGCCGGCATCGGCAGGGCACGGCGGTTCCACTTCTCCCAGGCCTCTTCGGGGCTGTGGCCATAGGGTCCTTCGCAACCGCAATTGTTCCTGGTGCAGACCACCCAGAAGCACCCGATGCCATTGTCTTCTAGCTGCAGGTCCGTGGCATCGCCGTGCCAGGGGCAGGGCTGGTTCTGTTCGAGGGTCATTCGGCGCCCGCACTGGTCTGGAAGGCGCGCAGATAGGCAATGCACAGCGCCATCGGCAGGAAGGGAGCGGATGCGAACTGCAGCTTGCGCAGCGAGGGTGAATGAAGGCGCACGAACCAGCTTCCGTCATAGGCAAAGTCCGCCGGCCTGGGATGCATGTCGGGACCTTCCCCCATGGCCATGACGCGCCAGTCAGGCAGCTTGCCGATCTGGGCCAGCATGGTGTCGCTGGAGGTCGTGAAACGGGGCAGGGCGTGGCTGAGGATCGACTGGTAGGCATTCGCCTCCCGCGCGATGTCGCTCCAGTTCAGGCCGTGCAGGTGACAGTAGCCGCGGAAGGACACACCCATGCCCTCGATGCCGTAGCCGATGACATAGGCAAGCTGACAGTCCAGTTCACGGTTGCCCTCATGGGTGCTTTCCAGCCGCTCGATGAGCGCCGAGATGAAGTTGGCGGTCGGCTCGATTGCGGCCGGTTCACGAGCATCAGTCAGCATGTTCGGCATCCTGCTTCTCGGCCATCCGGGTTTTCGCAGCCCGGAAATTCGCCATCACCTCGCCGAGGGCGCCACAATGGGCGAGGACCCACTCATAGAGTTCGTCTTCCTTGCCCTTGTCGCCGAGCTCATAGGCCATGCGCATGGTCATGAATTCGCGGTGCCGGCGGGACAGCCACTGCTCGAAGCTGTCCATGTCGTTGACGCCCGCATGGGCAATCCAGCGCTCGAGGGGCATGTCACCGCGCAACAGATCGGACGCGGGGATCATCCCCGCCGCCTTCATGCGCGCGTCGAGCTCTGCCAGCTCGTCTTCCGAAGGCGGCTCCGCGTCGAGGTCATGGCGGCTCGCCAGGTCCTGGGAGATCCGCTCCATCCGGGTACGAAGGACCTGGTCCTCCTGCCAGATGAGCACTGCCCGAGCGAGATCGGCGAAAGTTGCAAGATAGCCAGCTGGATGCTGAGCAGGAGCGCTTTCGGGATCCGCCTTGCACCAAGCCTCGAACAGCACCAGCGACAGTTCGTCGACCGGGGTCTGGCGGCTATAGGTGCGAATGATGCGCTGTGCTTCCTCGGGGATTTCCTTCTTGCGTGGAACCGCGGTGCCCAGCGGGAAGAAGTCGCGGACGTCGGCCATCTGGATTTCGCCACGGTCGCGCAGGGCGACCAGTGCACGCTTGCCGATCGCGGCGACCCGTTGATCCTTCAGGCGCTTGAGTTCCGCAAGAGACTCTTCGACTCGCTTCGGATCGTTCGAGTTGATCACCACACTCATCAACTCGAGATAGCGCAGCAGTGGGCTGTCCTCGGAGGCGAGGCGCTGCTTGTCCGCTTCGGAGAGCATTGCATACAGGTCCTGCGCAGCGCCATTGATGCGGATGTATTCGGTTGGCTGCTGCTGGCGACGGAAAAGCGACCGCACCTTGCCGGCGAGCCTGCGCATCGGACTAATCTTGAACATCAGCGAACTCCCCGGCGCAGTGCAGCGCGAATGTGTTTGGCGTAGACGCTGACCGCCTTCCAATAGGCAGCCATGGGTCCCTTGTTCTGGCGCCAGCTCTTCTGGGCGCGCTCGCCGGCATCCTTGGACAGCTCGTCGAGCAGCCCGGCGATTTCGAGTCGCTCGCCCGCCGGCAGGGACATGAGCTTCTGCATGGAAGGCAGCATCAGGATCGGGTTGCGCACTTCGGCGCGGCTGGAGCGAAGCGTCTGGCTCATGGGTTTGCTCCTGCGTCTGCCTGTGCCTCCGGCGCCGAGTCTCCGTCATCGGGGCGAAAATCCGAACCGGTGTCCGGAAGGGCTGCCGAGGCCCGCTCGAAGGCGCGGCGTGCGATGCGGGTCTGCCCCATGGTCAGCTTGCGCGACTGCTCACGCAGATCGCCCGTGGTCAGGATGATCATGTTGTCGGGGCTGACCAGGGCCGAGATCTCGTCGTCAGTAAGCTCCGCTGCATCTTCGGGCTGCAGCTTGCGCAGATAGGCAACGCCGCGGCTGTCGACATGCCGAGCATAGTCAGCGAGCGGCTCGACGGCGTTGCGGAGTTCGGAGACGAGGGCAAACAGGGCCAGCACGTCGCGCGGATCCACCTGATCCATGACCTGCTGGCATTCGTCGGCCAGGCGTGCGGCGGCCAGCAGCTGGTGCAGGGCTTCCGGCACGATCTGGGCCTCTGGCGTCGGGCCAGGGAGTGCCGTGCCTGCCGTGGAATTGTGTTCGTCAGTTGCCATCGGGCGGATCTCCAGAATGTTGGCGCTAGCCTAACACGGTTTTTCGCAAACCTGCGAGACGTTCCGCTGGACGTCCACCAATTTTGGTTTACGGATTTTCACACCTGTAAAAACATCAGATATTCCAGAGTTCTAGCTTATGTCCTCCCTTCAGCTTCCGCCAACGCAACGCCGAAGGCAATGAACGTTTGAATGGACAAACCTTCTTCTCACATCTAGGTTTTCGCATAACAGGAGCAGAGAGGTCCGGTCATGAGTGCCGCAGGTCACCAGATGAGCAGGGAAGAGGCTGATGCCGCGTTCGAGCAGCTCAGTCCGAAGGCTCAGCTGATCGCTTCGGGGATTCTCTCGATGATGCGGCCCGGCGAGGGCCGGATGTGCTTTGGTGCCGAAGGCCATGCCCGGGCCAGCAGCGAGAGCCAGGCGGCGCTCGATGAGCTGGTCGCGGCGGGCCTTGTGAGCATGCACACCGAAGATGATGGTGGAACGACCTACATCCCGCTGGTCCGCTTCCCTAGCTACGACCCCTCGCGGTTCCGCAATGTGCCCAGCTTCCCCCTCACCCAGGGTCAGACGCCGGAGGCCGGGCGATGATCGACAACGTCAACGAGATCCAGGATCTCTGGCTTGAGATCAGCGGGTTTGACCCGTCAAAGATCTCGAAATCTGGGATCGACAACCACAATCCCTGGCGGTTGCAGGAGGTGATGTCGGACCTGCAGCGTGCCAAGGAACTCGACCCCAGCAACGCGTTGTTCGTGATGCTGCTCGAGGAATTCCTTGATGACCATCTCAAGGGCAGCACGACCACGGCCTTCGAGTATCTGCAGGCCCCGGCCCGCTTCGACGACAAGATTGCGCTGGCACGGCGTATCCGCCAGCTGATCGCGGAATCCGGCATGCCCGAGGCCCGGGATGAATTGCGCGCCACGGTGTTGCGGGCGCTCGAGTTCTACGGCGCCGGCGACCGCGAGGACATCCGCCAGCTGATCGCCACCCGCGGCTCGATCGGCTGGCTCTGGCGCGATGCGCTTGAGGCCATGGACAAGACGCTCGATGTGCATCAGTTCCTGTCCGGAGACCCAGAGGACGCCAAGCCGCTCTACCAGGAACACGTGCTCGGCTTCTGGTCCATCAATGACGCGCTGCGTCTCTCCGCGAACATGCCGTCGGGCATCTCCGTGTGCCTGATCCGCGATGCCGACGCGGTGCATTCGCACTTCGCTTTCGTCATCCGTAATGGCGGCAATCTCTGGGTGGTCACCGACAGGACCCCGTGGACGCACCCGCTGCAGCAGCGCATGTCGCGTCGGCCGGAGCGGCGCCTTGAGGACCGCATGGCGCGATCCCGCTTCCCGTACGAGCTCCTCAACATCGAATATCTGACCGACGAGGAAGGCGATGTGGTCGGGCTCAACGTGCCCCGCCAGGAAGGCATCATCCCCGCCCAGACCCGCGCCTTCCGGCTCAAGCCGATCCGCGAGGTCGAGGCCGACGAAGTGACCTGGATCGCCATGATGTTCGCGCTGCTGACCCGGCGCTTCTTCACCGAGGTCTGGCAGGCGCCGGAGCTCAGTTATACGGGCGAAATGGTGGAACTGCCGGGCATGATCGGGCACCTGGCTGACCAAGCAGGCCTGCCTGCGCGCCAGGAGGACTACAAGGCCCTGCAGGTGGAGCCGATCCGCAGCGTCGAGCTCACCGCCGAGCGGATGCTGAGTGAGGGGCGAGTCGAGAAGATCAGCGGTACCAATCAGTGGATGTTCGACCGCTATGCGCATCGCATCGACGACGACAAGCTGAACCTGGTCGACCGCCCGCAGTCCCGCGGGCTGTTCCTGACCGATGGCGGCGAGTTGCAGCGCCTCGGGCACGAACGGTCCTATCATCACCGTCGGACGCAGATGGTCGAGCTGCAGACCTTCGATGCCACCACCTTCGGCACGCGCGAGGCCGTTCTGGCCGATCGCGTCTGGATCGCGCGGTACAACCAGGCCAAGCTGATCGGGCTTGAAGCCGCCCTGGAGTACGAAGCACGCAAGGACGAAGTCGAGGCGTGGTACCGCAGCCATGTCGAGGCCAATCTTCCCGTGCTGCGGCAGGCGATCCTCGATGGAGAAATGGTCGTCTCGATCGCAGATGACGTCGCCGACGTGCCGGAACAGCGCCGAAAGGCCTCCATTCTCCGCCGCGGCGCCATCGCCTCGAACAAGGCCGCGCGGCAGTCCATGCCCGAAGGTGGCCAGGCCATCGAGACTTATGTCGCAGGATTCAACGCGGTGAATTTCGGCGGCTACGAGCGCTCTCGCGGCTATCGCTGCTTCCACTCAGGCCGGCCGGCGCAGGACCTGGCAATCTTCTGGCCCAAGGTCCCGGCGGATCTGGCCGCCCTTGCCGGCGTCGAGGTCGGGGAGCTACCGGATGTGCTGCAGCACTGGAGCTACGAGTCGCGCCACTTCGGCAACCACATCCTCGATCGGCTGGATCCGCTGGACTGGGCGATTCAGAACCCGTGGTCGCAGTCCAACTTCAATGTGGTGCTCTTCCTGTCGCGGCACGTGTTTCCCTGGCCGGTGCAACACCAGTCTGCATAGAGCATGACGAACCCATCAGGGTTCGGGCAGCTCCGTTTCCGGATGGGGAATATCGGTGCCCCAGGCCAGCTGGGCCGCCTCGCGCAATGCGCGGGCAGCCTCGCCTACGCTCTCGACAGACATCTCAAGGGTGTCTGCCGCGTGCCGCTGCAGGTCCTTGTCTTCGAGACGTTGCACGCCCTGAACCATCGCTTTGAACACAGCCGGTCCATAAGCAATTTCTGCGATCTTGATCGCTTCGGCCGGGATGCACCCATGAGTTATGACCAGGTAGCCGAGGTCGATGGCATCGCGATTGGCGACGGCCTTGTCGAGGACCCGGTCAGCATTGGCCAGCAACTTCTCCGCGAACTGGTGTTCCACCGACAGTACGGGGACGCCGAGTTCGGCAACAAGACTGCCCTCGAGGGGAATTCGAGATTCCCTGACAATCTCGAATTTGATCCGCTGCCCCTCCAACGACACCAGGCCACGGATCCCGTACTGGTCGGCACGGAATTCGCGAAGCGTCTCAACCCCCGGTCCGAAAATCGCAGAGGCGCCGGCGTCAGGAAGAACGCTGCGCAGCTCGCGATAGCCGTCGACGTCGGAGCACAGGAAATCAACGTCGAGCGAGAGGCGGTATTCGCCGTTCAGCAGCACGATGGCCGTTCCACCGCCGAAGAAGCAGTTGGTGCGAGCAAGCAGGTCCGCATCCATGGAGTGGAGTGCCGACAGGATGATGTTGTGCTGCGGGCGCTGAAACTGCACGGCGTCCTCTCGGGTGTGCGGTCTGAGCCGTGCTGAGGGGATCAGGCGACCAGGAGATGGCCGTGGCCGAACTCTTCGGCGAGCTCTTCGATCAGCTCGGCCTCGGCCGCCGTCAGGTGCTCGGCATCGACATGGCGCCAGTTGCGCTCATAAAGTGCGAGCGCCTCGTCGCGGGGGATCGGACGTGCAGGATCCCGGTTCCACGCGAGCATGCCCAGCTCGGGGAAGTCCTTGGGGACGATCAGATCTGCATCCATCCTGGCCATGGCCACCATATAGTCCTTTTGGCCGAAATTGTCGAGTTGCTGGAGAAACGCGCCGAGGCAAGGCGGGGTTTCCTTAATCTCACATCTGCGGGCTGCAGTCTTCCTCGATCCTGGCCGTAGCCTTTGATCCGGTGAGCGCCGGATAGTCGACCAGCACCTCCTCCGGAACATAAAGACCCGCCTCAAGGGACCGCTGGACCGCCTTGCGATGAGCGCTATGGCGGCAGCGCAGTCCGTCCGGAGACAGGAGGTGAAATACGCCAAAGCGACCGAGGGGATCCTTGATGCCGGTAGCAAATGCCTTCAACAACATTTCGGCGCCCAACCCGCGGCCACGATGTCCCGGATCCAGGTAGAATTCCGTCTCGCAGATGCTGCCTGCGAATTTGCCGGACGCGAGGTCAATGGCGATGATCATGCCCTCGCGGCCATAGACGTGCGCTGAACTGCGGAGCTCGTAGCCTTCGATCGAGGGTTCGTCGCATGGTGTGGCGAGTTCCATGTGATAGGCCTGACGGTCCTGAAAATCTTCAGCATGGATAACGAACCACCGATCAACAGTAGCCTGCGTGATCGACGGAAAAGCGAGGAACCGCTCTAGCGGGATCTCGTGGACGGGAATGTCAGGCGGGCTTTCCGGCAGGGTCATGACGGCCTCGGCGCTTCTCTGCCTCGACGTTAAGTGCACCCGGTGAAAACGCGAAACGGCCTCGATGTCATCCCCAGATCATCTGGGACAGCCCCATTGTCATCCAGCCCAGCAGCACGATGAGAAAAGCCGCCCGTGGCAGCGCCCGGTAGGCTTCCTGCCTGTCGAGCTGGAGCAGCTCGGCCACGTAGCCGGACGGGGACGACTTGAAGGGACGATTCACGTTGGCTCGCTCGGCTGGTGGGCAGGCAGGTCCTTGAGGTAGGTGTTCAGCTTTTCGCAGACAAGGGCGATGTCCTGTGAAGCGTCCAGCATTGCCTTGACCTGGTTCAGCATGCCGAGATGCTCGGCCGCCACGACATGAGCGGACTTGCCGTTCCGGCGCGAAAGCGTCAGCGTCATTGCGCCGAGTTCATGATGCTGGACGTCCAGGGCGACGTAATTCGAGGGCTCCTGGCTCTGCCGGTGACCCAGCATCTGCGCGAGGTACTCAACGAGGTAGGGGATTGGTCCGTCCTGCAGCGCCAGCGAAAACTCACGAGGCGACAGGTTGCAGTCGATCAGCTGGACATCGGCAAACCGGCCCTCAAGAATCGCCCCCAGACGATGGATCTGGCGGTCCTGTCCGATCAGGGCGGCGAGTGCCAGGTCGAGATCCGCATCCTTGCCGCGGTAGCGATCGGCGAGATCCAGGGCAGCCTGCCGGTCGAGAACGCGCTCGCCGTCGACATGCAGGACGTCGTCCGGACCCTCCGAGCGCCTGGCGCCAGCCTCGAGGGCGGTGGTGATCGCTTCGAAGTCCTCGATGCTGAGACCATCCACCGACGGGAGAACGACCTCCCGCCCGAGCAGGGCGGATGCAGCCGCGGTTGCGCGCTGCCATAGGTCATGGCGGATGGCGCTGGCTGGCAATTGTACGGTTGCATTCATGGTGGGCGAGCTCATGGTTCAGGGGTGTCTTGCGGCAGGGAGTTGGCGGTAGCCGCAGTGAGTTCAGGATAGTCTTCCAGCACCTCGGGCCGGAGATGCTCACCGGCCTCCCAGGCGCGTCGCACCGCCAGCCGATGCACCGCCACCAGGGTCGCATAGCCGCCGGCGGAAAGCGGCAACCCCTCTTCGGCGTGCTTTAGCCCAGTCGTGTAGGCGGTCAGCATCAGCTCGGTCGCGAGGCCCTTCCCGCGATGCTCAGGATGGACGGCGAGACCAAGCCCTTGCCTGGCCATCCCCGCAACGGCGCCATCGGGAGCGAGGGCGACCACCAGGCCATGATCCATATGATGCGGCGGAAACAGCATCAGCTGGTATCCCTCGAGCGGTGCAAGCTCGAAGCGTGTGACCAGGTTTCTCGGCCGATCCGAGGCCAGGGTAGCCTCCATCTCACGCCAGGCCGGCGGCAGCACGGCGTCGAAGTAGCGGAGCTGCGACTGGATCGTTGCTTCCACCAGATGTTGCCGGCCCATGAACTCCTCGCGCGTGAGCAAGTGCAGGGCCGGGCCGGGCCTGAGCGCAGGGGGAGGGGAGGGCGCCGGGAACAGCATTCTCACGGTTCCAGGGAGGCCTCTGCTTCGGGTCGTGCGCTCTGCACGCTTTCCAGCGCTTCCTTGCCCATGGGGGTGACCTGCAGGAAGTCTCCCTTGCGCCGCACATAACCGGCTTCGATGGTCAGGACACGGAACCAGGCATCGCGCAGTCTGGTGTCGAGCTTGCCGAAATGGGCGCCAGGCGACTTGCCGCGCATCTGCAGGGACAGCTTGCCCTGGCGCATATACTCGTCGAGCGTGGCGTCCGCTTCCGGAGCGCCGAGTTCCGCAAGGATCCTGCGCGCGATGTCGGTGGTCATGTGGCCATAGTCGAGGCCATAGGTGACGGCGCCGGCAAGGCAGTGGTCGTCGGTAAGGTAGCGGGTCCGCAGCAGGTCATCGACACGCTTTTCGATCACGAGGTCGACCGCATGCCACCAGCTGGGCGTGGCGCTCCGCTCACGGCCATACTGGTCATGCTCTTCCCAGTTGACGGGGTAATCCACCGCCTCGCTCAGGGTGGCGATGAACGGGTCTTCGGCAAGCCGAGGATGCCTGAGCAACAGCGCCGGCATTCCATCGCGCCGGTGTTCGGCGGGCCAATATTCCACCGGGTACTGCAGCATGCGCGAAGGCAGGCTGGCATCCGGATTGCGGATGCCGGATCCGGCATGGCTGAGGCCGGCCGAGAATCCGGCATTGCGCAGCCGCTGGAGCAGGAAGCAGACTTCGGCGCGCGCCTCGATCGGCTTCTCCTTGGGCTTTGTCTTCCTGTTACCGGCCATGGCTAGGCCTCCGGTTCGGCACTGCCCGCGTCAGCGGGAATTGCAGTCTTCGCGGTGCGAGGCAGCGGAGCCAGTGCAGCCTCGCCCATGAGCTTGAGCCAGCCGGAAACTTCCGGATCGGCGAGCAGGCTGTCGATTGCGACGCCGTCGAACTGATGGCCATCTTCGGAGCGGAGCTCGGCCGCGTGGACCGCGATCGAGGCGAGCTTGCTCAGAAGCGCCAGGCTTGGCTGGTAGAGATTGCTCATTTCGTTCTCCTACAGGGCGGGCTCGGAGGCCGGCGCCGGTTCGGGCTTCGGCTGCAGCAGCACGCGGCTGAACTCAAAGATCACGTCGCGCACCAGATATTCGGTCTTGGGCTGCTTGGCGGAGGTCAGGCGGGCGCACTGCACGGCCGCCGCGTGCCGCGCCGTTTCGTTCGGCGGGGTGTCCGGGAAAGCGTGAGCCGCATAGGCGTCGACGATGTTCTCGGCGAGTTCCCTGCGCGTCAGCTGCCTGGATACGCCCTCATTGCAGGCAGTGATGGCCGCCGCGACGCCGGCAGCATGTTCGGGGCGCTGGCCGATCGGCATGGCCCGGATCCCGAGGGAGCTGGCCGTCTCGATCATATTGGCGGTGCCGCTGCCACCGGGAAACACCAGTAAGCCCATGCGGGCGCCCGTCTGCTCGCGCCGCTCGACCAGCATCTCGGCCATTTTCCGGTTGCGGTCGTGGCCGGCTTTCCAAGTCTCGCCGCGCTTGCGGTAGCCGTCCCAGTCGGCGGGCACGGTGCGGTGCTCGACCGCTCCCATATGCAGATCGGCCCAGTGACCACACATGCGGTCAGCTCCGGGAGCGCCGCCCTCGATGACCTCCACCAGCCGCATGCGACCGCTGACATGGTTCATCGCCTTGCTGACCTGCAACCAATCGGAATAGTCGCGTCCGCCGGCACCGATGATGATCAGCTCGTCGTCCTGCCCGGCGATGCGGAACAGCTCGCGGGTACGCTGGCAGAGCTCGTCCCACAGCTTGGGCGCGCGCTTCTTCATCTCGGCAAGACCGGTGCCCACGCCATCGGCAGGCCACACGACCGTCCCGCCAGCCTCGAGGTGAGATTTGAGGCGGGCGAAGTCATCGTCCCAGGCACGGATGCACTGCTCGGCGTGGGTGGCGTCGTTCAGGAATGCTTCGGGACTGTTGTTGGGAATGGCCTTGGTGACGATGCCGACGGCGTTCTTTTCGCCGCGCATCTCCTTGGCTTGGCCGCCACTGCCGAAGCGCTGGAGGTTGTCTCCGAAGATGAACAATGTGTCGGGAGCCGCGATGGCATCATCGCGCCGGTAGTGAACTTTGCGCCGGATCGGCATCAGGGCCCCCTTTCACAAGGTATGGAAATACTTTTTCGCTTCACCAGAGATCTTCCGAATAGAGCTCTGGGGGAGACATGACCGCAGGCAGCTGCCCATTGGCGAGGCAGAGGCGAGCAGCGGCCTTCCGATCGAGGAACTGGCCGCGGCTGGTCATGAAGCCCTCGATGCCCTGCACAGGCGCCTCGCCGGTGACCACATGGATGGCACGGAGAATGTCGGCGTGCCGTGCCGGCGCGGGCAGCGCGTAGCACAAGCCATCCCGCTGGATGGCGGCGGCAACGATGCGGTCGTGAGGCGCTTCCACCGTCTTGCCGGCAGCGGCACTGCTGGCCAGCCGATCGGCTGCC
>Ga0065721_10005035_pt1 | contig 20036 bp, 16 predicted proteins | sample Mesricmetagenome_FD_59108 | JGI IMG/M metagenome (GOLD analysis project Ga0065721, IMG submission 59108) | Mesophilic microbial community from rice straw/compost enrichment Sample: eDNA_1 v2 (version 2) | ecosystem: Engineered > Solid waste > Grass > Composting > Bioreactor | place: USA: Davis... | reverse complement strand
GACGCGGTGCAGCTGCCGCAGACGTTCGGAGACCGCTACCCGCACGAGCTGTCGGGCGGTCAGCGTCAGCGGGCGTCGCTCGCGCGCGCCCTCGCGCTGGACCCGAGGCTGCTCATCGCCGACGAGCCGACCTCGGCGCTCGACGTGTCGGTGCAGGCGCGCGTGCTCCAACTGTTCGCGCAGCTGCAGGCCGAGTTCGGCTTCGCGTGCCTGTTCATCAGCCATGACCTCGCGGTCGTCGACGAGGTCGCGGACCGCGTCGTGGTGCTGCGTCAGGGTGTCATCCGCGAGCAGGGCACGACGGTGCAGGTGCTCACCGAGCCGCGCGACGACTACACCCGGCGGCTGCTCGCGTCGCTGCCCGTGCCCGACCCGGTCGAGCAGGAGGCGCGCCGCGAGCTCTGGCGCACCACGCGCGGAGCCTGAGGCGCGACCGGGCGCCGGGTCGCCGTGCGTCAGCGCACGAAGATGTCGGTCACGACCGTCAGCAGCCACCACCCGATCGCGAGGACGGCGATCACGCCGCCGACCCACGAGAACCCGCGGCGCAGGCGTCGTCCCTCGCGCGCGACCCCGACCGGCGGGGGAGTGAGCAGGGCCGACGCCTCTCCGGGGATCCCGGATGCCGCCGCCCTCGCCGTGGGCGCCGCCGACGGCGTCTCGGCGGCCAGGCGTTCGTCGCGCCAGCGCGCCCACTGGGCGAGCTTGTCGTCGATCGCCGCCACCGTGGCGAACAGCCACCGCCACGTCGCCGGATCGAGGGTCGACAGGTCGCGACGCGCGTAGAGGAAGAGCCAGTCGTCGATGATCTCGACGTCGAGGGCGGCTGCGTTGTCGATGAAGCGCGCCATGACGTCCGGGGTGAACAGGTACAGCGCGTCGCGTTCGTAGCCCTCGGGGCAGTACAGGGCGAAGTGTCGGTCGAAGTCGCCCTCGAGGCTCAAGCGCTGGCCGCGGCCGAAGGTGACCGGCAGATTCGACGCGCCGAACAGACCGTTGTTGCCGACGGCATCCAGAACCATGTGGGGGAGCGGAGTGTCGAGGCGGACTGCGACGTAGCCCCAGCGGTGCGTCTGCTTGTTCTTTCCCGATCCGGTCTCGTACCGGTAGTTGCCCACCTCGACGAATCGGGGGTTCTGCGCCCGCACGAGGTCGCGTGACTCGCGGTCGTGGCCGAGGTCGAAGATCATGCCCGGCAGGGCGGGGTCGTCGATCCCCGGATGCCAGGTCATCCCGTTCGCGCGCGCGAAGCGGTCGAGGCGGTAGCGGCGCTCGGCCGCGCCCCCGAACGCCCGCACGATGGCGCCGACGATGAACGAGGCGACGATGAGGAAGAAGACGACGAACAGCAGCGGGAGCGGTCCCGAACTCCCTCTCGAGAACACCGAGGAGGCGACGGTGGCGAAGACGGGCACCGCGATGAACAGGAACGCCGCGCCGACGAGGGCGAAGACGATGATCGGCACGAGGGTGCCGCCGAGCTTGCCCTCTCGCCGCAGCTGCGCGGAAAAGGCCTGCGCCGCCTTGCGGTCCACCGGCGCGGTCAGCGGTGTCGGATCGAACGTCGTGGCGTCTGTCATGTCGCACCCCCGAGTCAGACCCTAACGCGGGGCCGGGGATTCCTCGGGGGAGCGAGCGGCCGTTCAGACCGTTGCGCTCACGACGTGGGCGTCGGGAGGCTCGTCACCGCGACATCGACTTTCGTGTCCTCGGTCGGCGACACCGTCGCCGTCTGCGTGCCGGCATCCGGATTGGAGAGGAGGTTCGCGTCGACGTCGGGCGTGACCTCATACACCGCCGGATAGGCCCACTGGAAAAGCCGCGGAGGATCGGAGACCGTCACCGTCGCCCCCGGCACGCTGTAGCCGATCACCTCGGCGTCGATGGCGCTCGCGGACGCCTGAACGAAAAGGCGGCCCGCGACCGACTCGGTCAAAGACCAGTCGCCCTTCTCTTGATCCCACCTCACGGCCAGCGACGATGACACGCGCTGCCCGGCGAGCTCGTAGGTGAACGTCACTCGGCGCGCATCGTCGTTCGAGCCGTCCGTGCGCGCGTCGGCGTCCACCTCGACATCGGTGATCCGCTCGACCGCACCCTGGAGGACGGCATCCGTGCGCAGGGCTTCCGCGTCCGCGTCGGCGTCACTGGCCACCGACGCGGGGTCCATCGACGTTGCGGTCGCGGCGTCGCCTTCGGCGATCGCGTCGAGATAGGTCCGTACGACGGCGGTCGGATCGGGCTGCGCGGAGGGCGCGCTGCAACCGGAGAGTCCCATGAAGACCGATCCCGTCGCGACGAGAGCGAGGGCCTTCTTCTTACTGAACAATTGCAAAGCTGGGTGCCTTCCATTCGGGCATCGCAGTGATGAGGTCGTTGAGCTTGTTGGCACTGCCCTGACTCGCCGCCAGGAAGAGCTGCAGCGCGGAGATGCCCGTTGCGATCACGCCTGCCGCGGACATCACCAGCGACAGCGCGCCGCCGATGATGCCGAGCACGGCGCCGATGCCGGTGCCGGCCGTGAGCGCTCCCCCGGCGAAAGAGAGGATGGCGGCGATGAGCCCGCCGATCGCGATGACGGCACCGACCACCAGCCCAGCGAGGTTGAGGTAATACGACTCGATGTCGTCGGCATGCGTGCGGAGCACGCCGCTCACGCTCGAGACGTTCCCCGCGATCTCGGAGACGGCGCGTACCTGATCGTCGATGGAGAACTCGTACGTGCGGCTCGGCGTCCCGTCGTCCCACGCGAGCAGGCCCGGGAGCTGGTCTTTGCGGATCTGCAGATTGTCGCTCGCCGAGGCGATGCCGTCGAGCACCCCCGCCATGGAACGCATCTTGTCGGGACTGCCGAGCATTTCGTTGGCCTCCCGCAGGGCGGCGATCGTCTCCAGGCTCTGGTCGAGAGCCGCCAGCGCCGCCGAAATGACGATGTCGGCGAGCTCGTCGACCAGACCGTCGGGAACCAGAACGCCGAGCCCGCCCGCCTGCCGGTCGACGAACTCCTGAACGGCGTCGCGGAGAACGGCAGGGGCCTTCGCTCGTGCTTCGCGCACCCGCCGTTCGATGTCATTGAGCTGGATGCGGATGATCGCCCGGGTGGTGTCGACGTAGCTCACAGTTCTCCCAGCTCGCGGACGACGGCGTCGATCTCGGTCTGTGCGTCGCCCTCGGCCCGCATGTACTCGATGGAGGTGGTCAGCAACGCACGGGCGAACCCCTCGAAGATCTCCTCGCCGGTGTGGAAATATTCGCCGAGCACCTGAAGCGAGGTGCCGAAGGCGGCCATGACCTCGTCGGATCCCGGCGCCATCGAGAACTCTTCACGGGTGTAGATCACTCCCTCGAGCGTCGACCTCCAGTCGGCCAACTCGAGGCTCCACTTCTGCCAGTAGTCGTTCGCATCCGCCTGCAGCAGATCGGGGTCGACCTCAGCCATAGTGTCGTTCTCCTTCGGTTTCCGTCGTGAACCGATCGAACCGGTCGGACCGGCGGATGGCTTCGTGCGCGATTCGCAGGATCTCCTCGGCCATGACGTTCGTGGGAGTCGTGGTGAGCCACTGATCGGACCCGTCGACCGCGACGATGTCGCCGAAGCGGGCGGATACGCCGACTTGACGCAGGTCGTCCCAGACCGTCACCGTGTCATGCTCGCCCGACGGATCGGCGAGCATCGCATCGATCGCCTCGAGGGGAAGCGTGGGGCGGGCGAGTCTGCTGGTGACCGCGGCGTCGGCGAACGCGCGACGGACTCCGTCGGCTGTCGCGTCGGGGTGACGCTCGAGCGCGACGCCTGTCAAAAGTCCGCGCTCATCGGTGCGGAGGGTCGCGGTCGCTTCTTCCGCCGGTGCGAACGGGGCGATCAACTCCTCGGCGCGGGCCTGGTCGACGCGGAGGCGTTCTGCCAACGCCGTCGCGCGCTCTTGTTGCGCCCGGAGGGACTCCAGAAGGTTCGAGGGGTCGTGCGCCGGCATCATGCCCACCGCTCCGCGATCGTGGCCTGGGCGGCGGCGTAGCGCTCGGACGACGCCTGGCCCGCGCGTGAGGCGTCGGCGATCACGCCGTGCAGAGCCCGAAGGCTGGCCGTCCACTGGTCATGGGCCCGGCTGTAGGCCTCGCGCGCATCTCCGCTCCATGCGGAACGCAGCTTGTCGGCTTCGGCATCGAGCCGATCCAATTCGGCCGCGATGCCGTCGGCGGCGATGCGGAGGCGGTCGGCGGCGGCGGAGATCTGCCCGGGATCGAAGGAGATACGAGGACTCACCACGAAGACGCTACCGACGCTCCACGCTCGAGACCAGGGGTTGTCAAGACTCTCATCCTGCCCTCATCTTCAGGCGTGGTCGTCGGATGCTTCACCGAGCCGGGGCGGCCGACTCGCTCACGTGACGAGGAGGACCAGCAGCGGGACCACGGTGACGACGAGACCTCCGAGACCCAGGATGCCGAGCACGATCGCCACGACGATCCAGGGGTTCGCGCGGCGCAGACGGCGACCCGGTGGAGCGACACCGCTCTGCGGACGCGCGGGGAAGACGTCCTGCGGCGGTGCGGGGGCGCCGGCGGCGGGGAGGGCACGACCCCGATCCTCGGCGGGAGGCGGAGCCATCGGCATCCGATCGTCTCGCCAGCGCGCCCACCCGTCGAGTTTGTCGAGCAGCGCGGAGATCACGGAGAACACCCACGCCCATCGGGCCGGGTCCGTCGTCGACAACTCCTCGCGGGAGTACAGGAGCAGCCAGTCGTCGACGATCTCGACATCGAGGACGGATGCGTTGTCGATGAAGCGTGCCATGACGTCGGGGGTGAACAAGTAGAGCGCATCGCGTTCGTAGCCCCGCGGGCAGAACAGTCGGAAGTGCTGATCGAAGTCGCCCTCGAGGCTCAGTCGCTGTCCGCGGGCGAGTGAGACGGGCAGATTCGACCCGAAGACGCCGTCGTTGGCGGTGGCGTCCAAGACGATGTGCGGCAGAGGGACGTCGAGCCGGATGGCGATGTAGCCCCACCGCACGGTCTGCGAATTCTTGCCGTTGCTGACCACGTAGGAGTAGTCGCCCACTTCGACGAAGCGCGGTTCGCGCCCGCGGAGGATGTCCGATGCGACGCGCCCGGAGCCGATCGAGAAGAGCGAGCCCGGAAGATCGGGCTCCCGCACCGCCGGAACGTACTCCATGCCCACGTCGCGACCGAACCCGGCCAGACGCCACCGCTTCTCTTCGATCCGGTGATGCCCGCGGATGCCGAAGAGCAGAGCGACGACCAGCCCGACCAGTCCGATGACGAGGGGGAACGCGAAGATCAGGCCGACCACCAGGGCGCCTTCGCGCAGCACCGTCGACAGCACGATCAGCGTCACCACGAGCGCGATGCCGATGCCGCCGATGAGGACGAAGGCGAGCACCCAGCCGAGGATCGCCGCGGCCGAGCTGCCCGGCAGCCGCCCTTCGTCGCGCAGTCGCTTCGTGAACGCCTTTGCCGCCGCGCGGTCGGGCGCGGCCAGCAGCGCTCGCGCGTCGAACGGTCGGATCCCCGTCATCCCGGCCCCCTGCCGTCGTCGGTGCTCCCCAGGCTACCGATCCCGATTCCCCGGGGGAGGCGGCATCCGTTAGACTACGAAGGTTGTCCGGCTACGCCCATGCGCGTGTGAGTCCGCGACGACGTGCAACACACCCTCCTGCTGCCGGGAAATGCCCGTCAGCCGTTCTAGTCCGAAGGAGGTGGGTTAGTGACGCACCAGTACGAACTCATGGTCATCTTCGATCCCGAGGTCGACGAGCGCCAGGTCGCTCCGAAGCTCGACGGATTCCTCAAGGTCATCACGGCCGATGGAGGAACCATCGACAAGATCGACATCTGGGGCCGCCGTCGTCTCGCCTACGAGATCCGCAAGAAGAACGAGGGCATCTACGCCGTCGTCAACTTCGTCGCGACCAGCGAGGCCACGAACGAGCTCGACCGTCAGCTGAAGCTGAACGAGCAGATCATGCGCACCAAGGTCCTGCGCGCCGAAGAAGCGATCGCTCAGGTCGCCGCCGAGGCCAAGCGCTCCGAGGAGAAGGCCGCCCGCAAGGCCGCCGCTCCCCGCAAGGTCGAGTCCGCCGAGAAGGCTGCGAAGTAACGACGATGGCCGGCGAAACCGTCATCACCGTCGTGGGTAACCTCACGGCCGACCCCGAGCTGCGCTACACGCAGAACGGGCTCCCGGTCGCGAACTTCACCATCGCGTCGACCCCCCGCACGTTCGACCGTCAGGCGAACGAGTGGAAGGACGGCGAGGCGCTCTTCCTGCGCGCCTCGGTGTGGCGCGAATTCGCCGAGCACGTCGCCGGTTCGCTGACCAAGGGAAGCCGTGTCATCGCGACCGGTCGCCTGAAGCAGCGTTCCTACCAGGACCGCGAGGGCAACAACCGCACCTCCATCGAACTCGAAGTCGATGAGATCGGACCCTCGCTCCGCTACGCGACCGCTCAGGTCACCCGTGCCGCCGGTGGCGGCGGGGGTGGCGGAGGCGGCCAGCGCGCGCAGGTGCAGCAGTCGAACGACGAGCCGTGGTCAACCCCCGGTTCGAACAACGGCGGCGGCAACAGCGGCGCTGACGCGTGGAGCACTCCCGGTTCCTACGGCGACGACACCCCGTTCTGATCTTCGCCGCGCTCTCTCGAGCACGACGACCCCCTGAAATTCCGGATGCCGCATCCCGGTCCGCGTGACCGCCTCGGCATCCGAACCACACGAAAGAAGGAAGCATGGCTGGAAAGGCCACTGGCGACCGCCGCAAGCCGCGGAAGGGCGCGAAGAACGCAGCCCCCGCGAAGGCGATCCGCGTCGGCGTCATCGACTACAAGGACGTCGCAACCCTCCGCAAGTTCATCTCGGAGCGCGGCAAGATCCGCGCCCGTCGTATCACCGGTGTCTCCGTGCAGGAGCAGCGCCTGATCGCCCGCGCCATCAAGAACGCGCGCGAGATGGCTCTCCTGCCCTACGCCGGCGCCGGCCGCTAAGGAGCACCCGATGGCAAAGCTGATTCTCACGAATGAGGTCACCGGGCTCGGTAGCGCCGGTGATGTTGTCGAGGTCAAGAACGGGTACGCCCGTAACTACCTCATCCCGCAGGGCTTCGCCGTGGCCTGGAGCCGCGGTGGCGAGAAGCAGGTCGCTTCGATCCGCGCCGCCCGCGAGACCCGCGCGATCCACGACCACGAAGAGGCCGTGTCGCTGAAGAACTCGCTCGAGTCGAACACCGTCAAGCTGGCCGTCAAGGCCGGCAACGAGGGTCGCCTCTTCGGTTCGGTCAAGCCCGCCGACGTCGCCGACGCCGTCAAGGCTGCCGGTCTGGGCGAGCTCGACAAGCGCAAGATCCAGATCACCTCTTCGATCAAGTCGGTCGGCGAGCACGAGGCGACCGTTCGCCTGCGTGACGACGTCACCGCCGTGATCACCCTCCAGGTGGTCGCCGCGAAGTAATTCGCGACGCACGAAAAGGCCCCGCTCCTGCTTCGGCAGGGCGGGGCCTTTTCGTGTTCTCCGGTCGAGGGTCGGAGTTCGGCGGCGACGGGCGGGGTGTCGTCGCGACGGCCGGGGTCGGGCGTGACGGGATCGGGCCGGTTGGGGCGTGATTTTCACGCCCCGCCGTGCGGGATGTGCCCCGAAAGCCCCAGAGCGATCGGCCGGGGAGCGGCGCGGCGGCGGATGATGAAGCGCCGGGTGCTTTCCACGCGTTCCGTCCGCGTGATCACGCGCATCAGCCGTAGAGACGCCTGGCACGCACGCCAAGGTGACGCGTGCGCTTTCGTCTCCTCGCCGTCGTTCTGGCGGTCTCGGCTGCTTCCGTGGCTTCCACGTTTCTCCCCGGTCCGGCCATCGCGACGACGATCGTGCGTGCCGGTGCGATCGCCGACGTCGACGGCGACACCATTCCCGACGGCATAGAGCGCGAGGTCTGCGGCTCAGCCACCTGCGCGACCGGTACGGAGGACACCGACGGCGACGGCGTCCCCGACGTGGTCGAGGTCGCCGCGTGCGGTTCGACGTCCTGTGCGGATCCCGGGGCGGATGTCGACGGGGACGGTATCCCCGACTTCGTCGAGCGTCTGGTGTGTGGGAACGCCATCTGCACCTCGGGCCGTGAGGACGTCGACGGCGACGGTGTTCCCGATTGGGTCGAGTACCTCGTGTGCGGAACCGCGACCTGCGCGACGGGCACCGAAGACCTCGACGGCGACGGTGTCGCCGACGCTCCGGCGTTGCAGGCGTACGCGACGTACCGCCAGAACCTCGCGGTCACGGGTCGCGAGTACGCGTGGGTGACCCCCGCCTTCATCTGCAGCGGGCTACTCGTGCTGGTGGGAGCGGCGCTGATGGTGGTCAGGGCGCGTCGCCGCGCGGAGGGTGCGGGGGTGACCCGATGAGGGCGCGCATGCTCTGGGCCTCGCTCACCATCACCGCCGTGATCGTGTCGGGTGGGGCTGTCCCCGCCTCGGCGGCGCCTGTCGATCGCGCCGCCGAATTGCAGCAGCAGATCCTGGAGCGGGTGCGTGCGGCCGCTGCGCCGGCCGCAGCGCCCGATATCCGCCCCGAGAACGCACCCCCGTCCGAGGTGACGGTCACCCCGGGCGAGGGGGCGGTTCTGGATGCCGCGGGCACGGGCGTCCGTGCCCAGTTCTCCGGCCACGACGTCGGTGAGTCGGTGTTCGTGCAAGCAACCCCGCTGGGCGATGCTGCAGCCGTCTCGGCGGCGTCGGAGACCGGCGGGGTGGTCGCGGGCGCCCCCGTCGAGATCCGGGCGCACACCGATGACGGCGACGACGTCACGCAGTTTCCGGCGTCGTACACCCTCGAGACGGACGCCTCGGGTATCGGGGTGGCGAAGAACGTCGTTCCGGGCGTGCGCCTGAATCTCGACGTCGACGCCGCCGCGCTCCAGCGGGCCGGAGTCGATCTGTCGAGCCTGCGGGTCTTCAGTCGAGAGAATGCCGGCGAGCCATGGCGGCAGCTCCCGTCCTACTTCGATGCGGATGCCGGCACCGTCGCGGCCGAGTCGGAGCACCTCTCGCAGTTCGTGGTGATCGGCACCCCGGTGCAGACGACGCCCGTACCGCGGATCGTGCTCGATCCGGATGACGACGTGGGCTGGGCGGACTCCCCGGGCCCGCACGTCACCGAGTTGCCGTACAACGTGCGGCTCGCCGACCAGCTCGCGGGAATGCTGCGCGATCGATGCATCGCCGACGTCACGGTGACGCGCGGAGCTGATCAGCGATTCGTGTCGGCCGACACGCGCCGCGCGATCGCGGCCTCGCACAATCCGGACGTCACCCTCACCCTCGCCTTCGCGACGTTCCGGGGTAGGGCGTGGGGATCCACCCGCGACGGAGGCACGCAGGTGTTCGCACGGGGCGGGGCCGACAGCGACGCGCTGCGCGACTCGCTACGCGATGAGATGCCCCGCTACACCGGGCGCCCGGCCAAGGCGAAAGCCGCGACCCCTGATTTCCCCCGCGAAGAGTACGAGGGGCTCCCTGGTGCGGTCGTGCACATGGAGACCCTGTTCCTCGACCATAACTTCGACCGTCCGGTCATCGACAACGGCTGGGACTCGATCGTGAACGGCACGTTCACGGGGGTGGGGAAGTACCTGGAGTCGAAAGGCTTCTCGTGCACGAACCCCGTCACGGGCGGGTGGCCGGCCCGGCCGTCTGCGGACGACCTCGCCCGCTGGTACCAGCTCGGCTACCGCAACTGGCAGCACTACGGTGCCGACCCGGTGTCGTTCTCGACGGGCAACCTGGTCGAGCGCGAGCACCTCTTCGCGCTGTCGGGGGTGGGCGGTTCGGCAACCGACGTCTCGCTCGTCTACAACGCGCAGGACGGGCGCCTCACCCGCACCGGTGCGGGATGGAGTTTCGCGTTCGGCGGTCACGCTCAGCGCTTCGACGACCACTCGGTTCTCGTCGTGCGCGGCGACGGTGCGGCGATCCTGTTCGAGCCCGACGGCACCGGAGGGTACGTCGACCCGCACGGCGAGGGCCTGCACCTGGCCGAGGCGGGCGACGGCATCCTGCGCCTGACCTCGCGGACGGGTGAGTCGTGGGACTTCGACGCCGCGGATCAGGATGGCATCGGCGAGATGGTCCGCTCGGTCGACGCGGCCGGACGCGTGACGACGCTCACCTATGGAGCACCGTCGGCGTCGCAGCAGTTCGTGCCGTTGACCGGCATCACGGATGCCGCGGGCCAGACGGTGCGCGTCGACTCCGACGACCTCGGTCGCATCGCCGGTTTCACCCTGCCCGATGGACGCGCGTGGTCGCTCGGCTACGACGATCGCGGTGACCTCGTGCGGCTCGGGTCGCCGGACGGCGGCACCAAGACCTTCGCGTACGACGACGCGCATCGCGTCCTGACGATGACGGATGCCACCGGCGCCACATATCTGCGCAACGCCTACGACGCGTCGGGCCGGGTGGTGCGTCAGTGGGATGCCGAGGGCTCCGAGCGCCGCTTCGACTACGGCACGGGCGAGACGACGTACGTCGATCAGGAGGGTCGGACGCACACGTACGCGTTCGACGCCCGATCGCGAATCACGAAGATCACCGACCCGCTCGGCGGCGAGCAGTCGTGGACCTACGACGATGACGACAACGTCACGGCTTTCACCGACGCGGCCGGTCGGACGACTGGGTACGCGTACGACGACGCCGGCAACGTCACGACGGCGACCGACGCCACCGGTGCGGTCACGCGGTACACGTACACGCAGACTGGGGCGGTCGCCTCGCGCACCGACGCCCTCGGACGGGTCACGAGCTACGGCTACGACGCCCACGGCACGCTGACGCGGACCGTTCTGCCCGACGGTTCGGTAATCGCGTACGACGTCGACGCGGCCGGGAACACGACGCGGATGACCCTGCCCTCGGGCGCCGTCTACGAGTTCGAGGTCGACGGGCGCGGCAACCGCACGGCGAGCACCGACCCCCTCGGGCGGGTCACGCGGTTCGCCTACGACGACGGCAACCGTCTGGTGGCATCCACCGATCCGCTGGGCCGGGTGACCCGGTACGAGTGGGACGCGCGCGACCGGGTGACGGCGGTGACCGATCCGCTGGGGCGCACCACCCGGTACGCCTACGACCTCAACGGCAACCTCGTCGGTGCGACGGATCCGGCGGGCAACGTCACCTCCTACGCGTGGGATGCACTCTTCCGCGTGGTGAGCGCGACCGATGCCACCGGGGGCACGACCACGTACACGTACGACCGCGAGGACGGCCTGACGGGTACGACGGATGCAGCGGGACGGCAGACGAGCTTCGTCCTCGACGCCCTGTCGCGGGTGAGCGCCGTCACCGATCCGGCGGGTCAGACGTGGAAGTGGTCGTACGACGCCACCGGTGCACCCACGGCGCAGACCGATCCGCGCGGAGCGGTCACGACGCGCGAGCTCGACGCGCTCGGACACGCCACCGCCGTCGTGGGGCCCACCGGCATTGCGCAGCACACCGACTACGACGCGGTCGGGCGGGTCACGTCCGTGACCGACTCCGCGGGCAACGCCACCTCGTACGCGTACGACGACCTCGACCGGGTTACGGCGGTGACCGACCCGGCGGGGTTGCGTTCCGAGTACCGGTACGACGTCGACGGGCAGCTCGTCGGCGTCGTCGACCGGCTCGGGCGTCCCACGCTGTACGAGCGCGACGCGGCCGGCCAGGTGACGGAGGTGACCGACCCGGCTGGCACCACTGCGTACGCGTACGACGCCGCGGGCAACGTCACCTCGGTCACCGACGCGGTCGGACGTCCGATGACCTACGCCTACGACGACGCCGATCAGCTCGTCGAGGCGAGGGATGCCGCCGGCCACCGCACGACGTACGCCTACGACGCGCTGGGCGATGTGACGATGGTGACCGACCCGAATGGACACACGACCCGGACCACGTGGGATGCCGCCGGTCGCCGCACGAGCGTGACCGACGCCCTGGGCGCGACGACCATGTTCACGTACGACGCGGCCGGGCAGCTGACGGCCGCGACCGATGCGTTGGGCCATCGCACGATCTACGCGTACGAAGAGCACGGGCAGCTGGCATCCGTCACCGATCCGCTCGGCGCGACCACGCGCTACACGTACGACGAGCTGGGTCTGCTCGCGTCGGTCACCGATGCACGGGGCAAGGTCACGAGGTACGAGAGCGACGCCGCGGGCCAGCCTGCGCAGATGACGGATGCCACGGGCTCCCGCACGCGGTACGAATACGACGATCGGGGCTTGCTGTCCCGCGTGGTCATGCCCTCCGGCGCGGCGATCGCGTACGCATACGACGCCCGCGGTGATCGTGTGCAGCAGTCGTCGGCGTCGGACGTCGTCCGGTTCGAATACGACGCCGAGCAGCGGATGATCGCGGCGACCAACGCCGGCGGCACGACGGGATGGACGTACACGCCGTCGGGGCAGCTCGCGTCGCAGATCGATCCGCAGGGCCGCGAACTGACCTACGCGTACGACGCGGCCGGGGCGCTGACCGGTCTCACGGTTCCGGGTGGGCAGCACATTGCGTACGACCGGGATCCCGTGGGCCGGGTCTCGCGGATGGCGAGTGCGTGGGGTGCCGCCGACTACGCCTACGACGACGGGGGCAACCTCACGGGCATCTCGCGCTCGAACGGCGTTTCGACACGGTACGACTACGACGCCGACGACCGGGTGATCGGGATCACGTCAACGACTCCGGTGCCGAGCGGGGCGGTCGCCGCGCCGGCGGCACCGGTCCCGGTGCGAACCGGCGGACTCTGCCCGGTCATCACATCGAAGAACGCGCCCGAACTGCGCGCGGCGAACGTCGACAAGCCGGGCTGTGTCAAGCCGTCGTCGTACCTCGCGCGCCGCTCCGTGCCGTCGGACACGGGCTTCCTCGCTCAGGGTGCGTCGCTGGCCTTCGACTACGCGTATGACGCGGCGGGCAACGTCACGGCGACGACCCGCACGTCCAGCGTGCCGACGGCAACGCTTCCGGGAGGGACACCGCCCGCCGGCGCACTCGTCGGGGCGTCGGATGCCACGACGACGGTGCTCGACCGCCTGACGATTCTGCACAGCTATGACGCAGCGAATCGACTGACGGGGTCGGCGCAGAGCACGGGTGCTGCTGATGCTTACGGCTACGACGAGGTCGGTAACCGCACGTCGTGGTCGCACACATCCGCGACCGCATCATCGGGCTTCCTGGATCCGGTGCTGACGGTCGATGCCACCGGCGTGACGGTTCCGCGTCCGCCCGCGTCGATCGCGGCCGGGTCGGTGAGAGCGGTGGACACCTCGTTCACCCAGTCGCAGGTCTTCGACGACCTCAATCAGCTGGTCTCGACCGAGAACAGCGCGACGGGCGCTCAACGACTTACCTACGACCCGGACGGACACCGCCTGTCCGCAACCGGCGGCTCAGGTGAAGACGCGTCCTACTCGTGGAACGAACTCGGACAGCTGACGGGGTACTCGGACGCGTCGGGCTCGACGGGTTTCGGATACGACGGGCTGGGGCGGCGGGTGTCGACGTCCACACAGAGTTCCTTCGGAACGACGTCGACGGCGACCGTGTGGGACGGTCTGCAGCCGATTCAAGACACCAGCGACAAAGCGGGGACGACGACGCTGGTGCGCGACGTCGCCGGCGAGTTGCTGCTCGAGGGGCGGTCCGCGGGGGCCTCGACGTGGGACCTGCTCGATCGGCTGGGTAGCGCCGTGGCGCAGGTTGGGGATGCGCGCATGGGGTCGGCGCTGAACAACCCGATTCAGTCGGCTCGTGACTCCGCCATCGACCGGACGGCCCGCATCACTCAGGTCTCGACGGCGTCGGATTGGGGTGTGCCGGGGTTCTCGACCTCAGGCTGGAGCGCCTCTGTCGGGTATTCGGGGGAGCGGTCCGACCCGGTCGCCGGTCTCAGCCTCTTCTACTCGCGCGGGTACGACACGCGATCAGGGTCGTGGCTGTCGCGGGACGCGTGGTCGGGGTCTCGGGCGGATCCATCGTCGCTGAACGGGTACGGGTTCGTCTCGGCGAATCCCGTGACTTCGCGAGATGAGCTGGGATTCCGGCCGATCGGGCGGTACGACTATGCGGACTCGCCACGGCCCGCGCGCCCGAGGTTCACCGCGCCGGGACTCCGCGGGGCTGCGCAGCCGGACATGTCGTCCTACGCGCCGTCGAAGAACTGGAACGGCAAGGTCGCGAAGCCGAAAGTGATCTCGCCGACCTCTAGATCGCGGCCGACCGCGCGACACGACATGGGGTCGGTTGGCGTTCTCAGCCCGGGGCTACCGCTGCTGGGTTTCGGTGCCGCGCAGACGGCTGAGGTGGCCGGTGCGGCCGCCACGCTCGGGGTCGCGGCGCTAGGAGCGGCTACGGGACTCACCCTGCTGACTCTCAGCGGTGATTCATCTGGTGTGGGGATACGCCACAATGCGGCGGCTAACGGTGACGCTGCTACCGGGGCCGCGAGTGGTGCACGGTCCGGGAGTGGGTCGCCGAACTGCGATCCGAGGAGCTTGCTCGGTGGGTACTGTGCGGATGGCCAGGATCCTTTCCAACACGCTGAGGAGAACGCCGCATCGCGCGCCGAGATAGGCGGGGAGGCTGCCAAGTATGATCTCGACGAACTGGCGCGATTTGCGGAAGGTCACGCTGGTGACGGATATGCAAACGGTGCAGAACGCCCAACGTTCAACGCGATTCGGACTGCCCTTGAGAGAGCGACGCCGTACCGAATAGAAGGAAGGGAAGGGCTATTCTTTGACTACGGAAACACTCGAGTGATTCTCAATGAAACGAACCCTTTCCGGTCCACGACTTACGATCTGAAAGCACGGGGCTGATGCAATGAACTTCATGACGCTTGTGAAATTTAATGATAAGAGTCTCACGGTAGGCGAATTGCTTACCTCCTGGGCAAATCGCGTCAGGGGAATATCTATTGAGACGGTCAGCCTCAGGGAGGGAGTTGAAGGGAGAATAACGGCTGACGATTACATCGGATTTCTGCATTTTCGGTCCATCCTCGAGTCGGCGTTGCAACCTCTAGGAATGGCTGAAGACTCTCCGGAGTCAACCATTTTGAAGGCTATCGATTCATGCTTCATAGCGCTCACGGAGGTCGACGAGGAGGGCTTGATCGAAGCGATGGACCCGCTTCTTGCGGGAACTTCCCGTTCTGGGCAGTGGTGGAACGAGCGAATTCCAAGGCGAGGTGCGCTTGGGTTCGAGATAGCCCAGGTGGAGCGGCGTATGCGGGCAGTGGGGGACTCAAGTCTCCGCGTCAATTGCCGGAAAGGCTGAGGAGGGCGACCGAGGGAACTTCATGACTATCGTCCATCTAGATGATGAGGACGTCACCGTTGGGGAACTGATCGCGCCTTGGGTGGAAAGAGTGAGAGGAATTGCTATCGAGACGACAATGCTCAGTGAGGGTGTAGAAGGAAAGATAACATCGCACGACTACATTGGGTTTTGCATTTCCGGTCCATCTTGGATTCTGATTTGCAGTCACTCGGAATGGTCGCTAAATCCCCCTAACGAACCATCTTGGACGCAATAGCCTCGTGCTTCAGATCTCTCACGGAGCCCGATGAGATCGGTTGGATTGCAGCCGCGGATCCGCTTCTGGCTGACTCTTCCGAGCGAGAGCGCTGGTGGACTAAACGCGTTCCCAGGCGCGGCGTCCTTCGATTTGAAATAGCGAGCGCAGAGGGGTAGATGCGAGCGAGTAGGCGTTGACTCCTCAGGTCGGGGAGATTCTCGAAAGAGAACAGCGTCGAGTGTCTGAGCGGGACATCTATTCCCCATCTCGAGCAGGTCGGGACACCACGCGTACGGAGGGGGTTCGACGGCGTTCTTCCCCCAAGCGGTGTGAAAATTCGCGGCGTGACGCGTTCGATTTTGAGGTTGTCATCGCATCGGAGCCTTCCTTCGCCGCTTACGCGCAGAATCCCGCGTACTGGTGGCTCCGACGGCTACCCCACAGCGGGGCGCTCGGCTACGAGGTCTCGCGCGTCGCTCGGGCTCAGGCAGGCCTCAAGTATTGACAACCGTGGTTTCGCTCCGCCGAGGTCGCGAGCGACGGGCGGTCCGCGACGGGCTGACTGGTCCGCGAGTCCTCGCGGAGCGCGAAGGCGCAGACGTCCGCGCGCGTGTCGAAAGACCCCAGGGCGGCTCTCACGGGTGCAGGCGCCACGGCCGCCCGCACCCGCGACCTAGGCTGAACCCCGTGACCGACCCTCGCGCACCCGAGCGCATCGTCCGGCGCTTCGCGCGCGCGTCCAACCTCATGCTCGCCGGCCGCCCCTTCGCCGTGCGGGGCGCCGACGCGTCGGGCCTGCACGACCTGCTCGTACGGCTGGGCGGCATCCCGAGTCCCGAACCGACTCCCGGGCGGGTGGAGTTCGATCTGGATGCCGACACGGTGCACCTCGATGGTGCGCCGCTGCCCGAGCGCGGCGATGCCGCCGGCCGCATCTCCTTCGCTCGCGCGCACATGCCCGTCTCGGCCGCGATGGCCGAACGCCTCGACCTGGCCGGGCTGCGCGTGGGGGTGGCGATGGTGCTCGAGCCCAAGACCGCGGTGCTGTCGCTGCTGCTGCGCGAGCGGGGCGCCGAAGTGTCGGTGTACGCGCATCCCGACGAGACCGATCCGGCGGTGGCCGACGCGCTGCGGGCGCAAGGCTTCGCGGTCACGGCCGATCCGGCACTGAGCGGCGCGGAGGAGCTCGCCGCCGCCCGTGCCTTCCTGCGCGCGGGTCTCGACGTGCTGCTCGACGACGGCGCGCACCTCATCCGCCTCGCCCACGACGACGATCCGTCCCTCGTCGCGGACTGGATCGGCGCGTGCGAAGAGACCACGAGCGGACTGACCCCCCTGCGGCGGATGCGGGATGCCGGCATCCTGCGCACCGCGGTGATGGCGGTCAACGACGCCCGCACGAAGACGATGTTCGACAATCGCTACGGCACCGGGCAGTCGTGCGTGTTCGCGATCGCCGACCTGCTCGAGGAGCGGGGGATCGCGCTCACCGATCAGCCGGCGCTCGTCCTGGGGTACGGTCCCGTCGGACGCGGCGTCGCGGCGCACCTGCGGGCCCTGAGCGTCGAGGTGCGCGTGGCCGAGACCGACCCTGTGCGGGCGCTCGAGGCGCGGCACGACGGCTTCTCCACCGGCCCGGCGCGCGAGCTGGCGACCGGGGCGCTGGTCGTCTCGGCGACCGGCGTACCCGGCACCGTGACCGCGGACCTCTCCGCGGTCGCACGGGTCGTCGCCGTAGCCGGGGGCGTGCCCGGCGAGGTCGCGGCCGACGGCGTCGACGCCGGCGCCGAAGTGCTCGGCGGGGGAGGAGCCGTGAACATCACGGCGGCGGAGGGCAACCCGATCGAGATCATGGACCTGTCGTTCGCCGTGCAGCTCGCCGCCCTCGGCGAGCTGTTGCGCCGTCGCCCGGCGCCCGGAGTGCACGCCCTGGGTCCCGAGGTCGACGACCTCGTCGCGCGCGAGGCGCTCCGCGTGCGCGGCGCCGAGATCGACTCCCCACGACCCCTCGACCCCGAGGGTCTCGACGACTGGCGCTCGCCGCGCTACGCCGGGGGGGCGCGATGAGGGTGTACTCGGCATCCCTCGTCCTTCCGATCACGGCGCCGCCCATTCCGGGTGGGGCGATCGCGGTGGCGGGAGGGCGCATCCGGCACGTCGGCGATCGCGAGTGGGTCGTGCACGAGCTGCGGGCGCGGGGAGTCGCCTTCGACGAGGTGCACTGGCCGGGCGTGCTCGCCCCGGGCCTGGTCAACGCGCACTCGCACCTGCAGTACACCGGCATGGCCGAGGTGGGTCGCGGGTCGTACGCGGGCTTCGACGACTGGGACGACGCGTTCACCCCGGTGTACCGCGCGGGTCACGACTGGGCTCAGGATGCCGCCGCGGGCGCGCACGAGATGATCGCGGCGGGCACGACCGCCGTCGCCGACATCGTCACCGACGTCGAAGCCGCCTCGGCATTGCACGACGCGCGGCTGCACGGCATCACCTACTGGGAGGTGATGAGCTGGACCAACGCCGCGTGGGCCGAACGCGGGCGCGCCGAGGTGGAGGCCCGGCTCGACGCGCTGCCGTCTCCGCCCGGCACCGGCCTGTCTCCGCACGCGCCGTACTCGCTCGACGTCGAGCCGCTGCTCGAGATCCCCGACATCGTGCGCGAGCGGGGCAGCCGCCTCCACCTGCACCTCGGTGAGGCGGCGTTCGAGCGCGAGCACGGCGAGGCCCTGCCGTGGCAGAAGCAGCGTCCCGCGAGCTTCCGCGCCCTGCGCGACGAGGGGTTCGGCACCGGGGCGACCGAGTTCGTCGACGAGCTCGGCGTGCTCGGCCCCGACTGCCACATCGCGCACGGCGTCTACATGACGGCGCGCGATCGGGCGATCCTGCGCGCCCGCGGCACGACCGTGGCCCTGTGCCCGCGCTCGAACGCCGTGATCGGACTCGACGAGCCNCCGGTGGCGGCCTACCTCGTCGAGGGCAATGCGCTCGCNGTGGGCACCGACTCCCTGGCATCCAGTCCCTCCCTCGANCTGCTCGCCGACGTCGCCGAACTGCACCGGCTCGCGCGGGCGCAGGGCTACGTCAATCGCGACCTGCCCGAGCTGCTGCTGCGCGCGGCGACCCTCGGCGGGGCGCACGCGATGGGCCTCGACACCGGCCCCGCCCGCACGGGCTATCTGGCGGTGGGTGCCGTGGCGGATCTGGCGTTCTTCGACATCCCGGTGTCGGAGGTGGATGCCACGATCGAACACCTCGTGGTGGCCGGGGCGGGAACGGCGGCCGCGACGTTCATCGACGGCGAGGTGCGCTCTGCCTCGCCCGCCTTCACCCGTGAGACAGGAGTGCGCGCATGACCGATCCAGCCGACACCGACCGCCCGCAGACCGCCCGACTGCTCGACCTCGAACCGCACCCCGAGGGCGGGTGGTTCCGTCGCATGTGGACGGGGTCGTACGCCGTCGACACTCCCGCGGGTCAGCGTCCCGCGGCGACCTGCATCCACTACCTGCTGCGTCCCGACGAGCGCAGCGCGTGGCACGTCGTCACGAGCGACGAGGTGTGGCTGTGGCACGGTCCCGGCGCGCTCGAGCTGTCGCTCGGCGGAGCGGGCGCCGAGCCGGGCGAGGCGCAGACGATCACGCTCGGCCCCGACCTGGCGGGGGGACACGTGCTGCAGCACACCGTTCCGGCGGGCGTGTGGCAGGCGGCCCGGCCCGCGGGCGACGCCGAGGTCGTGGTGAGCTGCCTCGTGTCGCCGGGGTTCAGCTTCGACGACTGGCGCCTGGCCGAGTAGGGGGCGCATCGGCAGGATGCCGTGACCTGGGCCCGCCACCACGCACCCTGCGCGACGGGTCGCAGCCCCACCGCGCCTGCGGCACCCCGTGTCGCCAGGTTTCACCCGCGACCTTCCCGGAAACACACCGCCGGTACGCTGTGCACATCACAGCGCTCCGGGGATGACCCCGATACGTCCACGAGGAGACATCGTGACCGCTTTCGCACGCCTGCGCCGCGCCGCCGCCCTGACCGCTCTGGCTGCCGCCACGGTCGCGTCGCTGACCGCCTGCGCCTTCGCCCCGACCGGCTCCGACGCCGGTGCGGCGCCCGCCTCCGAGGGTGCCCTGCAGACCGTCACGGCCGGCAAGCTCACCATCGCCACGGGCGAGCCCGCCTTCTCTCCGTGGGTCGAGGACGACGACCCCACCTCGGGCAAAGGCTTCGAGGCCGCGGTCGCCGACGCCGTCGCGACCAAGCTCGGCTTCTCGAAAGAGAACGTCGTGTGGGTGCGCAGCACCTTCGACAGCGCGATCGCGCCCGGCGCCAAGGACTGGGACCTCAACCTGCAGCAGTTCTCGATCACCGAGGAGCGCAAGCAGGCCGTCGATTTCTCCTCGCCGTACTACACGACCACGCAGGCCGTCGTCTCGACCGGTTCGTCGCCCGCCGCGTCGGCGACC
>Ga0065721_10050453_pt1 | contig 20060 bp, 17 predicted proteins | sample Mesricmetagenome_FD_59108 | JGI IMG/M metagenome (GOLD analysis project Ga0065721, IMG submission 59108) | Mesophilic microbial community from rice straw/compost enrichment Sample: eDNA_1 v2 (version 2) | ecosystem: Engineered > Solid waste > Grass > Composting > Bioreactor | place: USA: Davis... | reverse complement strand
GCCGATGTAGATCCACGAACCGGCCGTCATCTGGCCGTACATCATCAGGCCCTTGCGATCGAGTTCGTTGAAATGCTCCCAGGTCGCCCACTTCGGCACCAGGTTGGAGTTGGCGATGAGCACGCGCGGTGCGTCGGCGTGGGTGCGGAACACGCCGACCGGCTTGCCCGACTGGACCAGAAGGGTCTCGTCCTCGCCCAGGTCCTTCAGCGTCTCCACGATGCGGTCGAAAGCGGCCCAGTCGCGCGCCGCCTTGCCGATGCCGCCGTAGACGACCAGGTCCTGCGGGCGCTCGGCCACCTCCGGGTCCAGGTTGTTCATCAGCATACGCATGGCCGCCTCGGCGACCCAGGTGCGGGCGGTCTTGTCCGGCCCGCGGGGGCTGCGGACGATACGGGCGTTCGGCGTGTTCATCATTGGGTTTCCGCGTAGGCGATGCAGGCGGTCAGGATGCGGCGCAGATGGCCGCGCATCGGCTCGGCCTGGTCTGGTTCGTAAGGGCTGGGCCAGTTGTCGGCGGACAGCGGCCCGGCGGGATCGCGCATGTAACCCCGGTCCGCCAGCTCCATCTGGATGGCGTGCACGCCGTCCTGGGGCCGTCCGTAGTGGCGCGTGGTCCAGCCGCCCCGGAACCGGCCGTTGGTCACCTGGCCGAGGCCGCTTTCGGCGCAGGCCGCCTCGACCGCGCGGGTCAGCTCAGGCGCGCAGGTGACGCCGCCGTTGTCGCCGATGTTGAACTGCGGCAGCTCGCCGTCGAACAGGCGCGGCACCACCGAGCGGATCGAATGGGCGTCGTACAGCACCACCGGACCGGCCTCGCGCAGCCGCTCGATCTGGCGCAGCAGGGCGGCGTGGTACGGGTCGAACCAGGCCGTGCGGCGCTCCTCGATCTCGTCGGGCTCGGGCGCCTGTCCGTCGCGGTACAGAGGCTCGCCGTCGAAGGTCTCGGTCGGGCACAGGCCCGTGGTGGCCATGCCGGGGTAGAGCGACGCGCCTGACGGATCGCGGTTCACGTCGATGACGCTGCGCGAGATCGACGTCCGGACCAGGGTCGCGCCCATGTCGACCGCGAAATCGTAGAGCCGGTGCACCCACCAGTCGGCGTCCTTCCGCGCCAGCCAGGGCGAGGTCATGCGCGCCTCTATGTCCGGCGGGATGTCGGTTCCCGTGTGCGGCAGGCCGATCACCAGCGGCGCGGCGCCCTCGTGGATGGTCAGCCAGTCGTGGGTCATCGGCCTCCCTCGCCAAATCGATCCGCCGTGGTATGTCTAGACATATTGATCGCAACCGACCGGGACTGTCCAGTGACGCCGAAGCCGCAGACTGTGGATCGCACCCTCTGGTTCGAGACGGCGCTGCTGCCGGACGGCTGGGCCCGGAACGTGCGGCTGTCCATCGCCGGCGGTCGGATCGCGGCGATCGACGCAGGAGTGGATCGCAAGTCGGGAGAGGAGGGCAGCGCCGTCGCCCTGCCGGGCGTCGCCAACGTCCACAGCCACGCCTTCCAGCGAGCCATGGCGGGCCTGACCGAGGGGCGGGGACCCACCGACGACGACTTCTGGACCTGGCGCGAGCTGATGTACCGGTTCCTCGACCGGGGCGGGCCGGAGGAGATCGAGGCCATCACCGCCCTGGCCTTCATGGAGATGCTGGAGGGCGGCTTCACCCGCGTGGCGGAGTTTCATTACCTGCACAACGATCCGGCCGGCGCCGCCTACGCCGACAGGGCCGAAATCGCGGGGCGCATTGTCTCGGCGGCCGAGGCGACCGGCATCGGCCTGACCCTGTTGCCGGTCTTCTACGCTCATTCCGGCTTCGGCGGCCTGGCGCCGAGCCGCGGCCAGAGGCGCTTCATCAGCGACCTGGACGGCTTCGCCGATCTGGTCGTGCGGTGCCGCACTTTGACGGCCGGGCTTGGGGACGCGACGGTGGGCGTGGCGCCGCACAGCCTGCGCGCCGTGACGCCAACGGAACTGGCGGCCATGCCTGCCCTGGTCCCCGATGGGTCGATCCACATCCACGTCGCCGAACAGACCAGGGAGGTCGAGGACTGCCTGAACTGGTCCGGCGCACGGCCGGTCGAATGGCTGCTGGCGAACGCGCCCGTCGATCCCCGCTGGTGCCTGATCCACGCCACCCATGTGACCGAGCCGGAATGGCGCGGCGTCATCGCGCGCGGCGCCGTCGTCGGCCTGTGCCCGGTCACCGAGGCCAACCTGGGCGACGGCGTCTTTCCGGCGGCGGCGTTCGCCAAGGCCGGCGGTCGTTTCGGCGTCGGAACGGACTCCAACGTGCAGATCGGCGTGGCCGAGGAGCTGCGCATGCTGGAGTACAGCCAGCGCCTGACCCTGCGTGGGCGCGCGGTGATGGCGGAGACGGGGCGATCGACGGGCCGGACCCTGTTCGATACGGCGGTGACGTCGGGTGCCCAAGCGTGTGGGACTGAAAGCGGTTTGTTTTCTGGGGGATGGGCGGACATCATCGCGCTCGATGTCAATGCGACGGCTTTCGCCGGGCGCGGGGAAGACGCCCTGCTGGACAGCTGGATCTTCGCCGCGCCGACAGGCGCGGTCACCTCGGTCTGGCGGGCGGGGCGGCAGGTGGTGCGCGACGGCCGCCACGTCGCGCGTGATGCGGTGGAGGCGCGCTATCGCCGCGCCCTGGAGATGGTGCTGGGATGACCCGGGCCGAGCCGCTGCACCGCCGAATCTATGCCGATCTGGAGCGGCGCATCCTGTCGGGGGACTGGGCGCCGGGTCAGCGCATTCCGTTCGAGCACGAGCTGACCGCCCAGTACGGCTGCTCGCGCATGACGGTGAATAAGGCCATTTCGGAACTGGCGGGACATGGCCTGGTTCTGCGTCGCCGTCGCGCCGGCACCTTCGTCGCCCAGCCCAAGGCGCACGCCGCCGTCCTGGCCATCCCCGATCTGCGCGCCGAGGTGCTGGAGCGCGGGCAAAGCTACGGCTACCGCCTGCTTCGCCGGGTCGAGCGCGCGGCCGGCACGGCCGAAGAGGCAGGGCTCTCCGCCGGCGGCCGCCTGCTGGATATCGCCTGTCTGCACAGCGCCGATGGATCGCCCCTGGCGCTGGAGCGGCGGCTGATCGCCTTGTCCGCGGCGCCGGATGCGGTCAACATTGATTTTCAGATCGTTCCGCCCGGAAGCTGGCTTCTCGACTCAGCACCCTGGACCGAGGCGGAGAACCGCATCTCTGCGGTGGAGGCGGCGCCCGCCGATGCACGTATCCTGGGCCTCGCCAAGGGCGCGGCCTGTCTCCAGGTCGAACGCCGCACCTGGCGGGACGGCCAGGGCGTGACGCGGGTCTGGCAGACCTTTCCCGGCGACCGCTATGACATGGTCGCCCGCTTCTCGTCCCGGGGAGACCGCCGATGAAGGCCGACCGCCTGCTGATCGACTGCCATGTGGCGACCATGGCCGAAGGCGGCGCGCCCTACGGCGCCGTCGCGGACGCCGCCATCGTAATCCGGGACGGCCGCATCGCCTGGGTCGGTCCGCGGGCCGACCTGCCCGCCGTGGACGCCGCCGAGACGGAGCGGCTCGAGGGCCACTGGGTCACGCCTGGCCTCATCGACTGCCACACCCACCTGGTGTTCGGCGGCGACCGATCCGGCGAGTTCGAGCAACGGCTGGGCGGCGCGACCTATGAGGAGATCGCCCGCGCCGGCGGCGGCATCGTCTCCTCCGTCCGCGCGACCCGCGAGGCGTCGGAGGACGAACTGTTCCGCTCGGCCATGGGGCGGCTGGAGGGGCTGAAGGCCACGGGTGTCACCACCGTCGAAATCAAGTCGGGCTATGGCCTGGACCACGACACCGAGCTGAAGATGCTGAGGGTCGTGCGCCGCATCGGCCGCGAAGGCGGCGTGCGGGTCCGCACAAGCTATCTGGGCCTCCACGCCGTCCCACCCGAGCATCGGCAGGACCGCGCGGCCTATGTGGATAAGGCTGTGGACGAAATCCTGCCCGCCGCCCACGCGGAAGGGCTTGTGGATGCGGTCGACGCCTACTGCGAACCCATCGCCTTCTCGACCGATGAAGTCGCCCGCCTGTTCGACAAGGCTCGCGCGCTGGGCCTGCCGGTCAAGCTGCATGCGGACCAGCTGTCGGACGGCGGCGGCGCGGTCCTGGCGGCGCGCCATGGCGCCCTGTCGGCCGACCACATCGAACACACGACCGAAGCGGGGGTGCGGGCCATGGCGGAGGCGGGTGTCGTCGCCGTGCTCCTGCCCGGCGCCTTCCTGATGCTGCGGGAGACCCAGCCGCCCCCCGTCGATCTGCTGCGCCGGCATGGGGTCGCCATGGCCGTGGCCACCGACTGCAATCCCGGCACCTCGCCCCTGGCCTCCATGACGGCGGCCTTGAACCTGGCCTGCGTGCAGTTCCGCCTGACGCCCGAGGAAGCCCTGGCGGGCGCCACGCGCCACGCGGCGAAGGCGCTGGGCCTGAACGGAGAGGCGGGCGTCGTGGCGCCGGGAATGGCGGCTGACCTCGCCGCCTGGGAGATCAGCAGGCCGGCCGAACTGGCCTACTGGCTGGGCAAGCCGTTCGGCTGTCGACGATGGATCGGCGGATTGCCGATTCAAGACTGAACCCGTTGCGTCGAGATGCGCGGCTTATCGTGCTAATCCCGACGCGAGGGAGGCCGCATGGCGAAGCAAGAGACGGACGTCGTCATCCTGGGCGGGGGGCACAACGGCTTGGTCTGCGCCTTCTACCTGGCGCGGGCGGGGCTTAAGGTCACGGTCCTGGAGCGGCGCGGGGTCGTGGGCGGCGCGGCGGTGACGGAGGCGTTTCATCCGGGCTTTCGCAACTCCACCGCCAGCTACACCGTCAGTCTGCTGAACCCCCGTGTCATCGCCGACATGGATCTGGCGCGCCACGGCCTGCGGATCGTCGAGCGGCGGATGTCGAACTTCCTGCCCCTGCCGGACGGACGTTATCTGGCGGCCGGAGAGGGGCGCACGCGCGCCGAGGTCGCGAAGTTCTCGGCGCGGGACGCCGATCGGCTGGAGGCCTATGAGGCGCGGCTGGAGACGGTGGCGGCGATCCTGCGCGACTGGGTTCTGCGCGCCCCGCCCAATGTGACCGAGGGCTGGCGCGGCGCGCTACCCGAACTGCTGGCGGCGGGCCGCCTGGGGCTCGAGACCGCCGGGCTGGACATGACCGCCCGTCGCGACCTGCTGGACCTGTTCGCCAAGTCCGCCGGCGACTGGCTGGACGGCTGGTTCGATAGCGATCCCATCAAGGCGCTGCTGGGCTTCGACGGCGTGGTCGGCAACTACGCCAGCCCCTATACGCCCGGCTCGGCCTATGTGCTGCTGCACCACGTGTTCGGCGAGGTGAACGGCCGCAAGGGCACCTGGGGGCACGCCATCGGCGGCATGGGCGCGATCACCCAGGCCATGGCCGCCGCCTGCGTCGAAGAGGGCGTGACGATCCGCCTGGACAGCCCCGTGGCCGAAGTCCTGACCCGTGGCGGCCGGGCCGTCGGCGCCGTGACGGAGGCGGGCGACGTAGTCGAGGCGCGCGCGGTCGTGTCGAACCTGCACCCCCGCCTGCTGTTCGACCGGCTGGTCGATCCGGCCGTCGTGCCTGTCGACTTCCAGGAACGCATGGGGCGCTACGCCTCGGGGTCGGGCACCTTCCGCATGAACCTGGCGCTGTCGGCCTTGCCACGCTTCACGGCCCTACCGGAGCGGGGCGACCATCTGACCGCCGGAATCATCATCGCGCCCAGCCTGGCCTATATGGACCGCGCCCACGCGGAGGCGCGGCTGAACGGGTGGTCGTCGCAGCCGATCGTGGAGATGCTGATCCCCTCGACCCTGGACGACACCCTGGCGCCGGCCGGCGCGCATGTCGCCAGCCTGTTCTGCCAGCACGTCTCGCCGGACCTGGCCGATGCGGATCGCGAGGCGGTAGCCGACCTGATGATCGACACGGTGGAGGCCCATGCGCCGGGCTTCCGGGCCTCGGTCATCGCGCGGCTGGCGCTGGGGCCGCGCGACCTGGAGCGGCGTTTCGGCCTGGTCGGGGGCGACATCTTCCACGGGCGGCTGACGCCGGATCAGCTGTTCAGCGCCCGACCGGTGTTGGGTCATGCCGCCTATCGAATGCCGGTCCCGGGCCTGTATCTGTGCGGCTCGGGGGGCCATCCCGGCGGCGGGGTGACCGGCGCGCCGGGTCACAACGCCGCCCGCGCGGTGCTCAAGGACCTCCGACGCTGAGCCTCGTCGTCAGGCCTGGGCGATGCCCATGGCCTTCATCAGGGCGTCGCGAACCGCCGCCTCGGTGAAAGGCTTCTGGATGGTGGGGGCGCCGCGCCATTCCTCCGGCAGTCCGCCCTCGCCATAGCCGGTCGAGAAGACGAAGGGCACGCCGCGGGCCTTCAGCGCCTCGGCCACCGGGAAGATCTGGCGTCCGGCGACGTTCACGTCCAGCAGGGCGGCGTCCAGGCCGTCCTGACCCGCCAAGGCGGCGCCGTCTTCCACCGTGGCGGCGGGGCCGACGATGGCGCAGCCCATGTCCTCCAGGATGGTCTCCAGAAGCATGGCCACAAGGGATTCGTCCTCGACGACCAGGACGCGCCGTCCGTTCAGACCGTGTGTCATGAGCCTCCCTCCCTCTGTAGCGGAACCGTAAGCTCCACCACCAATCCATCGGGGGCGTAGACCATATCGATCTCGCCCGCCAGATCATGGCGAATGTTTCGCTCAATCAAGCGACTGCCGAAACCTCTTCTGTCCGGTACCGAAATCTTCGGCCCGCCCGTCTCCCGCCAGCTGAGCGCCAGCCGGGGGGCCCGCTGGTCGGCCAGGGCCCAGTCGACCAGCACGCGGCCGTCCGGCGTCGACAGCGCGCCGTATTTGGCGGCGTTGGTGGCCAGCTCATGAAAGATCATGCCCAGGGACAGGGCTGCCGCCGGCTCGAGCGCGACGGGCGGGCCGTTCAGGCTGATCCGCCCGGAGCCGTAGGCCTCGGTCTCGTGCTCCAGTATGGCGTGGAGCGCAGCGCCTTCCCAATGTGTCCGGGTCAACAGATTATGGGTGTGGGACAGCGCCATGATCCGCGCCTGGAAGGCCTGGGCGAAGGTGGCCGGGTCCTGGTGGGAGCGCGCAGTCTGGATGGCGATGGACTGAACCGTCGCCAGCGTATTCTTCACGCGGTGGTTCAACTCGTCGATCATCAGCCGCTGCCGTTCCGCCGCGGCGACGTTCTCGCTGACGTCATGGCCCTGGACGAAGATGCCGACCACAGCGCCCGCCTCGTCCCGGATCGGCTGGTAGATGAAGTTCAGATAGACGTCGTCGAGCGGGGCGTCGGCCCGACGCCGCAGCTGGACCAGGCTTTCGCGGCCTTCGAAGGGTTCGCCCGTGGCGAAGACGCCGTCCAGGAACTCGAAATATCCCTGCCCCGCCAGCTCGGGCAGGGCGTCGCGGATGGCCATGCCCACCACGTCCCGGTGGCCGATCAGTTGGCTGTAGGCGGCGTTGTGCATCTGGAACACGTGGTCCGGCCCGGTCAGGATGGCGACGAAGCCCGGCGCCTGCATGAACATGTCCACCAGACGGCTGCGTTCCTGCTCGAGCCGTTCGTTGTTCTCCTGCACCCGTTGGGCGCGGTGCAGGACGGATCCGCGAGCGATGACGTCCAGCGCGCTGATCGTGGCTGGGGACACCTCCGGCTCCGGGGCCTGCTGCAGGTCCGTCACATCCATGGTGTGCTGGAGCAGGTAGGCGACCTCTCCTCGCGCACCGAGCACAGGGGTATGGGTCGCGCTCCACAGACGACGTTGGAAGCGAACCGTTCCATCCGGGTTCGGCTGGGCGATGGAGAAGGGGATCATGGCCAGGTGATCCCGGCGGCGGGTTTCCCGCGCCCGGGTGAGCGAGGCACGAACACGCTGAACGTTTTCGCGGCCCTCGTCGTCGTCGCCCGAGTCGAACGCGGCGAACAACGGACGGCCGACAATGTCCGCAAGACGGGAGCCGGTCACGTCCAGATAGGCTCGGTTCGCCGCCACGATGGTCAACTCGGGCGTCATCAGGACATACGGATTCGGCGATGCATCGAACGCCGCCGCCAGATCGACGGCGCCCGGCGATGTCTTCAGTTCGTTCAAGTCGTACCCCCGAGGCCGGCCATCCAACGCCCCATAGCCCGATTGGTTCGGGGGCGGGCGGAATTCGTCTCTCCTGTCATTGGAGTCCAACAGGAATTTGCTAAGCAGGGCGCATGACTTTCACCGGCGTCTTCGCCACCCTGGCTCTCATGGCCGCTCCCGTGGAGGCATCCGTGCCGCCCTTGCCCGAGACGCGCGTCGAACAGGGCCTGCTGCAGGGCCGGATCGACGAGGGCGTGTCGTCCTATCGGAACATTCCCTATGCGGCGCCCCCCGTCGGGCCGCTGCGCTGGCGACCGCCCCGGCCGCCCGCCGCATGGGAGGGACGTCGGGACGCATCCGCCTACGGGGCGATCTGCATCCAGCCGCCGGCCAACGGCGACCCCGGCGTGGGGCCGCCGCCGATGAGCGAGGACTGCCTGAACCTGAACGTCTGGACCGCGGCGGCGCCGGACGCGAAGGCGCCGGTGATGGTCTGGATTCACGGCGGGGCTCTGATCAACGGCTCGGGCACGGCGGCGCTTTATGAGGGCGACGAACTGGCGCGGCGCGGCGTGGTCGTGGTCACGCTGAACTACCGCCTGGGCCGTCTCGGCTTCTTCGACCATCCGGCCCTGGCCGCCGAACGGCCCGCGGACGAGGCGGCGGGCGTCTATGGCGTCATGGACGTGATCGCCGCCCTGCGCTGGGTGAAGGCGAACATCGCGGCTTTCGGCGGAGACCCGGGCGACGTGACCGTGTTCGGGGAATCGGCCGGCGGCCTGCTGGTGAACCGGCTGATGATCTCGCCCGAGGCCCGGGGGCTGTTCCACCGGGCCGTGGTCCAGTCGGGCCTGGGCCGCGAACTGCAGATCCCGCTGGATCGCAAGGGACCGGGCGGCGCGCCCTCGGCGCGCGAGCGGGGAGAGGCGTGGGCCAAGGCTGCCGGACTGACCTCGGCCGAGGCTTTGCGCGCGGCGCCGGCCGAGATGTTCCTGACGCCCGCGCCGTCCTTCGCCAACGGCGACCTGAACCTGATCGACGGGCGGATCGTGCCGGACCGGGTCGAGGCGGTGTTCAAGGCCGGGGACCAGGCGCCGGTCCCCTATGTCGTCGGCACGAACAGCGCCGAGTTCTGGTGGATGAAGCCCACGGACCGTTCGGGCTACGGCCTGATCGACGACGACATGACCTGGCTGGAGCGGGCCGAGGCGGTCGAGGCCTTTGGCGGCGTTAAGGCCTTCGACGCCGGCGCCGTGACGGACCTGGTGTTCACCGAGCCGGCCCGGAACCTGGCGCGGCTGCACGCGGCGGCGGGCCATCCGGCCTATCTCTATCGCTTCGACGTCAGCTCGCCGGCCAATCCCGAGCCGCACGGGGGCGCCAGCCATGCGGTGGAGCGGCCCTATGTCTTCGGCAACCTGGGGATCCTGCCCTATCCCGCGGAGGACCGGGACCGGAAGACCGCCGACGCCATGATGGGCTACTGGACCGCCTTCGCCCGGAGCGGCGATCCGAACGGTCAGGGCCGACCCGCCTGGCCCCGCGTCACGCCGGAAAGCGCGCCGGTCATGACTTTCGGCAACGAGGGACCGTTCGTCCAGCCCGAGCCCTTCGCCCGGCGGCTGGACGTCCTTGAGCGCTTCCGCGAGCGGCCGCGGCCCTGACACGGTCAGCCGGCGGCCATGTCGGCGGCCGACTGCTTCTCCTTCAGCGTGACCAGTTCCTCGGCCATGGTCGGGTGGACCGCGCAGGTGGCGTCCCACTGAGCCTTGGTCAGGCCGGCCTTCACGGCGATCGCGGCCAGCTGGATCATCTCCGGGCTCTCGGGCCCGACAATGTGGACGCCCACCACGCGTTGGGTGTCGGCGTCGACGACCAGCTTCATCAGCACCCGCTCGTCGGAGCCGGTGAAAGCGTATTTCATGGGCCGGAAGCGGGTCAGGTAGACGTCCACCCCCTTGGCGCAGGAGCGGCGCGCCTCGGCCTCGGTCAGGCCGACGACGCCGACCGGCGGCTGGCTGAAGACGGCGGTGGCGACGGCCTCGTAGTCGAAGTGCTGGGGATTATCGCGATAGACGGTCTGGTGGAAGGCGACCGCCTCGCGGATGGCGACCGGCGTCAGGTTCATCCGGTCGGTCACGTCGCCGATGGCCCAGATGTTGTCGGCGGTGGTCTTCGAATAGGGATCGACCTTGATCGCGCCTTCGTCGTTCAGCTCGACGCCCGCGGCCTCCAGGCCCAGGTCCTTGACGTGCGGGATGCGGCCTGTGGCGAACATGACCACGTCCGTCTCCAGCTTCATGCCGTTCTCGAGATGATTGACCAGGCCGGTCGCGGTCTTTTCGATCTTCTCGTGCTGGCAGCCCAGGATGACCTTGATGCCGCGCTTTTCGATCTCGCCGGCCAGGTGGGCGCGCACGTCGTCGTCGAAGCCGCGCAGGATGTTGGGGCCGCGATAGATCAGGGTGGTCTCGACGCCCAGACCGGCGAAGATGCCCGCGAACTCGACCGCGATGTAGCCGCCGCCCGCGATCAGGATGCGCTTGGGCAGTTCGGGCAGGTGGAAGGCCTCTTCCGAGGTGATGGCGTGTTCGACGCCCGGCAGCTCATGCGGGACCCAGGGGCGGCCGCCGGTGGCGATCAGGATCTTCTCGGCGGTGATGGTGCGGTTCTTGCCGACGATCTCGACCGTGTGGGCGTCCTTCAGCACCGCCCGGCCGTGGACCAGTTCGACCCCGGCCTTGCCCAGGTTGGCGGCGTAGATGCCGGACAGACGGGCGATCTCGACGTCCTTGGCCTCAAGGAAGGTCGGCCAGTCGAACTTCGCATTGTCGAACGACCAGCCGTAGCCTTCGGCGATCTCAAGCGCGTGGCTGACCTCGGAGGCCATGACCATGAACTTCTTGGGCACGCAGCCCCGGATCACGCAGGTGCCGCCGACGCGATATTCCTCGGCGACGGCGACTTTCTTGCCGCCCAGCGCGGTCAGGCGGGCGGCCCGAACGCCGCCGGAGCCGGCGCCGATGACGAAGAGGTCGTAGTCGTAATCGGCCATCGGATGCTCCGCGGTTCAGACTCGAAAAAGAGAGTCTGAACCGTCTGAATAGTGTGAAATCCCGGCGACGGCGCCGAAAAACAGGGTCTGAATCGTCTGAACGCCGGGCAGCGAACCGCGAGGCCGACCGGACTTAGGCGCCGGGGCGGGGAGGGGCAAGGCTGGGGGACAGGCCTAGGGGTTGATCGTCTCGAAGCCGTCGTCCGTGCCGATGATGGCCAGGTCGGCGAGGTCGAGGAACAGGCCGTGTTCCACCACGCCGGTGATCAGCTTCAGGTCGTCGGCGAGGCGGGCGGGGTCGTGGATGGCCTTGCACGCGGCGTCATAGATCAGGTTGCCGCCGTCGGTGCGGACCAGGCCGCGATCCGCCTGGCGAACGCGTGCGGGCGTATTGATGTCGTGGTCGATCAGGACGTCGGCGATGCGGTTGCCGGTGGTCTTGTGACCGAAGGCGACGACCTCGATCGGCAGGGGGAAGGCGCCGAGCACCGACACGACCTTGGCGTGGTCGGCGATGACGATGCAGCGGGCCGAGGCCTCCCAGACCAGCTTCTCGCGCAGCAGGGCCGCGCCGCCGCCCTTGATGAGGGCCAGGCCCGGTCCGACCTCGTCGGCGCCGTCGACGGTCAGGTCGATGCGCGGTGTGTCCTCCAGCGTCGACAGGGTCAGGCCCAGCTCGCGCGCCAGGTCGGCGGTCTTCTCCGACGTCGGGACGCAGCGCAGGCCTGAGAGATTGCGCGTGGCCAATGCCTTGACGAACCAGGCGGCGGTGGAGCCGGTGCCCAGGCCGACGACCATGCCCGCCTCGACGTGCTGGGCGGCAGCTTCGCCGGCGTTCTTCTTCTGGAGGTCGCTCATTTTGACTTTGCGTCCTTCTTGGCCTGGGCCTGTTCGCGAAAGGCGGCCGCCGCGCCGGGTTTGAGGGTCTGGCGGGCGCGGCCGAAGGCCAGGGCGTCGGCGGGGACGTCCTCGGTGATGACGGAGCCGGAGGCGATCAGCGCGCCGTCGCCCAGGGTGACGGGTGCGACCAGGCTGGAGTTCGAGCCGACGAAAGCGCCGACGCCGACCTGGGTGCGGGCCTTGTTGAAGCCGTCGTAGTTGCAGAAGATCGTCCCGGCGCCGATGTTGGCGCCCGCGCCGACCGCGCCGTCGCCCAGATAGGCCAGGTGATTGGCCTTGGCGCCCTTGTCCATCGTGACGTTCTTGACCTCGACGAAGTTGCCGACCTTGACGCCTTCGGCCAGGTCGGCGCCGGGCCGAAGGCGGGCGTAGGGGCCGACCTCGGCGCTGGAGGCGACGCGGGCGCCCTCGATGTGGCTGAAGCTGCGGATGCGGGCGCCGCCGTCGATCACCGCGCCGGGGCCGAAGACGACGAAGGGCTCGATGACGGTTCCGCCCCCGACCTGGGTGTCCCAGGCGAAGTGGACGGTGTCGGGCGCGCTCATGGTGACGCCGGCGGCCAGGAAGGTCTCACGCTGGACCTTCTGGAACAGGGCCTCGGCCTGGGCCAGTTCGGCCTGGGCGTTGACGCCCATGACCGCGTCCTCGTCGGCGAAGACGGCGCGGGTGGGATGACCGGCCTTGCGAGCCAGCTCGACCACGTCGGTCAGATAGTATTCGCCCTTGGCGTTGTCGTTCGTGACCTGCGCCAACAGTTGAAACAGCACGGCGGCCGGCGCGGCCATGACGCCCGAGTTGCAGGCGGTCAGGGCCAGGATGTCAGGCGTGGCCTCTTTCGCCTCGGTGATGGCGACCAGCGTGTCGCCTTCGATCACCAGGCGGCCATAGGCGCCGGGATCGCGCGCCTCGAAGCCGATGACGGTGACGCCTTCTCCTCCGAAGACGGGGGCGATGTCGGCGGCCTTCAGCAGGGGCACGTCGCCATAGGTGACGACCACATCGCCGTCGAAGCCGGCCAGCGCCGGTTCGGCCGCACGCACGGCATGGCCCGTGCCCAGCGGCGGGTCCTGGACGGCGACGGCGTCGGGGCCGAGACGCTTCTCGACATGGGCGCGGACTTCCGGCGAGTGGTTTCCGACCACCACGACGATGCGGTCGCAGCCCAGGCCCTGGGCCGCGTCGATGGCGTGGTCCAGCATGGCGCGCTGGCCGACCGGGTGCAGCACCTTGGGCAGGGGCGACTTCATCCGCGTGCCCTGGCCGGCGGCGAGGATGATGGCGGCGCGTGCTCTGGTCATGAATCGTCCCGGCGGCTAGTCGTCCCGGCCTTAGCCCATCATGCGCGCCAAAGGGAGATGCGGATGACCGATCGCGATCTGGACGGATGGACCATCCTGTTCGACCTGGACGGGACGCTGGTCGATTCCGCGCCCGATCTGATCGGCACGCTGAACCGCCTGCTGATCGAGGAAGGCCTGCCGCCGGTGGAGATGGAGGCGACGTCGACCCTGATCGGCTCGGGGGCGCGGGCGCTGCTGGTTCACGGATTCGAGGCGGCGGGCGCGGACGTCGAGCGGGCGCGGTCGGAGGCGCTGTTCGAGCGGTTCCTGGTCGATTACGCCGGCCATATCGCCGACGGCAGCCGGCCGTTCGACGGCGTGGTGGAGACGCTGGAGCGGCTGAAGGCGCGCGGCGCGGTGCTGGCGGTGGCGACCAACAAGCGGTCCGACCTGTCGGAGTTGCTGCTTGAGAAGCTGGACCTGATGCGCCACTTCGCCGCCGTGGTCGGGCCGGACCGGGTCAGCGCCCGCAAGCCCTCAGGCGCCCACCTGATCGAGGCCGTGGCGAAGGTCGGCGGCGACCCCGCGCGCGCCGTCATGATCGGTGATGCGGCGCCCGACGCCGGGGCGGCGCGCGACGCGGGCATGCCGTGCATCCTGGCGACGTTCGGCTACACGCCCGTGCCGGTCGAGGACCTGGGCGGCGACGTGCTGATCGACGCCTTCGAGGATGTGGAGGAGGCGATCGACGGCCTGCTGGCCGACTACTACGTCTCGCGGGCGCTGGCGGGCTGAGCGTCAGTGCTTCAGCATCGGCTGGAGCCGGCCGTAGGTCAGGCTGCGCCACACCCACTCGGCCGGGCCGAAGCGGAAGACGCGCAGCCACAGGGCGCTGAAGACGCAAAGGCCGACGAAGACGCCGATGGCGAACAGATTGGCGTTCAGGGCCGTCAGGAAGGCCGGGTCGGCCAGCTTGCCCAGTCCCCAGCCATACCAGACGAAGGACCCGATCAGGTTGGAGCCAAGGTAGCCGGTCAGCGCCATCCGTCCCATCGGCGACAGGGCCCGGACCAGCCAGCCGCCCCCGCGGCTCATGTAGAGGGCCAGCCAGGCCATGTAGCCGAAGGCCATGATCGGCAGGCCGACATAGGCTGCGGTGACCAGGCCGTAGAGGGCGCCCTCGGCGGGAACGCCCAGGCGACGCGTGGCCTGCACGACGCTCAGCAGCAGGCCCAGCGGCAGGGCGACCCACAGGATGCGGCGGAGAAGGGGCCGGAACGCCTCGACATCCCGCAGCAGTCCCTTCCGCGCCGCCCACAGGCCCAGCAGGAACAGGCCCAGGACGCCGACATCGTACATGAGTACATAGGAGGTCTCCGCCAGGTTGTGGAAGGCGTAGTAGGCGAAGTTGGCGCGGACATAGGCCAGGAAGTCGCCGCCCAGATAGGCGGGGAGGGCGGCCGCGTAGCCCGCATCGACCTGGTCGGGCGAAAGGCCGGCGAGGTTGGGCAGGGGGCCGCCGACCGCCTCCATCGCCCCCGCGAGAAGAGGCGGCAGCAGGACCAGCAGGAGGCCAGACGTCAGCAGGGTCTTCTGGCCCGCCTTGCGGAACAGGATCAGGGTCATGCCGAGAATGGCGTAGACGATCAGGATGTCGCCCCAGAACAGGAAGGCCAGGTTCAGCAGGCCGATCAGCAAGAGGATCGACACCCGACGCAGATAGAAGGGAACGAAGCCGGCGCCGCGCGCCTCGACCCGCTGCATCATCACGCCGAAGCCCAGGCCGAACAGGAAGGCGAAGGCCGAGCGGGCCTTGCCCTGAAGGAAGATCAGGTCCAGCACCCCGGCCGTCAGGTCGATCGGCGTCGCCCGGGCCAGGACGGCCTCGGCCTTGAACAGCATCGGCATGGCGACGAGGTTCATCACGATGACGCCGAACAGGGCGATGGCCCGCAGAGCGTCGATCGTCGCCACCCGATCGGACAAGGGCGAAAGCGGCGCTGTGTCCGTCCGCGCGGCAGGCGCTGCTTCGATCATGGAAAATCCCCCAACTTCCCGATATCGATGATGCGCGAAACAGGGGCGAACTGTCCATCGTCTTGCTGCGGGGATTACGCGAAACGGCCTTGCGTGATCAGATCGACCGGGCTATGTCGCCGCCTCCCCGATTGATGGATGCGTAGCTCAGCGGGAGAGCACCTCGTTCACACCGAGGGGGTCACAGGTTCAATCCCTGTCGCATCCACCATTTCTTCCCTTCTTACGATCCCGCCGAGAACGATCCCGGCTGCATCCGCGTTAACCGTGGCATGAACATCCTGGGCCGATTGCTGATCGTTTTTGACGCGCTGCTGAAGCGCGCCGTGCATCGCGAGCGCTTTCTCTGACGCGGCGCGTTCCCGCTTTCCGTTGTTCTGCGGCGCGTGAACGCCTATTCTCGCGCCATGACACGCTGGACCCCCGAAAGCTGGAGAACCAAGACCGCCCTGCACATGCCGGCGGACTATCCGGACCCGCGCGCCCTTCAGGCCGTGGAAGACGAGCTGCGCGCCCTGCCGCCGCTGGTGTTCGCGGGCGAGGCGCGGCGGCTGACGTCCAAGCTGGCGCAGGTCGAGCGGGGCGAGGCCTTCCTGCTGCAAGGCGGCGATTGCGCCGAGAGCTTCAAGGAGTTCTCGACCGACAACATCCGCGACACCTTCCGGCTGATCCTTCAGATGGCGGTGGTGCTGACCTTCGCCGGCCGCAAGCCCGTGGTGAAGGTGGGCCGCATCGCCGGCCAGTTCGCCAAGCCGCGCTCGGCCCCGATCGAGGAGATCGACGGCGTCGAACTGCCCAGTTATCGCGGCGACATCATCAACGGCATGGCCTTCACGCCGGAGGAGCGGGTCCCCGATCCCCAGCGGCTGTTGCGCGCCTATCACCAGTCGGCGGCGACGCTGAACCTGCTGCGCGCCTTCGCCGGCGGCGGCTATGCGGACCTCTACAACATCCACCGCTGGACCTTGGGTTTCGCCGGGGACAATCCGGCGGGCGCCCAGTACCGCGAGCTGGCGGACAAGATCACCGAGGCGCTGGCCTTCATGGAGGCGGTCGGCGTCACGCCCGAGACCCATCCCGACCTGAGCCGGGTCGAGGTCTTCACCAGCCATGAGGCCCTACTGCTGAACGTCGAGAGCGCGCTGACGCGGCTGGACGGCGGCACCGGCGAGTGGTTCGACACCTCGGCCCACATGCTGTGGATCGGCGAGCGCACCCGCCAGCTGGACGGCGCGCACGTCGAGTTCATGAAGGGGATCCGGAACCCCATCGGCGTGAAGTGCGGACCGACCATGACGGCCGACGACCTGCTGCCGCTGATCGACGCCCTGAACCCCGACAACGTCTCGGGCCGCCTGACCCTGATCGGCCGCTTCGGGCACGAGAAGGTCGGCGAGCGACTGCCGGCCCTGATGCGGGCGGTGAAGGCGTCGGGCCGAAAGGTGATCTGGTCGATCGACCCGATGCACGGCAATACGCTGAAGGCGGCCAACGGCTACAAGACCCGTCCGTTCGACCGCATTCTGGGCGAGGTGCGGACCTTCATCGACGTGGCGGAGGCCGAAGGCGTGCACCCCGGCGGCGTCCACCTGGAGATGACTGGCCAGAACGTCACCGAATGCCTGGGCGGCGCCCTGCCGGTGACCGAGGACGACCTGTCCAACCGCTATCACACCCACTGCGACCCGCGCCTGAACGCCGACCAGGCGCTGGAGCTGGCGTTCCTGGTGGCGGAGCGGCTGAAGGCGGGCCGGGTCAGCCAGTCGAAGGCGGCCTGATCGGTCCCGACTGGTGGATCGAGTCCTGCCTCGGACTTGTCGCGGAGGGGAGTGGCGCCCCAGATACGCGAAAATGCGGCCACGAGGCGGCCATGGAGGCCGCTTCTCCTGTCCGCCACGCTAATGATGGGCCTGCGGCGAAAGCCGGGGTGACGGACATGGAAACGCCTGCCAGCCAAGACGACAAGCCCGGCCGGGTCGCCTACCAGGGCGCGCCGGGCGCCTTCAGCCACGAGGCCTGCACGGCCCTGCGCCCGTGGGACGAGGCGGTGGCGTTCGAGACCTTCCAGGCGGCGATCGACGCCCTGCGATCGGGAGATTGCGATTGCGCCCTGATCCCTGTCGAGAACTCCTCGATCGGGCCGGTGGAGCCAGCGGCGACCCTGGTGCGGGAATCCGGACTGCGGGTGGTCGCCGAGGCGTGGCGGCCGATCCGGCACGCGCTTATGGGGATCGAGGGCGCGCGGATCAGCGAGCTGCGGCTGGTGCTGAGCCACCCCATCGCCCTGGCCCAGTGCGAACAGACGCTGAAGGGCATGAAGCTGAACGTGGTCGAGCATTTCGACACCGCCGGCGCCGCCCGCGACGTGGCCGAGGCTGGCGATCCGACCCAGGCCGCCATCGCGCCGCGCAACGCCGCCGAAGTCTACGGCCTGTCGATTCTGCGCAACGATTTGCAGGATTCCAGCGATAATCGAACGCGTTTCGTTCTGCTGAGCGCCGAAGCGGGTTGACGGCGCACGGTCTTTGCGTGTCTTAAGGCGGCCTCGGATCACCTTCGATCCGGCCAACCGGACCCGGACCCATGTCCCGCTCGCGCGCCCTCGTTGTTTCCTTTGACCGCTCGCGCGCGGCCGCCGGCTATTATTTCGGCTTTTACGGCTTTCGATACGCCGGCTGAGGCGTCGGGCTCTTCCTGCTCCTGACAGTCTCGCCGGCGACCGCTCCTGATCCGAGCGGCGGGCCGCCCCTGCACATCGAAATTCCCATGCCGAAAGTTTCCGCCCGTGACCCAATCCGTTTCCGCCGCCGTCCGCCAGATCTGGCCTGAGGGCGCCGAGATGACCCCCGAACAGACCGCCCTGGCGGCCCTGCGCGCCGAGATCGACTCCATCGACGACCAGATCCTGGCCCTGTTCGAACAGCGTCTGGCCGTCGCCGCCACCGTCGGCCGCGCCAAGGATGCGCCCACCGGCCCGCACACCAAGCTGCGCCCCGACCGTGAACAGACCGTGCTGGCGCGCATGCTGCAGAAATGCCAGCCCGAGAACGCCGAGGCGGTCGAGCATCTGTGGCGCGAGATCGTCGGCTGGGGCCTGGCGCGCCAGGGCCGGTTGCAGGTCCAGGTCTGGGCCCCGATCGAACCGACCCGCGCCTATGACGGCGCCCGCCTGCGCTTCGGCGCCGCCGCCGACATCAGGATGGTGCGCGATCCGCAGAAGGCCCTGGCCTTTGCCGCCGAGGGCCACGGCGTCGCCGTCCTGGCCGTCAACACCGAGGACGCCTGGTGGATGGGGCTGCGTCGCGAGTGGTCGATGCTGAGCGTCTTCGACGGCTATGGCGGCGAAACGCCGACCTCCCTGGCCGTGGGCAAGATCGATCCGCCGGCCCTGCCCAAGGGCCGCCGGGTCATCGTCACCGCCGGCGGCGACGCGGGCGACGGCGGCGGAGCGCGTCGCTGGGGGCTGAACACCCACCACGGCTGGACCATCGCCCTGACAGACGCCGACCTGACGCCCGGCGAGGCCGAAGGCTGCGTGGGCGCCATCGGCTGATCGTTTAGACCGCCATATTGTCGATCAGGCGTGTCCTCCCCAGCCAGGCCGCGGCCAGGATGCGGGCGGGCGCGTCGATCACGCCGCCGGGGAAGGGCGCAAGATCCTCGGCGCGGCGGATCGCGACATAGTCGACGCGGTCGAAGCCGGCAGACAGCAGGGCCTCCTGGGCCGTCGTCTCGACCTCGCTGAGAGGACGGCCGGACGCGGCCATGACGCCGGCCTCGGCCAGGACGCCGTTGAGGCGACGAGCGATCTCCAGCTCGGCTTCGGACAGGTAGGCGTTGCGCGAGGACAGGGCCAGGCCCCAGCCGTCGCGTTCGGTGGGGACGCCGACGATCTCTATGGGCAGGTCCAGGTCGCGGACGAAACGGCGCACGACCATCAACTGTTGATAGTCCTTCTCGCCGAAGACGGCGACGTCGGGCTGGACCTGATTGAACAGCTTGGTGACGACCAGGGCCACGCCGCCGAACATCTGCGGCCTGAAGTCGCCTTCCAGGCCCAGGGCGGGACCTTCCACCGTTACGGCGGTGGCGAAACCCTCCGGATACATCTCCTCCACCGAGGGCGCGAACATCAGGTCGCAGCCGGCGCCGGCCAGCAGGCGGGCGTCCTCCTCCTGACGGCGGGGGTAGCGGCCCAGATCCTCGTGCGCGGCGAACTGGGTCGGATTGACGAAGTTGGAGGCGATGACGCGGTCCGCGCGCCGGCCCGCCTCGCGCACCAGGGTCAGGTGACCCTCGTGCAGGGCGCCCATGGTGGGAACCAGCGCCACCTTCAGGCCTTGTCGTTTCCAGTCGCCGACAGCGGCGCGCAGGTCCGCGACGGAGCGGGCGACGGGGAGGGGAGCGGCGTCGGTCATGGAGTGTCCGTTAACCTTTCGGCTTAAGCCTGTTTCTGAACGCCGTTTCAAAACCCGGCGGGCAGGATGGCGCTTATGACGCCCGCCCCCGCGACCCGTCCAGTTTTGATCGCCCTGTCCCTGCTGCTGGCCGGCTGCGGCGACGGCGAAGGTCAGGGACGTCTCGAGGCCCTGGCCGACCAGGTGGCGGGGCTCGACGTGCCGATCAGGCCGGACCGCCCCGCCCGCACGGCGGCCGAAACCGGCT
>Ga0065721_10004806_pt1 | contig 20064 bp, 19 predicted proteins | sample Mesricmetagenome_FD_59108 | JGI IMG/M metagenome (GOLD analysis project Ga0065721, IMG submission 59108) | Mesophilic microbial community from rice straw/compost enrichment Sample: eDNA_1 v2 (version 2) | ecosystem: Engineered > Solid waste > Grass > Composting > Bioreactor | place: USA: Davis... | reverse complement strand
GAGCCCCCGCCCCGAAGACGAGGTCACCCTCGACGAGGTGCCGTCGGAGTTCGACGCCGACGACCTCGCCGGCGACGAGCGGCCCGTCGACGAGGCCGCGGCGAAGGCGCACGACATCCAACCGGACGACGAGAAGCCCGTACTGCTTCCCGACGACGACCCCGAGAGCGAGGACGAGGCATGAGCGATCCCGACGGCGCGATGGGCGCGGGTGGCGCCGACGCCCCCGACCTCGACGTGGAGCCCGCGGGCGACGCGACCGGCGGCGGCAGCCCCGGCGATCAGGATGCGATGGGCACCGACGAGCCGCGCACCGTCGACGAGGGCGCGGGGCGCACCGACGATGTCGACGTCAGCGACGGCGAGCAGCCGGATGCCGACCTCGACCCGTCGGTGACCTGACGGCGGGCGCGGCTCAGCCCGCGGCCTTGCCGCGCTTCCAGTAGCCGCAGAACGTGACGTGCTGCTTCGGCATCCCGCGGTGGTTCACGAGGTGGCGGCGGGCGCCGGTGGCGACATCGGACTCGCCCACCGCGAACGCGTAGGTGCGCAGCGGCGCGACGTCGAGCACCGAGAGCGCGGGGAGCGCGACGGATCCGGGAGGCGCGTCGGGCGAACGCACCACCCAGTGCACCTCGACGCCGTCGGGGGCGTCGAGCGGCTGCTTGTCGGCGGCATCGAACACCTCGAGCAGGGCGTGGCCGCGCGCGTCGCGCGGAAGGTCGCGCAGGATGCCCGCGACGGCCGGCAGACCCGACTCGTCGCCGACGAGCAGCACCTCGTCGTGCGGCACGGGCTTCCAGCCGCACCCCTGGTCGATGAACGCCACGTCGGCGCGCGGGGTGCCGGGCTCGACGCCCACGGCCCACGGGCCGGCGATGCCCTCGTCGCCGTGCACCACGAAGTCGACGTCGAGCTCGAGCACGTCGGGGCGGAAGTCGCGCACGGTGTAGCAGCGGATCGCGGGGCGCGTGCCCGCGGGGGTGGTGAGGTACTTGAGGTAGCCGCCGATGCCGAACGTCGACGGGAGGTTGTCGAACCTGTCGCCCGTCTCGTGGGTCGGCACGGCGAGGCGGAACCACTGGTCGAAGCCCTGGAACTCGAAGCGATCGAGGTCGCCGCCACCGAACGTGAGACGCACCATGTGCGGCGTGACGAGTTCCCGGCGGACGACCGAGGTGTGCACGAGTCCCGACGGGGCGTGCGCGATCGCGATGTTGCTCATAAGGGGAGCCTAACTTGTCTACCCCCCGATCCTCGCCGTCGCGACCCCGTCCGTAACGCCGGCCCGCGCGAGAGACAAGCCCCTGACATCCGATGCCCGACCTGGTCGACTGGGCAGATGACCGATTCGAAGCGTCCCGACGGCGACGAGCTCGAGGAGCAGCTCACGATCGCCGACAGCGAGCACGACCACGGCGCCGACCGGGAGGGCGACCCGTCGACCGGCGGCTCCGTCTCCGAGGTGCTGCCCGAAGGCCTCGAGGAGCCCGACCCGCCCGTCGGCATCCCGTAACCGAGCTCAGCGGCCGCGGCCGCCTCCGCCGCCGCCTCCGCCGCCGGAGAACCCTCCGCCGAACGATCCTCCGCTGAACGACGACCCCGACGAGCCGCTCCAGCCGCCCGAGGAGCCCCCGCTCCCCCAGCCGCCCCAGCCGCTGCCCGACGACGACGACTTCGCGCGCGCCACAACGGGACTCGGCGGCGGGGATGCCGTCGACCGCAACTGCTGGATCGTCGAGTTGAGCCGCCACGACGTGAAGTCGCCCGACCCCGACCACCAGGTGACCGGCACGCGGGCCTCCTCGGCCTTCACGGTGAGCTCGTCGCTCCAACTGCGCTCGATGCCGAAGATGACCGCATACGGAAGGAGCCGCTCGTAGAGCTTCACGAGCTGCGTCGAGTCGTCGACATCCACGCGCTCCGCCCCCTCGACGCTCTGCAGCATCCGGATGCGGTCGGCCTCGGCGAGTTGCATGTAGTCGCGCATGCCGAGCAGGTGGTCGTTGACCTTCCGGCCGTGGTTGCTGAGCGTCGCGACCGTCGACCGCTTGCCGAACGTCGACGCCGCGCCGATGAACGCGATGAGCGTGGCAAACATGCCGATCTCGACGAGGAACCCGTCGTCGAAGCGGCGCAGGGTGTCGACGCCCGCGACGACGACGGCCGCGACGGCGAGCACGCACAGCACGATCCACAGCGCCGTCGGCTTCGCCGGACCCTGCAGGCCCTCCTTCCGCAGGCGCGAGTCGACCGCGCGGAAGACGCTCGTGAGCCGGGAGCCGAGGCGACGCGACGAGCCGATCGGCACCCGCCGCCCCACCGGGAGGTCGTCGCCGAACACGGCGCGGAGCAGCTCCCGCTCGACCGGATCGAGGTCCTGTGGGTCGAGCAGTTCCACCTCGAACGGCGCCGACGAGTCGTCGGGATGGTCGAGCAGCCGCACCCGGCCGCGCACCGCGAGGTCGACGAGCTGCGCCGCGAACGCCCGCTCCGGCCGCCCCGAGAGATACGCCGCGACCATGACGTTGAGGCCCTTCGGCGGCGTGTACTGCGGCACGATGATGTCGCTCGCCCGCGTGCGGCGCGACCTGTCGTTGACCTGGGTGCCGCCCGCGATCCACGAGATGACGAGCCCCGCGGGGCCGAGCAGGAACGGCGCGAACTGGTCCCACCAGGAGGGGCGCTCCTGCTCGGGAACGTAGTCGGGGTCGTCCGACGGCGGCACGACGACCTCGCCGGGCACGAAGGTGCCGGCCGCGAACCCGACGGCGATCGTGAGCGACTCGTTCGGCTGCAGGCCCTGCTCCCCCGCCGTCACGACGACCGAGCCGTCGGGCTGCGGGGTCACCTCGATCGGCTCGTCGCACGCGTCGAAGGTGTAGCAGGCCTGCTCGCCGGTGAGCGCCGGGGCGAGTTCGGCATCCACCGTGAGCGTCACGCTCGTCGGCCCGAACAGCTGCGCCCAGCCGGTGCCGTTGACGTCCCAGTAGAACTCGTCGGCGTCGACGTCCTCGAAGTACTCGATCACGTCGACTTGCCGGTAGGTGATGACGTAGGTCTGCCGACCGTTGACGAACGAGTCGTCGCCGAGCGCGACGCTGAAGAAGTCGTAGTAGTACTCGGTCTCATAGGGCACCGGGTCGCCGTTCTCATCGACGACCGACTCGACCTCGGTGTGCAGCTGCACCCCGTGGCGGTACTCCGGGATGTCGCGGTAGAACCCACGGTTCTGGTCGACCACGGGGAAGAACGCGACGATCGTCTCGACGACGTCGAGTCGCGCGTGCCCCGACGCGTCGCGGCTCAGCCGGTAGTCGGCGTGGAACGACTCGATCGCGAAATCGTCGAGGTCGCGGTGCGCGGCGGGGCCGCTGCGGGATGTCGGTGCGGCGTGCGCCGGAGCCGTCGCGAGGGCCGCCGGGCCGACGACGACAGCGAACCCGAGACTCAGCACGGCCATGACGCGAGCGAGTCTCGACATGCGGTTCAGCCTAGCCAGGGGTGGTGGCGCGTAGGCTCGANGCATGCCGTCGCACGACTCCGATCATCCCCGACGGGCGAGTCTCGAGGTGCTGCGAGCCGAAGCGAACGACGAGCGCGCGACCGTCGTGCTCGAGCGGCTGCGCGACGGCCAGGACCCGTGGGCGTTCATGGACGAGATCCCCACCGTCGACGAGCTCGTCGTGCTGACGCTGCGGGCCGAACGCATCCTCTCCAACGACAGCCGCATCCCGACGCGCGAACAGGACTACCGCATTCTGCGCCAGATCGCGCTGCTCTACCCNGAGCTCACGACGACCGTGTGGACGATGCTCGACCGNCGCATGGCGGCGTCGGCGTGAGCACGGCGCTCGCGCTCCTCACGTTCGGTCCCGACGGCGCCGCCGACGGGCACCGCCTCGTCGACCCCGAGGTGCCGCAGCTGCACGTCACCGAGCTCGCGGCGACCCGCGGCGACGGCGTCTTCGAGACCGTCGGCCTCCTCGACGGCCGGCCCCTCAAGCTCGCGCGCCACCTCGCGCGGTTCGCGGAATCCGCCCGGATGCTCGACCTCCCGGCGCAGGACCCCTCCGTGTGGAGCGCCGCCCTGCACGCGGTCGCGGCCCTGGTCGGACCGGGCGATGCCTACGTGAAGCTCGTGCTCTCCCGCGGCATCGAGGGCGGCGACACCCCCACCGGATGGGCGTTCGCGACGCCGCATCCGCCGTTCGACGACGTGCACCGCGACGGACTGCGGGTCGTGCTGCTCGACCGCGGCTACCGGCACGACGTCGCGCAGACCTCCCCGTGGCTCCTGCAGGGCGCGAAGACCCTCTCCTACGCGATCAACCGCGCCGTCTACCGCGAAGCCGCGCGCCGCGGCGCCGACGACGTCATCTTCGTCTCCTCCGACGGCTACCTCCTCGAAGGCCCCACCTCGACGCTGGTGCTGCGCCGCGGACAGTCACTCGTCACCCCGCGCGCCGACCTCGGCATCCTCGCCGGCACGACGCAGGCCGAGGTGTTCGAATGGGCCGCCGGGGAGGGCTACGCGTGCTCCGCCGAGCTGCTCACCCCCGACGACCTGGCCGCCGCCGACGCCGCGTGGCTCGTCTCCTCGGTGCGCCTCGCGGCCCCCGTCAGCGCCGTCGACGGCACCCCGAAACCCGTGGATGCCGACCTCACCACCGCGATCAACGCCCACCTCCGCGCCCTCGCGGGCTGACCGCGAGACGGGAGCGGAGTCAGGCGACCGCGTGGCAGGCGACCGCGTCGCCGGCGGCGTCGACGCGCAGCGCCGGCACCTCGACGGCGCACCGGTCGAACGCGAGCGGGCAGCGCGTGCGGAACCGACATCCCGACGGCGGGTCGAGCGGGCTCGGGATCTCGCCGACGAGCGTCGCCGACTCGCGGGCGCGGGTCGGGTCGGGCTCCGGCACCGCCGAGAGCAGCGCGCGCGTGTACGGGTGACGCGGGCTCTCGAGCACGCGATCGTAGGTGCCGAGCTCCGCGATCCGGCCGAGGTAGAGCACGGCGACCCGGTCGGCGATGTGCTGCACCACCGACAGGTCGTGGGAGATGAACAGGTACGAGATCCCGAACTCGCGCTGGAGCTCCATCATGAGGTTGAGGATCTGAGCCTGGATCGACACGTCGAGAGCCGAGATCGGCTCGTCGCAGACGATGAGCTCGGGGCGCGTCGCGAGCGCCCGGGCGATCCCGACGCGCTGCCGCTGTCCGCCCGAGAACTCGTGCGGATAGCGGTCGGCGAACCGCGCCGGCAGGCCGACGGCGTCGAGCAGGCGCGCGACCTCCGCCTCCCGCTGCGCGCGTGGGACGAGCCGGTGGATGCGCAACGGCGCCTCGAGCGCCTCGCGCACGGTGCGGCGCGGGTTGAGCGAGGCATACGGGTCCTGGAAGACGAGCTGCATCGACCGGCGGATGGCGCGCAGCCGTCCGGCATCCATCCCGACGAGTTCCTCGCCGTTGAAGCGCACGCTGCCCGACGTCGGGCGCGTGAGCTGCAGCACGCTGCGGCCGAGCGTGCTCTTGCCGGAGCCCGACTCGCCCACGAGGCCGAACGTCGTGCCGCGCTCGATCGTGAACGAGACGCCGTCGACGGCCTGCACGGTGCCGCCGGGCACCTTGAAGTGCGTCGTGAGGTCGGTGACCTCCAGGAGCGGCGGCGTCGTCGCGGTCATCGGGCCACCGCCAGGAGCTCGGCCGGTGCGGGGAGCACCCAGCAGGCGGCCCGCCCGGCGTCGGAGTGCTCGAGGAGGGGCGGCGTCTCGGTGCGGCACCGCTCCACCGCGAACGCGCAGCGCTCCGCGAAGGCGCACCCGGCCCCGAGGTGCCGCGGGTCCGGCGGCATCCCCGGGATCGCCGGGAGGTCGGCGCCGTGGGCGAGCCGCGACGACGGGATCGACTGGAGGAGGCCGCCCGTGTACGGATGCCGCGGTGCCGAGTAGAGCTGCGCGGCCGGCGCGGTCTCGACGACGCGGCCGGCGTACATGACGGCGATGCGGTCGGCCATGCCCGCGAGCAGCGAGAGGTCGTGGGTGATCCAGATGACGGCGGTGCCGTACTGGCGCTGCAGCTCGGTGACGAGGTCGACGATCTGCGCCTGCACGGTGACGTCGAGCGCCGTCGTCGGTTCGTCGGCGATGAGCAGCTTGGGGCGGCTCGCGACCGCCATCGCGATCATGACGCGCTGCCGCATGCCGCCGGAGAACTCGTGGGGGTAGCGCCGCGCGCGGGCGGCGGGGTCGGGGATGCCGACCTGGTCGAGGAGCTCGATCGCCCGCGCGGCGGCCGCGCGGCCCGAGAGCTCGCCCTGCGCGGCGACGGCCTCGCGCAACTGCGCGCCGACCCGCATGACCGGGTTGAGCGACGTCATCGGGTCCTGGAAGACCATCTTGATGTCGGTGGACCGCAGGTGACGGCGCTCGCGCTTGTCGAGGAGGAAGAGGTCGCGCCCCTCGAACATCGCGGTGCCCGCCTCGACCCGCGCGACGGAGGGCAGGAGGCCCAGGACCGCGAGCCCGGACAGGCTCTTGCCCGAACCCGACTCGCCGACGACGCCGAGCGTCTCCCCGGCGTCCACCGAGAGTTCGACGTCGTGCACGACCGTCGTGCGCGCCGCACCGGACCCCGCGCTGATCCGCAGGCCCTGCATGTCGAGCAGCGTGCTCATTTCTCCCACCTTCCTCGAGATGGGGTGCGGCTCACGGCCGCACCCCATCCCTCGACGACTAGAGGACCCAGTCGCCGGCCTTCATGACGCGCTGCACGGAGCGCAGCGCCGCGGTGTCCGCGGTCGGGTCCTCGGCGAGCACGACGAGGTCGGCGATCTTGCCGGCCTCGACGGAGCCGAGCTCCGCCTCGCGGTCGAGCACCTTCGCGCCGTTGAGCGTCATCGAGCGGATCGCCTCGATGGGCGTCCAGCCCGCCTCGACGAGCGCCGCCATCTCGACGTCCATGGCGCCGTGCACCGTGTCGCAGCCGACGGCCACCGTGACGCCCGCGGCGCGGGCCCACTTCAGCATCTGGCTGCTCGCGGCGATCGTGCCCTCGATCTTCGCCTTGTAGTGGTCGGGCATCCCGGGCATCGCGGCGACCGCGCGAGCGACCGCCTCGGTGCTGACCAGGATGGCGTCCGACTTGGCGAGGAGTTCGACCTGCTCTTGCGTGAGAAGCACGCCGTGCTCGACGGTGTCGATGCCGTTCTCGATCGCGACGGTCACGCCGGGGCCGCCGTGCGCGTGCGCGGCGATCTTGCGACCCGCGCGGTGCGCCTCGTCGATGGCCGCCGCGATCTCCGCGTCGGTGAACTCCTGCACGACGGGCGAGGAGCCCTTCGTCGACATCCCGCCGGACGCCATGATCTTGATGACGTCGGCTCCGACCTTGAGCTGCTCGCGCACGGCCTTGCGGACGTCGTCCACGCCGTCCGCCTCGCGACCGATGAAGTGGGCGTGACCGCCCGTGCGCATGATCGGGTACCCGGCGATGAAGAGCCGCGGCCCGGGGATCTCCCCCGCGTCGATCGCCCGCTTCATCTCGACGTCGACGCCGTTGGCGGCACCGAGGTAGCGCATCGTGGTGATGCCCGCCTCGACGACCGTCTTCGCGTTCGCGACGGCCCGCATCGACAGGTAGCTCGTGGGCTCCTTCGACTGCGCCTCCTCGTCCCCGACGTCGAGGTCGAGGTGGTCGTGGCAGTCGATGAGCCCCGGGATGACCGTCGAGCCGCTGAAGTCGAAGTCGACGGGCTCCGTCGATCCCGCCGCGGGGGCGACCGACACGATGCGGTCGCCCTCGACGGTGATCACGACGTCGAAGGCCGGCTCGGCCCCCGTGCCGTCGACGAGCTTGCCGGCGCGGATCCGGATCGGGGCGCTCATCGAGCGCTCCGAACCGAAGACACGACGATGTACTCGTCCATGCGGAGGTTGAACCCGGTGATGTCGGCCGACACCGCCATGATCGCGGGCTCCCAGTACAGCGGGATGATCGGGAAGTCGACGTAGGCGAGCTCCTGGATCTCCTTGTACGCGGCCGCGGCCTCGGCGTCGTCGAGCAGCGCCGCGCTCGCGTCGATCTTGTCGGTCATGTCACGGTCGCAGTAGTAGTTGCGGCCGAGGTCGCAGTGGAACAGACCGTTGTAGAACGACGTCGGGTAGAGCGTGAAGTCGGTGTTCCCGAGGAAGTACAGGTCGAACGCGTCCGTGCCCTTCGCGGCCTGACCGCTGAACTCCGACCACGGCAGCGCGGTGAACTCGACGTTCACTCCCGCCTTCTCGAGCATCCCGGCGATCGCCTCGCCGACCTGGCCGTCCATCTGGTAGCGACCCTGCGGGGCGCCGACCTTGATGACCGAACCGTCGTAGCCCGACTTCTCGATGAGATCCGCCGCCTTCTCGGGGTCGTACGCGTACGGCTCCTGCCCGGCGTTGTGGCCGACCGTTCCGGGGGGCGACACCGAGTTGGCGACCTCCGTGCTGCCACCGAGGAGCGTGTCGACGATGAGCTGACGGTCGATCGCGAGCGAGAGGCCGGTGCGGAAGTCGAGGTTCTGCATCCACTCGTTCTGGAACATCGGGACCATCATGATGACGCGCATCGTGCCGGCCTTGAGGATCTCGAGGTCCGAGTTGGTCTCGAGGCCCCCGAGCTGGTCCGGCGGGATGTTCTCGGCGATCTGCACCTCACCCGAGTTGACGGCCGCGATGCGGGCCGACGCCTCCGGCATGATGCGCCAGTTGATCGTCTCCGGGCCCTCCTGCTCGCCCCAGTACCCGTCGTACTGCTCGATGACGACCGAGCTGTTCGGGGTGTACGAGACGAAGCGGTAGGGGCCCGTGCCGACGGGGTTCAGGGTGAAGTCGGCCCCGAACTCCTCGACACCCTGCGGCGAGACGAGCGGCAGCTGCACGAGCGAGTTGAGCAGACCGCGGGCGGGCGTCTTCGTCGTGATGACGAGGGTGAGCTCGTCCTCCGCCTCGACCGAGGCGATCGTCGACGTCCAGGTCTTGAGCGGGGTGCTGAACTCCTCGCTCATGATCGTGTCGAACGTGAACTTCGCGGCCTCGGCGGTGAAGGCCTCGCCGTTGTGGAAGGTCACGCCCTCGCGCAGGTGGAACACCCACGTCAGGTCGTCGCGGTTCTCCCACGACTCGGCCAGGAGGCCGACGATCTCGACGTTGCCCGCGCCGTCGTCGACACGGTGGACGAGCGGCTCGAACAGGTGGGCGTTGATGCTGTAGCCCTGACCCACCCAGGTGAGGCGCGGGTCGAGGTTGACGGGGTCGGCGCCGACGGCCACCGAGAGGGTCTCGATGGTGGTCGACTCGGCCGACGAGCCGGTGTCGGCGGCGGAACAGCCGGCGAGCGCGAGGATCGCGACACCTCCGACCAGCCCGGCCCACCGGCGGCGGACACGATTGCTAAACTGCATGGCTTCTCCTCAATTGATGCGAGTTCTGCGTTGTCGAATGGGGACGGAACCGGTTGCCCCCGGCTCCGACAGCCCGTTTGCCGGTCGCGAGCGCGATCAGCAAGCGGGCTGTGTCATGACGCGTGAAGGAGCACCCCCTCCCGGTAGACCTGCCGGACGTCCGCGTACGACGCCGGATCGGCGAGCGGGTCGCTTCCGAGCACGACGAGGTCGGCGAGCTTGCCGGCCTCGATGGTCCCCTGCTCGTCGTCGACGCGGCACAGCCGGGCACCCTCGAGCGTCAGCGAGTTGAGCACCTCGAGCGGTTCGAAGCCCGCCTCGCTGAGCGCCTGGGCCTCGGTCGCCACCTTGCCGTGGTTGCCGTCGCAGCCGATCGCGACCTTGACGCCGCGGGCGCGCGCCTGGCGGAGCATGTCGATCCGCTTGGCGAGCGCGCGCTGCGCCTTGAGCCGGTAGAACTCGGGAGCGGCCTCGTCCTCGGCGACCGCGCGCCCGATGCCGACCGTGCTGACGAGCCACATGCCGGCCGCGGCGAGCTCGTCGAGCTGGTCGTTCTCGAGGAACGCGCCGTGCTCGATGCTGCGGAAGCCGGCGCGGATGATGGTCGCGACCGCCGGACCGCCGTGCAGGTGGGCGGTCACGTCGATGCCGGCGCGCGCCGCTTCGTCACCGATGGCGAGCAGCTCGTCGTCGGTGAACTCCTGCACCATGGGGTTCGACCCGGGCGTCGAGTTGCCGCCGGAGCCCATGACCTTGATCCACTGGGCGCCCGACTCGAGGTGCTTGCGGACCGCCTGCCGCACGGCGTCGGTGCCGTCGACGACAGTGCCGATGAAGTGCGCGTGGCCGCCGGTGCGGGTGATCGGCGCGACGGCCGGGATGACGCGCGGCCCGGGGACCACGCCCTCCTCGATGGCGCGCTTGACCTTGATGTCCATCGCGTCGGCGTCACCAAGCGACCGCACCGTCGTGATCCCCGACTCGATGATGGTGCGCGCCACGACCGTCGCCGTGACGGCCTGGCGCGGGAGCGGGCGCCGGGCCTGCTCCTCCTCGTCGCCCCCGCTGATGGTGAAGTGGTCGTGGCAGTCGACGAATCCCGGGACGACCACACGATCGGCGGCGTCGACGACCTCGATCCCGGGGTTCGACCAGCTCTCGGCCGCGGACACGGCGACGATCCGCCCGTCGCGCACCTCGATCATCTGGTCCTCGGAGACGCCGTTCTGGGCGTCGATGACTCTTCCGGCATGGAGTGCGAAGTGCATCCTTCAGTGCCGTCCTTTCTTCTGGGTGGGGTCGAGAGCGTCCCGCAGGCCGTCGCCCAGGACGTTGAAGGTGAGCGCCGTGATGACGAGCGCGAGGCCGGGGAGCGCGGCGATCCACCAGGCGACGACGACGTAGTCGCGCCCGTCGGCGAGCATCGAGCCCCACGTCGGGATGTTGGACGGCACGCCGAGGCCGAGGAAGCTCAGCGAGGACTCCGCGATGACCATCGCGGCGGCCTCGAACGAGGCGAGCACGAGGAACGGCGACATCACGTTCGGCACGATGTCGCGGAACATGATCGTCCACGACCGCCCGCCGAGCGCGCGGGTCGCCTCGACGAAGTCCCGCTCGCGGAGGCTGAGGGTCGTCGCGCGGACGACCTTGGCGTACGACACCCAGCTCGTGACGGCGAGCACGACGATGACGTTGACGAGTCCCGGCCCGACGATCGCCGAGATGACCATGGCGAGCAGCAGGAACGGGAAGGCCAGTTGCACGTCGAGGATGCGCTGCATGACGGCGTCGAGCCAGCCGCCCCGATAGCCGCTGAGGACTCCGAAGAGCAGCCCGAGCCCGCCGCCGAGCAGCACCGCCGCGACGGCGACGATGAGCGAGACGCGCGCACCGTGGACGAGGAGCACGAGCATGTCGCGGCCGAGCTGGTCGGTTCCGGCGAGGTAGTAGCGGCCCGCGGCGTCCGTCGAGCCGGGCGCGAGCAGCCGGTTGGCGAGGTTCTGCTCCGCCATCCCGAGCGGGAGCACCACGTCGGCGAAGACGGCGACGAGGACGAGGGCGGCGAGGATGACGCAGGCGATCGCCGGGAGCGGGCGTCGGAACAGGGCGCGGAGAGTGCTCACCGACGGCCTCCCTTCAGCGTGATGCGCGGGTCGAGCAAGCCGTAGAGCAGGTCGAGAACGAGATTGACCAGGATGAAGATCGCCGCGGAGAGCACGATGATGACCTGCACGACCGTGTAGTCGCGGCTGCCGATCGCGCTCACGAGCAACGAGCCGATGCCGGGCCAGCCGAAGACGGTCTCCGTCACGACCGCGCCGCCGAGGAGGCCGCCGAGCTGGAGGCCGAGCATCGTCACGACGGGGAGGATCGCGTTGCGCATCCCGTGGCGGAAGACGACCCGGCTCTCCGACACGCCCTTCGAGCGCGCGGTGCGCAGATAGTCCTGCGACAGCACGTCGAGCATGCTCGACCGGGTGAGCCGGCTGATGAGCGCGATCTGTGCGAAAGCGAGGGTGATCGCGGGCAGCACGAGGTGCCGTAGCTCGCCGTAGCCCGAGGTCGGCAGCCAACCCGTGCGGGCGGCGACGAAGACGATGAGCATGATCCCGATCCAGAAGGTGGGCATCGACTGGCCGAGCACGCCGACGACGCTCGCGACGCCGTCGACCCAGGTGCCCTTCCGCCACGCGGCGAGGGTGCCGAGCGGCACCGCGATGACGAGGGTGAGCACGATCGCCGCCGCGGCGAGCTGAAGCGTCGCGGGCAGGTACTCGAGCACGACCGTGAGCGCCGGGCGGTGCCGCGCGATCGAATCGCCGAAGTCGCCGGTGACGACATCCGCGAGGTAGTGCAGGAACTGCACGATGAGCGGGTCGTCGAGTCCCATCGACGCGCGCAGCTGCTCGACCTGCTCGGGCGTGCCGAACTCGGAGAGCATGAGCGCGGCGGGGTCGCCGGGCAGCACCCGCAGGAGGAAGAAGGAGACGATGATCACGCCCAGGAGCGCGATCAGGGCCTGCCCGACGCGTCGGGCGGTGAGGGCGAGCATGAGTCAGAGCACCGGCTTCTCGTCGGATGGCGCCGGTCGGCGCAGGGGCTTGCTGTAGTAGAACGTGTCGTAGATCTCCTCGAGCTCGGCGAGGTTGCGACCCTGCCGATCGTCATCCCCGAGGGTTGCGACGAGCAGGAGGAGCGCGTTCACGATTCCGAGCACGCCCACCTGGCTGAGGTAGAAGCTGGGGCTCTCGACGTGCGCGTAGAAGACGTGGTCGGAGTTCGGCACGAGAGGCGACTGCGGCGAGTCGGTGACGGTGATCACCCGCGCGCCCCGCGATCGGGCGTACGCCACCTGCGCGACCGTGTCGCGGTTGTAGTGCCGGAGGATGAACGCGACGACGACATCGCGCTCATCGAGCCGGCGCAACTGGTCGTAGATGTCCGAGTTCGCGTTCTCGAGGTGCCGCGTGTTGGCGAGCACCGCGTTGAGGTAGAGCGCCGCGACGGCCGCGGGCGCGCGCGAGGTGCGCGAGCCGAGCACGACCACCTCGCGCGCGTCGATCAGCAGGCGGGCGGCCTCCTCCGCGGCGACGGCCGACATCCCTTCGAGAGATCGGGCGAGGTTCGTCTGGTCGGCTTCGAGGGAGTGGTGGATGCGCAGGTCGATGCTCGACGCGCGATCCTCCGTCGTCTCGCGGTAGAGGTCGAGGATCCCCATGTCCTCCATCACGAGGTCGCGGATGCGGTCCTGAAGGTCGGGGTAGCCGCGATACCCGAGATCCTTGGCGAAGCGCACGACGACCGACTCGCTCACGCCCGCCTCGGCGGCGAGCCGCGCCGCGTTGAGGAAGGCGGCGTACTTCCAGTTCTGGGCCAGGAACTCGCCCACCGCCCGCTTGGCCGCGCTCATGTCGGCCGAGCGCGCGCGGATGTCGTCGATGAGCTGGCTCCGCTGAGGCGACATTGCAAGAATCCTTGTGGCCGATGGTGGACTGGGAAGAAATCTTGCCACGACGATAGGGGACGATCCGCTCCCCCGCGAAACCCGGAGCCCCCGATCCGGCCGACTGAAACAAACTGTTTACACACCGGCCCCGCCATCCGCTCCCGGGCGAGCCGACACCGCTGTACCCCGTCGGCCGGGCGGGATCCCCCACGTCGGGAGCCGGCTCAGGGGTGCGGGTGCGTTTCTCCGGAGAATTCGCCGCAGCCGCCCGCTGCGCCCCGAGAATGGCGGACCCGCGCGCAAAAACCTCCGGAGAAGCGCGCATCCTTCCGTCGGGAAACCACGAACGGCCCCGGGTCTAGAAATCCCGGGGCCGTTCTGTGGTCGATCCGGCCTCCGCGGCCCGCGAGCTCGCGGGCCGGGAATCCCCACCGCCGCCGGCTGTGACACCGGATGCCGCGGGGCACCGCGTCCGTGCCGCACGGGGATGACCCCGCCCGACCGGTGTGCGGACCGCGTACTGCGGCGGCTGTGACACCGCCCGTCGCAGGTTTCGCCGTTTCGGTTGCCACGAGACTACTCAGCAGGCGGGGCCGCACAAGACGTCAAGTCTCGCTCGATGGTTGAAGCTTCGGTGGCACCCGACCGCGGGTTAAATACTGACGGCGGTGATGTCGTCCGCGTCGTCGCCTTTACCCCCGTAATTGCGATTCGCGATAGTGACGAGATCACCGCCGTCTGGCTAGTCCCCCAACTAGTGCTCTTGAAGACTAACCAGGAAGGTAACCCCCCGTATGCCCCCAGAGGGGGTGTCCGCATGAGGGGGGACATTCGGGGTACAAGTGCCGACACGACGAAGAGCCCCCGATCGCCGCGTTCCCGACCGCCGGCGCCCTTGCGGGCAGCCACTGCGGTGGGTTCGTCGAGCCTCGGGGGCCCTTCTGTCGCCGTCGGGTTGCCCCTCCGGCGAACCCAAGATTACTCAGCGGCGGGAACCGCACAACCCGTCAACTCTCGCTAGATAGTTGAGAGTTCTGGGGGATCAGGCGACGGCATCCCGCAGGATCGACACGAGCGCCTCGAGCTGCACCGAGCCCTCGGCCGCCTCGACGTCCTCGCCGTCGAGGGCGCGCGACGCGAGGCCGGCCTTCGAGTCGATGAGCTCCGAGATGCGGCCGTCGATCGTGCCCGCGGCGATGATGCGCCACGCCGTGACGGGTAGCTCCTGCCCGATGCGGTGCACGCGGTCGATCGCCTGCGTCTGCTCGGCGTTCGTCCAGGAGAGCTCCGCGAGCACCACGTTGGACGCGACCTGCAGGTTGATCCCCACGCCGGCGGCCGTGAGCGAGCACACCGCGATCGCGACCTCGGGGTCGTTCGTGAACGCGTCGAGCGCGGCGGTGCGGGCCTTCGTCGACTGCTCGCCGCGGATCGACACCGTCTTGAGCCCGGCCTTCGCGAAGTGCTCCTCCGCGGCATCCATGACGTCGATGTGCTTGGCGAAGAACACGACCTTGCCGACGTTGCGCGCGAGGTTGACCGTGTAGTCCGCCGCCGGCGCCGCCTTGGCCTGACCGATGCGGCGCACCATCGTGAAGACGTTGTCGCCGCCCGTGCCGGCGCCGCGCGACTCCTCGAGCTCGGCCGCGGCGACCATGCGGATGAGGTCGTCGCGGTCGCTGTCGGGCCGCGCCGCAGCGAGGCGACGGTAGCGCTCCACGAGACGTGCGACGAGCGCCGCCTCCGCCTCGAGGATCGAGCGCCCCGCCTCGCCGTCGAGTTCGACCGGGATGTCGGCGATGCGTCGCGCGGGGATGTCGGCCGCGACATCCACCTTCTTGCGGCGCACGATACCCATGTCGATGACGCACTGACGCGCCGCGGCGAAGAAGCCCGGGTCACCGGGGTTGAGTTCGGTGTCCTCGAGCTTGCGCATGAGGGCCGGCATCGGCTTCTTCTCGTCGATCCAGCCGAGGTACTGCCAGATCATCCGGAAGTCCTCGATCTGGTTGATGAGCGGCGTGCCGGTGAGGGCGACGAAGAGCGCGTTCGGGGAGAGCGCCCGGATGCTCTTCGAGAGCGCGAGCACGTTCTTGGAGCGCTGCGACGACGCATTCTTGATGAAGTGCGCCTCGTCGACGACCATGCCCTTGAAGCCGCGGCGCGAGAGCCACGCGACGTGGCGGTCGAGCACCTCGTAGTTGACGATCACGACGTCGGCGAACGCGTCGATGTCGTCGCCGTCGCCGTAGACGACCGTCGCGGCGCGCTGCGGGATCCACTTCTCGACCTCGCGCGCCCAGTTGATCTTGACGACGTTCGGCACGACGACGACGAGCGGGAACGCCCCCGCCGCCTCGGCCGCGAGGAGCGCCTGCGCCGTCTTGCCGAGACCCGGCTCGTCGGCGAGGAGGTAGGTGCGGTGCCCGGCCCGCGCGCTCTCGATGAAGCGCGCCTGGTGCCGCATGAGCTCCTTGCCGCCGGCGGCCGCGAGCGACCGGGCCTCGGGCAGCTCCATGCTCGCCGCTCCCCCGCCGGCGCCGACCTCGAACGACCGGAACAGCGGTTCGATGAGCTCCCAGTTCGCGAGCCGTCCGACCGTCGTCGGCTTCGGCTGCACCGCCGAGAAGTCGGGCGCGAGGAACGGGTTCGCCATCTGGTACTGCCGCACCGACTGCGGGATGACCTGCTTCTCCTCCGCTGCCGGCGCGGGGGCCTCGGTGACGACGACGAGGTCCTCGGGGGCGAGCTCCGCGCCCGCCTCGAGCAGCATCGCGCGCTTCACCTCCTGCTGCGCCGTGGTGAGCGGCGCCGTGTCGGTGAGCAGCTGGATGAGCGACGTGTCGCGCGCGGCGGTCTTCGCCATGATCGTCGCGATGCCGTCGAGGCGCGTGAGCTCCTTGGTGCGCTCCGCGTCGGTGAGGGTCGTGTCGGTCTTGATGCGCGCCCGCTCCTCGCGCACGAGGGCCGCGACGACGCGGAACCGCACACGGTTCGACGGGTTGACCTTGCCGCGCTCGGCGGAGTTCTCGATCGCCCGCACGGTGCGCGCGAGGATCGGGATGATGCCGGTCTCGTCCTGGTGCTGGCGGCGGCGCTGTTGCCCGCCCGATCGCTTGCGCGCCGAGGACTTCGCCTGGGAGGCGGGCTGCTTCTGCCCGGAAGGGCTCATCGGTCTCCTTGGCGCCCCTCGCGGAGTGCGCCTGCTGTGCGATCCGCCGGATCGGGCGGATCGGAGTGATCCTAGAAACGCTCCGGAGAACTGCCCTGACCCGGCTTGACCGGTGGGCGGGAGCGCCTCCAGTCTAGCGCCTCGCACCGGCCTTTAGGATCGAATCGTGCTGTACACCGCGCTCCGGGTCCTCGCGCGGTGCTGGCCCGCCCTCCTCGCCTGGTTCCTCGTCGGCTGGACGGTGCGCGCGCTCATCATCCGCGGCGGCGGCTACCTGCTCAACATCGACGAGAACTTCGGGATGCTCGTGCTCCCGCTCGCGATCCTCGGGATGCTCGCCGCCTACGTCGGCATGTTCCTCGCCGTGCGCCGCGAACTGACCCACCTCGCGGCCGCCGACGACCCGGAGCGCGGCGAGGTCGCGGTCGGTCCGATCCGGCAGTGGCGCGACTCGCTGCTCGCCGCCATCCTGCCGTTCTTCCTGCTCTACGTCGCGTGGAACCTCGTGCGCGGCGACGTCGTCGACCTCTACGCGTCGTCGCTGTACCAGGACAACTTCGGCACGAGTCCGCTCGCCGGCAACATCACGGTCGCGTCCCTCGTCATCATCGTCACCGCGTTCACGATCAGGTGGCTGCTCGGGCGGTTCTCGGAGCGTCTCCCGCGGTGGACGAGCCTCCTCGCGAGCTACTTCGAGGCGCTCTGGGTGCTCGTGGCGCTCGTCACCCTACGCGACCTGCTCGCGCTACTCGGCGACTGGCTGTCGACGCGGCGGATGTTCGCGTGGGCCGTCGACGCGTGGGCGGACTTCCGCGGGTCGTTCACCTGGGCGGGCGTCTTCGGCGACGGGCTCGACTGGACGATCGGGCAGCTCGGCACCGTCATCGGCCTCCCCCTCGCCTGGCTCGCGTTCGCGGCGATCGTCTACTTCGGCACGATGCCGCGCTCCGCCCACCCCGCTCCGACGGCGGCGGTGCAGGCGGCGACGGAGCGCTGGGCGCACCTCCCCGTCTGGCTGCGGGCGCTGCTGCGGGCGGTCAGTGCCGGCTTCCTCGACCGCTGGCGCCCGGTCGCCCTCGCGGCGCGGCTCATCTGGCGTTCCGGGCCGATCTCGCTCGGCACCTTCCTGCTCGCGTTCGCCGTCACGGCCGGGATCGGCGAGTGGCTCCGGCTCGTCGTCTACCGGGTGCTCGGCCCGCACTCGACGGCGTGGTGGTACGGCGCGAGCGACGTCGTCGAGCTCGGCCTCGACGCCGTCGTCGCGGTGCTGCAGGTCGCGGTCGTCGCCGCCGCGTTCGACACGGCGCTGCGCAGCCAGGCCGCGCGTCGGCTCGTGGATGACGCGGGCGACGCTGTCAGCGCAGCCGCAGCCGCAGCACCAGCGGCGCGGCTTTCGACGCCGTGAGCTGCAGCACCGGCTCCTCGACCTGACCGCGCGGCACGAGGAACATCAGCACGAGGTCGTAGGCGCGTTCCTCGTCGAGCTGGCAGCGCCGCTCCGCATCGTCGGGCACCTCGTAGTCGACGTCGGGGAACAGCTCCGAATCCCACTCGCGTTCGAACCCCGCCTCGTCCGACCGGATGACGGCGTCGCACAGTCCACCGAGGGGATCGACGACGTCGACGGTGAGGGATGCCACCACGACATCCGCCCCCGCCGGGCCGTTCCACTCCTCGCCGTCGAGCACGGTGAGCTCGCCGAGCGTGAAGTCGGCACCCGCGTAGCGCACCGTCTCGCCCATCAGGGCCTCCTGGTACACCGGTTGCCGGTCGAGGTAGGGGAACCAGCGCGGGATCATCGCGACGACGACCGCAACCGGCAAGGCGATCGCGACGACGAGCAGATACCAGCGGTTGGCCCGCCACCACGCGCTCATCGTTCCCCCGCCCGCGGTCGCTCCAGCTCGAGGCGCTCGTGCAGCTCGAGTCGCGTCAGATCGAGCGTGAGCTCGACGACGCTGTCGAGGCGCACGTCGTAGCCGCTGCTGAGCCGCAGCCGCGCGGAGGTCGCCCCGGGGCGTTCCCGCACGTCTGCGGGAAGCTCGACGAGGATCGAGCCGGTCACCGGGAATCCGGCATCCGCGACGCGGCCGTCGACCGTGTCGGTGCTCGCCCGCCCCGTGCCCGGGTAGCGCGCCGCGCCGACGAACACGTCGGAGGCGACGAGTCGGCGGTCGACGCGCGCCGCGATCGTCGCGTCGACGACGAGCCAGACGCCCGCGGTCGTGCCCTCCCAGCCGTTCAGCTCGACGACCTGCGCGAGCGCGGCATCGTGCACGGTGACGACGAGGTGCTGCGAGACGAGCTCCTCGCCGATCCGACCCGTCGTCGCGAACGGCGCCTCGACGACCGCGTCGTCGGGCACCGAGAGCCCCACCCCGAACGCGAGCAGCACGAGCCCGAGGCCGGCCGGCACCGCGAGTCCCCGTCTCATCGGCGCTCCCCGATGACGACCGGCACCTCGACGGCGACGTGCTGGTTCGCCCAGCGGACGCCCTCGATGATGTCGGCGCGCTCGGCGCGGGCATCCGTGATCCCGATGCGCACCTCCTCACCCTCGGCGAAGAGGTCGTCGGAGATGCGGAAGACGAAGACGACCGTCTCGGGGATGCCGCGCGCGAGGGAGAACCCGGTCGACCCGTCGCGGGCGAGGCGGTCCCAGTAGTCGGCGAGGTCGATCTGGCCGTCGAGTTCGATGACGCCGGGAACGGTGAACGAGTAGAAGCGCCCCGCCCCGAGCGGATCCTGCGGCTCGTCGCGCATGTTCTCCATCGTCGCGACGACGACGAGGAAGATCTCGCCCGGCTCGAGCTCCTCGTAGCCGTTCGGGTGCTCCCGCGTGAGGTANACGTCGTCGATCGCGGTGCTCAGCCGNTNCCCGACGTAGGGCTGNCCGATCGGCTGCTCCGGCAGCACGGCGCTCTGCAGCTGCACGGTGTCCCAGCCGCCGAGCGGGATGGCGACGAGCCCGCCGATCGCGAGCACTCCCCCGGCGACGATCACCGGCATCCAGCCCTTGACCGTCTCGCGCAGCGTCACCGGCGCTGATCCTCCGGGATCGGGACCTTGATGAGCCAGCCCGCGAGGAGGAACACGATCGCGGCGACGAACTGCAACGCCCGCCACCCGTCGCCCTCGACGCGGCACGACGAACACCGGCTGCCAGAGCACGACGATCGCGGCGAAGAACGGCAGCCACCACCACTGCTTCGCCTGCACGGCGAACACGGCGACGATCGCCGCGAAGATCGCGACGACGTAGCGCACCACCTCGAACGGACCCTCCTCGAGGATCGCCGAGCCGATCACGAGGGCGAGCGCCGCGATGAGGCCCGGTGCGAGGGCGAGGCGCCGGTAACCCGGGTCGGGCTTCGCGCCGTAACGCCCGGGCGGCCGGGCCGTAGATCCTGACATCGCTTCAACCCTACGATGTGCGCCATGGGCTTCTTCGACAGCATCGCCGACTCGTTCCGGTCGGCTGTGGGTTCGGCCGACGGCGAGCTG
>Ga0065721_10050452_pt1 | contig 20067 bp, 23 predicted proteins | sample Mesricmetagenome_FD_59108 | JGI IMG/M metagenome (GOLD analysis project Ga0065721, IMG submission 59108) | Mesophilic microbial community from rice straw/compost enrichment Sample: eDNA_1 v2 (version 2) | ecosystem: Engineered > Solid waste > Grass > Composting > Bioreactor | place: USA: Davis... | reverse complement strand
CTTCCGGCGCCGCGTCCTCGCCGCCGCGCCCGCAGGCCGCGACCGCCAGCACCAGGGCCAGGACCAGGGCGACACGGGAGACTGGGCTTTGTCGCGGATGGGTCACGCAGCGCTCCGTCTCGGCCTCCGGTCAAAGGCCCTCGCGTTGACAGGGGTAAGGCCGGTGCTTAAGTCCCGCCTGCGCCCAAGTCGAGGGGTTTTGATCGTCTGCGCGGCCCTTCGCGCGCGCCATTCCAGGCGACGGGGGCCGGCGCCGGTCCCGACCCCTCCGCGGCGCCCGTATCGCCGCCCGCCAGGGATTTCAGAGCCGCTCCCAGACGCTCGCCCGCCTTTCCGGACCAGACATGCTCGGCTTCGCCAAGAAAATTTTCGGCTCTTCCAACGACCGCAAGGTCAAGGGCTTCATGGACCAGGTCCAGAAGATCAACGCCCTGGAGGCCAAGTTCGCCGCCTTCTCGGACGACGAACTGCGGATGATGACCGACGCCTTCAAGGACCGGCTGGCGGCGGGCGAGACCCTGGACAAGCTGCTGAACGAAGCCTTCGCCGTGGTGCGCGAGGCCTCCAAGCGGACCCTGGGCCAGCGCCAGTACGACGTGCAGATGGCCGGCGGCATGATCCTGCACGAAGGCGGCATCGCCGAGATGCGGACCGGCGAGGGCAAGACCCTGGTCGCCGTGGCCCCGGTCTATCTGAACGCCTTGGCCGGCAAGGGCGTGCACGTCATCACCGTCAACGACTACCTGGCCCGCCGCGACGCCGAGCAGATGGGGCGCGTCTATCGCTTCCTGGGCCTGGAGGTCGGCGTCATCGTCAACGGCCTGTCGCAGGGCCAGCGCCAGGCGGCCTACGCCGCCGACGTCACCTACGGCACCAACAACGAGTTCGGCTTCGACTATCTGCGCGACAACCTGGTCTATGACCGGCGCGAAATGGTCCAGCGCGACCACAACTTCGTCATCGTGGACGAGGTCGACTCCATCCTGATCGACGAGGCGCGCACGCCGCTGATCATCTCGGGCCCGACCGAGGACCGTTCGGACCTCTACAAGATCGTCGACGGCCTGGTGAAGCAGCTGATCGTCGACAAGGAGACCTACGACCTCGACGAGAAGCAGAAGCAGGCCCTGCTGACCGAGCTGGGCTCGGAGCGGATGGAGGAGATGCTGGCCGCGGGCGGTCACCTGGCCGCCGACACCACCGACCTCTATGAAGCCGCCAACATCAGCCTGGTCCACCACGTCAACCAGGCGCTTCGCGCCAATGTGCTCTACACGCGCGACAAGGACTACATCATCAAGGGCGGCGAGATCATCCTGATCGACGAGTTCACCGGCCGCATGATGCAGGGCCGGCGCCTGTCGGAAGGTCTGCACCAGGCCATCGAGGCCAAGGAAGACGTCAAGATCCAGCCCGAGAACCAGACCCTGGCCTCGGTCACCATCCAGAATTACTTCCGCCTTTACGAAAAGCTGTCGGGCATGACCGGCACCGCCATGACCGAGGCGCAGGAGTTCGGCGACATCTACAAGATGGAGGTGCTGGAGGTCCCCACGCACCGTCCGATCCAGCGCAAGGACTATGACGACGAGGTCTATCGGACCCACGCCGAGAAGATCGAGGCCATCTGCCGCCAGATCGCCGAATGCCACCTGGCGGGCCAGCCGATCCTGGTCGGCACCGTCTCGATCGAACGCTCGGAGCAGCTGTCGGACGCGCTGAAGACCTATGTCCACAAGGTCGAGGTGTCGCGCGCGCTGAAGCCCGAATACGCGGGGAAGGCCAAGGAGGCCGAGAAGGTCGGCGACGCCGCCTACGACATCCAGTACGAGGTCAAGCTGCGCGGCGTGCCGCACAATGTCCTGAACGCGCGCCAGCACGAGCAGGAGGCCTATATCGTCGCCGACGCGGGCCTGCCCGGCGCGGTGACCATCGCCACCAACATGGCCGGCCGCGGCACCGACATCCAGCTGGGGGGCAACCTCGAGATGCGGATGCAGAAGTGGCTGCTGGACCAGCGCAATCTGGCCATCGAGGTGACCCCGGAAGCCGAGGCGGCCAAACAGGCCGAGTTCAAGGCCGAGATCGCCGCCGCCAAGGAGGTCGCCCTGGCCGCCGGCGGCCTGTTCGTCCTGGGCACCGAGCGGCACGAGAGCCGCCGTATCGACAACCAGCTGCGCGGCCGCACCGGCCGTCAGGGCGACCCGGGCGTGTCGAAATTCTATCTGTCCTGCGAGGACGACCTGCTGCGCATCTTCGCCGGCGATCGCCTGGACTCGATCATGAAGACTTTCGGGGTGGCGGAAGGCGAGGCCATCACCCACCCCTGGCTGAACCGCGCCATCGAGACCGCCCAGAAGCGCGTCGAGGCCCGCAACTACGACATCCGCAAGAACCTGCTGAAGTACGACGACGTCGTGAACGACCAGCGCAAGGCCATCTTCGAGCAGCGCCAGGAGTTCATGGACAGCCAGGACCTGTCGGAACTGGTCGCCGACTTCCGGAACGACGTGATCCGCGACCACGTCGAGCGCTACATGCCGCCCAAGGCCTATGCCGAGCAGTGGGACATCGACGGCCTGGACGAGAAGGTGAAGGGCGAGCTGGGCCTGGAGCTGCCGCTGCACGAGTGGGCCGCCGAGGAAGGCGTCTCCAACGAGGAGATCGAGGAACGGCTGATCGCCGCCGCCGACGCCCGCGCCGCCGAACGGCTGGAGCTGATCGGCGCCGAGCAGACGCGCGGCCTGGAAAAGCAGTTCATGCTGCAGATGATCGACATGCAGTGGCGCGAGCACCTGGTCCACCTGGACCACCTTCGCGGCGTCATCGGCCTGCGCGGCTATGGCCAGCGCGACCCGCTGAACGAATACAAGACCGAGGCCTTCTCGCTGTTCGAGAACCTGCTGTACGACCTGCGCCACAACGTCACGCGCTGGATGATGACGGTGGAGTTCCGCTTCCAGCCGCCGCCCGAACTGCCTGAGTTCCAGGAAATCCACCTGAACCCCGGCACCGGCGAGAACGAGATGGCCAATCCCGCCGCCCAGAACCCGGAAGGCACGCTGATCGGCGACGATCGGTCCAAGCTGCCGGTCGAGGCCCTGCCCGTCGGCTGGGAGACGACCGGCCGCAACTCGCCCTGCCCCTGCGGTTCCGGCCGCAAGTTCAAGCACTGCCACGGGGCGCTGGTCTGAGGCCGGCTTGCCAGGCGGTCCCCCTTGCGCGATCCTTGGAGCCAAAGGAGCGCGTCATGGGCAAGCATGAGCGGATAACCGCGGAAATATCGGCGGAAATGGCTGCCGGCGTCCGCGCTGCGATCGACGTCGGCGCCTACGCCTCGGTCGATGCCGTGATTCGCGAGGCCCTGACCTTTTGGCTGCGCGACGCGGCGCCCGCCCAGTTGGACGGCGAGCGCCTGCGAGCCATGATCGCGGAAGGCGACATCGGCGAAGGCGAGGATGCAGACTCCTTCTTCGACCGCCTAGACGCCGAAGTCCGGGCGCTCGAGAGTCCGGCCAGGTGAAGGCCGTCCTGTCGCCGGCGAGCCGGCAGGACGTTCGCAACATCGTGCTCTACATCGCCGCCCGCAATCCGGGCCGGGCACGGTCGTTCGGCGACGAACTCCGATCGCATTGCCACGGAATCGGAAAGGCCGCCCTCGCCTATCCGCTGACGCCGGCGCTTGGCGACGGTGTCCGCTGTGCGCGGCACGGCGCCTATCTCATCCTCTATCGCGTCTGTCCGGACCATGTTCGCATCCTCAGGGTGGTCCACGGCGCACAGCTGATCGATGCGGAAATGCTGCGCGGATCATGACCCACAAGCCCCTGTTTTCCCGCGCCCTGGCGCTGGCGCCCGGCCGGCTGCATTTCGCCGCGCACAGCCATCACCTGTGGCCCGACGTCAGCTTCGAGGCGCAGCAGCAGGCCTGGCTGGACGCCAACATCCACGCCGACCGCAAGTGGGACCTGGTGTTCGGCGCGGTGATCCCCGAGGCCCAGGCCCACGTGGCCGCCGAGCTGAACCTGCCGTCGCCGGACAGCATCGTCTTTTCCTCCAACACCCATGACCTGCTGCTGCGGGTCTTTTCGGGGTTCGAGCGCAAGCCGGTCCGCATCCTGTCGAGCGACGGCGAGTTCCACTCCTTCCGCCGTCAGACCCAGCGCTGGGAGGAAGCCGGCGAAGCCGTGGTGACCCGCGTGCCGCTTCAGCCGTTCGACACCTTCGCCGAGCGGTTCGTCGAGGCGGCGCGGGCGGGCGGGCACGACTGGATCGTGGTCAGCCAGGTCTTCTTCAGGACCGGCGGCCTGTTCGACCGGATCGCCGACCTGACCGCGCTGGCGCGGCCCGAGGGACCCTGGGTGCTGGTCGACGGCTATCACGGCTTCATGGCCGCGCCGACCGACCTGGGCCCCGTGGCGGACCGCGTCTTCTACGTGGCCGGCGGCTACAAATACGCCATGGCCGGCGAAGGGGCCTGTTTCCTGCACGCCCCGCCTGGCTTCGCGCCCCGGCCCGTGGTCACCGGCTGGTTTGCGGAGTTCGGCGATCTGGCGGGGCCGCCGGGCGGGGTCGGCTATCGCACCGACGGCGGCCGCTTCTGGGGCGCCACCTTCGACTGTTCGGCGCTCTATCGCTTCAACGCGGTGCGGCGGATGCTGGCGGACCAGGGCCTGACCACGGCGGACGTGGCGGACCATGCGCGCGGACTGGCCTTGCGGCTACAGTCGGCGATCGCGGCCGGAGACGCCGGGCCGCTGGGCGAGGCGGACATCCTCAACCCGGTGGCGGGCGACGACCCGCGCGCGCGTTTCCTGGCCCTGCGCCATCCGGACGCCGCCGCCTGGCGCGCCCGGCTGCTGGAACGCGAGGTGATCGCCGACGTGCGCGACGACGTCATCCGCTTCGGCTTCGGCCTCTATCAGGACGAGGCGGACGTGGACCGGCTGATCCACGTCGCCCGGACGCTTTAGGGGCGGGGCGGTTGCGCAGAGGTCAGCGCGCGCCACATAGAGGCCTTCTCCAGCAGGGCTGAACCCATGACCGACCTGTCCGCCTTCCCGATCACCCGACGCTGGCCCGCCCGGCATCCCGACCGCATCCAGCTCTATTCGTTGCCGACGCCGAACGGGGTGAAGGCCTCCATCATGCTGGAGGAGACGGGCCTGGCCTATGAACCGCACCTGATCGACATCACCAGGAACGAGACCTGGGAGGCGGAGTATCTGTCGCTGAATCCCAACGGCAAGATCCCCGCCATCATCGATCCGGACGGCCCGGGCGGAAAGCCCCTGGCCCTGTTCGAATCCGGGGCCATCCTGATCTATCTGGCGGACAAGAGCGGCAAGTTCCTGTCCGCCGATCCGGCGACCCGATACGAGACGATCCAGTGGGTCATGTTCCAGATGGCGTCCATCGGCCCTATGTTCGGGCAACTGGGGTTCTTCCACCGCTTCGCGGGCAAGGACTACGAGGACAAGCGGCCGCGCGACCGCTACGTCGCCGAGAGCCGCCGCCTGCTGGGGGTGCTGGAGACGCGCCTGGCCAATGCAGACGGCGCGCCCCGCGACTGGATCATGGACGATTATTCCATCGCCGACATCGCCACCCTGGGCTGGGTGCGCAACCTGATCGGCTTCTATGAAGCTGGCGAGATCGTCGGATGGAAGGACTTCCCGGCTCTGGCCGCCTGGCTGGAGCGGGGGCTGGCGCGTCCCGCGGTTCAGAGGGGCCTGAACATTCCCGCGCGGGGCTGAACCTCCCCCGGTCCGTCGCGTTACCTCGCCGAACATCCAGGGAGCGCGACCGATGGGCATCTTCTCCTCGATCTGGAACAAGATCACGGGCCACAAGCCGAAGGCGGCGCCCGCGCCCGCTCCCACGCCGGCATCGGCGCCTGCCCCCTCGCCCGTGACGCCCGCCGCCCCGACGCCGACAGCCCTGCCGCCGGTCGATGTGGAGGCGGTGCTCAGCGACCTGGCGGCGTCCAAGGGCGGCGGCGGCAACTGGCGCACCTCCATCGTGGACCTGCTGAAGCTGCTGGATCTCGATTCCAGCCTGGAGGCCCGCAAGGAGCTGGCCGAGGAGCTGAACGTCCATGCCGGGGCCCACGGCTCGGCCGAGCAGAACATGGCCCTGTCCAAGGCGGTCTGGAAGAAGCTGGCCGAGAACGGCGGCCAGGTCCCGGCCTCGCTGCGGGACTGACCACGGCGGCGCGATGCCCTCCAGCGTCATTCGCCGCTTCAGCTACGATGCCGCGCATCGGCGGCTCAGCGTGACGTTCGTGTCGGGCGACGCCTACGACTATCGCGAGGTGCCGCCCGAGGTCGCGGACGACTTTCGGGCGGCCTTTTCCAAGGGACGCTTCTTCAGCGCGGAAATCCGCGACCGCTATCCGTTCGACCGCCGACCGGGCGGCGGCTAGGCTGGGCGGTCAGCCCTCAAGGTCTTCCGGCAGGCCCACGGCGTGGAAGCCCGCGTCGACGTGCACGACCTCGCCCGTCGTGGAGCGGCCCAGGTCCGAGCACAGCCACAGGGCCGCGCCCGCAACCCCTTCCATTGAGGTCTCTTCCTTGATCAGCGAGAACTGAGCCGACTTGGAGTGCAGGCCGCGCCCGCCCGAGATGCCGGCCAGCGACAGGGTGCGCATGGCGCCGGCGCTGATCGCGTTGACGCGGATGTTCTTGGGCCCCAGGTCGCGGGCGATGTAGCGCGTCGCCGCCTCCAGCGCCGCCTTGGCCACGCCCATGGTGTTGTAGTTCGGAATGACCCGTTCAGACCCCAGATAGGTCAGGGTGATCATCGAGCCGCCGTTCGGCATCAGTTTCGCCGACCGCTTGGCCACGTCGACGAAGCTGAACGCCGAGATGTTCATGGCCAGGAGGAAGCTGTCGCGCGTGGTGTTGTCGACGAAGGAGCCCTTCAGCTCGTCCTTGTTGGCGAAGGCCACCGAATGGACGACAAAGTCGATCGTGCCGAATTCCTTCTCCAGCTCCTCGAACGCCTTGTCCATCGAAGCGTCGTCGGTGACGTCGGCCTGGATCAGCAGGCGAGCGCCGACGCTTTCGGCCAGCGGGCGCACGCGACGCTCCAGGCTTTCGCCCAGATAGGTAAAGGCCAGCTCGGCGCCCTGAGCGGCCAGCTGCGAGGCGATGCCCCAGGCGATGGAGCTGGAGTTCGCGACCCCCATGATCAGGCCTTTCTTGCCCTTCATAAGGTCGCCGGTCGGCATGTCCCAGCCTTCGGTCGCGGCCATGGAGTCTCTCCCTGAATGTCAGGTGCGGAGGGTTAGCAGGGGCCGGGGCGCGCCGAAACCCTCCGCGTGGGGATCAGCCGTGCGTCCAGACGCCGAACGGGTCGGACCATTCCAGGCCCAGCGCCTGCGCCACCGCCGGATAGGTGATCTGGCCCTTCAGCACATTGAGGCCGCGGGCCAGGTGCGGATCCTTCTTCAGGGCGTCCAGGCCGTGGTCGGCCAGGGCCAGGCCGAAGGGCAGGGTGGCGTTGTTCAGGGCTTCGGAGCTGGTGCGCGGCGCGGCGCCCGGCATGTTGGCGACGCAATAGTGGACCACGCCGTCGATGACGTAGGTCGGGTCCTCGTGCGTGGTCGGCTTGGAGGTCTCGAAACAGCCGCCCTGGTCGATGGCGACGTCGACCAGCACGGAGCCCGGCTTCATCTTCGCCAGATGCTCGCGCTTGACCAGCTTGGGCGCCGAGGCGCCGGGCACCAGGACTGCGCCGATGACCACGTCGGCCTTGACGATCTCCTCGTCGATGGCGCCGATCGAGGAATAGCGGGTGATGACGCGGCCGCCCGTGACCTCGTCGATATAGGCCATGCGCGGGATGGAGCGTTCCAGCACCACCACCTCGGCGCCCAGGCCCATGGCCATCCGCGCCGCGTTCAGGCCGACGACGCCGCCGCCCAGCACCAGCACCCGCGCCGGCGCCACGCCCGGCACGCCGCAGAACAGCAGACCCATGCCGCCGTTGTGCTTCAGCAGGGTCTCGGCGGCCGAGAAGACGGCGATGCGGCCGGCCACCTCGGACATCGGCGCCAGCAGCGGCAGGCCGCCGCGCGCGTCGGTCACGGTCTCATAGGCGATCGCCGCGCACTTCGACGCCAGCAGGCCCTTGGTCTGCTCGGGATCGGGCGCCAGGTGCAGGTAGGTGTAGAGGATCTGGTCCTCGCGCAGCATCTCCCACTCGACCTTCTGCGGCTCCTTGACCTTCACGATCATGTCCGCGTCGGCGAAGATGGTCGCGGCGTCGGGAACGATGGTCGCGCCGGCCTTCTGGTAGTCGGCGTCGGTAAAGCCGGCGCCCATGCCGGCCCCCTCCTGGACGGCGACCGTATGGCCGTGCGCCACATATTCGCGCACCGCCGTGGGCGTCAGGCCGACGCGGTGCTCGTTCTTCTTGATCTCGCTGGGAACGCCGACACGCATGGTTTCTCTCCGCTGGGGTCCGCCTCGCGAGCGGCTTCGGCGATCTATATACCGTCGACGGATGCGCAGGTTCCGTTTCAATTCGCCGGCTGAGCGGCGTAAACGAACGGAAACTGCGCGGGATTGAGGCGATGAAGACAGTTTCTGCGGTCGATCTGGATTCGATCGACAGGAAGATGCTCCGCGAACTGCAGGCGGAGGGCCGGATCACCAACGCCGATCTGGCGCGCCGGGTCAATCTGTCCGAAAGCGCCTGCCTGCGCCGTCTTCGGGCGCTGGAAGAGGCCGGCGTCATCGGCCGCTACGCCGCGGTCATCAACGAGCGGGCGGTGGGCCTGCCCATCAGCGTCTTCGTCACCGTGACCCTGTCGTCCCAGTCCGAGGCGGCGCTGAGCGCCTTCGAGGAGGCGGTAGCGGCCGCGCCGGAGGTGATGGAGTGCTATCTGATGACCGGCGGCGCCGACTATCTGTTGCGGCTGGTGGTCCGGGACGTGGACGACCTGGAGCGGGTCCACTCCAAGACCCTGACCCGCCTGCCCGGCGTGCACCGCGTCTCCTCCAGCGTGGCCATGCGGCCGGTGGTCAAGCGGGCGGCCCTGCCGGTGTAGCTTGCGGCCATACGGAATTTCCGTATGATTGGAGTGTGGATGACGAACTCCATTTTCAATGGGATGCAGCAAAGGCCGCATCCAACTTCGTGAAGCATGGCGTCCGCTTCGAGGACGCGACCTATGTGTTCGACGATCCTCGACGCCTGGAGGAGGCGGACCGGTTCTCCCAAGGCGAGTACCGCAGCCTCTGTATCGGACAAGTGGACGGCATGCTGCTGGCGGTCGTCTTCTCGGAACCCGAGGATTCCGTCATCCGCCTCATTTCCGCTCGAGCAGCGACAGCCCATGAAAGGAAGGCCTATGACGCAAATTTCCTTCACCCGTAAGCGCGGACAGGCGCATGAAATCAGCGCCGAGACACGCGAGGCGCTAAACGCCAGGACGCCGGACATGCTGGAGACAGGTGCTGCGTCCGACGCCGACAATCCGCCCGTCCAAGCGGATCGGCTGACGCGCATGACCATCGCGCGCGAGGTGCGCCGCATCCGGGAGGGCGTCCACCTTAGCCAGACCCAGTTCGCCACGACTTACAGGATCGGGCTGGGACGGCTCCGCGACTGGGAACAGGGGCGATCCTCCCCGGACCTGCCCCTGCTGGCGTTCCTGCGCATGATCGACGACGATCCCCGAAAGGCCGCCCAGGTGGTCGCAGAGACCGAGACGGTGTTCGACGCCGCCTGACCCCTACCTCAGCGCCAGGGTCACGGCCTTCACGTCCACATATTCGTCGATGCCGTGGATCGAGCCCTCGCGGCCGTAGCCGGACTGCTTAACCCCGCCGAAGGGGGCGACGGCGGTGGAGATCAGGCCGGTGTTGACGCCGCACATGCCCGCCTCGATGCGGCGGCCGATGCGCATGGCCCGGTCGAGGTCGCGGGTGAACAGATAGGAGGCCAGGCCGAACTCGCTGGCGCTGGCCTTCTCGACGGCCTCGTCTTCGGTGTCGAAGGCGAAGACGGGGATCAGGGGTCCGAAGGTCTCTTCCTCGCGGAACAGGCGGTCGTCGCCCCCCAGGGTCACGGTGGGCTGGAAGAAGCGGCCGCCCAGGGCGTGGCGCGCGCCGCCGGTCAGGACCCGGCCGCCGTCGGCCTGGACCTGGGCCAGATGGCGTTCGACCTTGTCGATCGCCTTGTCCTCGATCAGCGGGCCGACCTTGACGCCGTCGTCGAAGGCGGCGCCCACGGGGATCTTCGCCACTTCGGCGGCCAGCTTGTCGGCGTAGGCCTGGGCGACCGACCGCTCGACATAGACGCGGTTGGGGCAGACGCAGGTCTGGCCCGAATTGCGGAACTTGCCCTTGATGGTCTCGGCGACGGCCAGATCGATATCGGCGTCGGCGAAGACGATCAGCGGCGCGGCCCCGCCCAGCTCCATCGACACGCGCTTCAGGGTCGGGGCGCACTGCTCGGCCAGCTTGCGGCCCACGGGCGTCGAACCGGTGAAGCTGAGCTTGCGGATCAGGGGGCTGTCCGTCAGCGCCTTTCCGATCGTCGCAGCGTCGCCCGTCACCACCGACAGGGCGCCGACCGGCAGGCCCGCCTGATAGGCCAGCTCGGCCAGGGCGATGGCCGTGAAGGGCGTTTGGCTGGCCGGCTTGACCACGGCGGTGCAGCCGGCGGCGAAGGCCGGCCCCAGCTTGCGCGTCAACATGGCGGCGGGGAAGTTCCAGGGCGTGATCAGGGCGCAGGGGCCGACGGCCTGGCGATAGGTCAGGATCAGATGGCCCAGCGGACTGTCCTGGGTCTCGCCGATCAGGCGCTCGGCCTCGCCGGCGAACCATTTGATGAAGCCGTTGGCGTAGGTCACCTCGCCCTTGGCCTCCTCGAAGGGCTTGCCGTTCTCCAGCGCCATCAGGGCGCCCAGGCCCTCGGTGTTCTCGTCGATCAGCGCGGCCCATTTGCGCAGGAAGGCGGCGCGCTTGTGCGGATCAGACCGCGACCAGTCCGGAAAGGCGTCCGCCGCGGCCTGGATCGCGCGCTCCGTCTCCGCGGCGCCCAGGTCGGGGACATGGCCGATGATTTCGCCGGTCGCCGGATCGTCGACCGCGACGCCGCCGCCGGCCGCGGGAACGGGCTCGCCCGCGATCAGGGCGTGCTGGCGCAGAAGGGCGATACCGGCGTCGCGGGGGCTGGGCATGAAGGCGCTCCTTTTTGGCGTCCGGCGATAACGCGCTCAGGCGCCGATGGTGTCCAGGTTCCGGCCCTTCGTCTCGGGCATGAAGATCAGGGTCACGACGACCGCGATCACGGTGAAGGCGACCGAGTACCAGAGGCCGAAGTAGATATTCCCCGACGCCGCCGCCAGGGCGAAGCTGGCCGCGGGCAGCAGGCCGCCGACCCAGCCGGTGCCGATGTTGTAGGGGAGGCTCATGGCCGTGTAGCGCACCCGCGTCGGAAACAGCTCGACCAGCGCCGCCGCCTGGGGGCCGTAGAGGGCGCAGGCGGCGGTCATGAAGACCATCAGGATCAGGAAGACCAGCGGCAGGTTGATCCGCGCCGGATCGGCCCGGTCGGGATAGCCGGCGGCGACCAGGGCGGCGCGGATGCGGTCCTGAACGTCGGCGCGGGCGGCGGCCAGGTCGGCGGGCGGCAGAAGCGCGCCTTCGACCGAGGCGACCTCCGCCCCGCCCACGCGCACGAGGGCGGTCGAACCGGTCGGCGCAGGGACGGTCTGGTAGGAGACGCCGGCGTTGGTGAGGATGTTGCGGGCGATGTCGCAGGAGCTGACGAAGGCGGCCTGGCCGACCGGATCGAACTGCACCGCGCAGGCGGCGGGGTCGGCGACGACCACCACCGGCGCGGACGCCTGGGCCTCGGCGAGCGCGGGATTGGCCGCGCGGGTCAGGGCGTGAAAGCCGGGAAAGAAGGCGATCAGCGCCAGGATCATCCCGAACAGCATGACCGGCTTCCTGCCCACCCGATCCGACAGCCAGCCGAAGAAGACGTAGAGGAAGGCGGAGGCCAGCGACACCGCCAGGATCAGCCCGTCCACGGTCGCCACATCGACCTTCAGCATCCGCTCCATGAAGAAGCGGGTGTAGAAGTAGCCGCAGTACCAGACGGCGCCTTGGGCGAACATCACGCCGAACAGGGCGATTAGGACGAAGCGGCCGTTCTTCCAGGTCAGGAAGGCCTCACGATAGGGGGCGCGACGGGCGCCGCCCTCGGCCTCCATACGGCGAAAGGCCGGGCTCTCGTTCAGCTTCAGCCGGATCCACAGGGAGATGGCCAGCAGCAGGCCCGACAGGATGAAGGGGATGCGCCAGCCCCAGGCGTCGAAGGCCTCCACCCCCACAATCATGCGGGTGACCAGGATGACCACCAGGGCGCCGATCAGCCCGAGCGCCGCCGTGGTGTTGATCCAGCTGGTCATGAAGCCGCGATTGTGCGGTTCGGCGTGCTCGGCGACATAGATGGCCGCGCCGCCGTATTCGCCGCCGAGCGCAAAGCCCTGCAACACCCGCATCAGCAGCAGCAGAGCCGGCGCCGCAAGGCCGATCTGGCCGTGGTCGGGCAGCAGGCCGATGGCGACGGTCGCCAGGCCCATCATGGTGATGGTCACCAGGAAGGTGGTCTTGCGCCCCACCTTGTCGCCGAACCAGCCGAACACCAGGGCGCCCAGCGGCCGGACGACGAAGCCGACGCCGAAGGTCAGCAGCGCCAGGATATAGCTCGTCGCCTCGCCCACATCGGCGTAGAAATGGCGCGCGATGACGGTGGTCAGCGAACCGAAGATGAAGAAGTCGTACCACTCGAACGCCGTGCCGGCGGCCGAGGCCCCCACCACGGTCTTCAGGCCCGGTTCGCGAGCGGCGGCGTCAGCCATGCATCCCTCCTGACGCCATCTGACGGGCGTTTCGGCGCGAGCCTAGCGGCAGGTTCCGGATACGAAAAGGCCCCGCCGCGAAGCGACGGGGCCCGAACCTAGTCGCCTAGGCCGTGATCAGCAGGCGCGGCCTTCGGCGCAGTTCTCGACGGCCGAACCGGCGGCCTGGGCGTCCTCGCCGACGCCGGCGACGGTGTTGCAGGCGGCCGTGGTCAGGGCGGCGGCGGCGGCGAACAGAACGAAAATCTTGCGCATTGTCTTTGCTCCGAGAGAAACCCCGGCGCGGGGTCGCCGGTTCGGCTGGATCAACGCGACGCAGGCGTTGCGGTTCCGAGCGTGTCCGTGGGCTCTGCGGGGTGGATCGCCTCCGGGGTGGCGAAGGTCATGCGCGCGATCGTCCCGCCCGCCGGGCCGGCGACCATCTCGGCCTCGCCCCGCAGCTGTTTGGCGAAGGCGCCCATCAGGGTGCGCCCCACGCCCGCGGCGGCGATGTCGGCGGCGCCCGGGCCGTCGTCCTCGACCTCCAGCACGCTGGTGTCGCCCGTGACCCGGAAGCGGACCTTCAGTTCGCCGCCGCGTCCGGCGAAGGCGTGCTTCTGGGCGTTGGAGACGGCCTCGACCAGCCACAGGGCGAGCGGCGCCAGCTTGTCCGGATCGACATGCAGGCTGTCGGCGTCGACCGAGCTGACGACCACGTGCCCGCGCCCGGCGTCGGCGGCGATCAGCTGGCCCACCAGTTCGGTCAGGAAGTCGCGGGCGTCGGCATGGCGGACGTCGTCGCTCTGGTAGAGGGTGCGGTAGATCAGGGCCAGGGCCGAGATGCGCTGGCGCGTGTCGCCCAGGGCCGCCTTGGCCGAGACGTCCGCGACCACCCGCTGCTGCATCGACAGGAGGGAGGAGATGATCTGGAGGTTGTTCTTCACCCGGTGATGAATCTCGCGCATCAGCGCGTCCTTCTCGGCCAGGGAGTCGGTCAGGGACCGGTCGCGGACGGTGATCGCCTCGGCCATCTCGTCCAGCGTGCGCGCCATGACGCGGATCTCGGACGGGGCGTTCATGGCCTGGACCGGGCGGACGGAGAACCGGCCCTTGGCGTAGATGGCCGCCACCCGCTCCAGATAGTCCAGCCAGCGGATGAACAGGCGCTCGGACAGGAGCATGACCGCGGCGAAGGCGGTCAGCCAGGCCCCCAGCGGCAGCAGCAGCGTCCCGATCGGATTGATGCGCGCCCAGGACAGGAGGCCCGGCGCCGGCGCCGACAGCAGGGCGTAGAGGTCGCCGCCGGCCAGGGCCGCCCCGGCGTAGTCGCGCCGGACATTCCGGCTGTCGCGCGCCTCGAACACGGCGGAACCCTGGGCGCGGGCGCGGGCCACCCAGCCGGCGGTGTCGCGCCCGCCGGCCAGGCGGAACACCGCCGGATCGCTGGCCACGATCACCCGCCCGTCCGCATCGGTCAGGGCGGCCTCGGATCGGTCCGGCAGGGCGGGATCGGCCGTATCCGGCTGCAGGGAGGACAGGGGAATGATGGCCGCCATGGCGCCGTCGAACGCGCCCAGCGGCCGCTCGGCGCGGATGGCCACGATCAGGGCGGGCGGATAGTCGGAATCGGCCGGCGCCCGCATGACCACCAGGTCCTCCCCCGCGCGCAGCCGCTGGAACCAGGCCGATCCCGCCGCCGGCGCCACGCCCGAGCGGAAGCCCTCCGGCCGGCCGGAGGCGCACGCCGCCTGGCCGGTGGGGGTGATGCGGTAGAGCCCTTCGTAGCCTTCCAGCTGATCGACCAGGGCCGTCAGCCGGGGCGCGCAATAGGGGCCGAGGGAATCCGGGCTGAGGGCGCGCAGCAGCACCTGGGCGCTGTCCAGCCGGGCCTTGGCGCTGGCGGCGCTGCGTTCGGCCGCGAGTTGCAGGTCGACGCGACGCGCCTCGGCCTGCTGGCGGAAGTCGGCCTGGGTCTGGATCAGGCTGAGGATGAAGATGGGCAGCAGCGCCGCCGCCATCGCCAGGCCCAGCCGGAACCGGATGCCCTGGAAACGGTCGGGCCGCCAGGCGAAGCGGCGAACCGGGCGCCGTTCCGAAGGTCTGATCCGAGCGTCGGCCAACCTATTCCCGGGCGCCGCTGAGACGATCCGCTTCCCCGAGGATGGTGCGCATGGCGTCGCCGGCGGCCTGGCCGTCGCGGGCGTATCCGCCCTTTTCCAGCGTCGCCAGCAGGGCCCGGCGCGCGCGGCTGACGCGGCTCTTCACCGTGCCGACGGCGCAGCCGCAGATCTCGGCCGCCTCCTCATAGGCGAAGCCGCCCGCGCCGACCAGGATCAGCGCCTCGCGCTGCTCTTCCGGCAGCGTCTTCAGCGCTTGACGTAGCTCGTCCAGGGCCACGGGCGCCTCGGGATCGTCCACGGCGACCAGAGTGCGTTCGGCGGCCTCCTGGTCCAGCTGGGACTGACGCCAGGACCGGCGCTTCTCCGAATAGAACTGGTTGCGCAGGATCATGAAGGTCCAGGCCTTCATGTTGGTGCCCATCTGATAGCTGGCGCGGGCGTCCCACGCCTTCATCATCGCGTCCTGGGCCAGGTCGTCGGCCGCGGTCGGATCGCCGGTCAGGGTGCGCGCGAAGGCGCGCAGGTGGGGGATCAGACCCACCAGTTCGCGCTTGAAGGCTTCATCGTCGCTGGAAGGCGGCTTGGGGGCGACGCCCAGGCGGGACGCGCTCATGCGCCCTCGCTTCCGCCGGCGCCCTTGGAGTCCGCGCGCTTCAGGATATCCAGGAATTCGTCCGGGACCGGCTCGTTGACCACCTCGTCGAACATGTGACGCAGCTTGACGCCGATGGCCTGCTGGCGGAGCCGCGCCTCTTCAAGCCCCGCCGCCCCCTTCTTTTCAGCGCCTTGACGCCGAGGGGTATCGGAAAAATCATTCATAGACAGAACACCGCCCACCCAACTGCAGTGCAGGATTGCTGGGCCGATAAACGCCGCCCCTGCGACCGGGTTCCTGCCTTACAACCATTTAATGCTCAAGCTTGTTCCGAGGCGCGGAACCGTGATGCATTTGATACGTTGAGGCTGGGTGACGCCCTGCCTGCTGTCGTGGCGGGGCCGTATTAGTCGGGGAAATCCTGTATGAGCCTTCTGGCCAGACTTGCGCCGCACCTGCCGTATGTCCGCCGCTATGCGCGGGCCCTGACGGGAGACCAGGCGACGGGCGACAACTATGTGCGTGTGGCGCTGGAAGCGCTGGCGGCGGGCGAACAGCAGCTGTCGCCCGACATGACGCCGCGCGTCGCCCTCTATCACGTGTTTCACGCCATCTGGGCCTCCACCGGCGCCCGGCTGGAGGATCAGAGCGGGGTCGAGGCCCGCGACGACGCCTCGCGCCGCCTGCTGCGCATCGCGCCGCGGTCGCGCCAGGCCTTCCTGCTGACGGCGCTCGAGGGCTTCACCCCCTCGGAGGCGGCGCAGATCCTGTCCACCGATCCCCGCGAGGTCGAGCGCCTGATCGGCGAGGCCCAGTCCGACATCGACGCCGAACTGGCCACTGACGTGCTGGTGATCGAGGACGAGGCCATCATCTCGGCCGACATCCAGAGCCTGGTCAAGGAACTGGGCCACCGCGTCAGCGGCGCGGCCACGACCCACGACGAGGCCGTGGACGCCGTGGCGCGCCATCGCCCGGGCCTGGTGCTGGCCGACATCCAGCTGGCCGACGGTTCGTCCGGCATCGACGCGGTCAAGGACATCCTGAAGGACATCGACGTGCCGGTGATCTTCATCACCGCCTTCCCCGAACGCCTGCTGACCGGCGAGCGTCCTGAACCGACCTTCCTGATCACCAAGCCGTTCCAGCCGGAGACGGTGAAGGCGGCGATCAGCCAGGCGCTGTTCTTCCATCCGTCGCGGCAGAAGGAAGCGGCCTGATCCGTTTCGCACCGCCGACTGAAAGAACCCCGGAGCGTCGCTCCGGGGTTTTTCCTTGCCTAGTTCGACGGCGCGGTCGGGGCGTTGACGTTCGGCGTCTCGCCGGTCGGCGCCGGCTGGGCCTGGCCTGCGGCGCCGGTGGGGGCGTCCGCGGCGGGCGGGGTCGCTGAGTCGCCCTGGAAGGCCTGGGCGTCGACGGCCTGGCCGCCGTCGTTGGCGTTCGTCTGGGAGAAGCCGCCCTGGCTGAGGAACCACATGCCCAGCAGCAGGACAGCGGCGGCTCCCGCCGAAACGATCAGCAGCCACAGGATGCGAACGCCGGGCCGCCCCTGGCGGGTGTACTGCGCCTCCACGGGCCGGCCCTCGTGCACCGCATCGGCGGCCTTGCTGTGGGGATCTTGATGGGTCACGCGGAGCCTCCCTTGGTCGTTGCGGATTCGAGCCGATTGAACGCCGCCCTGCCTTGGCTGTTCCGTTTCGCCCGTTCGGCGAAAAAATCGCACCGCCTTGCGGAACCCCCTTCGACGGACGCCGTTAGGGCAATGCGGAGGCGGCGACGCCCCCCGACTTGAGATCGGCCCCAAGCCGATCTGTCGCCTCCGCGCCTCATTCTCGATGATGCCACTCCAAGGGCGGTCCGACAGGACCGCCTTTTTCTTGGTTGTCGCGTCTCGACGGCGCCGGGACCTTCGCTAGTATGGGTCCTGAATAAAAACCGAGGGAGGTCACCATGGCTCGAACCAACCGGCAATGGGTGCTGCGCCAGAGGCCCAAGGGCGAAATCCAGGACGGCGACCTGGAGCTGGTCGAAAGCCCGATCCCGGACCTGAAGGAGGCCGAGGTCCTGGTCCGCACCGTCTATCTGTCGCTGGACCCGACCAACCGCACCTGGATGAACGATGCGGAAGGCTATCTGCCGCCGGTGGGCCTGGGCGACGTCATGCGGGGCCTGACCCTGGGCGTGGTGGAGGACAGCCGGTCCGAGAAGTTCAAGGTGGGCGATGTGGTCATGCCCCTGTCGGGCGGCTGGGCCGACTATGCGGTCGTGCCCGAGGCGGGCCTGCGTCCGGTGCACCGCGCGCCCGGCCTGCCGCTGACGGCCAACATGTCGGTGCTGGGGATGACCGGCCTGACCGCCTATTTCGGCGTCACCGACGTACTGAAGGCCCAGGCGGGCGAAACCCTGGTGATCTCCGCCGCCGCCGGGGCGGTCGGCTCGATCGCCGGCCAGGTGGCCAAGCAGCGCGGCTGCCGCGTCATCGGCATCGCCGGCGGCCCGCAGAAATGCGCCTGGCTCACCGACGAGCTCGGCTTCGACGCAGCCGTCGATTACAAGAACGAGGACGTGGGCGCGGCGCTGGACCGGCTGGCGCCGGACGGGATCGACCTGAACTTCGAGAACGTCGGCGGCGACATCATGATCGCCGTCTTCAACCGGCTGAAGGTGCACGGCCGCATGGCGGTCTGCGGCCTGGTGTCCTCCTACAACGCCACGCGCATGCCGCCGTCGCCGAACTTCGGACGCATCATCACCCACCGCCTGAACGTCCAGGGCTTCCTGGTTCTGGACTACGCCCACCGGGCCAAGGAGATGGTCGCCGAGATGGGACCGTGGCTGGCGGACGGCCGGGTCAAGTGGAAGGTCCACGTCGACGACGGGCTTGAGGGCGCGGTCTCCTCGCTGAACCGCTTGTTCACCGGCGATCACGACGGCAAGCTGCTGGTCCGCGTCTCCGAAGAACCGGCCTGAAGGACCGTTTGCCCATGAGCGACCCGCTGCACGTCCATTTCGAGGATCTGGAGGTGGGGCAGGTCGTGCCTCTGGGCGCCTGCGCGGTCGACCATGGGGCGCTGGACGTCTTCGTCGAGCGCTTCCAGCCCGGCTGGGATGTCGCCTATGGCGCGCCGGACGCCATGATCTATGTGCTGTGGAGCCGGCTGGCCGCCGACAAGGCCGCGGGCTGGGCCCAGAGCAAGGTCCTGGCGGTCGACGGCCTGCGCTACATGCGCAATCCCCCGGCGGGCGAACTGCTCCGCGGACGCATGACGGTGATGGGCAAGGACCCTGTGGGCGACGAGAAGGGCATCGTCATCGCGTCCCACGACCTGCTGGACGAGGCGGGACGGCTGGTCTTCTCCTGCCTGACGCGCGCCCTGTTCTCGCGCCGATGAGCGAGGAGCTGGAGACGATGGCGCGCGAGGAGCTGGACGCCGCCTGCGCCCTGCCGTTCGCCGACATCCGCAAGGTCACGCCCTGGGGCGACAGCTTCACCGGATTCGCGCCCTCAGGCCGGGAGGTCGAGATCGAGCGCCGCTATCTGTGGGCCGTCGAGCCGAAGGGGGCGGTGGTGGTCGAGGTCGAGGTGCGCGACCCCGCCGCCCGCACCGGGGCCGAGGCCAAGACCCTGCTTCTGGCCCCCGACTGATTTTCGGTCTAGGCCAGGGGCATGAAACTCGCCTCGCTCAAGCACGGCCGCGACGGCCGCCTCGTGGTCGTCTCCAGCGACCTGAACTGGTTCACCGACGCCTTCCTGATCGCGCCGACGCTGCAGGCGGCGCTGGACGACTGGGACCGGGTCGAGCCGCAACTGCGCGCCCTGGCCGAAAGCCTGGAGCACGAGGCCGTGCCGCGCGGCCGGTTCCGCGAGCACGAGGCCGCCAGCCCCCTGCCGCGCGCCTATCAGTGGGCCGACGGCTCGGCCTATGTGAACCACGTCGAACTGGTGCGGAAGGCGCGCGGCGCCGAGATGCCCGAGAGCTTCTGGACCGATCCGCTGATGTACCAGGGCGGCTCCGACGGCTTCCTGGCGCCGCGCGATCCGATTCCGCTGGCCGATCCGGCCTGGGGCTGCGACCTGGAGGCCGAGATCGTGGTCGTGACCGGCGACGTGCCCCAGGGCGCGACGCGGGGAGAGGCGCTGGCCGCGATCCGTCTGGTCGGCCTGGTCAATGACGTTTCGCTCCGCAACCTGATCCCCGCCGAACTGGCCAAGGGCTTCGGTTTCGTCCAGTCCAAGCCCGCCAGCGCCCTGTCGCCCGTCCTGGTCACGCCCGATGCCCTGGGCGACCGCTGGAAGGACGGCAAGCTGCACGGCGAGCTGACGGTTCAGCTGAACGGCCAGGATTTCGGCAAGGCGGACGCCGGCGTCGACATGACCTTCGACTTCGGAACCCTGATCGCCCACCTGGCCAAGACCCGCGCGCTGGGCGCCGGCACGATCATCGGCTCGGGCACCGTGTCCAACCGCGACGCCGACGGCGGGCCCGGCA
>Ga0065721_10050451_pt1 | contig 20070 bp, 17 predicted proteins | sample Mesricmetagenome_FD_59108 | JGI IMG/M metagenome (GOLD analysis project Ga0065721, IMG submission 59108) | Mesophilic microbial community from rice straw/compost enrichment Sample: eDNA_1 v2 (version 2) | ecosystem: Engineered > Solid waste > Grass > Composting > Bioreactor | place: USA: Davis... | reverse complement strand
CCTTCCGCCGCCGGTTCGCCGAAACAAACCGTGCGTGCTGACGCTTCGGCTCACCGCATTCCTCATCACCCCATCAGAGCCGGAGCGATCGTCTCGTCCCCTCGATCCTGCCTCCTCCTCCGGGTCTCACGGCCCGGAGGACGACGCGGCGTGCCGTCATGGCTGCATGGTCATGCCAGCTCCCGGACTCGATCCAGCGGTCATTCCGTCCTCCCGGTCTTCGGAACCCTGCTGTTCTGAACAAAAATCCCCGGCACAAGGCCGGGGACGTGAATGCACGGAAACGTGCGGCGGCTCAGGCGGCGTTCTGTTTGCCGTCGAGGGCCACCTTGAAGGCGGCCTCGGTCTTGGCCTTGATCTCATCGACCGTGACGCCGTCCGCGAGCTCGATCAGGGCCATGCCGCCATTGCCCTTCTTGTCGATGGTGAAGACGCCGAGATCCGTGATCACGATGTCGACCACGCCCGCGCCGGTGAGCGGCAGGGTGCAGGCCTTGAGAAGCTTCGCCGATTCCGAGCCGTCCTTGCCCTTGGCCACGTGCTCCATCACGACGACGACGCGCTTGACGCCCGCCACGAGATCCATGGCGCCGCCCATGCCCTTCACCATCTTGCCGGGGATCATCCAGTTGGCGAGGTCGCCGTTCTCGGCCACCTGCATGGCGCCCAGGATCGACAGGTCGATATGGCCGCCGCGGATCATCCCGAACGAATCGGCGCTGGAGAAATAGCTCGTGGTCGGCAGTTCCGTGATGGTCTGCTTGCCGGCATTGATCAGGTCGGGATCCTCGTCTCCCTCATACGGGAACGGGCCCATGCCGAGCATCCCGTTCTCCGACTGGAGCTGCACTCGCATTCCCTTGGGAATGAAGTTGGACACGAGGGTTGGGATGCCGATGCCGAGATTGACGTAAAAGCCGTCGCGCAGCTCCTTCGCGGCGCGGGCGGCCATCTGGTCGCGGGTCCAGGCCATCAGACTTCCTCCCCTGCCCCGGCTCCGGCCATCTCGGGCCGCTTGCGGGTCGTCCTCTGCTCGATGTGCTTGACCGGGTTCGGCACGTGCACGATGCGCTGCACGAAGATGCCCGGCGTGTGGATGCAGTCGGGGTCGATCTCCCCGGCCTCGACGAGATGCTCGACCTCCGCGATGGTCACCTTCGCGGCGGTCGCCATCATCGGGTTAAAGTTGCGAGCGGTCTTGCGGTAGACGAGGTTGCCCTCCGTGTCGCCCGTATGGGCGTGGACCACCGCGAGGTCGGCGAAGATCCCGCGCTCCATCACGTATTTCTCGCCGTCGAACTCGCGCACCTCCTTGCCCTCGGCGATGAGGGTGCCGACTCCGGTCTTGGTGAAGAAGGCCGGGATACCGGCGCCGCCCGCCCGGATGCGCTCGGCCAGCGTGCCCTGCGGGTTGAATTCCAGCTCCAGCTCGCCCGCCAGGTACTGTTGGGCGAAGAGCTTGTTCTCGCCCACGTAGGACGAGATCATCTTGCGGATCTGGCGCGTCTCCAGGAGGCGGCCCAGGCCGACCCCGTCGACGCCGGCATTGTTGGACACGAAGGTCAGGTCCTTCGCGCCGGATTCCCGGATCGCCTCGATGAGGGCCTCGGGAATGCCGCAGAGGCCGAAGCCCCCTGCCATGATGGTCATGCCATCCTTCACAAGCTCGGCCATCGCCGAGCGAGCATCCTTGTAAACCTTGTCCATCAAACCCCTCTTTGGGCTCATGCCGTTTCGTCCCGCCCGGGGCGGTTGGCGTCACCCTGCAACCTGGCCTCAATTTAGACAATCCCTTCGTATGGATATAAGGATAACCGACGGCCGCGCCCGCTCCGCTGCCGCAACCTGCCCGCCGGGACTCTCCCACGGCGAGCCCAAAGGCCTCGATCACAGTTCATGTCCCGTCGCGTCGTCCTCCTCATCGCCCTGGTCACGCTCGCCCTGCTGGGCGCTGCCTCCGCCCCCTGGACCCTCAATCCGGGCGGACTGGCGGCAGCCGTGACCGAGCATCTGGAAGGGCGGTACGGGCTTGCCGTCACGGTTTCCGGACGCAGCACCTTCGCGCTCCTGCCGACGCCGCGGGTGAAGTTCGAGGAGGTCTCCCTCGCGTATCCCAAGCAGTCCCTGAAGGCGGAGGGCGCGACCCTGCGGGGAGAATTGCGGATCCTTCCCCTCTTCCTGGGCCGGATCGAGCTGTCCGAGATCGCCCTGAACGATGCCCGCATCACGGCCTCGGCGGCGGCGCTGCGGCAGATCGACTGGGCGCGCCTGTTCAAGGACCGCATGGGCGAGACCCATGCCCGGCGCCTCGTCCTGGCGGCCTCGTCGATCCGCTGGACCGACCTGCCCGATGCCGGGCTGTCGGACGTGAACGTCCTCGTCAACTGGAGCGGCGCCGGAGATCCCCTCCATGCGGTCGGCGGCGCTCTCTGGCGCGGCGAGAAGATCATGGTCGAGCAGGCCTCCTTCGACCCGATCCGCCTCGCGTCGGACCAGCTCAGCCCCCTCGCGCTCACCCTCTCGGCCCCGTCCGGACGCCTGTCCCTCCAGGGCGAGGCTCAGATCGGGGACGATCCGCGCTTCACCGGGCAGAGCCTCGTCAGCGCCACCTCCCTGCGCGACTTCGCCCGCTGGAGCGGGATCGGCCTGCCGTTCGGCTCCCTCATGCAGGCAGTCGCCATCGAGGGCGACCTGTCGGTCAACCATCGCCGGATCTCCTGGCCCTCGGTGACCGTGACGCTCGGGTACGACACCCTCGAGGGCACCCTGGCCGTGCGGCTCGACGCTGAGCGCCCGGTGATCGCCGGGACGCTTGCGGCCGGCCAGCTGGACCTGTCTGATTTCGTCCGGCCCCTCACCCAGTTACGCACCGGCTCGGGCGCCTGGAGCGAGGAGGCCATCAGCCTCCTCCAGGTTACCGGGAACGACCTGGACCTGCGCCTGTCGGCCATGAAGGCCCGGCTCGGGAACCTGCACCTGGGCGATATGGCGGCCAGCATCCTGGTGCGCCCCGGCCGTATCGAGGCCTCCCTCGGGCGCGCAGATTTTCACGAGGGCACCCTCAAGGGCCGGCTCTCCCTCGTCGCTCAGGAGAAGGGCGTGGACGTGAAGAGCCAGGGCGCCTTCGAGGGCGTGAACATGGCCTCCTTCCTGGCCGAGATCGGCCAGCCGCGCTGGATCACGGGCACCGCCCAGGGCCAGTTCTCCCTGGAGGGTGCCGGCGCCAGCCCGGCCGAGATCGCGCGGCGCGCCCAGGGCCGCTCCACCGTCACGGTCAAGCAGGGCGAGCTCGTCGGCCTCGCGCTCAACGATGCCCTGAAGCGGGTGGAAAAGCGTCCCCTCTCGGCCTCGCTTTCCTGGAAGGGGGGCCGGACCCCCTTCGATCAGGCCCAGGCGCAGCTGGTGATCGACGGCGGCATCGGCGAGATCGTGGACAGCCGCATCAGCGCCCCGTCCCTCTCGACCAGCCTGCACGGGCAGGTTTCCCTGCCGGAGCGCGGCCTTCAGATGAAGGTCGAGGTGTCGCCGCTCACCACGAGCCCCAACCTCGCGCCCGCCATCGTCTTCGACGTGTCCGGCGGCTGGGACGACATCGCGATTACGCCCGACGCGCGCTCGCTCATCGAGCGGTCGGGCGCGGCCCGTCCGCTTTTCGGAGCGGAGAGCGCCCCCCTCGCGACCGCTCAGTGAGCGTTGCGCCGGGAGCGTAGGGCCGAGCGCTTGCTGAGCAGCGTCGCAGTCGCGACACCCACCGCCACGATCCCGATCAGGATGGCCGAGGCCGCATTCACCTCCGGCGACAGGCCGAGACGGACCTGGCTGTAGATCTTGATCGGCAGCGTGGTCGCCCCCGGCCCCGCATTGAAACTCGCGATCACGAGATCGTCCATGGACAGCGTGAAGGCGAGCAGGAACCCGGCCACGATGGATGGGGCGATCAGCGGCAGGGTCACGGAAAAGAAGGTGCGCAGGGGCGGCGCGCCCAGATCCATCGCGGCCTCTTCGAGGGACCGGTCGAAATTCATGAGCCGCGCCTGCACCACCACCGTGACGAAGCACATGGTGAGCGTCGTATGGGCCAGCGCGATGGTCCAGAAGCCGCGGTCGAAGCCGATGGCCACGAAGAACAGCAGCAGGGACAGGCCCGTAATCACCTCCGGCATGACCATGGGCGCATAGACCATGCCGGTGAACAGGGTCCGGCCCGGAAAGCGGCCGTAGCGGGTCAGGGCCAGGGCCGCGAGCGTGCCGAGAACCGTCGAGATGCTGGCGGACAGAAGCGCGATCCGCAATGTCACCCAGGCCGCCTCCATGAGCGCCTCGTTGCGGAACAGCGCCACGTACCACTGGGTCGAGAAGCCGCCCCAGACGGTGACGAGCCGCGACGCATTGAACGAGAAGACGACCAGGAGAAGGATCGGCAGGTACAGGAACGCGAAGCCGAGGACCAGCGCCGTGACGTTGAAGAGGCTCAGGCGGCGGTTCATGGCCGGGACTCCAGACGGCGGGCCTCCACGTCGCGATAGATCACGATGGGCACCACGAGGATGATGAGGAGCAGGATGGCGACCGCCGAGGCGAGCGGCCAGTCCCGGTTCGAGAAGAACTCGCTCCAGAGCTGCTTGCCGATCATCAGGGTCTCCGAGCCGCCCAGGAGGTCGGGGATCACGAACTCGCCCACGGCCGGGATGAAGCACAGGAGCGAGCCCGCGATGACGCCCGGCATGGCGAGCGGCACCGTGATGGTCCAGAAAGCGCGCCAGGGAGGGCAGCCGAGATCGAGCGCGGCCTCGATGAGCGTATCGTCCATCTTCTCCAGGATGGCGTAGAGCGGCAGCACCATGAAGGGCAGATAGGCATAGACGATGCCGATGAAGACCGCCGTCTCCGTGTTGAGGATCGTCAGCGGCTCGGAAATGACCCCGATCCCCATCAGGGCCTGGTTGAGCAGCCCTTCGGGCTTCAGGATGGCGATCCAGGCATAGATGCGGATCAGAAAGCTCGTCCAGAACGGCAGGATCACCAGCGCCACCAGGAGCGAGCGATGGCGCTCGGGCGCCCGGGCCATGGCATAGGCGATGGGAAAGCCGACGAGGAGAAGGAGCACCGTCGAGATGGCGGCGATCCGCACGGACGACAGGGTCGCCCGCAGATAGAGGTCGTCGCTCGTCAGCACCTCGAAATTCTCGAGATCGAGCTGGCCGAAAAAGCCGATCAGGTCGCTCCAGTCGAAGACGGGCTTGTAGGGCGGCTGCGCCACCGCCGGATCGGACAGGCTGATCTTGAGGACGATCAGGAACGGCACGAGGAAGAACAGGCCGAGCCAGAGATACGGCACGGCCGGCACCAGCGCCCAAGCCAGCTTCTTCGAGAGGGAACGCGCCACCATGGCTATTCCGCCAGAATCACAGCCGCGTCCGGCGCGAAGGTCACATGGACCCGATCATCCCAATCGATGGGGTTCTCCACGTAGCGGGAGCGGTTGGCCCGGGTCACGCGGATGATGGCGCCCGAATCGAGCTTGACCCGGTAGACCGTCCAGTCGCCGAGATAGCCGATGTCCCAGACCTCGCCGCTGAGCACGTTCTGCGCGCTGGCGCCGGGCGCCTCCCGCTGGATCGACATCTTCTCGGGCCGGACCGCGATCGCCACCGCCTGGTCCCGGTGAAGCACCTCGTCCGGATCGTCGATGGTCAGCGGCTCCCCGGTCGCGGCGGACCGGACGCGCCACAGGCCCTGCTCCTGGCCGAGCACATGCCCTTCGAGAATGTTCACGTCACCGACGAATTCGGCAATGAAGCGGGTTTTGGGCTGTTCGTAGATCTCGCCGGGCGTCGCCACCTGGACGATCCGGCCATGGTCCATGACGGCGATCCGGTGGGCCATGGTCATGGCCTCTTCCTGATCGTGGGTCACGACGATGAAGGTCATGCCGAGCTCGTGCTGGATGTCCATGAGTTCGAACTGGGTCTCCTCCCGGAGCTTCTTGTCGAGGGCGCCCAGGGGCTCGTCGAGGAGGAGCACCTTCGGGCGCTTGGCGAGCGCCCGGGCCAGGGCGACCCGCTGGCGCTGTCCGCCCGAGAGCTGCGAGGGGGAACGCTTGGCGAGCTTCTCGAGCTGCACGAGGCGGAGCATCTCGCCGACCCGGGCCGAAATCTCACCCTTGGGCAGGCCGTCCTGCTTCAAGCCGAAGGCGATGTTCTTCTCCACGCTCATATGCGGGAAGAGCGCATAGGACTGGAACATCATGTTCACGGGCCGCCGATAGGGCGGCACGCCCGCGAGGCTCGTCCCGGCCAGGGTGATGCGCCCTTCGCTCGGCCCCTCGAAGCCCGCGATCATGCGCATGAGCGTGGTCTTGCCGCAGCCGGAGGGTCCGAGCAGGCAGAAGAACTCGCTTTCGAAGATGTCCAGGGACAGGTGATCGACGGCGACGGCTTCGCCGAATCTCTTTGTGACGTTCTCGACCCGGATGAGCGGCTTGGCGTTCGGGTCCGACCAGGGTGCGAAGGAGCGGCGCACGGCGCCGACTGAAGCGGACTTGGACGGAGGGGGCTTGGGTGGAGGAGGCAATTTCGTCGGGAACCCCATGGAGGCTGAAGGGAAAACGACGCGCAAACTATGCTGTCCGGGCCCGGAGAACAACAGGGTAAACGCTTGGTTTCCCCTGTTGCATGGACGAGCCGGCGACAGGGGCGGTTCCGCCTTCTGAGCGCCACTTCCGGGGCGCCGGTTTTAGTGCCCCCCGCCTCCCCCGGCCGGGGCCGCCCGCGGCTTCTTGATGAAGGGCAGCGCGCACAGGAGCGCCACGAACAGGAAGGTCAGCAGGTAGAACACGTCCGCGAAGGACATGACGGTCGCCTGCATCCGGACCATGCGTGACATCGTCTTGAGCGCCGCCGCGCCGGCATCCGGGCCGAGGCTATGATAGGCCCGGGTCATGGCGTCCAGGGTCTCGACGGCGGTCGTGCTCGCCCAGTTGACGCTGTCGTGCAGGCGCTGAAGGTGCAGGTCGAGCCGGTTGTTGAGGATCGTGTTGATGAGCGCCAGGCCGACCGCGCCGCCGAGATTGCGGGTCAGGTTGTAGAGGCCCGAGGCGTTCTTGATCCGCTCCGGCGGCAGGGTGCCGAGGGCGATGTTGTTGATCGGGACCATGCAGATCATCAGCCCGACGCCGCGCAGCACCTGCGGCAGGAACAGCTCCCAGAAGTCCCAGTCCTTGGTCAGGCCCGTGATGAGCCATGTGCCCAGAGCGAAGGACGCGAAGCCGATGCCCATCATCACCCGCGGGTCGAGGGTCCGCGACAGCCGTCCCGCGATGGGAGCCGTCAGGAACATGCAGGCGCCCGACACGAACATGGTCTCGCCGATCTGCAGGGCCGAATAGCCCCTCACTTGGGCGAGATAGAGCGGGTAGAGATAGGTCAGGCCGTAGAGCCCGATACCCATGACGAAGCTGAACGAGGAGCCGGCCAGGAAGTTGCCGTCCTTGAAGGCGCGCAGGTCCACGATGGGCTGCTTGGCCGTCAGCGCCCGATAGAAGAACCCGATTGCGCCGACCACGCAAACCACCGTGAGAATCGCCACCGCCTCGTCCTGGAACCAGTCGTTGGTGGGGCCTTCCTCCAGCACGTATTCCAGGGCGCCCAGGAAGGCCGCCATGAACGCGAGGCCGGACCAGTCGAAGGACTTGAGCAGGTCGAGATCCGGCTCGTCGAAGTCGACCAGGAGATAGGTCGAGATCGTGACGAAGATGCCCGGCACGATGTTCACGAGGAACAGCCAGTGCCAGGAGAACAATTCCGTGAGATAGCCGCCGATGGTCGGTCCCACCGTGGGCGCGAGCGTCGCCACGAGGCCGATGAGCGGCGAGATCACGGGTCGCTTCTCGGGCGGGAAGACCGTATAGGCCGAGGCGAAGACGGTCGGGATCATGCCGCCGCCGATGAAGCCCTGGAGCGCGCGCCAGACGATCATCTCGTTGATCGACGACGAGGTGGCACACATCAGGCTCATGAGGGTGAACCCGCTCGCCGAGATCACGAACATCCAGCGGGTGGAGAGCACGCGCGACAGGGTGCCGGACAGCGGGATCATGATGACCTCCGCGATCAGGTAGCTCGTCTGAACCCAGGAAATCTCGTCCGTGGAGGCCGACAGGCCCGCCTGGATCTCGGACAGGGACGCGGAGACGATCTGGATGTCCAGGATCGCCATGAACATGCCGAAGACCATGCAGAAGAACGCGAAGGTCCGGCGCCGGTCGAGCGCGGCCGGCTTCGCCGGGGCTGCAGGCCCGGAGGGCGAAGGGATCGAGCTCGGAGACCTGGCGGCGATGGCGGCCATGGTAAATCCTGATGGGTTGTGCTGACGGAGGCGGTCAGTGCTGGGCGGTCTTGACCGCCTGCGCCGGCTCGCGCACGTCCACGCTCACGACGACCGAGAGACCGGGGCGCAGCATGCCCTTTCGGGCCGCATCCTCGGAAACCGCGATCCGCACGGGCACGCGCTGGACGATCTTGGTGAAGTTGCCGGTCGCGTTCTCGGGCGGCAGCAGGCTGAACACCGCGCCGGACGCCGGGGAGACGCTCTCGACGGTGCCCGGGATGTCGGCATTGGGGAATGCGTCCACCTCCAGATGCACCTTCTGGCCGGGCTTCAGCTCGGCGAGCTGGGTCTCCTTGAAGTTTGCGTCCACGTGCACGCTGTGGAGCGGAACGATGGCCGCGAGCCTCGCACCGGGCTGCAGGAAGGTCCCGACCTCGACGGCCTTGTTGCCCACAACCCCGTCGACCGGGGCGCGGATCTCCGTGAACGAGAGGTCGCGCTCGGCCTTCTCGACCGAGGTCTGCTGCTCGGCCGCGACACGCTGCGCTTCGACCTGCTGAGCCGCGAGGACATCCACATTGGCCTGGGCCAGGGTCAGTGCCGCCTGGGCGCTCTTCACATTGGCCTCGGCCCGGTCGCGCTCGGCCTTGGCGTTCTCGAAGGTGGCTTTGCTGGCGTAGTTGGACTGGGCGAGTTGCTGCTGGCGGGCAAAATCGCCAGCCGCGCGCTCGGCCTCCGCCTTGGCGGCCGCGACCTGCGCATCGGCCTGAGCCACGGAGGCCTTGGCGGCCTCGATCTGCCGCCCGATGCGGGCGACGGCGCTCTGCTGGGTCGCGAGCTTGTCCTTGGCGGATTGCAGAGCCAGGCGGTAATCGCCGTCGTCGATCTTGGCGATCAGGTCGCCCGCCTTGACGCTCTGGTTATTGCTCACGGCCACGGACGCCACGTAGCCGGAGACCTTGGCGGACAGGATCGTGATATCGGCCTGAACATAGGCGTCGTCCGTCGACACGGTGAACCGGCCGACCTTCCACCAGTGATAGCCCTCGTAGCCGCCGAAACCGAGCGCCGCGAGGAGGACCGCCGGGAGAACGACCTTCTTGCCGAAGCCGGACTTGGCTTTCCCCTTCGGAGCGGGGCTCTTCTCAGGCGCAGCCGCCCCTTCGGGCGCGGCTGCTGGCTCCGGGGCCCTGTCGGCCTGCGGAGCGGGACCTTCGCCCTTGGAGCGGGTGTCTTCGTCGCGATATGCCATGTCGTGCCAAACCTTCGTGTGCGGGAAGCGCAGGCCCGAAGCCGCGGCGGAACGCACACTGGAAACCTATCGAGGTTGCCCTTATATCGTTTGACTGAACGGTTCGGTCAATGGCCAACCCGACTCCCGAGGTGATAAAACGCACATGAGCAGTTCCATTGTTGCGCCAGAGCATCCCGTCGCCGATGAGGGGATCGACAGCGCGAAGCGTCGTCAGATCCTGGACGGAGCGCAGCAGGTCTTCCTTGCGGAGGGCTTCGACGGCGCGAGCATGGGGGAGATCGCCAAGGCGGCCGGCGTCTCCAAGGGAACCCTCTATGTGTATTTCGCCAGCAAGGAAGCGCTTTTCGCCGCCCTGACGATCGAGAAGAAGCAGAGCCTTGCCGAGGTCCTGTTCCAGATCGATGCGGATAATCCCGACGTCAGGGCCGTCCTGGCCCGCCTCGGCAGCAGCTTCCTGAGCCATATCGGCGATCCCGAGCACATTTCGTCGGTCCGCATGGTCATCGGCGCCGCGAACAAGCTCCCCGAGCTCGGCCGCATGTTCTACGAGGCCGGCCCCTGCCGGGGCATCGAACGGCTGAAGAGCTACCTCGACCGCCAGGTCGCGGCCGGGCGCCTCGCCATCGAGGATACGAGCGTCGCGGCCCAGCATTTCCTCGACCTCTGCCAGTCCGGCGTCATGCGCCGCCTCCTCTTCGCCGTCGGGACCCGGCCCGACGAGCAGGAGATTCGCAAGAACGTGGACAACGCCCTGAGGGTCTTCTTCGCCGCCTACGGACCGAAGCCCGCCGATCCGGACGAGCGCGGCTGAACGTCCTGCCCGCTGCGCAACCCCTCCCTCATCATTCCGGGACAGCGCGGAGCGCTGGGCCCGGAACCCATAAACACCAAGCTTTACGCGAGAGGCGCAGCGGCTCCCGCAGCTCTTCATCCTGCACCGTCAATGGTTATGGGTTCCGGGCTCCGCTGCGCGGCCCCGGAATGACGCGGGAGGGCCGACCTGCTCTCCTCCCCTTGTGGGGAGGAGCTGGAGGTGGGGGTGTCGGCGCCAACACCTCAGAACGTAGCGCTCACACCCCCACCCTGACCCTCCCCACAAGGGGGAGGGAAACAGGTCGTGCCCCGTCGCTGTTGTGCGCGAGTTCTCCGCCGCGCCTCTCCCTCTCCCGTGGGGAGAGGGTTGGGGTGAGGGGGTATCCTCTCCGGAGAAGCCGCAACCCCTCACCCGGGCCTACGGCCCGATCTCTCTCCAGGAGAGGTGAAGGGGCAGCGCCTCCACCGTCATTCCGAATTGCCGTCAGGCAAGTCCGGAACCCATAACCACCAGAGTTTCAGAAGAAAGCACTGCGATAACCGCCGTTCTTTATCCTGTACCGTCAGCGGCTATGGGTTTCCCCGCTTCGCGTGGCCCTTCGGGTCGGGCTCGCCTCCGGCGCCCCGAAATGACGGGGGAAGTCCCCCTGCCCTCTCCCCCACGGGAGAGTAAGAGGCGTGACGCCCTTACGCGTCGTCGCGCAGCGCTTCCGCCACCCGGGCCCGGAGCACGTCCGGCTGCCGCAGGATCAGGGCGCCCCGGGTGCGCTCGATCAGCCCTTCATGGGACATCATGGTGAATTCACGGGTCACCTGCTCGCGCCGGCACCCGATGCGGGCCGCCATGATGTGGTGGAAGGGCGGCGGCGTGATTACCCGCTCGCCGTTTCGGTCGGTGCGGGGCACCGATAGGCGCAGGAGCTCGGAATAGAGCCGATGCCGCAGGTCGAGGACCGTCTGCTCCACGAAGCGGGCATTGAGCTCGCGGATCCGGGATGCCATGAGGCAGAACAGCCGCTCGGCCACCTTGGTATTCGCGAAAATCAGCTCTCGGAACACGGCGGCCGGCATGACGCAGGCCTCACCCTTGGTCAGGGCCGTCACGTTCGCCGAGCGCTTGATGCCATCCAGGGCCGCCAGCTCGCCGAACAATTCCCCGGCTTTCATCTCGTCGAGGATGACCTCCTTGCCGGAGGCGGTCCGCATGAGGACCCTCACCTCCCCCGAGAGAAGAAAATAGACGTCCGTGGACAGGTCGTCGAAATCGACCAGGATCTCCTCCGGATCGAAACGGCGCCAGTTCGCACGCGCCTCGTAGGGTGCGAGATCGAGCCCGAGATCCTTGAAGAGCTGAACGCCAGAAAGCCGCGCCATGTTCGCCCCCTCCTCGACGGTTCCGCCTTCATAGCAGCAAGACAAGGCCAAGCTAGGGACAAATGTTGTTACGTCAAACAAAAAGAGCCGGGTCGCGGCCCCGGCTCCGTCCTGAAGCTATCTGAACAAGGGGAAAATCCTTAGGAGCTCTCAGGCTTGGTCGGCGACCTGCCTGAGGTAATCGCCGTAACCGCTCTTGGATAACCCCTGAGCGAGACTGAGCAAATGGTCCCGGTCGATCCAACCGAGGTTGAAGGCAATCTCTTCCGGGCAGGCGATGCGAAGGCCCTGGCGCTTTGTGAGGGTGCGCACGAACTCGGTTGCCTCGAGCAAGGCGTCCGGGGTGCCGGTGTCGAGCCAGGCGAAGCCGCGCCCCATCTGTCTTACCTGCAGCTGCCCACGCTCGAGATATGCTCGGTTTACATCCGTGATCTCCAGCTCGCCCCGTTTCGAGGGCTTAAGCCGGGCTGCGATGTCTACTACGTGGGAATCATAGAAATAAAGCCCCGTGACGGCCCAGTTGGACTGCGGATGGAGCGGCTTCTCCTCGATGGAGACCGCCTTGCCCCCACCATCGAACGCTACGACCCCATAGCGCTCCGGATCGACGACCTGATAGGCGAAGACACTTGCGCCCTCTTTTTGGCTCCCGGCAGCCCGGAGCAGTTCAGGCAGACCGTGGCCGAAATACAGGTTGTCACCCAGGATCAGCGCGGATGGTCCGCCGGCAACGAACTCTGCTCCGATGATGTAAGCCTGCGCCAGACCCTCGGGCTTCGGCTGTTCGGCATATGAGAGGCGCAGGCCCCAACGCTCACCATTACCGAGCAGCTGTTTGAACCGCGGCAGGTCATCGGGCGTCGAAATCACCAGAATGTCCCGAATTCCCGCCAGCATCAGCGTCGTCAGCGGGTAGTAGATCATAGGCTTGTCATAGACAGGCAGAAGCTGCTTCGAGGTGACGTAAGTCATCGGATGCAGTCGCGTGCCCGAGCCGCCTGCCAGAATAATGCCCTTCATGGCTGCAACTCCTGACGATGAAGGTCTTCGATGAGACGCCGGACGCAAGTCCCCAGGGACGAGCGCCAGTGAGGAAGGATCACCCCGTGAACGGCCGCGAGCCTGCTGCAATCGAGGCGGGAATTGCCCGGCCGTTTTGCGGGCGTGGGATATTCAGCCGTGCCGATGGGACAGACACGAGCCGTAGGCCCGTCGTAACGAGCCGCTTCGACAAAGATTTCGGTGGCCAGTTCCGCCCAGCTGGCGCTGCCGGTGCCGGCCATATGGAACACCCCGCGATAAGACGGTTCGTCCGGATGTGCGACAAGGTTGCGGCAGACATCCAGAATGCCATCGGCCAGATCGAGCGCGCTCGTCGGGGAGCCGACCTGATCGGCCACGACGGCGATCTCGTCGCGCCCGCCCGCCAGCCGCAGCATCGTCCTGACGAAGTTCGAACCGAACGGACTGTAGACCCAGGCCGTGCGCAGGATCGCATGGTTAGCGCAGGCGCGAGCAACGGCTTGCTCGCCGCGCCATTTGGTAGCGCCATAAACGCCGAGTGGGCGTGCCGGAGCATCCTCGCGATAGGGATCGGCAGCGGTCCCGTCGAACACGTAATCCGTCGAGAGCTGGACGACCGGAAGGCCGAGCGCGGCAGCCGCTGCAGCCACCGCCCCGGCTCCCGTAGCGTTGATGGCCTCGGCCTGCTCGGGCTCACGCTCGGCCTGGTCCACGGCCGTATATGCTGCCGCGTTGACGATCACATCTCCTTGCGCCTCGCGGAGCACATCCTGAAGCCCCGACGGATGAAGGAGGTCGAGGGCCGGACGCCCTATCGCGACAACGGTCGACCCATGGCAGGCAGCGCGCTCGGCCAGCGCGCGGGCAACCTGTCCATGAGTGCCGATGACAAGAATGTGCATGGTATCGTCAGAGCCTCAAGGGAGATCGGCCTCAAGTTCGGAAAGGCGCGGATGGCGAGCATCCTTATCGGACAGAATGGCCTGCTCCGGTGTAACCGGCCACTTGATTCCAAGGGTTGGATCGTTCCAGGCGAGCCCCCGGTCGTGAGCAGCAGAGTACGGCGCAGTGACCTTGTAGATCACCTCGGTATCGGGCGTGAGGGTGCAGAAGCCATGCGCGAACCCCTCCGGGACATATAACTGAAGGCGGTTCTCGGCGGAGAGTTCGACCGCCACATGGCGGCCGAAAGTGGGGGAAGCCCGCCTCAGGTCGACCGCGACATCAAGAATGCAGCCACGCCCGACGCGTACGAGCTTGGTCTGACCGAAGGGTGCAATCTGAAAATGCAGTCCTCGGACCGTACCGGTCGCGACCGAGAGGGAAAAGTTATCCTGAACGAACTCGTCCCCGATCCCCGCTGCGGCAAATGCCTGGCGGTTGTAGGTCTCGGTGAAATAGCCCCTCGCATCACCAAAGATCTGCGTCCGTACCAGCTTCACGTCCGGAAGCTCCAACGGCTCGACTTGAACCACAGCCAACAAGTCTCTCCCTTGTCGAAGGACTAACGTATCACGATCCGTGGAACGGACAGGTTCAAGCTCCTATACCCAGTCGCTCGCCTTGGTAGACGCCGGAGCGCACGCGCTCCCACCATTTGCGATTGTCCAGATACCATTCGACCGTTCGGCGCAGGCCGGACTCGAAGGTCTCGACCGGCCGCCAACCGAGGTCACGCTCGATCTTGGAAGCATTGATGGCATAGCGCTGATCATGTCCCGGGCGATCCGCTACGAACGTAATCAGCCGATCGCGTGGACCGATCTCCCGGCTCGGAGCCAACTCGTCGACCAGACGGCAAATTTCGCGCACGACATCGATGTTCTGGCGCTCATTATATCCCCCGATCATGTAAGTTTCGCCAGGATGCGCACGCTCGGCGGCAAGGATCAATGCGCGGGCGTGATCGTCCACGAAAAGCCAGTCGCGCACGTTCTCGCCCCGACCGTAGACCGGAAGGGGTTTACCCTCCAGGGCATTCAGAATGGTCAGCGGGATGAGCTTCTCGGGGAAATGGTAGGGGCCGTAATTGTTGGAGCAGTTGGTGACGATTGTCGGCAACTCGTAGGTGCATTGCCAGGCCCGCACCAGATGATCGGATGCTGCCTTGGAGGCCGAATAAGGAGAAGTCGGCCCGTAGGGGTAATCCTCATGAAAGAGACCATCCTGGCCAAGGGAGCCGAAGACCTCGTCCGTGGAAACGTGGTGGAAGCGGAATGCATCCCGTTGTTTGCCCGGCAGGGTGCGCCAGTAGGCCAGGACGGCCTGGAGCAGGGCGTAGGTTCCGACGATATTGGTTTTGATGAACTCGCCCGGTCCGTCGATAGAGCGGTCGACATGGCTCTCAGCAGCCAGATGCATGACGACATCGGGCCGGTAACCCCCGATGACGGTCCGCATCCGATCGAGATCGGCGATATCGGCTCGCACGAAACGATAACGTGGGCTGTCGGCGACCGGCTCCAAGGAGTCCAGATTGCCCGCATAGGTCAACTTGTCGATCACCAGCACTTCATGCGGGGTCTCGCGCAAGAGCATTCGTACGACTGCAGATCCGATGAAGCCTGCCCCACCCGTAACAAGAAAACGCTTCATGACGTCCTTTCGCTCGAATGCTCCCTCAAGGTCGGGCGGCCATAAAGGAATGAGCCTTCTCCGACAGGCGACAGCGCTTCAATGTTGCCGGTAGAGCATCGGCGGTGCAAATGAAATTTGGAGGTGCGCAGGGTGCTCCCGGCATGGCGCCCTGTGAAGGATCCATCTCTGACAAGCTCGACTGCCATTGGGCCCCGCATGTCGTCCACAGGCATTTTCTGTATCGCGACGACCGCCTGCGAAACCCATTCTACTTGGCCGACCGGACCGTAAGCCCCTGCACGGTCCTGTTTCTAACGCATGAGGCCAGGTTGTTTTGAACCTGGCCTCTGGTCTTGTTTCGCCTTGCTTCCGGCTCTGGCCGGCTGTTACTCGGCGGCGTCTTTTTGCTGTCTGGCCAGCGCATCCTTGACGGCCGCGATAATGCGGTCCTGCACCGCGGGCGTCAGATAGGGGTGCATCGGCAGGCTCACCACCTCCTGCGCCAGGCGCTCCGACACCGGAAGCCCGTTGCCGGCCACCGGATAGACCTTGTACGCCGTCTGCTGGTGCAGCGGCTTCGGGTAATACACCGCCGTCGGAACCCCGGCCGCCTTCAGGTCTGCCTGGAACTGCTCCCGGTCGAAGCTCCCCATGCGCAGCGTGTACTGCGCCCACACCGAGGTGGAGCCCTCCGGCACCTCCGGCACCACCGCCACATCGCGCAGATGCTCGTTGTAGTACTGCGCCACCCGCTCGCGTGCCTCGATCTCGCTCGGGAAGATCTTGAGCTTCTCGATCAGCACCGCCGCCTGCATTGTGTCGAGGCGCCCGTTCACGCCGATGCGGACATTGTCATACTTCTCGGTGCCCTGGCCATGCACCCGGATCGAGCGCAGCACCGTCGCAAGCTCGTCGTCGTTGGTGAAGATCGCACCGCCGTCGCCGTAGCAGCCGAGCGGCTTCGCCGGGAAGAAGCTCGTGGTCGTCGCATCGCCGATCACGCCGACCTTGCGGCCCTGGTAGGAGGCGCCGAAGCTCTGCGCCGCGTCGCACATCAGCCACAGCCCCTCACGGGCGCAGAACGCCTCGATCGGCGCGTAATCGGCTGGCAGGCCGAACAGGTCGACCGGAATCACGCCGACCGGGTTGAGGTTGAGCGACCGGGCGGTCTTCAGCCCCGCCTCGAGGCCGGCCACGTCGAGGTTGAAGGTGTCCTCGCGCACGTCCACGAAGATCGGCGTCGCGCCGACCCAGGCCACCACCTCGGCCGTCGCCGCAAAGGTGAAGCTCGGGCACAGCACCGCATCGCCCGCCTTCACGCCCTTGGCCATCAGCACCATCGCCAGCGCGTCGGTGCCGTTGGCGCACGAGATCGAATGCTTGGCGCCGCAGAACGCCGAGAGATCCGCCTCCAGCGTCTTGACCTCCGGGCCCATGATGTAGCCGCCGTGGTTGACGACGCGCAGGATGGCCTCGTCCATGGCGGAGCCAATCCGCTTGCGCTGGGCCGCCAGGTCGATGAAGGCAATCGGGTCCGACATCAGGCAATCTCCTCAAGGGTATGGGGGCCGGTCTCGCGATAGCGGCGGCCGGTTTCGGGGCAGACGAGGTCGGGGCCGAGCCGGGCGCCCGCATGGCTCATCCAGCCGATGCGCCGGGCCGGAACGCCGGCCATCAGTGCAAAGGCCGGAACGTCCTTGGCCACCACCGCGCCGGCGGCGATGAACGAGTATTCCCCAAGAGTATGGCCGCACACGATGGTGGCGTTGGCGCCGATCGAGGCACCGCGCTTGACCAGGGTCGGCCGGTACTCGGACTTGCGCGCGATCTCGGAGCGCGGGTTGTTCACGTTGGTGAAGACGCAGGACGGGCCGCAGAACACCCCGTCCTCCAGGGTCACGCCCTCGTAAACCGAGACGTTGTTCTGGATCTTCACGTTGTCGCCGACCGTCACCTTCGGGCCGATCACCACGTTCTGGCCGACATTGACGTTCTTCCCCAGCCTCACATTGCCGAGGAGATGGCTGAAGTGCCAGATCTTAGAGCCTTCGCCGATCTCGACGCCCGCATCCACATAGGCCGATTCATGGATCATCACGCCGGGATAAGCCTTGGCCACCCGCGGCTTGGTGGCCGGAGCCGCAGCTTCGGCCGGCTGGGCGCCGTTGCCGCCCCGCGCCTGGCGCAGGGACTCGGCCGCGCGCGAGAGCACCGAGAGCACCCGCAGGCCCTCGCGGCCGTCGGTGCGCGGCGTCGCGCCGGTGCGCACGCAATCGATGAAGTGCAGGCATTCCTGCTTCAGGGGCTCGTCCTGCGGCACCGTGACCGGGATCGCGTCCGCCTTCACGGGCACCGGCATGTTGTCCTTCCACTCCACCTTGTGCGGGTAGAGCAGCAGCTTGCGCTCCCAGGCCTCGCCGTCGTCGAACACCGCCATGGCGTCGGAGCCGACCACCACCAGCTTTTGCTCCTTGAACGGGTGCAGCCAGGACACGAACACATGCGCCCGCTCGCCGCCCGGGAAGGCGAGATGCGTCGTCGTCACGTCCGCGATGGCGTCGTGCAGGTAATAGCCGCCGACCGCCTCCACCTTCTCGGGCTCGCTGCCGATCAGCGACAGGATCATCGAGAGATCGTGCGGCGCGAACGACCACAGGATGTCCTCCTCGCGGCGAATCTTCCCGAGGTTGAGGCGGTTCGAATAGACATATTGCAGCCGCCCCAGCTTGCCTTCGCGCACCAGCGTCTTCAGCTCGAGGAAGATCGGGTGGTACTGCAGCAGGTGGCCGACCATGAGCCGACGGTCGAGCCGCTCGGCCAGCGCGCACAGCTCCTTGGCCTCGTTCATTTCGAGCGCCAGCGGCTTCTCGACGAAGACGTGCTTGCCGGCCTCCAGTGCCTGCTTGGCCAAGGTGTAGTGCAGGGCCGCGGGCGCCGCGATGGCGAGCGCATGGATGCCCGGATCGGCCAGCGCCGCCTCGAAGCTCAGAGAGCGCCCGCCATGTTTGGCGATGAGTGCCTCGACGGTCGGCTGATGCGCGTCGACCAGGGCCTCCAGCGCCCCGATCTCGGCGAAGTTGCGCACCAGGTTCTTGCCCCAGTACCCGCACCCGACAACCGCTACCCGAACCTCGCTCGCCATATGCTGCGCCCTTCTCCGTTCTTGTTCTTGCTGTGTGTCCGGCTTAGGCCTTGATGACCCGGCCTTCCGGAATGCCGGCGCGGACGCAGGCGTTGCGGGTGTCCACCACCACCTTCGCGGCATCGACCACGAGCCGGTAATCGACATTGTCGTGATCGGTGGCGATGAGCACCGCGTCGTAGCCGGCCAGGGTCTTCGCGTCGAGCGGCACGGACATGCGGCCCGCCAGATCCGCATGCTCGCGGGTCGGCGGGATCACCGGGATGTAGGGATCATGGTAGTCCACATGGGCGCCACGGGCCTCGATCAGCTCGATGAGCTTGAGCGAGGGGCTCTCGCGCATGTCATCCACGTTCTTCTTGTAGGCGATGCCGAGCATCAGGATCCGCGAGCCCGTGAAGGCCTTGCCGTTGCGGTCGACCGCCTCGGCAAGCTTGTTGACCACGTAATAGGGCATGCGGGTGTTGATCTGGCCGGCCAGCTCGATGAAGCGGGTCGCGATGTCGTATTCGCGCGCCTTCCAGGTCAGGTAGAACGGGTCGATCGGGATGCAGTGGCCGCCCAGACCCGGGCCCGGATAGAACGGCATGAAGCCGAACGGCTTGGTCTTGGCCGCGTCGATCACCTCCCACACGTCGATGCCCATAGCCGCATAGACCACCTTGAGCTCGTTCACGAGGGCGATGTTGACGGCCCGGAAGATGTTCTCGGTGAGCTTCACGGCCTCGGCGGTCGCGGCGGACGAGACCGGCACGGTCTTGACGATGAGCTGGCTGTAGAGCGCCTCGGCCAATGCGAGCGCCTCGGGCCCGTCGCCGCCGACCACCTTCGGGATCGTCGAGGTGCCGAAGTCCGGATTGCCCGGGTCCTCGCGCTCCGGCGAGAAGGCCAGGAAGAAGTCCTTGCCGCTCTTCAGGCCGGTGGCCTCGAAGATCGGCCGGATCACCTCGTCGGTGGTGCCCGGATAGGTGGTGGATTCCAGCACCACCAGCTGGCCCTTGCGCAGGCGCGGCGCGATGGCGCGGGCGGTGTTCTCCACATAAGACAGGTCGGGCTCGCGGTGCTTGGTCAGGGGGGTGGGCACGGCGATGAGGATCGCGTCGGGCTCGGACAGGCGCTCGAAGTCGGCCGTGGCCTCGAACTTGCCCTCGCGGACAGCGGCGCCGATCAGCTCGGCCGGGATGTGCTTGATGAAGCTCTCGCCCCGGTTGAGCTGGTCGACCCGGGGCGCGTCGATGTCGAAGCCCAGCACCTGGAACCCGGCCTTGGCAGCCGTCAGCGCCAGGGGAATGCCGACATAGCCCAGACCGACGATGCCGATTCGGGCCTTGCGAGCCTTGACGTTTGCGATCAGCGCGGCAACGTCCACGCCCGCCGCATCGGTCTTCACCGCGCGATTTGAATCCATACCAGGCTCCTGACTAACCCTTTACGGCCGAAAGCCCGTCAATCGGTACGGTCCGCCGGGAGCGGCACGGGCTTGGGCTGCATCCATGATTTTCGGCGTTTCTGTGATGGCATTACCCCTCAAAGTCAAGAGAAAGACACGCCGCCCCGC
>Ga0065721_10050450_pt1 | contig 20075 bp, 31 predicted proteins | sample Mesricmetagenome_FD_59108 | JGI IMG/M metagenome (GOLD analysis project Ga0065721, IMG submission 59108) | Mesophilic microbial community from rice straw/compost enrichment Sample: eDNA_1 v2 (version 2) | ecosystem: Engineered > Solid waste > Grass > Composting > Bioreactor | place: USA: Davis... | reverse complement strand
GGTTTGCCGGCGCCAGAACCGGCAGAACCAACGATATTCGAGGATGGCAGCCACGTCGGCGCAGATGTCGATGACCATCAGGTAACTGGCGGTGATGGTGATCGACCCTGCGAGGGAACAGACGATAAAGCCGATCGTCGCGTGCGCGCCACCGACGCTGAACCCATCCGAAAACACGCTGACAACGTCCGCGGTGACGGAGGGCTGGTCCAGGATGACGTTGACTGTGTGCCAGCCGAATGGGACGGCGATCAGCAGGAACAGGCCCGTGTAGTTCAGGACGCGGGCCAATGCCGGATGCCCGGAGAGTCTACGGAGCATTCCAAAGACGAGAATTCCGAGGTTGAATGCAATGGCGAGGATGAAGAGTGAGCTTTGCATGCCCGGAGATACGGACATGCGAACACGAGTCCGTGACGCGTCTCAGGGCGCCACGGACTCGGCTGCCAACTTGCGCAGTGCCTCGAGATTGAGAGCCCCGAAGCCTTTGATGTGCAACTCGGTAACTTGCGAACGCAACGTGCGATAAAGTGCCGGATCCGTCGCTGCGAGCTCGCGAGGGACATCATTGGCAATGAACTCCGCGAGACACACCAGTCGCTCCCAATCCCGGTTGGCGATCAAGCCAGGGATCTCCTCCTGATGCGCGAGCAAATGCCGCGCAACAAGCTCGCGCTCGCGAGGCTTGCGGAGATTGTGGAGCTCATTCATGACAGTGATGTCGGCTAATACTGACGACTCTGCTCGTTTTGTCGGTTTCGGGTGGACTCTTTGTGCGAGGGTCGATCGGGAATGGATTCCGCCTTCTGCAAAACATGCAGGAAAACGAGATTTTCGGCGGCCTTATTCCTCGAGGCAGAAGGGAACGTCTCCAGCACCTTCTCAACCGCGTCGGGGGTTACTGTGGGATGTCGGGTCAGCAGTCCAGCGATGTCCGCGATATCCTTCTCGCTCCCCCGGAGAAGCTTCGATGCGATCAGATTCTCCACCGGCGGGCGAGACAGGCTCAGTTTCCCGGAATTCGATATCAAGACGTCCTTATCATAGTCTCCAACTTCAACAATGCCCGGAGATACCAGCTGCAAATATGGGCTCTCGACGACCTCCTGTTTCGGGTCGAACATCAGACCGGCCGCTTCAGCAGCTTCTCGAAGGACTTTCCGGTGAAATTGGGATCCTGGGACCCAGACGTCGCAATCAATCGATGTGCGAGTATCCGCGCCATCAAACATGCAGGCCACTGAACCAATTACGCAAAGCCTGGCCGACACGCCCAGACGTTCCAAGTGGTGGCCTACGTCAGAAAGAACTTCGGCCCATTGTTCGGCGTTGATGGCTTGGGAGAGAGGTTCGCTCATGAAGACATATACGCCAGCGGTTCGTGAGCTGGGCTCGGTCGATATTTTAGCAATCCTCGGCGGAAGAGACGAGTCGATTAGATGTATTCGACCGGGATGCCCTTTTCGGCGTAGCTATCGCGACGGCGGGCGTCGACCTCTTTGGGTTCGAAGACGATATCCCCAGTCTCACGTTCACCAATCGCTGTCGGCAATCGATGCGGGCCGGAGGACAGGTCGAATGCGGCCTTCGTGCGTAGAAGTGGAACCGTGAAAGTCTCTCGTGCGTCGATCAGACGCGGTATGAGTTGTTCGTGGGCGCTTGTGGGAATCGGGACGCCAAGGCGGTTCGCACGAAGGATGGCGATCTTTTCGGCATGGATAAATGAGGTCGGCTCCCTCCCTTTCTCCTCGGCAGCAGCTCGCTGCTTCTTGCTCGGGGGTGAAGCCACAACGGTTGCAGCGCAAAACCAGAAATCCTGATCGACAGCCGTCAATGCATACTCGGGCGTTGCTCCAAGCACAGGGGAGAGGGCATCGAAAACGGTCTGCTTTATGAAGAAGCACTGTTGGCCGCTGCCGAGCAGATATAGTCGCCCGAATTCATGGTCCGGTTTCGGGGGGAAAATCTTATGGATGATATCGAAGCGAAGGTAGACGCGCGCTTCATCCTCCGCTTTCAAGGAAACCCCTCGGTGAACAGCTACGAAGTTCGCTATCTCGGCTGGAAACGAGAGTTTCTTAAACCCTTGGCCAAGCCGGGCGTTGATGATCGGCGAGAACACCTCAGTCAAATCCGTCTCTCGATCATTTCTGCGGTTTTCCGGAACAAACTTCCGTGCCCAGAAATTTAAGCCCGAGGCGTGCAACAACAACCGCAACACCTTGTCCAGGTCGAGACCGCGAGGCTTGTTCGTTCCTTCCGTGGGCTGGGCGCCGGCGTCTCGTTGACGCGATTCATGAGCCGGCATCGCCTTGACTGTTCCAATCCGGAAATCGAGTCGAACGTCATATAACTCGCGGCCGTTATCCTCCGACACTTTGACGTCCTCGAACTCGTCGCGGCGGAAGGGGCAGGCTTGCGAATGAGCGGATCCGGTATCCGGCATGACCGCAAGGATCACCGTCCCACTCGACAACACTCGAACATAAAGCTCAGGGGCTCGCGGTGAGCACTGGCATTTTAGGCGCTCGGGCCTGACGTCAACGAGCTTTCTCAACAGGGGTTGTATCCCTCCATACGGATGGTCGCGATCGAAATCGACCGTTACGCAATCATCCGGAAACCCATTCCGGATCTCCTCCGGCACGGATGCCGGAATCAATAACGTCGCTTTGGCCATCTTTGTTTACCCTTTGTCGCCAGCGGTGGCGGCTGCTTAGGTAATATACCATACGGTCAAGGGCGGGCGCCGCCAACCCAGCGACTTGCGATTGATATCTCCCGTAATTCGAAGAAGGAACGACGGACGATCCCGAAGTGATGTCCGCGCGTGCCGGCAACACTGCCCCGGCTTTCAGCGCCGAAGATTTGAAAAAGTCATTCTCGTAACCGCGACCGCGTTGGCCGGCGAGCTCACCTCAGGCGGGGTTGCATTCTGGCGTGCCCTGAATGACGAAGCTTTTCGGTGCGCCGCCGGACCGCATGATGTTGGTCACTTTCACCCAACACTTGGCAGCCTCATCGAAGACTTTGAGCTTCGCGCCGCTGGCCCTCAGAAGCCAGAGCGCATGTCCAAGACAACGCGTGCCCGTGTGCAAGAGAATCGTATCTCCAGCACCCAGTGTGATCTCAAGGGACGCGTTGTTCTGATGTGTCACTATGGGAGCCATAAGCACAGGGCGGCTTCCTAATCAAGTATAAAAGTAACCGCTACAGGAGTGAGGCTGTCCTTCTCGGGTATCCCACTGGCTCGTCAAACGGCGGTCAAATGTCGTTGGACACGGCCTTCCTGCGACCAGGCTCCTCCACCCAAGAATCGAAGCGCTCGGATCGTGCTGACGATTGAATCGTAGGAAAGCGGAGCTTCGAGATTGAGGAGGAGTTCTTGGATCTTCAGCTCACGGGCGATGCGATTGCGACGGATAGCCTCGAGGTCACCACAGTTCTCGATGTCAGACTTCGTGTCCAGGAGAGCGACCGCGTCGATCACAGGTTTCGGAATTCCGATTGAGAGAAGATCCGATTCGGTGACCGACGTCGATTCGAAGGTCCCTCTGAGTGCGGCTGCCGCCTTTTCATCTGCTGTGAAAACACGGCTCATCAGCCTGAGTGACCTCGTTGGGGGCACACCGGCATTGGCAAGATGCGCCGCGAACAGCGCGAATGAAACGACGTCATTATACCCCGACCCATCCATCCAATCAGCGGTTCACGTGCCGGCGGCCCTTCGATATCACGATTTTTCGAATACCAGACACGTTGCCGTAAGCATCGATTGCTTTGATGCGAGCAATGACACGTTTGCCGGGCTTGATCCGGATCTTCTTGCTCCAAAGCATGCCGCCGCTGACGGGGATCCAGCGAGAAACTTTGCGACCCCGTTTGGTCCGGATGAGCACCTGCGCGACGTCGACCGGTCCCGAGACACTTCCGCTCAGAATCACGATATTCCGCCCGACACGAGTGAGGGGCGAAACCTGCACCTGCGGAAGGCCATCGCCATTTCGTGCAAATGCCTCGATCCAAATTTTGCCGAACGTAACGGTATAGCTGCCACTCTGAGGCGATTCTGCAAAGAGCCTGATCCCGAGCTCCCCAGATGGAATATCGTGGATCGTATTGAACTCGATGTATCCCTCCTGAAACCCCGAATCGAGAGGCCGTAAAGAGGCGATGAGCTCGGCGCCAACCTTCGAACCGATCTGATGCCCGCTGCTATCGTAGAGGACAATTCCGAATTTGTTGGTGCCAAGGTTTGCAAGGGTCGGAGAAGCGACGGAGAAATGAACTCGGTAAACCTGGTTCTCCGCAAAGCGGAGGATGTTTCCGTGATCGAGATTCGCTGTCACCCTGTTACCGAGAAGTCCTGCGCTCCCGTTGAAACGGGCGAACCCTTTGCCATTCTCGATATACGTTTCGACAGTCGCCAGACTGACAAAGCCGAAGTCTCCGGATGTCGTGATCGAAGCCACCCAGTTGCTTGCCAATCCGGACGCGCCAGTGGTGGCATACTTCGCGGGAGTTCCCTGGGTAAAATCGCCGTCATTGAACGGAATGATACCTGCCCACGTGACAGAGGTAAAAAGGCCAAGAGCCGCAACAATTATCGCTTTCATCGCGATAATATAGGAACGTTTTTTCTCAGAGGATACCCCTTTAATATGTCAAAGGGATATCCTGAGGATGATGCGAATCAGGCCGGTAGGCCCTCTTCAGCGTTCGCGATGGCTGCTGTCTCCTTACAAGCTCCCGTTTCCGAAGAAAGCTCGACGATATAGGCAGCACGTGCTGCTTCAGGCTGGAATGCCTGATCGCCGTAGTAGGGGACAGAGACCCTTAAATGGAAGGTCAATTCCTCGGGTGACGTGTCCAATGTCACCGGGCCAGCTGCATGCAAGATCGAATCATCCAACTCCAGGTATTCGACTTCAAAATGCTTCACCGGGACACGCGGGCGCCGTGTTCGTGCGGGGTCATAAACCCCCAGCGGGAGCTGGTTCTTTACAAACTGCTGGACGTTCTGAGCTAGACGATCCTCGTCGTAATCCATGGCAATGCTGGGAAGCGCTTGACGTGATTCATAATGCCGTGAGCGCGTCTACTGGCAACATCATTTAGCTATCGCTCCCGGACGTGTGGTCCAACGACGGGTCCATCGCTCCAGCCATGTTCGCAAGACACGATACTGTTTGAGAGAGACGGTGCATGCGAGGATCACCGCCGCGGCGGTGAGCATTGTAGAGAGTGGGTGGAGCCCGATTGCGCCAATCGCGGAACGACAGGCAAAAAGGAGCAGATTGCTGCCTACAAAATACCACGCGGAATTCTGGCCGATGAATCGCAGCCCTGGAATCGCATCAGTCGCGGCGAGATGATGAGCGAGGATATACGCCGTCTCGAGGAACACGACTCCGCCCGTCAAAAAGAGCGTCGATGGAGGAAAACGCGAGGGCAGCGTGAGGCCGTGTGTGAGGTAGTAAGCGATCGCCGGCGCCGAGATTGCTGCCGCTCCGAGGAAGATGTGCCAATTGACCGGGATTGGCCGGCGCCGACAATAGATCCCAAGTAGAACGTAGGGCAGGTAGGGGATGATGGGAAAAACCTGTGGGTTGGGGCCGAGAAAATACCGCAGTCCGTAAACGTCTGGGAGGCGCGTCCCAAGGTAAGGCGAGGCTATGAGGAGCACTCCAATCGCCAGCAAAGCCGCAGGCCTTTTCGAGCTCAGAGCAGCCAGAGGTCTGAAGAGTAGTGTCACAACGACCGTCACGAAAAAGTAGGCCAACAGAAACTCCGAGTATGGCATCGGCCTCGAGAGCAAAAGAATGTCGCGATAGTGATCGGGCACGAATGAAAACCCGTCGATGCACATGAACTGCCAAGCGGTGGCGCTCGTGTAATACATGAGGAGCACGTTCCGCGCGATCCGAAACAATCGTGGGGTGGCGGTCGTCGGATTCTTTTCGAGCATGATCGCCAGCACATAACCGAAGGCGAAGAATAGAATGATGAACGTCGACTGGTTGCTGAGGTGGGAGAGAACTCGCGTCGGCAGCATCAGGTAGTAGCTGCTGTTCGAGGCGAAGAGCAGAATCTGGAGCGAGTGCGCGACGATCATGAGTGTGATCGCCATTCCCTTCATGTAATCGATCGGGAGGTAACGCGAGCTGCTGCGATCAACAACTTGAGGGGAGCACGACATCAAGGGTTATTGTATACAACAGTCCGAAAGCGGCAACGGGTGAGCTATCCCATTGCCGAAGATTTATGGGATACCTACGCTATCCCATGATATCGAAGTTGCGGCTGATTGCCATCGTCCTGGGCGTGGTTGGACTTGGGGGGTGTTCGAAAAAAGCCGATATCTGGCAGATCGGCGACTACACGATAAAGCTGCATGATGCCGGAACGGCTCTCTCGGTATCGTGCAAAGGGAAACGAGACACCACCGTCGACACGAGTCACCTTGCCGTTGGGCAAGTCGTTATGAAGCCTATCCTCACCGATGATCAGATCTTCCGAGAGACGGTCGGTGAAGGGCAGAAGATTCAGCTGCTGGAGACCTATCCACGGGAGGATGGGAACAGTGTCGTGATTGCATACGTTGTCGAACTCGACACTCCGAACGATTGGCCCCTCTGCGTGGTGAAGATCACGGACGGCAAGGCTTTCAAATCGATCGCGACATTGATGTTTGATGGTGCGATCGCGTTTCGTTCGACAAACCTCGCCGATCCCGATGCTGAGAAGGCATTGCGGGATGCCCTCGGGCCATGGGAAATGACCTATGCTCCCTCTGGGGTGACAACCTACGTGAAGCGAACGGACGCGACTCGCTAGGGGGCGGCAGTTGCCACAGCCGGTTGGGAAAGCAGACAGGCGATTAGTTCCGCACGCGCCGCTTGAAGTTGCGCCTGGACATCGGCTGAGTCCATCAATGCGCTGGCGATTCTTCGACCGAGCTCGTCGCCTGCGATGGTGTCACTCGGGAAATGAACACCCCCCACAACACGCGCTCGCATCGACCCTTCAACCTCTTTTCGGAAGGCCTCACGTTGAGAAGGGATGAGTTCCCCAAGGATGTCCCCCCACATCGCAGCCATGGCGGAATGCCCACTGGGGTAGGAGGGGTTGCCGGGGAGGTAGACAACGGGTTCAACCTTGTCACTGCGCTCGTATGGGCGAGGTCGCTTCCATTTCTTCTTACTGTTCTGGATGACCTCGTTGGTGATTCCGTCCAGCTGGGCAAATAACTCAGCAGTAACCGGGAGGTTTTCCGGCGAAAACCAGCTGCCGAGAACAGGCTGAGCAAACGTAAACACCGAATGTCCTGCCGCATGCTGGCTGAATTCCACCTGCGCCGGCGTGCGTGTTGACTGCGCGAGCAAGACCGCGTCGAGGTCCGTGCGATCTTCCGGAGAGCCCGGTGCTGGCGGCGGAGGCACGGAAGCGATGAGCGCTTTGACGTCGACAGCCGACGTGGTGATGGCCCGCCAACTCAGGTTGGCGACTTGGAGCCCAAGGATCGCAACAAAGGCAGAACTGTAGAGCAGAAGCCGTTTCATAGGTCCGGCGCGTTTCTGCGCCTGCCTAGAATAGGCTTCCTTGGGCGTCGTCGCTGGGAGCTTTTTTCTGGAGAGGCGTTTCTTCTGAGAGCGGCGTGATCAACTCTGGAGTGTCGTTTCCGACTTTGCCGACAGCGCGATCAACTGGATGCAATTTGAGGAAACCATCGGGCGCCGGCCGCAACAACTCGAGCCGTTCATCGTCCGAGAGTGGATCCGGCGTCAGCCAACGAGCCCATGAGGCCGGTGCGAGTATTACCGGCATTCGGTCGTGGATTGCGGAGGCCTCCGCGTTCGGAGTTGTCGTGATCGTGCAAACGGTATCGCCGGCATCGACGTTGTGTTCCCATAAGGCAGCGAAGGCAATTGGCTGCTCGTCTCGCGGTTCGAAGTAAAATGGTTGCTTCACCTTGCCGGCACGCCACTCGTAATAACCTGAGGCTGGGACAATGCACCGGCGGACGGCGAATGCCCTTCGAAATGACGCAAGGGTCGCCACCGTTTCGGAGCGGGCGTTGATCATGGGCGGCAGCTTCTGGTCCGGCTTCGCCCAGGACGGACGGAGCCCCCAACGCATTTCTACGAGAGCACGCCGGCCGGCGTCTTCCGAAATGACGACGGGAATCTTTGTAGTGGGTGCGACATTGTATCGAGGTCGGGGCGGAAACTTCGGCAGCCTGATATCGTTGATCTCGAACAGGGAATACTGCGCCTCGCCAAGCTTGTTTACATAGCGGCCGCACATGGGGTGAAGCTTAGCACTGGGAGCCTGCCACTGCCAAACGCGTTTCAAAATGAGAAAGGGGGCGCCACTCACCCGAGCGACGCCCCACTAACTCCTGTGCCAAAGTTTCTATCTCTATCGCGAGATATGCGCGGCTTCCTCCGGGCCCTTCATGGCCGGGTTGTCACGTGTCATGGGCTGCCGAGGCCGGTGGTGATGGAGGGGGAGGCGTGACCACGGCGCAACTGAGTGGGAAGGAGTTCCCCGATGAGAACGGCGTATTCCATGTATTTGTGCACGCGTTCCTGCTTGTCAGAGATTCGTGCCTTCAGCTCGTCGGATGTCACGGTGATGTCCAACTGCGGGGACAAGACCTTCTTCGGCGGCCATGAGATAAACTGCGAGCATCTGGACGAATTCAGCATGGATCCGCTCAGCGTTCGTCGGCCCTTCGGTTGGCGTTGCCGACGCGTGCCTTTTGTTGGGAACGTCCTGAATCATCACAACAATGTAGGATCAATTGGGAGACATGGAATGCACCGGACCGGTTTCCGTGCTGGAAGTGTTGACCTCATCGGTTACCGATGGAGTAGGTGGAGTGTCGCAAGGTAGGGCCCGGCGGTCGGGATATATCGGGAATCGAGTCGACAATCTCCGGTGAGGGGGTAGCCGGACGGACGCGGGCTCCGTGTTTCTCGAGAAGGGCGAGAGAGGTTTCAAGCTTTGATCCGAGTTCGAGAAGCGGCCGAGCATCGTTTTCGGGATCGGTAAGATTGACCCAAGTGGGATAGCTGGATCTTCCGACGAGGCGAGCTCCGCTGTAGCGATGATGACCGTCGTTCAGTTTGATGCGACCGCCGTGAACCGCGATGTTCTGGACCCCGTGTGCGGGAAGAGGGTCGTGACCGGCTGACAGCCATCCAGCATATTTCTGCGCCGTGTCATTCGTCTTGGAGGTTCCCTCAACCTGGACAACGGAATCTAACGGAACATCTGCCAAAACCCAGAGTTCACCGTTCTTGTCACGGGCAATGGTGCCGACAGGGGCAACGCGAAAAGTTGATGGCGCATCCTGCGACATGCGATTGCGGGCGCTGGCAATCTCCATCGCAAGTTCGAATTGGATCGTCGGATCGTCGGCAATGATCTGCTCGGCGGAAACAACCGGCCCATCAAATGTCGCTTGAAACGATTCGAACGCGGGAAGCGCGTCAAGGTTGCGAGGTAACGGATGGCTCATCGGAATTCCGAGGGGATATACGCAACTCATGATGGCTCACCGGTTCAGGCGGCCAGCTTCCGGGCGGCAAATGCGTCCCACGCCGCCTTGGCAATTGCCTCCGCCTCCTTCAAGACCTCACGCGCTTCCGCAAGGGTCTTGGGAAGTTTCTCGGGAGTGTGCGTTTTCACATAGCTCAAGGTCATGAGCATGCGCGTCACCCGATCGCTGATGCTGTCTGGGTGGATGGACTGGTGCTCGTCCGCCCCGTGACGGCGGATCGCGCGCTGCGCCATCTCCAATCCGAATGCGACACTCCAAGACTCACGGACTTCCTCAGCGACGGTGATTGTTGCGTTCACGTCCAGAGATACAGGAGCCCACCTTCCACGTTCCCAATCCCGCTGAATCTTTCGTCTTCGCTTGCGTGATTCGCATGCTACTTATGACGCATGAGCAAAACTCCCCTGAAGTGTGAGAATGGCGACGACCATGACTTCTCCAAGGAAGTCCCGCTCTATCATGAGGGGGAGGTTGTTGGGACCTCGCTCGTCTGCGCTAAGTGCGAAATGGCGTTCGAGACGTTTTACGAAGAGCAGCTAAAGCAAGGGCCGCTTCGCATCATTCTCGTCAAAGGCCCTGAATCCACTGCCTATTGGCGGTGTCGCGACGGGGCGTGCCCGACCTGCCGAGAACGCGAGGGCTTCAACTACGAACTCGATGTGACTGAAGAGCTACCCCCGAACGGTTGCAACTGCGAGGGCGGATGCCGTTCGTATTACGAAAACGTGCCGTATCCGGTAATTTGGTGGCAGGGGATCGACGTCAAGGGAGTGATGGTTTGCCAAGGCGGGAAAGAGCATGTGTTCTCGGAGACGGTCGAAGACGCCCCGCAACACGCTTACGTCGAGGACTCCTACAAATGCGCGGGCTGTGGACGGCTCATGACAGACGTAATTTCCCAAGTCGATTCCCTCGTTGGCTGAAGCCGCGGATATTTCATCGCAACCCGGAATTCTGGAGGCAGTTCATAATAAGGCCCTCAAAACCAGAGGGTTCATATTTCATCGCTCCCCACACTTCCCGTCAGACACTTTGGAACGCCTGTTCTTTTTTGCGGGCTGATCCTCGATCGCATGCTGGGAGCGAAACCCCGGATCGCTCAGGAAGAATTGAAGCGCCATGGCCGCGAGATTTGAGCCGGTGTGCGTAAATTTCAGTCGGGGCAACGTGCGTATCACGCAAATAGATACGCAAGCAGCCCTTCGTTCCATCTGTGGACCGCCTCTATTCATGCGCACAGTTCTTTCGTTGTAAGTTCCTCATGTCACAGGGTTGACCGCGCCTGAATAGACGCTATCTTCTATTCATGAGCGGGCTGATCGAGTCGATTCGGCGGGAATTTCTGCGCGAGGGCGTTCGCACGGCGCGGCAACTGGCGGAGTCTGTCGATCACAGCCAGCCCACAATATCGCGTGCGTTGGCGGACATGGGTGACGCGGTTGTGCGGATCGGTCGCGGCGCATCGACGCAATATGGTCTGGCTGCCCCGATAGAATCACTAGGGTCGCGCTGGCCGCTTTACGTGATCAACGAAGCCGGCGAGCCGCAACAGCTGGGACGACTCCACGCTTTGGCCGGGCGCGCGTGGTATTTGGAACGGACATCGGCCGATGCCTGGGAATCCCTGCTCGGGGATGATTTTGGTAGTGGGGTATTCCCGGATCTTCCGTGGTTTCTCGATGACACGAGGCCTCAAGGCTTTCTCGGACGTGCCTTCGCACGTCGTTTTGGTCCCAGTATGGGGTTCCCTGCGGATCCTACTCGGTGGTCCAGTCCACAGGTCGCGCAAGCGCTTTTGCAGCATGGTTGGGATCTTCCAGGTGCGTTCGTGCTCGGCATGGATGCGTTGAAAGGTGCATTCCTTTCGGACGAGCCGGCGCTGGTTGCAGGACAACGCGACCGCCATTTTCCCCAGCTCGCACAAGCTGCGCTCGAAGGTGATATCGTGGGCTCATCCGCCGGTGGAGAGCAACCCAAGTTCACGGCAAAGGTCCGGGAGGGGGATACCATTCATCATGTCATCGTGAAGTTTACCGGAGTAATGACGCAACCGGAGCATCAACGATGGGCGGACTTGCTCGCCGCCGAGCATCTGGCGACGGAAGTTCTGGCGTCCGGGGGGATTCCAGCGGCCCGCTCACGTGTCGTTGATTTTGATGGCCGACGTTTTCTCGAGGTCGAACGATTCGACCGGGTAGGCGCGGCTGGCCGGCGGCCGGTTGTGTCGATGAGGGCTCTCGATGCTGCGTTTTTTGGCGAAATCCATACGCCATGGACCGCCGCGGCAGACCGTCTCGAAAACGCAGGCTGGATTCGCAGCAGCGATGCCGAAAACCTGAGAACGCTGTGGCATTTCGGTGAGCTGATCGGCAACACGGATATGCACTACGGGAACGTCTCGCTGGAATTGAGTCCACGGCGTCCGATTTCGCTTTGTCCCGTGTATGACATGCTCCCGATGGGTTACAGGCCGGGCCATGAAGGCCGGTTGCCCGAAAGCCTGGCTCAGGATCCAAGTCGGACCGCAATCAGCGATCGGAAAGCGCGGCGGATGGCCACCATCTTCTGGGAACGGGTGGTCGAATCGTCGCTGATCTCGGGAGATTTTCGCGATATCGCGCGACGGCATCTCGTCGCGCTGGAACAAGTCGAAAGGACCATGCCCGCTTTCGAAGTAGAGCGCATGGAGTCTCTATCCGAACCGGCGGCAAGGCGCCAGGATCCGAGAACCTACGAAAATCGAAGCCTTGGCCTGTGAGTCAGGTCGCGAGCTGCGTTTGCTTTGAAGTTTCCCAATCCGCGATGATTGGGGACACATCGGGATTCTGGGAAATCATCGCGAGCAAATGGTTCCGAGCGGTGTTCTTCGACACCGCGTTCCCATTAAAGCTGCACTAAGAAACGCTCAGTTCTTGACCTCGTTGCTGGTCCCTCCAGCCGATATACCGAGCTTGAGCCGGAACCTGTCTTCGAAATTCATGTCGACGTGCTCGTAGGAATCAGACTCCTCCAAAACCATCGTGTGGACGGCTTCACAGATCGTGCCGATAAGCTCGTCGGTGATCGGCCTTCCAAAGTCCGCCTCCAATCTTTGGATCAGTGCGATCAATAGATGGCTGAGACAGTCAGCGAATACAGTGAAGGTCACCTCCTTGTCAGTGTCGGTCGAATCCCAATAGGTGAATGTCAGCGTCCGGCCGGCGGAGGGATTTTCAGGGGTATTCGGAAATGTGGACAGGCTGAGAGTGAAGAGGTCGCCGGCATGCGTGTCCCGGTGCGTGTAAGTCGTCAGGCCATTCTCGATCATGTGCCGGTAAGCGTCCGCTATCGTAAGGCCGAAGTCCTCGGGCGATTGGGTGCCAACCCTGTTGGAGAAAATGATCAGCGCGAGCGCGAGGGCGTGCCCACTGTTGCAGCCGACCGCGCAAATCGGATCGATTGGCGTGCTGCCGTCGTCGCAATGCGGAGAAATAAGGAGGCGGGTGTTCATGGTATCCTGAGATACGGAAACCCGCGGTCCGCCAAGATCAGCGTCTAGCCCTGCGGGAGAGAAAGGTCGCTTCTTGCCGGTCGTTCATTGGAAATAGTTGGTTGTTCAGGTGCAGCGAGAAACGGTTCGTCTATCCATTATAGGACGGGTATCCCAAAAGACATAAACGTCCAGGGCCCGGTGTCTCTCGGCTTGGATCGACCTCCTATTCCTCGAGGATGGTCCTGGCTCGGTGGATGAGGAGCGAGAGCGTGTCGCGAGCATCCTGTGCCGTCATCGTGAACGTCGATCCATCTCCGGTGTGCTGGTCCTCTCCGTCCAGCGACATTCGGGCGATTGTCTGGACGAGCTCGCGCGCGGCGATGATACGGTTTCCATCATCCTTCCGGACGTGCGAGAGAACGCGTTTTGGCACAAAGCTCCGTCCATCCTTCGCCATGATGTCATGCAGACCATCATCCGGCGCGGGTGCGGTCGGGTGCGATAGCGTCCATTTGCCAGCAGATGCGAACAGCGAACTCATATCGCGAGATACGAGCTGCAAAACACCTCTGCACCCTGGCCAAACGGCTGCGCCTCGCCTCGCATCAGAGGCTCAGGAGTGCAAGTGAAAGGTAAGATCGATTTCCTGCGGAGAAAGAAAACGGCCCTCCTTGGCATCCCATGCTCGGAGGACGCGAATGTTACTCGCCCGGATCTCATCCGAATCAAGCCAGTCCTGTTTGTGCGGAAGACCATTAACAGGAGGTGCGCTCGCATCGGCGTCAATTCCGAAGCGTTTCCCGATGTGGTTTACTGGCGTGAATAGCAGATCGGGATGGGTATGCAGTCCATGTGAATCCCGCTGCCCTGGCGCTATCACCTCATAGCAGCACTTCGGAGGGTCGATCACCGTTCCATTGTCGTGTAATTCGCCCTAAAGAATATCGATGATCTCGATTGGATTCGAGACCATGCCAGAGGTCGCTTCGATGTTTTTGAAGATCGACTCTATGCGCATCGCAACCGCGGTATCGACACCGTGTCGGGTCATCACGTGATGAGCATTCTCGCTGGCAATTCCCCGGAGCCCTAAGGGATGGGCCGCTCGAATGGAAACCAGCGTCGCATAAACGAGGTCCAGCGTCTCTTGTTTGTTCATGGGCGAGCGGGCAATTACGTTTATGGAATCGAAAAGGATGCAGCTCGTCGAGAATTCCCGCCGAAAGTGATCATTCCGGATGTCTCATAGAACGACATCGAGCGGCGAAATCCGCCACGTCGATCATGCGAGGAAGGCGATAGCCAACTCGTTGTAACGGTTCCGCAGTTCGAATAGCGGAGGAACTAGAAGGGTCTCAACCGGCTTCGCCCGGAGAGAGCCGATGAGCAGTAAGAAATCCGGGTCGTGGGTGAACGGCTTCACTCGAGAGGTTTCAGGAATGCCTTCGAACGGTCGGTCCGGCTGAGTTGTCACACGTTCCCCCAAGAGACCGAGTGCGAGGGAGTATCCCAACGAAATTGCCTCGTCGCGGTCACCGCAGCACCAATCGATGTGGTAGGAAAGGTCATTCGTGAAGCCGGCACGAACGCGCATCCCGAAGAGTGTGGGCCAACAACCGATCTGGATGATTCGGCCAGGGCCAATCCGTGCAAGATGGCGAAAGACGAGACCATCACCATCCGGGCCGGGAAAAAAACTCCCGGTCATACGAGAATCATGTGCCGATCGGCTAGTCCTGAGACGCAAGAGTTTTCAGTTCCTTCACGAGTTTGGCGAGCCTGCGCTGAGTCGATCGACGCAACGCGACCTTCTTCGGCTTGTTGCTACGGCCGAGCCCGTAGGCGAGCATCGCCTTGCAAGATGCGATCTCGTTGCGGAGAACGAAGCGGCGATCGAAAAGTGGGATGGCGGGCGAGCTCATGATGATTTCTGTTCATGAGGAGATACGCGGGGATCAGCCCGCTCCGTAGTTGACGGATGGAAAGCGGAGCGCACTGCCGAGAACGTGCGCCAGGCTCCGGTCACTGCCGATCCATCTTCTGCCAAGCTCTTCTGCCACTTTGCCGGTTGTTCCGCTTCCATAGAACGGATCATAGACGCAGTCCTGAGGTCGAGTGAGGAGCCGCACGAAAAATTCTGCGAGCCGTTCCGGCATCATGGCATCATGTCGCGGCAACTTCGCGGCCTTGAGAGCTTCGCGCAATTTACGGTGGGTGTCGGAGTTGGGAATCTCGAGGTAATTGCGGGGGATGACTTTGAGCGACTGTCCGTTGGCGACCGCCTGCATCTGCTCCTCGAAGTTGGTGTTCTGCGTGCTCGGGCCAACCGTTGTGCCCTGCACTCCTCGACGGCCGCGGCGAAGGTAGGTTTCGATCGTGGACGGTTTTGCGTCCACCATGACTTCGCGGGTGTTGGCGAAGGGCGTCGGTGACTTTCCAAGCCAAAAAAGATGCTCAACGTCGTTGTTCGTCCGAACCTTGTGAACAGTCACCCAGCAGGACTCCGGACTGTGCGAGGGGTTCCGCCAGTAGAAGCGATCAGCAAAGTAGAGGCCGACGTCCTCCGCGAGCGCGAGAAGCAGCTTTTCCTGATAAAGGCTTCGAACTGCGCCGCCGGTTTCCGACTTCGGCCTCCAGACGTCGCGAAGGTTGAGGACGAGACTTCCGTCGGGCGTGAGCGCCCGTTTCCAGTCCCTCGCACAACCTACGAGGAGTTCGAGGATTTCCGACTCGGAGAAGCTTCCATATTTGCGTCCATTCAGAATCGGATAGGGCGGGGATGTGAAGATCAACTGCACCGAATCCTGTTGGAGGTGCGCTGCGGCGGTGCGGGCCTCAGCCCATATTGCCTGCCCGTGCGAGGTCTCGTAAACAATGAGAATCAACCCGCCTTCGGCGTTCACGAGGGAATCACGGCCGGCATTGGAAAGTCCCCAAACACCGTGGCCACGTTTTTCCATGAGACCGCGAGTGACCGCGTTCTGCCGAACCCAATGGAGTGTCTGCCGCCACGGGTTGCGCCTTCTTGTTCCCCACTTCCCAAAATCCATCTCGCGATAGTCATTGCGAATGTGATCAGGGATATTGAGGCGATCGTTAAGGGCGTCGATGACATCGCCTGCCTCTGCCTGACCTCCCATTTCGTGGAGGGTTTCCAGCATCGGCAGAAGTAACTGGCTTTGGGTGGGGAGGGTCGTATTCAACACGGTGGGTTGCAAGATTGTCGCTGGCTGACTGACCTGGAGCCGGCTCGCGATTTCCGGCTGGAGATACGCCTTGTGAAGACAATCCGGCGTGGTGAGGGAGCCCTAGCGGGCGGCACGGCCGGCCTCGCTCTCGGTGAGCACCACGCCGCAGTCGCCATCCTTGTAAGAGCAGCGCTTGATGGCGCGCTGCATCTGGTAGAAATTGTATTTGCCGTTGACGTCCCAGATGTGCCTGGCGACCGCGCGATTCTCGAACGACTTCTGCGAGGCGAGATTCCAGTCGGGATCCTTCGTCGTGGCCTGCGGCGAGAGTCCGACACCGACGACCATGCGCGAGATGCCATTCACGATCCGCCGGACGAAGCCGACATTCGCGTAGAGGAACCGCGCCTTCCGCAGCAGCTCCGATCGCGTGTAGCTATCGACCTCGCGCTGTGTGTCCAGCTCGGGAAAGTATACGTAGCCGCGTTCGCGGCTCCACGGCTCCGCGCCGGCGTATCCACTCGGCGAGAACGCGGCCGGTGCCTGTGAGGATTGCGCCGCGGCCTTTGCCCGCGCCGCGCGACGACGGGAAGCACGACTCATACTCGGAGCGGATTGCAGCTGAAGTCGACATATCGTCCCGCCACATCCCCGGCGGGATTTTGCGTGTCCTCCGGCGCGAGTTCAGCCAGCAGGATCTCGATCGCCTGACCAACGATGTCGGCAGGGAATCGCACCTCCCCTGACGCGCTACCGCCCACGAAGCTGTTCGACGTGATGACGACGTGATCATCGTCTGCGAGGACGGATGCGGCGACCTTGTCGGCGAGGACTTTCAGTTCAGCGACGGTCTTCGTCCGCCGGAGATACGCCATCGCGTAGTTGATCTTTTGCTGGTCACTGGCCACGCCCGAACGGACGTGTCAAAGGTCAGGCCTTTCGGACCTTTACCTCGCGCCGCGCGATCATAAGGAGCAACCTGCGCCAGCTGGGCCGGCCGGAATAGATCGCCCCAACCGCCGCGGCCACGTCATCGATCGCCTTCCAATCGTCCTCGCTGAGCTCGTGACTCCTTCGCTCGCGCCTGTCGCTCGAGCCGGTCGTCACAGGCTCTTTCGATCCATTGGATGAGCGTTTCGCCGGCTTCGCGCGAAGCGCGGACGTAGCTCCCTTTTCGCGCGACGTTTTTCCAGACGATCTGCGCGTCATGACTGCGCGTGGAATCGGAGTTGGATTTCTTCATCTGTTAACATTCGCCCTTCCTGCGCGTCCCACGCCGTTATCACGCGCACGTTTTCGCGGCGGATCTCGTCGGCGTCCCGCCAGTCTTGATAATAGGCGAGTCCACCGCGTGGCGAGCCACTCGCGTCTGCCTCGATCCCGTATCGACGACCATTATGATTGACCGCCGTGAAGAGCAGATCCGGATGAGTGCACAGCCCGTGCTCATCTCTCTCGCCGGGCGCGACCCCCTCGCAGTTGTAGCCGGGGGGCTGCTTTAGCGTGCCATCCGATCGCATCCCATCTTTCAACAGATCGATCAATTCCATCGGGTTCTCGAGCCCGCCGTAGTCCTCCTCGAGGAGCTCGATGATCGTCCTGCAACGCTCGGCGACGGGTCCAGGAACTCCCCATCGCGTGAAGAACTCGTGCGCGTTCCCGCTTCCTACCGCTCGCAGGCCGCAAGGATGTTTCAACCGCACCTCGACGAGCGCACGGTAGATGAGATCGATAATTTTCTGCTTAGTCATTTGCGGCCTCCTTCACTTCGTAGCAGCTCACCCAATTCGGAAGCGACTTCTCATTTCCATCGAAGTCGAATGCGACGAGCTTGCCGCCCACATTCCGAAACTTCGCCCATCCCTGGCACTTCGCGGCATCCCAGCGGGTGGCTCCCTGCACGTATTCGCTGCCGCGCGCATCGAACTCTTCGCCCTCTTCCAGCTCGACGGTGGCCATCGAGTGATTCCCGCTCGTCTTCGCGAAGCGGATGAATGCCCCATTCTTCCGGACATAGTCCTTTTTGAAGACTTGGGCTTTTTTGTAACTGCTGACTCGGACTCGGATTTTCATTTTCTTTGAGTTGGTTTCTCGTTCCGGGTTCCGCCCGGTCGGTCAGATCGTTTCGATCTGCGAAGAGAATTTCACAACCTAGCTAGCTTGTCCGGGATTATTTTTCGGACCAATACAGCATTGCGGCGACAGCCTGCTCGATCCGCGCCATCAGGTGGATGTCCGGCGGAGTTGAGTTGAGCAGCGGTGGCATCATTGCGATCACGAGCCAGGGGGCGACTGGCCGCTCGGGATACTCGGTGCCGAGCTCCAGAGCGATCTCCGCGGCATCAAGATACAGGCTCTCGATCTGCTCCCAAAGACCCGCCGCCGCCGCCTCGTCAAAGCACGCGCCGGCAATCACGAGCGGCTCGGATCCGCGCCAGAGCGAGAAGCTGGCGGCGCTCGGGACGCCGCCGAACTCGATGCGATACGCCGATAACGGCGCTGGCAGCTTTCCCCCTTGCGGCCACATCGCGCGGAGATGCCGGATCGTGTCGGCGTCCACGATGGACAGATCGATCTCCGCGACGTGGCCGGTGTTGAGCGTGATGTGCGGAATGATCATTGCGCTGCCCTCCGATCTGCGGCCTCGATGCAACGCAGGCACGGCTGCGTTGCGAGCCACATTCCAAAGCGCCGCTTGGACGGGCTGCGATCGACCGCCTTGTGCGGAGCCTGCCAGTGGTCTGTGATACATCCGCATGGCCGCCACACGCGCATTTTTCGCCCCTGAAACACGATCGGATTTTCCGCGGACGGAATCGCAGCAAGCAACTCGTCGATGCGCCTGGCATCCGAGCGATCTCGCAGCTCGCGCATCTCCGCAGTGCTCCATCGCCAACAGCGGCAGCGCGCCCATTGATGGACGGCCGCGTAGGGTGTTTGGCGCAAATCCATCCGGCCCCGATCCGGCCCGGAAAGATCCCCATCGCCTGACTCCCACACCGCCTGGATCGCCGCCTCGGCTTGCTCCTGCCACGCCTCTCCGGAGACACCCTCCAGTGCTTCGACGTAGTCGGGAGCGCGACTCCCACCCATGAGTTTCACTCCCTCCGGGAGCTGCACGCCTTCGGTCCGGAGCGGATGGACCGCGTAGGGCACCGGGAGCCCATCGACGCTCGGCAGCTCATCCAGCGGTGTGCCGATCGCGATCCAGTCCTGCAAGCCGATCCGCAGCTCCCAGCCGGTGTCGCTCCACCAGTAGAGCCCGATGATGGCGGGATGCCAGCCACCCTCCGCGAGGAGGGTGGCTCTGTTGATGATGTCGTGGTGCGAGATCATTAGTTGTTGCGCGCTGGAGCCCGTCCATCCACGAGCGAGGCCCACTCATCAGGCGTGATGCCGTCTGTAGCTGTTTCGGCGAGGGTTTTGACCCCGGACAGCACAATATCGACATCCTCAGTCCGGATGGAGGGATAACAGTATTGACTGCCTAGGTCCGTGATTGAAGGGCCGATAATTGACCGACCCGCGAAATCGCAGCCAGGGACATCGCTTGTCTGGGGAGCGGATGCGAGTCGATCCAAGTCGCGGACGTTGATGCCTGTTGTCGGCGCATAATCAGTGCGGCCAATCTCGGCGACAAGGATAGCGTCGATGCCATTTGGCCCCCAAAACGCACCTAGCGCGTATTTGGCAACCGATCCGTTGATAACTAAATGAGTCGTTTTCATTTTCTTTGAGTGGTTTTCTCGTTCCGGGTGCCGCCCGGTCGGCCAGAGAGGAGATACGTTCATTTGACGGAACGCCATCCGGCATCCGGCTCCTGCTCCTGCAATTTTGCGAGCTCAGA
>Ga0065721_10004805_pt1 | contig 20079 bp, 15 predicted proteins | sample Mesricmetagenome_FD_59108 | JGI IMG/M metagenome (GOLD analysis project Ga0065721, IMG submission 59108) | Mesophilic microbial community from rice straw/compost enrichment Sample: eDNA_1 v2 (version 2) | ecosystem: Engineered > Solid waste > Grass > Composting > Bioreactor | place: USA: Davis... | reverse complement strand
TCGTACGCCTTGAACTCGCCGAAGTACTTCGTGATCGCTGCCGTCAGCGACGTCTTGCCATGGTCAACGTGGCCGATCGTGCCAATGTTTACGTGCGGCTTCGTGCGCTCAAACTTACTCTTTGCCATTTTCGGCTCTCCGTTTCTGTCTCCCCTCGGGGAGAAATCCGTTTATGGGTCTAAAGCGGTGGATATTCCGGTCACTTCTGACCGGAATACTTGGCCTGGATTTCCTGAGCGACGTTGCTCGGTACCGGGGCGTAGTGGTCGAACACCATCGAGTACTGCGCGCGGCCCTGCGACATGGAGCGCAGGCTGTCGACGTACTTGAACATGTTCGCGAGCGGTACGTGCGCGTTGATGACAATCGCAATACCGCGCTGCTCCTGGCCCTGGATCTGGCCACGACGGGAGTTCAGGTCGCCGATCACGTCGCCGACATACTCTTCCGGCGTGACGACCTCGACCTTCATCATCGGCTCGAGCAACTGAGCGCCGGCCTTCTTGGCTGCTTCACGGAAGCAGGCACGCGAGGCGATTTCGAACGCCAGGACCGAGGAGTCGACGTCATGGAAGGCACCGTCGATGAGGGTCGCCTTGACGCCCAGCATCGGGAAGCCAGCCAGCGGACCGGAAGACAGCACGCTTTCGATACCCTTCTGAACGCCCGGGATGTATTCCTTCGGAACAGCACCGCCGACGATCTTGGATTCGAAGACGAAATCTTCGCCATCCGGGTTCGGTTCGAAGACGATCTTGACGCGCGCGAACTGGCCGGTACCACCGGTCTGCTTCTTGTGCGTGTAGTCTTCTTCGGTCTGGCGCGTGATGGTTTCGCGGTAGGCCACCTGCGGAGCACCGACGTTCGCTTCAACCTTGAACTCGCGACGCATGCGGTCGACGATGATGTCCAGGTGAAGTTCGCCCATGCCGGCGATAATGGTCTGGCCGGATTCCTGATCGGTCTTGACGCGGAAGGACGGGTCTTCGGCTGCCAGACGGTTGAGCGCGAGGCCCATCTTTTCCTGGTCGCCCTTGGACTTCGGCTCGATCGCGATCTGGATAACCGGTTCCGGGAATTCCATGCGCTCGAGAATGACCGGCTTCAGCGGATCGCAGAGCGTGTCGCCCGTCGTGGTTTCCTTGAGGCCGGCGAGAGCAACGATGTCGCCCGCGAAGGCTTCTTCGATGTCTTCACGCGAGTTCGAGTGCATCTGCAGCATACGGCCGACGCGCTCGCGCTTGTCCTTGACCGTGTTGAGAACCGACGAACCCTTTTCGAGCTTGCCCGAGTAGATGCGGCAGAACGTGAGCGAACCGACGAAGGGGTCGTTCATGATCTTGAAGGCCAGCATCGAAAGCGGCTCGTTGTCGTCTGCATGACGCTCGATTTCGCCCTCGGTCTTGACGTCGATACCCTTGATCGCCGGGATATCGACCGGCGACGGCAGATATTCCACGACGGCGTCGAGCAGCGGCTGAACACCCTTGTTCTTGAAGGCCGAGCCGCAGAACATCGGGAAGAACTTCACGTCGATCGTGCCGCGACGGATCAGGGCGCGGATCTTGTCGTTGTCCGGCATTTCGCCGTTCAGGTAGGCTTCCATGGCTTCTTCGTCGAGCTCGACGATCGTTTCGATCATCTTCTCGCGCCATTCTTCAGCCTGCGCCTTCAGGTCGTCCGGGATTTCGACAACGTCCCAGGCCGCACCGAGCGACTCGTCGCGCCATACGAGCGCATTCATCTCGATCAGGTCGACGACGCCCTTAAAGTCGTTTTCAGCGCCGATCGGCAGCTGGCAGACGACCGCGGTCGCACCGAGACGGGTCTTGATCATCTCGACCGAGCGGTAGAAGTCGGCGCCGATCTTATCCATCTTGTTGCAGAAGATCATGCGCGGAACGTTGTACTTGTCGGCCTGACGCCAGACGGTTTCCGTCTGCGGCTCAACGCCAGCGTTGGCGTCGAGCAGAGCAACCGCACCGTCGAGTACGCGCAGCGAACGCTCTACTTCGATGGTGAAGTCGACGTGGCCGGGCGTGTCGATGATGTTGAAGCGGCGCATCTTGCCGTCACGACCCTTCCAGAAGGTCGTGGTAGCAGCGGACGTGATCGTGATGCCACGCTCCTGCTCCTGCTCCATCCAGTCCATCGTGGCCGCGCCATCGTGAACTTCGCCGATCTTGTGCGACTTGCCGGTGTAGTAAAGGATACGCTCGGTCGTCGTCGTCTTGCCGGCGTCGATATGCGCCATGATACCGAAGTTGCGGTAGTCTTCGATTTTATATTCGCGAGCCATAACGGACTGCCTTTCAATATTCGATCGGTTGATTACCAGCGGTAATGCGAGAAGGCGCGGTTGGCGTCGGCCATCTTGTGGGTGTCTTCACGCTTCTTGACGGCGCTGCCACGGTTGTTGGCGGCATCCATCAGTTCACCGCAAAGGCGATCAACCATGGTGGTTTCGTTGCGCTTACGGGCAGCAGCGATGAGCCAGCGGATAGCGAGGGCCTGACGACGCTCCGGACGAACGTCGACCGGAACCTGGTAGGTCGCACCACCGACGCGGCGAGAGCGGACCTCGACGTGCGGTGCGATATTGTCCAGCGCCTGATGGAAAACCGCGATCGGCTCCTGCTTCAACTTCGCCTGGACGGCATCAAAGGCGCCGTAAACAATCGATTCGGCGACGGACTTCTTACCGTGCAGCATGATGGCGTTCATGAACTTAGTGACGACCAGATCACCGAACTTCGGATCCGGGTTGATCTCACGCTTTTCTGCTCTATGGCGACGGGACATACTTCTTGTCTCTCAACTGTTGCGACGCTTTAAAACGCGGAGAACCTCGCGCAGCGCCCGGATTAAAATGAAAGGTCCGAACTTACTTCGGACGCTTTGCACCGTACTTCGAACGGCGCTGCTTGCGGTTCTTGACGCCCTGGGTGTCGAGAACGCCACGGATGATGTGATAACGCACACCCGGAAGGTCCTTCACGCGGCCGCCGCGGATCATGACCACGGAGTGCTCCTGAAGGTTATGACCTTCACCGGGAATATAGCCGATGACTTCGAAGCCATTGGTCAGACGAATCTTGGCAACCTTACGCAGAGCCGAGTTCGGCTTCTTCGGGGTCGTGGTGTAGACGCGGGTGCAAACACCACGCTTCTGCGGATTCTCCTGCAGGGCAGGAACCTTGTTACGCTTGACCTGTGCCTGACGCGGCTTGCGGATCAGCTGGTTTACGGTAGGCATACAACCATCCCTTACGATCTTTGCTCTCAGTCCTTACGGACCCCTATTTGCCGTTGCCGGCGGTGGCCGCACTGTTTTCATCATGCGCAAAATGTGGCCCGACCCGCTTTTCCCAGCGGATGGACCACAAAAGAACAGAGGACGCATCTTCAGATGCGTCTTGCGTGCGGCATTCTTGTCGTCAACGTGCGTAAAGAACCTTGTTTGAGGAAAACTTCAGGGCGTGGCGCCCCGAACAGCATGCCTCACATTGGCTCTGATGGGCGGCGTACTACTGTTTTCGCCCTTCCCCGTCAAGTCTTAATCAGAAAATAATGGGGTGCGGGGCCCAAGCAAGAGGGCGTCCCCTCCCCCTGAAAAAGGCCAGACTGACGTCATGGCGGTTTTGGTTTAGCATGTTATTCGGATAGAGAGAAAGCAGTTTGGTCCGACTCGGGCTCCTACCCGGCCATCGGCCACTTATCGCCGCCCATGAAAGGTCCAAGGCCATGATTACCCCCGCCGACAACGACAACAATCTCGATTCCCCGATGGTCTTCATCGTAATCGCCAAGGCCTACGAGGAAGTCGGGGGCGAAGGCATCGACCTGCACGTGATGGTCGCCGCACCCGACGACGATTCGGCGGTGCGCGCCGTGCTCAACGCACTCTCGGAGGAAGGTTTCGTCGAAGCCGATCTCGACCAGATCGGCCTCATCGAGGACATACCGGACGAGGAGCCGCACGCCTCGGCCTACCAGGGAGCGCTCGAGGGCGAAGTCTCGATCATCCGTTTCGGCTGAAGGTCGTCAGCCCTCCCCTCGTCTTGAGCGCGCAGAGACAGAAAAGCCGCCCGGCGCACCGGGCGGCTTCTTTATTTAGCAAAAGACGAGCTTTGCCCTTACTGAAGCACCTGAGCTGTCGGCTTCGGCGTGTCGGCGGTTTCAGCCGGCAGAACCGGATAGGTGACTTCCGGCATCTTGCCCGTCAGCGAGTCCAGGAAGGCGACGATCAGATCGACTTCTTCCTCGTTCAGTTCCTCACCCAACTGGGCCGTGCCCATGATGGCGACCGCCTGCTTCAGGTCCCACACCTTGCCGGAATGGAAGTAGGGAGCCGTCAGCGCGATGTTGCGCAGCGGAGCCGCACGGAAGACATAGGAGTCGTCCGCCGTGTTGGTGACGGCGAAGCGGCCCTTGTCGTTTTCCGGAAGCACGTCGGCGCCGGGCTTTTCGATCAGGCCGAACGGGTAGTAACCTTCGCCGCCGACATTGATGCCGGAATGGCAGGACGAGCAGCCTTTATCCATGAACAGCGCGAGCCCCTGCTTTTGCGGTTCGGTCAACGCAGCGTCGTCACCATTGAGGAAGGCGTCGAACGGTGCCGGCGTGATCAGCGTCGCTTCGAAAGCCTCGATCGCCTTGGCGAAGTTGTCGAAGGTGACCGGATCTTCCTCACCCGGGAAGGCCGCCTTGAACCATTCGACGTACTCCGGCATGGACTTCAGGGTGGCGATAACTGTGTCCGGGGTGTTCGCCATCTCGACCCCGGCCTGGACCGGCCCCTTGGCCTGGGCCTTCAGGTCTTCGGCTCGACCGTCCCAGAACTGGGCAATGTTGAAGACCGCATTCAGAGCGGTCGGCGCATTGCGCGGCCCCTTCTGCCAACCGTGACCGATCGAGGTTTCGAGGTTGTCGTCACCGCCTGTCGCCAGGTTGTGGCAGGAGTTGCACGAGAAGACCCCGGATGCCGACATGCGCGGATCGAAGAACAGTGCCTTGCCGAGCGCGATCTTTTCCGGGGTGATGGGGTTGTTGGCGACCGCCGGCGTCGTGGACGGCAGCGGCTTGAAGATTTCGAGCGCCGTTTCTCTCAGATCCGCGGGAACCGGATCGCCGGCGAAAGCCGTCGTGGCAAGCAGTGCTGCTACGACAGTGCCCAATAGCTTTTTCATTATAGCCTCCGTTCGCTTTGAACGAATCCAATTTAGAATCCGTACAAACTACCGCCTTGAGGTGGATCAATATTTGAGAATGTTCAAATGTGGAGGACATGAAAAAAAGCGCCCGGGAAAACCCGGGCGCTCGTCATTCGTCAGTTCCGGGCTGCGACAAAGCGCAGCCTGGGATCATTCGCCGGCCGGAGCCTGTTCCGACATGCTCTGCAGCATGGGAGTGGCGACGTCCGCACCGGTACCCTTCTTGCGTTCCTCGAGAATGAGGTCGTCGCGCGAGGTGGCGATACGGCGGATCTGCGTCATGGTGCCACCGGTACCGGCCGGGATAAGGCGGCCGACGATAACGTTCTCCTTGAGACCCTGCAGCGTGTCGGTCTTGCCGGCGATCGCAGCTTCCGTGAGGACCTTGGTGGTCTCCTGGAACGATGCGGCCGAGATGAACGACGGCGTCTGCAGCGAGGCCTTGGTGATGCCGAGCAGAACGGGCTCGCCGTAAGCCGGCTTCTTGCCTTCCTCGATCAGGCGCTCGTTGACGTCTTCCAGTTCGATCCGGTCGACATTGTCGCCGACGATGTACTGGCTGTCACCCGCGTCGGTGATTTCGACCTTCTGCAGCATCTGGCGAACGATCACTTCGATGTGCTTGTCGTTGATCACAACGCCCTGCAACCGGTAGACTTCCTGGATCTCGTTGACGAGGTAGGAAGCCAGAGCTTCCACGCCCTTGATCGCCAGGATGTCGTGCGGCGCCGGGTTACCGTCGAGGATGTAGTCACCCTTTTCGATATAGTCGCCGTCCTGAAGATGGAAGGGCTTGCCCTTCGGGATCAGGTACTCGACCGGCTCCACTCCGTCTTCCGCCGGCTCGATGATGACGCGACGCTTGTTCTTGTAGTCGCGACCGAGGCGAACCGTACCATCGATCTCCGCGATGATGGCGTGGTCCTTCGGACGACGGGCTTCGAACAGTTCGGCCACACGCGGCAGACCGCCGGTGATGTCCTTGGTCTTGGCGCTTTCCAGCGGCGAACGAGCGAGAACGTCACCCTGGCTTACCTTCTGACCCGGCTCGACGGACAGGATCGCGTCGACCGAGAGCAGGAAGCGAGCTTCGCCACCACGCGACAGCTTCACGACATTGCCGGAAGCGTCCTTGATGACGATCGCCGGCTTCAGGTCGGAACCGCGCGGCGTCGAACGCCAGTCGATAACCTGACGCTTGGTGATGCCGGTGGATTCGTCGGTCGCTTCGAGAACCGAGAGACCGTCGACCACATCCTCGAAGTGAACAATACCTTCCACTTCCGTCATAATCGGACGGGTGTAGGGATCCCACTCCGCCAAACGCTGGCCGCGACGTACCTTGTCGCCATCGTCGACGAACACCTTCGAACCATAGGCGACGCGCTGCGAAGAGCGTTCGACGCCACGCTCGTCGAGAATGGTGATCGCCATGTTGCGGCCCATCGCGACGAGGTTACCTTCCGAGTTACGCAGAAGGTTACGGTTCTTGATCTGGATCGTACCCTCATAGGACGCTTCCAGGAACGACTGGTCGACCACGTTCGCCGTACCACCAAGGTGGAAGGTACGCATGGTGAGCTGGGTGCCCGGCTCGCCGATCGACTGTGCGGCGATGACGCCGACGGCTTCGCCGATGTTGACCGGTGTACCGCGTGCAAGGTCGCGACCGTAGCAGACGGAGCAGACACCGGTCTGGACTTCGCAGGTCAGGGCCGAACGGATACGGACGGACTGGATACCGGCCTTCTCGATTTCGACGACATGCGGCTCGAGGATCATCTCCCCTGCCTTGACGATGTTCTCGCCGGTAACCGGGTTGTCGATGTCATCAAGAGCCGTACGGCCCAGGATGCGGGCGCCGAGGGAGGCAACGACCTGTCCGGCATCGACGATCGCCGTCATGGTCAGGCCCTTGTCGGTGCCGCAGTCCACGAGGTTGACGATGCAATCCTGTGCCACGTCGACAAGACGACGGGTCAGATAGCCCGAGTTCGCGGTCTTCAAGGCGGTGTCGGCCAGACCCTTACGGGCACCGTGCGTCGAGTTGAAGTACTCGTTAACGGTGAGGCCTTCCTTGAAGTTCGAGATGATCGGCGTCTCGATGATTTCGCCCGACGGCTTGGCCATAAGGCCGCGCATGCCGCCCAGCTGGCGCATCTGGTTCGGAGAACCGCGGGCACCCGAGTGGCTCATCATGTAGATGGCATTCATCTGCTTCTGGCGACCGGTTTCCGGATCGAACTCGACGGCCTTGATGCGGGCCATCATGTCTTCGGCAACCTTCTCGGTGGCCTTGCCCCAAGCGTCAACGACCTTGTTGTACTTCTCGCCCTGGGTGATCAGGCCGTCGTTGTACTGCTGCTCGTATTCCTTCACGAGAGCTTCGGTATCGCCGACGATCTTCGCCTTGGTATCCGGAATGACCATGTCGTCCTTGCCGAACGAGATACCGGCCTTGCAGGCATGGGTGAAGCCAAGCTGCATGATCCGGTCGCAGAAGATCACGGTGTCCTTCTGGCCGCAGTGACGGTAGACCGTGTCGATCATCTTGGAGATGTTCTTCTTGGTCATTTCCTGGTTGCAGATATCGAACGGAACGTTGGGGTTCCGCGGCAGAAGTTCGCCGATGATCATGCGGCCAGGTGTCGTTTCGTAGATCTTGGAGACCGGATTGCCGTCGGCGTCGACGGTCTTGAAGCGGCCCTTGATCTTGGCGTGCAGCGTGACGACCTTGTTTTCAAGGGCGTGATGCAGTTCGCCGAGGTCGGAGAAGGCCATGCCTTCGCCCGGCTCGTTCTGGTTCATGATCGACAGGTAGTAGAGGCCGAGAACCATGTCCTGCGACGGAACGATGATCGGCGCACCGTTTGCCGGATGCAGGATGTTGTTCGTCGACATCATCAGCACGCGGGCTTCAAGCTGGGCTTCGAGCGACAGCGGCACGTGAACGGCCATCTGGTCACCGTCGAAGTCGGCGTTGAAAGCCGTGCAGACGAGCGGGTGCAGCTGGATCGCCTTGCCTTCGACCAGGATCGGTTCGAAGGCCTGGATACCCAGGCGGTGCAGCGTCGGCGCGCGGTTCAGCAGAACCGGATGCTCGCGGATGACCTCGTCGAGGATATCCCAGACTTCCGGCTTTTCCTTTTCAACCAGCTTCTTGGCCTGCTTGACGGTCGAGGAGTAACCCTTGGCGTCGAGGCGGGCATAGATGAACGGCTTGAACAGTTCGAGCGCCATCTTCTTCGGCAGACCGCACTGGTGCAGCTTGAGCTCCGGACCGGTCACGATGACCGAACGGCCGGAATAGTCGACGCGCTTGCCGAGCAGGTTCTGGCGGAACCGGCCCTGCTTACCCTTCAGCATGTCGGACAGCGACTTCAGCGGACGCTTGTTGGCGCCGGTGATGACGCGGCCACGGCGGCCGTTGTCGAACAGCGCATCGACAGATTCCTGCAGCATGCGCTTTTCGTTGCGGATGATGATGCCGGGAGCGCGCAGTTCGATCAGGCGCTTCAGACGGTTGTTACGGTTGATGACGCGACGGTACAGATCGTTGAGGTCGGACGTCGCGAAACGGCCGCCATCGAGCGGAACCAGCGGGCGCAGGTCCGGCGGAATGACCGGGACGACCTTCATGATCATCCATTCCGGACGGTTGCCGGACTCCATGAAGTTCTCAACGATCTTCAGGCGCTTCATCAGCTTCTTCTGCTTGAGGTCCGACGTGGTGTCGGCAAGCTCCGAACGCAGATCGCCAGCGATCTTGTCGAGGTTCATCGAGGCGAGCATCTCATAGATGGCCTCAGCACCGATCATGGCGGTGAACTGGTCCTCGCCGAACTCATCGACGGCCATCATGTACTCTTCTTCGGTGAGGAGCTGATGCTCCTTCAGCGAGGTGAGGCCCGGCTCGGTGACGATGTAGTTCTCGAAGTAGAGAACGCGCTCGACATCCTTCAGCGTCATGTCGAGCAGGGTCGAAATGCGCGAGGGAAGCGACTTCAGGAACCAGATGTGGGCAACCGGAGCGGCGAGCTCGATATGGCCCATGCGCTCACGGCGAACGCGCGACAGCGTGACTTCAACGCCGCACTTCTCGCAGATAATGCCCTTGTACTTCATGCGCTTGTACTTGCCGCACAAGCATTCGTAGTCCTTGATCGGGCCGAAGATGCGGGCGCAGAACAGACCGTCGCGCTCCGGCTTGAAGGTGCGGTAGTTGATCGTTTCCGGCTTCTTGATCTCGCCGTACGACCACGACAGGATCTTCTCCGGGCTCGCGATCGAAATCCGGATGGAATCGAAGTGCTGAGCCGGCACCTGCGGGTTGAAAAGGTTCATGACCTCTTGGTTCATGCCTATCTCCTTATGGGGCATACGCCCTCGCTTGGCTCTGGTTGCGGCTAAATCCCGGGAACGCCGCATCAGACCCTAGAATGACAGTTAACCGCGAAATGCGGCAAAACTCCCCTTCCCCACCAGATCCGGACGGACCGTCCGGGAAAGGGTGCGTGCGCAGCGATGCCGCGCACGCCTTGTCAAAACGTCACTCCGCCGCGTCGGGCAGGCTCGTTTCGGCGACGCTGTCGACCTTGGAATTCTCCAGTTCGACGCTGAGGCCCAGCGAGCGCATTTCCTTAACGAGAACGTTGAAGCTTTCCGGAATACCGGCCTCGAAGGTGTCGTCGCCGCGGACGATCGCCTCGTAGACCTTGGTACGGCCGGCCACGTCGTCCGACTTCACCGTCAGCATTTCCTGCAGGGTGTAGGCGGCGCCGTAAGCTTCGAGAGCCCAGACTTCCATTTCGCCGAAGCGCTGGCCACCGAACTGCGCCTTACCACCGAGCGGCTGCTGGGTGACGAGCGAGTACGGACCGATCGAGCGGGCGTGGATCTTGTCATCGACCAGGTGGTTGAGCTTGATCATGTACATGTAGCCCACGGTCACCTTGCGGTCGAACGGCTCACCGGTACGTCCGTCGTAGAGGACGGACTGACCGGACGGGTCGAGACCCGCCTTCATGAGCATTCCTGCCACGTCAGGTTCGTGCGCACCGTCGAAGACCGGCGTTGCGATCGAAACGCCACGCTTCGCCTCTTCGGCCAGACGGACGATCGACTCGTCGTCGAACTTCTCAACCTGCTCCGGATTGGTGCCCGAGGCGTAGACGTCCTCGATCTCCTTGCGCAGCGGCTTGATGTCGTTCGAGGCTTTGTACTCCTCGAGCATCTGGCCGATGCGCTTGCCCATACCGGCGCAAGCCCAGGCAAGGTGCGTCTCGAGGATCTGGCCGACGTTCATGCGCGACGGCACGCCGAGCGGGTTCAGCACCACGTCGACATGGGTACCGTCTTCCAGGAACGGCATGTCCTCGATCGGCAGGATGCGGGAAACCACACCCTTGTTGCCGTGACGGCCGGCCATCTTGTCGCCCGGCTGGATCTTGCGCTTCACGGCCACGAAGACCTTGACCATCTTCATGACGCCCGGAGGCATTTCGTCACCGCGCTGGACCTTCTCGACCTTGTCCATGAAGCGCTGTTCGAGGCGCGACTTGGATTCGTCGTACTGAGCGCGCAGGGCTTCGATCTCGCCCTGAACCTTCTCGTCCTCGACGGCGAACATCCACCACTGCGAACGCGGATATTCCGAAACGACCTCGTTGGAGAGCGTGACGCCCTTCTTGAAGCCCTTCGGGCCGGCAATCGACATCTGGCCACGCAGCATGTCCATCAGGCGGCCATAGACGTTGCGGTCCAAGATCGCCTGCTCGTCATCGCGGTCCTTGGCGAGGCGTTCGATTTCCTCGCGCTCGATCGCCATCGCGCGCTCGTCCTTCTCAACGCCGTGGCGGTTGAAGACGCGGACTTCGACGACGGTACCGAAGGTGCCCGGCGGCATGCGCATGGAGGTGTCGCGGACGTCGGAGGCCTTTTCACCGAAGATGGCGCGGAGGAGCTTTTCTTCCGGCGTCATCGGGCTTTCGCCCTTCGGGGTGATCTTGCCGACCAGGATGTCACCCGGCTGCACTTCCGCACCGATATAAACGATACCGGCTTCGTCCAGGTTCTTCAGCGCTTCTTCCGAAACGTTCGGAATGTCGCGCGTGATTTCTTCCGGGCCGAGCTTGGTGTCGCGAGCCATGACTTCGAACTCCTCGATGTGGATCGAGGTGAAGACGTCGTCGGACACGATGCGCTCGGAGAGCAGGATCGAGTCTTCGTAGTTGTAGCCGTTCCACGGCATGAACGCGACGAGCGCGTTGCGGCCGAGAGCGAGGTCACCGAGATCGGTCGACGGACCGTCCGCGATGATGTCACCCTTGTTGATCACGTCACCTACCGAAACCAGCGGGCGCTGGTTGATGCAGGTGTTCTGGTTCGAACGCTGGAACTTCATCAGCCGGTAGATATCGACGCCCGACTTGGACGGATCGAGATCTTCCGTGGCGCGGATAACGATACGGGTCGCGTCGACCTGGTCGACCACACCGCCGCGGCGGGCGGCGATGGCGGCGCCGGAGTCACGGGCAACCACAGGCTCCATACCGGTACCGACGAATGGAGCCTCGGCGCGTACCAGCGGCACGGCCTGACGCTGCATGTTCGAGCCCATGAGAGCGCGGTTGGCGTCGTCGTTTTCCAGGAACGGGATCAGCGCCGCGGCAACCGAGACGACCTGCTTCGGCGAAACGTCCATCAGGTTGATGGTATCGCGCGGAGCAAGCATAACTTCGCCGGCGTGACGGCAAACGACGAATTCTTCAGTGAATTCACCGTTTTCCAGCGGCGAGTTAGCCTGGGCAACGTAGTACTTCGCCTCCTCCATAGCGGAGAGGTAGATCACCTCGTCGGTGACCTTACCGTCAACGATCTTGCGGTACGGAGATTCAATGAAGCCGTACTTGTTGACGCGGGCGAAGGTCGCGAGCGAGTTGATCAGACCGATGTTCGGACCTTCCGGAGTCTCGATCGGGCAAATACGACCGTAGTGGGTCGGATGCACGTCGCGGACTTCGAAGCCGGCACGCTCGCGGGTCAGACCACCCGGGCCAAGGGCCGAAAGGCGGCGCTTGTGAGTGATTTCCGAGAGCGGGTTCACCTGGTCCATGAACTGCGACAGCTGCGAGGAGCCGAAGAATTCGCGGACGGCGGCGGCGGCCGGCTTGGCGTTGATCAGGTCCTGCGGCATGACGGTGTCGATCTCGATCGACGACATGCGCTCCTTGATGGCGCGCTCCATGCGCAGCAGACCCAGACGATACTGGTTCTCCATGAGTTCGCCGACCGAACGCACACGGCGGTTGCCGAGGTTGTCGATGTCGTCGATCTCACCCTTGCCGTCGCGAAGCTCGACCAGCATCTTGACCACGGCAAGGATGTCTTCCTTGCGCAGGACACGGACGGTGTCTTCGACGTCGAGGTCGAGACGCATGTTCATCTTGACGCGACCAACGGCCGACAGGTCGTAGCGCTCGGCATCGAAGAACAGCGACTGGAACATGGCTTCAGCCGATTCCATGGTCGGCGGCTCACCCGGACGCATGACGCGGTAGATGTCGAACAGGGCGTCCTGACGGTTCTCGTTCTTGTCGGCAGCCAGCGTGTTGCGGATGTAGGCGCCGACATTGATGTGGTCGATGCCGAGGATCGGGATCTCGTCGATACCGGCTTCCAGCAGCCCCGGAAGCGACTTCTCGTCGATCTCATCACCGGCTTCCATGTAGATCTCACCGGTCGCCATGTTGACCATGTCCTCGGCCAGGTAGGAGCCGTAGAGATCTTCGTCGGTGGCCTTGAGGGCCTTCAGGCCCTTTTCGGAGAGCTGACGCAGCAGACGCGGGGTCAGCTTCTTGCCGGCCTCGACCACCACTTCGCCGGTGTCGGCGTCGATCATGTCGGAGATGGCCTTCGCACCCTTCAGGGTTTCCGGGTTGAAGGGAATGCGCCAGCCGTCGCCGTCACGCTGGTAGATCGACTTCGAGTAGAAGGTCGACAGGATTTCCTCGCCGTCCATGCCGAGGGCCATCAGCAGCGACGTCACCGGAATCTTACGGCGGCGGTCGATACGGGCATGGACGATGTCCTTGGCGTCGAACTCGATGTCGAGCCAGGAACCGCGATAGGGGATCACGCGGGCAGCGAAGAGCAGCTTGCCGGACGAATGGCTCTTGCCCTTGTCATGGTCGAAGAAAACACCCGGCGAACGGTGCATCTGCGAGACGATGACGCGCTCGGTACCGTTGACGATGAAGGTACCGTTGTTGGTCATCAGAGGCATGTCGCCCATGTAGACCGACTGCTCCTTGATGTCCTTGATCGAACGGGCACCGGTATCCTCATCGATATCGAACACGATGAGGCGCAGCGTCACCTTGAGCGGCGCTGCATAGGTGAGATCGCGCTGGCGGCATTCGTCGACGTCGAACTTCGGCGGCTCGAATTCGTAGGACACGAATTCCAGCATCGACGCACCGGAGAAGTCGGTGATCGGGAAGACGGACTTGAACACGGCTTGCAGCCCCTCGTCGGGACGGCCGCCCTTCGGCTCGTCAACCATGAGGAACTGATCATAGGATGCCTTCTGAACCTCAATGAGGTTCGGCATCTCTGCGACTTCTGGGATTTTTCCGAAAAACTTGCGTACGCGCCTACGACCATTAAACGAAAGGGTCTGAGCCATCGTCGCTCCTTGTCAATTTGCAACCGGGCCTGCAACGGACGGAACCTGCTGGCCAGGCGGCTCCGTCGAACATGGATTGTTCAATCTCGTCCTGTCATCACGGGTGGCCGGCCGGATTGCCGGGAACCTGCGAGAAGGACCATCCTCTTGAAGAACCCATTACCCAAAGGCCGTTTCACCGGCCTTTGGGTAATGATTTCCAGAGAAATGACGGAGGGGAGAAGGCAAAGCGCCCTCTCCCACCCGAAATTTCAAATTACTTGAGCTCGACCTTGGCGCCGGCTTCTTCGAGCTTCTTCTTGAGCTCTTCAGCTTCAGCCTTCGAGACACCTTCCTTGACCGGCTTCGGAGCGCCTTCGACCAGGTCCTTGGCTTCCTTGAGGCCGAGGCCGGTGATGCCGCGAACTTCCTTGATGACGTTGATCTTGTTGGCGCCAGCGTCAGCGAGGATAACGTCGAATTCGGTCTTTTCTTCAGCAGCCGGGGCAGCGCCGCCAGCAGCACCGCCGGCAACGGCAGCAACAGCTACCGGAGCAGCAGCCGAAACGCCCCACTTTTCTTCCAGAAGCTTAGCAAGTTCAGCAGCTTCCAGGACGGTCAGCGAGGAGAGGTCTTCTACGATCTTAGCGAGATCAGCCATTTTACTAGTTCCTTTTGTGTTCGGTTCGAACTGGTTTGGTTGTTACAGCGAAAAACCGCCTCAAGCGGCTTCGTCCTTCTTTGCGTAGGCCGCGAAAACGCGGGCAAGCTGGCTTGCCGGGGCCTGTACGACACCTGCGACCTTGGTTGCCGGAGCCTGAAGGAGGCCCAGCAGCTTGGCGCGCAGTTCGTCCAGCGAAGGCAGGGTCGCAAGCGACTTGACGCCTTCCGCGTTCAGCGTGGTCGAACCCATGGCGCCACCGAGAACAACGAGCTTGTCGTTGGTCTTGGCGAACTCCATGACGACCTTCGGAGCCGTGACCGGATCATTGCTGTATGCGATCAGCGTCTGACCCTTGAAGAGATTGGACATCCCTTCCGACTCCGTGCCCTGAAGAGCGATCTTGGCCAGGCGGTTCTTCGCGACTTTGACGGTGCCGCCAGCAGCGCGCATCTTCGAACGGAAGTCGTTCATCTGCGCAACGGTGACACCAGCATAGTGGGCCACGACAACCGAACCGGAAGCCTTGAAGACTTCGTTCAGTTCCGTGACGAATTCGCGTTTTTCCGCTCTTTCCACTGTCTGTCTCCAGTTGGCAGGACCAAACTCCTGGCCCTGCCGGGTTGCCTTTTGCCTCCGGGGATCCGCATTCATCAGATCCCAAGCGGCGCTTGAGGATCCTGTCCCCTCGCACTGGAACCGAAGCCCCAGGCACAAGGCACACTAGGCTCGAACCGAACATCAACACGTCGTCAGACGTTTCGAAAATCGGGTCTTACCCGTCTCATGCAGGAAAGAATTAAGGCCCTTTGGCCACCTGCAATCTCGGACAGGAAGTCCGGGTTTGAAACCGGACATTCCCGGCCCCTAAGGACCGGGAATTCTTTTACATCGGGCGCGAGCCCGAAAAATCAAATCAGGCCGTGACCGAGGCCGGGTCGACCTTCACGCCGACGCCCATGGTCGAGGAAATGGCGACGCGCTTGACATAGTTGCCCTTCGCGCCCGCCGGCTTGGCCTTGATAACCGCATCGGCGAAAGCCTTGATGTTCTCCTCGATCGCCTTGGCGTCGAACGAAGCCTTGCCGACGCCGGCGTGGACGATACCAGCCTTCTCGACGCGGAACTCGACGGCACCGCCCTTGGAGGCCTTGACAGCTGCGGCAACGTCCATGGTGACGGTGCCGACCTTCGGGTTCGGCATCATGCCACGGGGACCGAGAACCTTACCGAGACGACCAACGAGCGGCATCATGTCCGGGGTGGCGATGCAGCGATCGAAGTCGATCTTGCCGCCCTGGACGATTTCGACCAGCTCTTCCGCGCCGACGAGGTCAGCACCGGCAGCCTTGGCTTCGTCAGCCTTGGCGCCACGGGCGAAGACGGCGACGCGAACGTCGCGGCCGGTGCCGTTCGGCAGGGTGACCACGCCGCGGACCATCTGGTCGGCGTGACGCGGATCGACGCCGAGGTTCATGGCGATCTCGATGGTTTCATCGAACTTCGCTGTGGCGCGTTCCTTGACGAGCTTGACCGCATCGGAAAGGGCGACCAGCTTGGTCGGATCGACACCTTCACGGATCTTCTGAAGACGCTTTGCAAGCTTAGCCATGATCAACCTACCACTTCCAGGCCCATGGCGCGGGCGGAGCCCTCGATCATGGCCATTGCGCCTTCGATATCGGCTGCATTCAGATCCTTCATCTTGGCTTCGGCGATCGACTTGACCTGAGCCTTGGTGATGGAGCCTGCCTTCGCGCCCTTGCCCGGCGTCTTGGAGCCGGACTTGATCTTCGCTTCCTTCTTGAGGAAGTAGGAGACCGGCGGCTGCTTCATCTGAAAGGTGAAGGACTTGTCCTGGTAATAGGTGATGACGACCGGGATCGGCATACCCTTTTCCATTTCCTGCGTAGCGGCATTGAACGCCTTGCAGAATTCCATGATGTTAATGCCACGCTGACCAAGAGCGGGACCGATCGGCGGCGACGGGTTCGCCGCACCTGCCGGTACCTGCAGCTTGAGCTGGCCTGCAACTTTCTTAGCCATTTCTCTCTCTGCCTTTCACTGAAGACCGGTTACCCGGTCCGTTTCTGCCGGACATGTCCGGCGGCTGCGGTTGCGTGGTACGCCTGCACGACCCGGCTTCAGGCCGCCAATCTCCCACGCGGTTCGGGAAGTCACCTTCCCTTTCCGATCAGACCTTTTCGACCTGACCGTATTCCAGCTCGACCGGGGTCGCGCGACCAAAGATCGAAACCTCGACCTTGAGGCGCGAGCGCTCCTCGTCGACATCCTGAACAACACCATTGAACGAGGCAAACGGACCGTCGGAAACGCGAACCTGCTCGCCGATCTCAAACGAGACCGAGGACTTCGGCCGCTCAACACCCTCCTGAACCTGACCAAGGATGCGCTCAGCCTCAAAGTCCGGGATCGGAACAGGCTTGTTGTCGGACCCCAGGAAGCCCGTCACCTTCGGCGTGTTCTTGATGAGGTGATAGGCCTCGTCCGTCAGATTGGCACGCACCAGCACGTAGCCAGGGAAAAACTTGCGCTCGCTGTCGACCTTGCGGCCGCGACGGACCTCAACGACCTTTTCGGTCGGAACGAGAATCTTCTCGAACAGATGGCTCAAGCCCTTCTGGCGAGCCTTGTTCTCGATGTCTTCCGCGACCTTCTTCTCGAAATTCGAATACGCGTGGACGATATACCAACGTGCAGCCATGTTCGTCTCCGCAGAATTAGTTGCCAACACTCAGTACGAAACTGATGAGCCAGCCAATCAGCTGGTCAGCGGCAAAGAAAAACAGGGCAGCAAAAATAACCATGGCAAGAACCATGGCCGTCGAGATCATCGTCTCGCGGCGCGACGGCCACGTTACTTTCGACGTCTCGGAGCGAACCTGCTGCAGAAACGTGAATGGATTTGCCTTGGATGCCATATAATTTTTGCTCACGCAATTACGGCGCGTAAAGCCAACCCTGTCAGCCCCACGCACCGCGTGTCTGTTTTTGGCCTACATAACGATCTGCGACCGGTTCCACAAGAGGGAAATCGACCCCAGATCCACTTTTCCCTCTCACCACGCCACGATCGGCCGATAACGGGGAGATGGCAGGGGCAGAGGGGCTCGAACCCCCGACCTGCGGTTTTGGAGACCGCCGCTCTACCAACTGAGCTATACCCCTAGTCGTCTCGACCCCAAGGGGACGAGAACGAGCGCGTTATTATTCAGTTTGAACGGGAATGACAAGCACATTCACGTTCGTTCCGGAATTTTCTTCGGATGGTTCCATCCCCCTCCAAGCCGGAGGCCCTGCCCTCAAACCTTCACGTATTTCCGCCAGTTATGCTCCTCCCGAAAACCGAGCACCTCGCGGATCTTGCGGTTTGGGATAAGCGCCTCGTCCGGCCCCATCTCCCGCCTGAACGGAACGCCGGGAAAGAAGCGCTCGGCCAGCTGCTTCGGGGACAGATTGGCCGTAACGGTATCGTTCGTAGCATTGAAGACCTGAAAACCGAGACCTGATTTTTTCCAGGCAGAGATGAACGATCTGGCCGAGGTCACGGGCGTCGATATAGCACCAGGCGTTGCGCAGACGCGCTTCCGGTCGCGCGACGAAATCCGGAAACCGGTCGTATTCGTGCGGCTCTATGACATTGCCGATTCGCAGCGCATAGATGTCGGCACCGGTGCGCTCGGCGAAGGCGCGCGCTGTACTCTCGTTCACCACCTTGGAAAGACCGTAGCTGTCCATCGGGTTGACGTCGTAATCCTCATCGAAGGGCAGATGATGCGGATCGCGATGGCCCTCGGCGAAGCAGATGCCATAGGTCGTTTCGCTGGAGGCGATGACGATCTTGCGGATGCCGAGCTTCACCGCCGCCTCGATCACGTTATAGGTGCCCATAACGTTTGCCTGAAACGTCACATTGTCTGGGCGGATCAGTATCCGCGGCACGGCGGCGAAATGGACCACCGCGTCGAAAGGCTGAACGCCCCGGCCATGCTCGAGGTCGGAAAAATCCGTATGCATGGAGAACGCGTTGAACACCTGTCCGGAATCGGTGATGTCCACCGTCAGATTGGTGACGCCCGGAAGGTCGAGCGGCACAAGGTCGAGATTGTGGACCTGATAGCCGGCTTTCAACAACCAGGCGACAGCGTGCTTCCCGGCTTTGCCGGAGCCACCGGTGAACAAAATGCGCTTCGTCATGAAGATCCTCCCGAAACCTATGCCTTGAACATATCCGCTGAGCGGACGGTCACCTGAATCGCCGTATCACGAATCGCAAGCGGCCGCGCGTGGCGAACCGCCCATGGGCGTAGTCGCGGCTGGAATTTTCGTCAAAAGCAGCGGAATCCGGTTATATCCCGATCCGGAAAGAGGACGGACGGAAGCGTTACCAGGTGCGCCGATACCGCGCATCGAAGATCGGCTTGACCTCGCGAAGTGGCCGATCGAACGACACACCGATCCTCAGCGTCTCACCGAACCTGCGTGTAAGGCCGACGGAGGCTTCGGGTCTATCCAGGTTCGCACCATAAAAAGCTCGCGTTGAGAGCGTGGCACTGAACCGCTCCAGATCGAGTTCGATCGCCTGGCTTGCCGTGAAGTCCGAGGCTCCCCCCTCACCCGCCCGCGCTGTCAGGACGCGGCTGCCGCGCAACTCGTAGCTTGGGCCCATGGCCCAGATACGGCTGTCGTGTAACTCCAGCACGCTGGATCTGGCGCGAGCATCGAGCTGCATCTCCAGACGGGCAAGACGGCCATACTCCATGGCACCAGGGTGCGTTAAGCGCATCGACGCCGCCAGGCCGAGCGGGACGGCAGCCGGATCGAACCCACCATCCTTGCTACCCGCAATCGTGGTACGGGCGGTCAGCGTCGGATCGAAGCGCACCGGTACGGCCAGTCCCGCGCTGAAGTTGGCGGCATTTTCTCCGCTCTTCGAAGCGCTCCATAGCACCAGCCCCTGATCAGCCGAAGCTGGAATGGAAAAGATCGCGGACAAAGGCAGCCCGCAGAGCACGATCAAAGTCGCTCTCGATACCACAGCCATATCGGAAACCGTCGTCAAATTGCCAGATGTGCGCCATCAAAACTCGCGCACGGTGACCAACGGAGAAACTTGTAACGGTTAACCGGCATTCCGCCCATTGCTAAATTTCGCACTACAGCATGTTCGAATGGTGCGTTCAGGGAAAAATGCCCCGTACTCAAAGACTTACGGGCAAAAATAAAAGCCCCGCCGTTGCCGGCGGGGCTTTCTTCCTTCCCTTACGGGAGAGAATTACTCGATGATGGAGGCGACGGTGCCGGCGCCGCGTGCAAATCGCGCTCGCGCGCCATTTGCACATCTTAGTCCGTCGGCAGCTTTCGGCCTCTTGCTCGATTATTCAATAATCGATGCGACGATGCCGGCGCCGACGGTGCGGCCGCCTTCGCGGATCGCGAAGCGCAGCTTTTCTTCCATCGCGATCGGAACGATCAGCTCGACGTCAACCGTGACGTTGTCGCCCGGCATGACCATTTCC
>Ga0065721_10004831_pt1 | contig 20091 bp, 18 predicted proteins | sample Mesricmetagenome_FD_59108 | JGI IMG/M metagenome (GOLD analysis project Ga0065721, IMG submission 59108) | Mesophilic microbial community from rice straw/compost enrichment Sample: eDNA_1 v2 (version 2) | ecosystem: Engineered > Solid waste > Grass > Composting > Bioreactor | place: USA: Davis... | reverse complement strand
GGGATCGTCGACCGTCGTCTCGAGCCACAGGCTCGGCGCCCAGCCGGCCTCGCGCTCGGCCGCCTCGACGGCGGCGCGCAACTCGTCGACATCCACCTTCACGGGGTTGAAGACCACGGCCGCACGACGCGTGGCTGCAGGCGTCGCAGGCATGCGATGAGCGTAGACCAGCGGGTCGCGCGCCGCGGGGGCTTGATTCCGCGCCGAGAGGGCCTCAATAGGATGGGACGGTGATCGACCCGCAGCTCCTGCGTGAGAACCCCGACGTCGTCCGGCGCTCGCAGGAGGCGCGCGGCGTCTCCCCCGACACCGTGGATGCCGCCATCGCCGCCGACCAGGCGCGCCGCGCCGCCATCACGGCGTTCGAGACGGTGCGTGCCGAGCAGAACGCCTTCGGCAAGACCGTCGCCGCCGCGCCGAAGGAGGAGAAGGCCGCGCTCGTCGCGCAGGCCCAGGACCTCGCGGCGCAGGTGAAGGCCGCGCAGTCCGCCGTCGCCGAGGCGGAGGCGCGCTTCGACGAGATCGTCGGCGGCATCCAGAACGTCGTGCTCGACGGGGTGCCCGCGGGCGGCGAGGACGACTTCGTGGTGCTGCGTGAGGTCGGCACGCCGCGGGAGTTCGACCCCGCGCAGTTCCCCGACGGCCCGCGCGACCACCTCGCGATCGGCGAGCTGCTCGGCGCGATCGACATGGAGCGCGGGGCGAAGGTCTCGGGCGCCCGGTTCTACTTCCTCAAGGGCGTCGGCGCCCGGCTCGAGCTCGCGCTCATCCAGATGGGTCTCGACCGCGCGCTCGCCGCGGGCTTCGAACCGCTCATCACGCCCACGCTCGTGCGCCCCGACATCATGGCGGGCACCGGCTTCCTCGGCGCCCACGCCGACGAGATCTACTACCTCGAGCGCGACGACCTCTACCTCACCGGCACGAGCGAGGTCGCGCTCGCCGGCTACCACAAGGACGAGATCATCGACGTCTCGTCGCCGATCCGCTACGCCGGGATCTCGACCTGCTACCGCCGCGAGGCGGGGTCGGGCGGCAAGGACACCCGCGGCATCATCCGCGTGCACCAGTTCCAAAAGCTCGAGATGTTCGTCTACTGCGACCCCGCCGACGCCGAGGCGCAGCACGACGCGCTCCTGGCGATGGAGGAGGGGATGCTGCGCGACCTCGGCCTCGCCTACCGCGTCATCGACGTCGCCGCCGGCGACCTCGGCTCGAGCGCGGCCCGCAAGTTCGACACCGAGGCGTGGGTGCCCACGCAGGGCGCCTACCGCGAGCTCACGTCGACGTCGAACTGCACGACCTACCAGGCGCGCCGCCTCGACATCCGCTATCGCGCCGAGGAGGGCGGCAAGACCGCGCCCGTCGCGACGCTCAACGGCACCCTCGCGACGACGCGCTGGATCGTCGCGATCCTCGAGACCCACCAGCGCCCCGACGGCTCCGTCGTCGTGCCCGGGGCGCTGCGCCCCTACCTGGGCGGCCTCGAGGTGCTGGAGCCGAAGTGAGCGCCGTCTCTCCCGAGGACCGCTGGCTCGTCGCGCTGGACGTCGACGGCACGATCCTCCAGGAGGACGGCACGCTCACCGCGGCGACGGTCGAGGCCATCCGGGCGGTGCGCGACCAGGGCCACGAGGTCATGCTCGCGACGGGGCGCTCGATGTCGATGACGCTCCCCGTCATGGAGCGGCTCGGGCTCGTCTCCGACTACGTCGTGTGCGCGAACGGCGCGCTCGTGCTGCGCCGTGACCCGAACGCGCCGATGGGCTACTCGCGCCATCACGTCGAGGTGTTCGACCCGACCGAGGTGCTCGAGACGATCCGCGAACACCTCGGCGAGGCGTCGTACGCCGTCGAGGATGCCACCGGCCTGTTCCGCTACACCGGGCACTTCCCCGAGGGCGCGCTCGGCGTCTCGAGCGACCGGGTCGAGTTCGACGAGCTCCTGCACACGCCGGCGACGCGTGTCGTCGTGCTCTCCCCCGGGCACGCCATCGACGACTTCCTCGAGGTCGTCGAGCGGATGGGGTTGCACAAGGTCACCTACAACGTCGGCTGGACCGCGTGGCTCGACATCGCGCCGGACGGCGTCAACAAGGCGACCGGGCTGGAGCGCGTGCGCACGGCCCTCGACGTGCCGGCATCCCGGGTGTTCACGGCGGGCGACGGCCGCAACGACATCGACATGCTCGCCTGGACCGCGGCGGGCGGCGGGATCGCCGTCGCGATGGGGCAGGCGCCCGAGGAGGTCGTCGCCGCCGCGACCGAGGTGACGGGCACCGACCTCGACGACGGACTCGCCGCAGCGCTCACACGCCACTTCCAGGGTTGACGCGCTCCGGTTCCGTTAGCATCGGGAATCGGATTCGCCAGGGAGGGCTGTCCGAGCGGCCGATGGAGCCAGTCTTGAAAACTGGTGGGCAGAAATGTCTCGTGGGTTCGAATCCCACGCCCTCCGCCGTTCCTTCCACCCGCAGAGGAAACGAGGTCACGCCGTGAGCGACGCGCGCCCGCGCCCCGCCGCCCAGGCACCCGCCGGAATCGCCCGGCACGGTCGGCTGACGCGCGCCCGCGCCTGGAAGTCGGTGCTCAAGATCTTCGCGAGCACGCTCGCCGTCGTCGCCGTGGCCGGATCCTCGGTCGCGGCGATCGCCGTGTGGCAGTTGCAGGACCAGATCGACACCGTCGTGATCGACTTCGACGCCGGCGGCGCGCCCGCGAGCATCGCGGAGTTCGACGGCGGCTTCAACATCCTCATCGTCGGCTCCGACACGCGTGAGGGCCAGGGCGAGCAGTTCGAGTACACGGGTGGCAACCTCAACGACGTCAACATGCTGCTGCATGTCGCCCAAGACCAGCGCAGCGCCGTGCTGGTGAGCATTCCGCGCGACATGGTCGTGCCGATGCCCCGGTGTGAGAACGGCGGGCCCGCGACGGGGCTCCCGATCAACGAGACCCTGTCGTACGGCGGACTCAACTGCACGGTCATGACGGTGCAGAATCTCACCGGGCTCGACATCCAGTTCGCCGGGATGATCACGTTCAACGGCGTCATCGCGATGTCGGATGCGGTGGGCGGTGTCGAGGTGTGCGCCACCGAACCCATCTACGACCCCTACACGGGGCTCGACATCGGCGCGGGGACGAGCACGCTGCATGGCGGCGAAGCGCTCGCGTTCCTCCGCTCGCGTCACGGCGTCGGCGACGGCAGCGACCTCGGCCGCATCAGCTCGCAGCAGGTGTTCCTCTCGTCGCTCGTGCGCAAGATCAAGAGCGACGGCACCCTCACGGATCTCGGCAAGCTCTACGGCATCGCACAGGCTGCGACGCAGAACATGACGCTCTCGGAGGGCTTCGCGCGCCTCGACACGCTCGTCTCGATCGCGCTCGTGCTCAAGAACATCCCGCTCGAGAACATCGCGATGGTGCAGTATCCGAGCCGCACGGGCGGCACCGGGATCTACACCGGCAAGGTGCAGCCGATCACGTCGACCGCGAAGGCGCTCTTCGACGCCATCAAGGCCGACCGCGCGATCGCGCTCGACGCCAACGCCGTCGGCGCCAACGGCGGGTCGACGCTCGACCCGAATGCCCCCGCGCCCGACCCGAACGCCACCCCCGACCCGACGGCGACGCCGGAGGAGCAGGGCCCCGAGGCCGTCGACATCCCGGGGCTCAAGGGTCAGACCGCGGCGATGTACACCTGCTCGGTCGCGAACTGAGACGGTGCGGTGCGCTCAGCGCGTGCCGCTAGGATGACTAGGCAGCATCCGGGAGACGTCGCATAGTCCGGTCGAGTGCACCACCCTGCTAAGGTGGAGTCCCCTCCGGGGGACCGAGGGTTCAAATCCCTCCGTCTCCGCAGACAAGACCCCTGGCTCGCCAGGGGTCTTCTGCATCGCGGCGCGTCCGCGGAGGCCCATAATGGCCGCATGGCGCGCGTCGCGAGCGAGTCCGACATCCCGGGCGCCGACCCCGGGCTGCCGCGCTCGCCGCTGCTCGAGCGCATCCGCGAGTCGGTCATCGGCGACGACCAGGTCATGCCCGGCCCGTTCGGCCCGCGGCGCGTGACCTACGCCGACTACACGGCGAGCGGGCGCTCGCTCACGTTCCTCGAGGACTTCATCCGCGCCGAGGTGCTGCCGCGCTACGCCAACACCCACACCGAGTCCTCGGGCACGGGGCTGCAGACGACGCGCCTGCGAGAGGACGCCCGCGACGCGATCCGCCGGGGCGTGGGCGGGGATGCCGACACGGTCGTGATCTTCACCGGCAGCGGGTCGACGGCGGCGATCGACAAGCTCGTCGGCATCCTGGGCATCCGCCTCCCCGCCGACCTCGACCGCCGGCACGGGCTGAGCGCGGGCATCCCGGCCGAGGAGCGCCCCGTCGTGTTCATCGGGCCGTTCGAGCATCACAGCAACGAGCTGCCGTGGCGGGAGTCGATCGCCGATGTCGTGACGATCCCCGAGGATGCCGACGGCCACGTCGACCTCGACGCCCTCGCGGAGGCGCTCCAGACGTATGCCGACCGGCCGCTCAAGATCGGGTCGTTCAGCGCCGCGAGCAACGTGACGGGCATCATCACCGACACCGCCGCCGTGACGCGGGTGCTGCACCAGCACGGCGCCCTCGCCTGCTGGGACTTCGCGGCCGCCGCCCCGTACGTCGAGATCGGGTTCGCGCACGGAGACTTCGACGCCGTGTTCCTCTCTCCGCACAAGTTCATCGGCGGTCCGGGCACCCCGGGCGTGCTCGTCGCGCACCGCCGCATCCTCACCAACTCGGTGCCCGACGTCGTCGGCGGCGGCACCGTCGCCTACGTCAACCAGTTCGAGCACCGCTACCTCGCCGACCCCGCGCACCGCGAGGAGGGCGGCACGCCGGCGATCATCGAGTCGATTCGCGCGGGCCTCGTCTTCCAGCTCAAGGAGGCCGTCGGCACGGCGACGATCCGGGCGATCGAGGACGACTTCCTGCGCCGTGCGATGACCGCGTGGCAGCGCCACCCGAACATCCACGTGCTCGGCAACCCCGACGCGGAGCGGCTGTCGATCCTGTCGTTCGTCGTGAAGCGCCCCGGGGGGCGGTACCTGCACCACAACGCCGTCGTCGCGATCCTCAACGACCTGTTCGGCATCCAGTCGCGCGGCGGCTGCTCGTGCGCGGGACCCTACGGGCACCGTCTGCTCGGCATCGACCTCGACCGCTCGCACGCCTACGAGCGCGAGATCGCGCGGGGGTGCGAGGGCATCAAGCCCGGATGGGTGCGCATCAACTTCAACTACTTCATCAGCGAGGCGGTGTTCCGCTACCTCGTGCAGGCGGTCGAACTCGTCGCCGAGCACGGTGGGCGACTCGTCCCGCACTACCGGTTCGACCTCGCGTCGGGGCTCTGGCGGCACGAGGACGGCCCCGTCGAGCCCCCGCTGCGTCTCACCGATGTCGGCTACGACGCCGAGGGCCGCTTCACCTACCCGCACCACGACGACCGCGCGGGCGAGGAGGTGCTCGAGCGCTACCTCGAGGAGGCCCGGGCGCTCGTCGCGTCGCTTCCGGATGCCGACGCGCTCCCGCAGGCGAGCGACGTCGCGCTCGGGGCCGACCTGGACCGGATCCGCTGGTTCGACCTGCCCGCCGTCTCGCTGCGCTGAGCGCCGCGGTCGCCGACGGCCGTCAGGCGGTGCGGGCGGCGACCTCGCGCGCCATCCGCTTCTCGAACCGCTCCCGACCCTTCGCGGCCTCGACCTCCCGGCTCTTGGGCGGCGCGGTCGTCACGAGGTCCTCGAGGAGGTGGCGCGTCACGTGCGCGATCTCGGCGACGGCGCGGTCGAACGCCTCCTGGTTGGCCTTCGACGGCTTCGTCGCCCCGCTGATCTTGCGCACGTACTGGAGCGCCGCGGCGTGCACCTCGTCGTCGGTCGCGGCGGGCTCGAAGTTGTGGAGCACGTGGATGTTCCGGCACATGCCGACGACCCTACGTCGCGTCGGGCGGAGACCTCCAGACCCGTCAGACTTCTTGTCGTGCGCATCGCGATCCTCGGGGCCGGGCTCCTCGTCGTCGGAGCCGTCGCGATCGCCACGGGCGTCCTGCCGCCCGACGACGCCCTCGCGGTCGCCGACCGGGTGTGGCCCGTGCTGCTGTTCGCCGTCGCGATCACGATCGTCGCCGAGCTCGCCGCCGAGGCCGGGGTCTTCACGGCCCTCGCCGAGCGGCTCGCCCGTGTCGGGTTCGGACGCGCGTGGCTGCTCTGGCTGCTCGTCGTCGTGCTCGCGGTGGTGTCGACGATCTTCCTGTCGCTCGACACGACCGCGGTGCTCCTCACGCCCGTCGTCGTCCTCGTCGCCCGGCACCACGGCCTGCCGGCGCTGCCGTTCGCGCTCACGACGGTGTGGCTCGCCAATACGGCGTCGCTCCTTCTTCCGGTGTCGAACCTCACCAACCTGCTCGCGCTGCACGCCCTCGGCTCGCCCGACCCGGCATCCTTCGCGGCCCTCATGATCGCCCCCGCGCTCGTCGCGGTCGTCGTCCCGTGTGTCGCGATCGCGGTGATCGCCCGCCGCTCCCTCGCGACGCGCTACGTCGCGGCCGCGATCGACCCCGTGCCCGACCGCGCGCTGTTCTGGGTCGCCGCGGCCGTGCTCGCCGCGCTCCTGCCGCTCCTGGTGTCGGGGATGCCGGTGTGGATCCCCGCGTGCGTCGCGGCGGTCGTACTCGCGGCGGCGTTCCTCGCGCGACGGCGGAGCGCGTTGCGCTGGCAGCTCGTGCCGTGGCAGATCGTCGTCTTCGCGAGCGGTCTCTTCCTCGTCGTCGAGGCCGCGCACGCCGTCGGCCTCACCACCGTGCTCGTCGACGTCGCCGGCTCGGGCGAGGACCCGGGCGCGCTCCTCCACCTCGCCTTCGCGGGCCTCGTCGGCGCGAACGCGATCGACAACCTCCCCGCCTACCTCGCGCTCGAACCCGTCGCGGGATCCCCCGTGCGGCTCGCGGCGCTCCTCGTCGGCGTCAACGCCGGGCCGCTCATCACGCCGTGGGCGTCGCTCGCCGTGCTGCTCTGGCACCGCCGGCTCGTCGCGCTCGGGGTGGAGCTGCGCTGGTCGCGCTACGTGCTGCTCGGCATCGTCGTCGCGCCGGTGACGGTCGCGCTCGCGACGCTGGCGTTGGCGGCCTCGCAGGGATGATAGAGTCTTCAGGTTGTCGGCTTGCGAAAGCCGCGACATGCGCCCGTAGCTCAATGGATAGAGCATCTGACTACGGATCAGAAGGTTAGGGGTTCGAGTCCCTTCGGGCGCACACTGGTTGAGACAGTCACGAAGGCCCCGGTTCGACGGAACCGGGGCCTTCGTCGTTCCCGGGTCCGTCGGCCGCGGCGACGAGTCGTCGCCCGAGCGCCGCGACCTCGGCGCGCAGCTCGGCGGGTTCCTCCACCACGAACGGCCGGTCGAGGCTCGCGAGGAGCGGCGGGATCCAGCCGAGACGCTCGGCCCGGAACCGCACCCGCACCCAGCCGTCGATGCTGTGGGGCCGTCGACTGTCGCCCGGGGGCAGTTCCTCGACGCTCGCGAGCCCGTCCGGCAGCGCGGCGAGCACGTGCTCCGCGGTCGCCTCGACGAGCACCGACACCGCGTGCCGCCACGGCGTCGCCCGCAGCGACGACCGCACGGCCTCGACGGGATCGAAACCCGGGGGAGCGGTGAACACCCCGTCCTGCGCGACGACCTCGCGCATCCGGTCGACACGGAGCGTGCGCACCTCGCCCGAGAGCGAGTCCGCTGCGCTCACGTACCACTGCCCGCCCCGCGCGACGAGGCCGTAGGGCAGCAGGATGCGGTGGCTGGCCCGGCCGTCGCGGTCCACGTAGCGCACGCGTAGCGGGGTGCCGGCGCCCGCCGCCTCCCCGACCGCGAGCAGGATCGCCGTGTCGGGGGCGACCTGCCGCGAGCCCGGCGGGTCGACCCGGGTGGCGCGGAGCAGCGCCTCGAAGCGGCGACGGGATGCCGACGGCAGCACGCGCAGGATCTTGGCGAGGGCGCTCGAGGCGGCGAGCTCTGCCGGCCCGACCGAGAGTCCGAGCAGCACGGCGAGCGCCTCGTCGTCGGTGAGCAGGAGCGGCGGGAGGCGGTAGCCGGTTGCGAGACGGTAGCCCCCGTAGCGCCCGCGCTCGGTCTCGACCGGGATGCCGATGTCGACGAGGTGCGCCGCGTAGCGCCGCACGGTGCGCGGATCGACCCCGAGCCGGGCGCTCAGTTCTCCGAGGCGGTGGGTGCCACCCGTCTGGAGGATCTCGAGCAGGGCGAGCACGCGCGCGAGGGGGCGAGGCATCCTCGATCATCTCGCACATGCGGGCGGATTGTGTCCGGTTTCCCTCCTAACCTCGCTCGCATGAACCTGGCATCCATTCGCATCTTCACCGACGACGTCGCGCGCCTCGTGGCGTTCTACGAACTCCTCACCGGCGTGAGCGCCCGCTGGGCGAACCCCGTCTTCGCCACCCTCCCCGTCGGCTCGGCCGAGCTCGCGATCGCGGGCCTCGAGACCCTCGCCCTCGGCGGGACGCCCGACGCCGCCGAGCCCCGCGCCAACCGGTCCGTCGTCGTCGAGCTCGCCGTCGACGACGTCGACCGAGAGTTCGCGCGCCTCCGCGAAGCCGGAGTGACCGACTTCGTCCTCGAGCCGACGACGATGCCGTGGGGCAACCGCTCGCTCCTGCTGCGCGACCCCGACGGCACGCTCGTCAACCTGTTCCGACGGCCCGACGCCGCGTGAGGCGACGACGGCCGACGAGAGCTCGCGCCTCGCCGGCCGTCGTTCCCGGGATCAGGCGGCGGGCGTCACGTCGAACGTCCAGGTGACGCCGAACTTGTCGGTGAGCATCCCGAAGCCGGCCGACCACTCCGACGCCGCGAGCGGTTCGACGATCGTCGCACCCTCGAGGAGGCGCTCCCAGTTCGCGGTCGCCTCCTCGAGCGTCGGGCTCGACAGGGCGACGAAGAACGCCTGCTCGGTGATCGTGACGCCGTTCTCGCGACGGGTCGCGCCGCCGTGGAGCGAGGTCGTGGCGCCCGGGATGTCGTAGGCCATCACGCGGAACCCGCCCGCCGCGGCGAGCCCCCACACGACGCGGTCGGCGCCGGGGAGCTCGGCGGGCATCCCGAACTCGGCATAGGTGCGCACGATCGCCTGACCGCCGAACGCGGCGGCGTAGAACTCGAGCGCGGCGCGCGCCTGTCCGGCGAAGTTGAGGTGGATGACGGGCGAGGTGGTCATGGGATCTCCTGTTCTCGGCGCCCGCGTCTCGAGCGCCGGGAGCACTCTCGCGGCAGTAGCGGTCAGGGAGTGTCCGCTATTGGTGCGACGATGTCGCCATGCCGACCACCGACTCCGCTTCGGCCTCGCGACGGCTCCTCGCGCTCCTGTCGCTCCTGCAGGCGCGGCGCGACTGGCCGGCGCACGCGCTCGCCGACCGGCTCGGCGTGAGCGAGCGCACCGTGCGTCGCGACATCGACCGGCTGCGCGCGCTCGAGTACGTCGTCGAGGCGACGCGCGGCCCCGACGGCGGCTATCGCCTCGCGGCGGGCGAGCGGATGCCGCCCCTCCTCCTCGACGACGAGCAGGCCGTCGCGGTCGCCCTCGCCCTCCGCGCCGCCCCCGCGATCGGCGCGAACCTCGGCGAGGCTGCGGAGCGCGCGCTCGCGACCCTCGCCCGCCTCCTGCCGGCCCGCCTCGGCGCCCGGCTCTCCGCGCTCGACGTCGCGGCCGCCGCCCCTGCCCCCGCGCTCGACTCGACGGACGCCGACCCCGAGGTGCTCGCCCTCGTCGGAGCCGCGATCGCCGCCCGCGAGGAGCTGCGCTTCGAGTACCGGTCGCCCCGGGGTGCGCCCGCCGCCGACCCGGCCGAGGGTCCGCGGCGCGTCGAGCCGCACCACCTCGTGCTGCACGGCGGGCGCTGGTACCTCGTCGCCGTCGACCCCGGCCGCGAAGGCCCCGGCGGGTGGCGCATCCTGCGCGTCGACCGCATCGTGCCGCGCTCGCACACCGGGCGCCGCTTCGTGCCGCGCGCGGTCCCGGGCGGCGACGCTGTGCGCTTCGTCGCGGCGAGGTTCAAGGGCTCCGAAGAGGTCGACGCCTGGCCCTGCCGGGGGGAAGCGGTGGTGGCCGCGCCGCTGCGTCGCGTGGCGCCGTTCGTCGGCGACGGCGACGCGGAGGAGGTCGCCCCCGACCGCACGCGCGTGCGCATCGGGGCGTGGTCGTGGGCGGCGGTGGCGGCATCCCTCGCGCGCTTCGACGCCGAACTCGGCGCGGTCGAGCCGCGGGAGCTGAGGGACGCCTTCGCGGCGCTCGCCGAGCGTGCGGGCCGCGCGGCCGTCAACCCCTTCCCGGGTGGGACGAGCCGGGCGTAGCGTCACGGGCATGAGCGATCCGCGCACCCCCGACGGCCAGAACCCTGACGGCCAGAACTCGACCGGCAGCCAGTCCGGCGACGAGCCCGACTACACCCTCGTCGACTCGGGGCTCTCCGACGACATCGAGAACAGCCTCACCGGTCAAGGCACCTCCGACCGCGAGACGGCGGGCGACATCGCCGCGGAGGAGGAGTCGGCGGGAGGCGACGTCCCGAACGTCGATTAACCCTCTCCTCACCCGGTCGCTTCCTCGATAAATTGGGGGAGTGGACCCCGTAGCGCCCGCATCCGTCGACGTCGTGAGTCGCAACAACGTCACGGTGTCGGGCGTCGCCGGCGGGCGGCCGATCGTCTTCGCGCACGGCTTCGGCTGCAGCCAGGAGATGTGGCGCCACGTCGCGCCCGCGTTCGAGTCCGATCACCGCGTCGTGCTCTTCGACAACGTCGGCGCCGGCCGTTCCGACCTCTCGGCGTACCGAGCCGGCAAGTACGACTCGCTGCACGGCTACGCGACCGATCTGCTCGAGATCCTCGACGCGCTCGACCTGCGGGATGCCGTGATCGTCGGTCACTCCGTGAGCGCGATGGTCGCGGTGCTGGCCGCGAATCGCGACGCGTCGCGCATCGGATCGCTCGTGCTGCTCGGGCCGTCACCGCGCTACCTCGACGACGTCGGCTACACGGGCGGCTTCACGACGGAGGCGATCGAGGGGCTGCTCGACCAGCTCGACGCGAACTACATCCTCTGGTCGCGGTCGCTCGCGCCGGTCATCATGGGCAACCCCGAACGCGCCGAGCTCGGACAGGAGCTCACCGACAGCTTCTGCGCGACCGACCCCGAGATCGCCCGGCACTTCGCCCGCGTGACCTTCCTCTCCGACAACAGGCGCGACCTGCCGCTCGTCACCGTGCCGACCCTCGTCGTGCAGATGCGGGACGACGTCATCGCCCCGGAGTCGGTCGGCAGGTACGTGCACGCCGCCATCCCGGGCTCGCAGTACGTCGAGCTCCCGGTCGCCGGCCACGTGCCGCACCTCGCCGGTCCGGAGCACGTCGTCGCCGCCATCCGCGGGTTCGAGGGCTGAGGCATGCCGGAGCACGAGGATTTCGAGGAGCTCTACCACGACGCTCCGTTCGGCTACTTCACGACCCGGCTCGACGACCGCATCACGCGCGTCAACCGGCGGTTCCTCGAATGGACGGGCTACGACGAGGCCGACGTCGTCGGCCGGCGGTTCATCGACCTGCTCGACGCCGGCACGCAGCTGTTCTACGAGACGCGGCAGGTGCCCGTGCTGCACCTCGAGGGCGAGACGCGCGAGATCGTCCTCGGGCTGCGCCGCAAGGACGGCGCGGTCATGCCCATCCTGCTCAACTCGGTGCTCGTCCTCGGCGCCGACGGGAAGCCGCGGCTCGTGCGGTCGGCGATCTTCGACGCGACGACGCGCAGCCAGTACGAGCGCGACCTCGTGACGGAGCGCCGCGCCGCCGAGACGGCCGCCGCGCGCGTGCAGGTGCTGCAGAACGCGTCGCAGCGTTTCGCCGAGAGCGCGACCCAGGCGGAGGTCGCCGACGCGCTCAACACGATCGTCGGGGATGCCCTCGTGGCATCGGTCTCGTGCGTCGCGACGGTGAGCGACGCGGGCGACCTCGAGGTCATCGCGGGCGTCAACCCGCTCGAGGGCCTCTACGACCGCGCCGACCCGCGACCCGGACCCGACGCGCTGCGGCAGGGGGCGCCGCTCGTGTTCTCTAGCGTCGACGAGCTGGAGCAGCGCGGCTACCCGACGATCGCCGCGGCGATGCGCACCGCCCAGCTCGAGGGCCTCGCGTCGTTCCCGCTCCTGCGCGACCACGCGCCGTTCGGCGTCGTCGCCGCGTTCTTCGCCCGCCCGCGCGAGCTCGAGCCGGCGGCGATCGAGCTCGTCGAGGCGATCGCGCGGCAGGCCGCGCAGACGCTCGCCCGCATCCGGCTCCAGGAGGAGCTCGCGCACCTGGCGCTGCACGACCAGCTCACCGGCCTCGCCAACCGGGCCCTGTTGCGGGAGCACATCGAGTCCGCTCTCGCCGTGAGCGCTCGCACGACCCGCCCGATCGCCATGATGTTCCTCGACCTCGACGGGTTCAAGCCCATCAACGACCGTCTCGGGCACACGACGGGCGACGACGTGCTGCGCGAGGTCGCGTCGCGGCTGCGCGGCGTCGTGCGCGACTCCGACGTCATCGGCCGCTTCGGCGGCGACGAGTTCATCGTGCTGTGCCCCGACACGGGCGACGAGGATGCCGTGGCGATCGCCGAGCGGCTGCGCGAGGCCGTGCAGGAGCCGATGAGCTGGCTGCCCGCGGGGTTCGCGGTGTCGGCGAGCGTCGGCGTCGTCGTGCACCGCGGGGCGTCCGACGGCGGGGGTCGACCGACGAGCTGCTCGAGCTCGCGGATGCGGAGATGTACCGGGCCAAGAACGCCGGCCGCAACCGGGTGAGCATCGCCGGGCGCTGAGCCCGCCGCGGGCGACGCGGTCAGACGCTGACGGTCTCCTCGACGTGCTGCTGCGGCGTGTCGCGCTCGTATCCGGGACCGTCCGCGGGGATGCCGTGCTTGTCGAGGGCGCTCTCGACGATCGTGAGCCCCTCCATGCCGGGCAGCTTCGCGATGTGCGAGTCGATGTCGCGCACGATGCGGCGTCCCTCGGCGCCGCCGAAGAGCCGCCCCATGACGTGCTTGACCTCCGTCTCCGCCGAGATGCCGGATCCGACGGGGGCCCAGGCCTTGCGCAGCGCGAAGCGGGCGATGACCTGCGCCTTCTTGCTCTTCGCGAGGCGATCGCGGGCCTGGGTCGCATAGAACGCGACGTGCTTGGTCTCCTGCTGCGCGATCCGCTTGAGCAGCTCGGCGAGCACCGGGTGCTTCTCCTGCTTCGCCATGCGGTGGTAGGCGGCGTTCGCGCTCCACTCGTTCGCGGCGCCCCACGCCATGTGGACGGCGACGAAGTCGTTGCCGACGAGCCCGCCGAGGAGCGACTGCTTGATCGGGTCGAGGCGGTCCTTCCACCCGAGCTTCAGGCGCGTCGCCTTGAGCTCGTCGTAGTCGACCGTGATGCCGTGCTTGCCGAGCACGGCGGCGAGGGCCTCGCCGTGCCAGAACTCCTCGCGGTTCCACATCGTCATGAACGAGCCGATCTCGGGCTCCTTGTGCGAGGGGGTGGTGAGCAGATCGCGCAGGTAGCAGACGGTGTGGTACTCGACGTCGCACATGTAGCGCAGCACACGCAGGCTCTCCGGCGGCAGCGGGTCGGTCTCGAACGCCTCGAGGTCGAGGTCGGTCCAGGTCACCGGCGCGGAATTGGCGGTGTACCGGTCGATGTCGAACGCCACGGGTGCTCCCTCGGTCGGCCTACGGGTTCTGGGGGGTGTCGGCCGGGTTGGCGTCCATCAAAGCACGCTTCGGGGAGCGCATCCCCTTCTTCCAGTCGAGCACCGGCCAGCGGCGGCGCTGCGCCTCGGCGGCGAGTCGCGCGTCCGGGTTGACGGCGGTCGGATGCCCGACCATCTCGAGCCAGCCGAGGTCGGCGTGGCTGTCGCCGTAGCCGTAGGACGCCGAGAGGTCGGCGCCGTGCTCCTTCGCGTAGCGGGAGAGCCACGCCGCCCGCGACTCGTCGACGATCGGGGGTTTCGTGAGGTAGCCCGTGAGCACCCCGTCGCGCTCGTGCATCGTCGTCGCGACGACCTCGTCGAAGAGGTTCGCGAAGGGCGACGCGAGCAGACCGATCGAGCCCGAGACGAGCACCGTGCGGTGCCCGGCGGCCTTGTGGGCGCGGATGCGCTCGAGGGCCGCGGTGCTCGTGTGCCGACGCATCGTGTCGCCGTAGCCGCCCGCGACGATCTTCTCGAGGCGCGCCACCGGCATCCCCTCGTAGCGCCGCAGGAACGAGCGGATGAACTCGCCGCGGTTGCGCCGTTCGGCGCGCAGGTAACGCGGCACCGAGGCGAGGATGCGCGCCGCCTCCGCGGGCCACGCCGCCTTGCGGAAGCCGGCCGACCGCACCCAGAGGTACTGCTGCACGATGTTCGAGTCGACGACCGTGCCCTCCATGTCGAAGATCGCGAGCACGTCGCCGCGCGGCTCGAGCTCGGCGGGACGCGCGGGCGCGGCCGCGGCGCGCTCGGCCTGGCGGGCGCGCGAGAACGCCTTCGTGAGCGTCGTGATCGCGGGGAAGTGCACGTTCTGCAGGTAGTCGTCCCAGTCGATCGCCTGGATGTCGAAGCCCTTGTCGGCCTTCTCCTTCGCCGGCAGGGCGGCGTGCAGGGCGCGCAGGTTGGAGTCGTCGAAGATGAGCTCGGTCTCGACGTAGACGCGGTAGAGCGATACGAAGTTGCGCAGCGTCGCGAGGTCGGCGACGCCCTTCTGCAGTCTCGCGAGGGTCGCCTTCGAGGCCTTCGTCTGCGGCAGCACGCGCAGCGCGCGCTCGCCCGCCTTGACCCGGCGCTCGAGACGGGCGATGCCGCGCTCGACCTTCTCCGGCCCGGGGAACTTCCACACCGGCACCGGGATGGGCTTGCCGGAGCGGTCGGTGAGCGGGTTCTTCGTGAAGAACTCGTGCACGTTCTCGTACATCTGGTGGAACGGCACCGGGTTCGACTGTCCCGACGCGACGTGGAAGTACTCCGGTTCACCCTTCTTCGCGGGGTTGGTCGCGGCGGCGAGGATCGTGTTGACGACGTAGTCGACCGGGATGAGGTCGAGGATGCTGTCGGGCAGGCCCGGGAACTCGGGGAGCTGCCCCTTGCCGTAGGCCATGATGAGCGGGTCGGCGACCTTGAAGCCGTCGATCCAGCCCGGGTAGGGGTGCTTGAGGGCGCTCTCGATGATCGCCGGGCGCACGACCGACAGGCGGTGGTCGACGCCCCACAGCTCCTCGGCGGCGCGCTCCGAGAACGCCTTCGAGAGCGTGTAGACATCGGTCCAGCCGAGGCTCTGCGCGCGCGTGCGGCCGGCATCCACGAGCTCCTGGCGCACCCACGCGAGGCGCGCCTGCTCGCTCCAGCGCGCGACCGCCTGCGGGCCCTCCTTGCCGTGCTCCGCCTGGGCCTGCTTCATGAACTCGCGCAGCCGGTGCGGCTCGCGCGACTCGTTCTCGATGCGGCGTTGCGCGTCGAACGCCGACGCGTACTCGGCGCGCCAGTCGATGTCGTGCTTGAGACTCGTCTCGGGCGCGACGCCCTTGCGCAGGCCCTGCACGTAGCACGTGGAGACGTGCACGACGCGCGGGTCGCCGCCCGCCGCGCGGAGCGCCTCGTAGAGGTTGACGACGCCGCCGATGTTGGCCTCGAACGACTCGTTGATCGGGTCGTCGAAGGACACGCTCGCGGCGCTGTGGATGACGAGGTCGAGATCCTTCGGCAGCTTCAGCGGCGAGGTGAGGCCGCCCTCGACGACCTTGATGCGGTTCTTCACCGCGTCCTCGACGCCCTTCTCGCCGACCTTGTCGCGCCACGAGGCGAACACGGGCTTCTTGAGCAGGCCGCGCACGCGGTCCTCGGCGGTCGCGCCGCCCTTGACGCGCACGAGGATCGTCACGGTCGTGCCGGGATGGTCGCTCAGCAGTCGCTCGAGCACGGCCTGGCCGACGAACCCGGTCGCTCCGGTCAGGAAGACCTTCGCGGTGCCGAGGTCGGTGGTCGCCTTCTTGGGGGTCACGGAATCAGTCTCGCAGCCACGGTCGGCGCCACGGGACCGAGTCCCGGAAGCGCGGCGATGCGCGCGACGATGTCCGACGCGCGGGAGGAGCCCTCGGGGCCGCCGAAGACGATCGTCTCGAAGAAGGAGCGCTCCTCGGCGGGCCGCTCGGTCGCGCCCACCGGCCACGCCGTCTGCGCCACCGTCTTGAGGGTGAGGCGCCGGGCGCGGGGAGATTCGGCGAGGCGGCGCTGGGCCTCCTCGCCGAGGAACTCGATGTGCCGGTCCTTGATCTCGAGCACCATCGTCACGACGCCGCGCAGGGCCGACGCGAGCTCGCCGAGACGCTGGTAGGCGGCCGAGGTCACCCACTCGTCGACGAGCCCCATCGTCACGTGCGCCGCGACGAGCTTGGGGCCCGCGAGGTTGCCGACGATCGCGCGGGCGATCGGTCCGCGGCGGTCGGCGCGCTCGGCGCGCGACTTGCGAAGCATGCCGTCTGCGGCATCCGTCGGATGCCCGCTCACCTCGAGCACCGCTGTGAGGGCGTCGGCGATCCAGTACTTCTCGAACGCCCACGTCGTGAGGAACGCCGTGACCCGCGCATCCTTGTGCGTCGCCGTGACGAGGAGGTTGCGCATGCGGTGCATCGTCGAACTCTCGAGGTCGCGCAGCACGCGGATGAGCCGGGCGGCGTCGGCATCGACGGCGGAGGCGTCGATCGCGCTGAGATCCATCTCGCCGCGGTGACTGCCGCGCGCGGTGCGCGCGAACTCACGGACGTCGAAAGTCATCAGGGGGAACCCTCCGGTTCGGGGGCGGGGCGGCCCGAGCGCACCGCGGTACGTGCCTGACACGTATCGTATGGCACATGGGTATCGCTCTCGTCACGGGAGGCACGTCGGGCATCGGCGCCACCTTCGCCCGACAGCTCGCCGCGCAGGGCGAGGATCTCGTGCTCGTCGCCCGCGACGAGAAACGCCTCGAGGAGATGGCGCATGAACTTCGCGGCATGGGTCGCGAGGTCGAGGTGCTGCCCGCCGACCTCGCGAAGCGCGCCGACGTTCAGAGGGTCGTGGAACGCCTCGAGGACGCGACCCGCCCGATCGACATGCTCGTGAACAATGCCGGATTCGGCATGCATACGCGCGCCTCGGACGCCGACTCGGCGCCCCACGACCTCGCGTTCGAGGTCATGGTGCGCGCCGTGCGCGAACTCTCCGCCGCCGCCGCCCGCGGGATGCGCGCGCGCGGCCGGGGCCGCATCGTCAACGTCGCGAGCACGGCCGGCTACATCGCCATGTCCAGCGGCTACTCCGCGGTCAAGGCATGGGTCACCGTCTTCACCGAGGGACTCGCGAACGAGCTGCACGGCACCGGGGTCACCGTCACCGCCCTCCTGCCCGGCTGGGTGCACACCGAGTTCCACGACCGTGCCGGCATCTCCAAGCGCGGCATCCCGTCGTGGCTCTGGCTCGACGCCGACCGCCTGGTGCGCTCGGCGCTGCGCGACGCGGCGCGCGGCAAGGTCATCTCCATCCCCACGGCGCGCTACAAGCTGCTCATGGGACTCGTGCGGCACCTGCCGCGGTCGACGGTGCGCTGGGTGTCCCGAGCCATCTCCTCGAGCCGCAGCAGCAGTACTGTGGCCCAGTGAGCGACGGAGCCACCGGGAGCGGTAAGGGGAAGTCGATGTCCGCGAACACGGATCGCTACACGTCGCGGGGGCGTGCTGCGGCGCGCTTCGTCGCGCAGCGCGGCCTGCTCAAGTCGGTGGCCTGGTCGACCGTCAAGGTCGAGGTGCACGGTACCGAGAAGCTCAAGGGCGTCGGCAAGGCGTTCATCGCGATCGCCAACCACTCGAGCCACCTCGACGCCCCGCTCATCATGGGGTCGCTGCCGCGCAGGATGGCGCGCTACCTCGCCGCGGGCGCCGCGGCCGACTACTTCTTCGACGTGTGGTGGCGCCGCGGTCTCACCGGTCTGTTCTTCAACGCGTTCCCCGTCGACCGCTCGGGTGTCGACCCGCGCGGTATCAGCGCGAAGGAGTTGCTGAGCAAAGGCGTGCCGCTCCTGGTCTTCCCGGAGGGCACCCGCGCGAAGGACTACCGCAAGCTCGGCCACTTCAAGCCCGGCGCCGCCGCGCTCTCCGCCGCGACGGGCGTGCCGTGCGTGCCGATCGCGCTCGTCGGCGCCGGTCGCGCGCATCCGCGCGGCGGCAAGTGGCCCAAGCCCGGCCGCCTGCCGGTCGGCGTCGTCTACGGCGAGCCCATGTACGCTCGCGAGGGCGAGGCGCCGCCGGCGTTCATGGCCCGCATCAAGGCCGAGATCGAGCGCATGCTCGTCGAATACTCGCCGCGCATCCTCGGCGAGAACCCCTACTCCCCCGAAGGAGACGCGAAGTGACCGATGTGAAGCACATGAAGTGGTGGGGCTGGGGCGTCGACGGCGTCGGCTTCCACTGGGAGGACAAGCCCGGCTTCGCCCCCTTCGTGCTCAACGCGGTCGGCCTGGACCTCCACTCGGCCAAGCCCGTCTCGCCGCCCAGCTTCGACGACATCACGGTGCCGAAGTCGGTCGCGAGCGCGACGCTCCTGAAGACGCTCGGCGCGATCGTCGGCGCCGACGACGTGCGCACCGACGCGATGGAGCGCGTGGTGCACGTCTACGGAAAGAGCTTCCGCGACCTCGCCCGCATCCGCGCCAATGCCGTCAAGCGCTACCCCGACGTCGTCGTCTACCCGGACGACGAGGCCGAGGTGCAGCAGATCGTGGATGCCGCGGTCGCCGCCGACGCCGTGCTCATCCCGTTCGGCGGTGGCAGCAACATCGCCGGGTCGCTCGAACCGCGCGAGGGCGAGAAGCGGGCGATCATCTCGCTCGACCTCGGTCGTCTCAACAAGGTGCTCGACATCGACGAGGCGGCGGGCACCGCGCGCATCCAGGCGGGCGCCCTCGGCCCCGACCTCGAGGCGCAGCTGCAGGCGAAGGGCTGGACGATCGGCCACTTCCCCGACTCGTTCACCCACTCGACGATCGGCGGCTGGGTCGCGACGCGCTCGTCGGGCATGCAGTCCGACCGCTTCGGCGACATCTCGCAGATCGCCCGCGGCCTCCGCGTCGCGCGTCCGGGTGGCACCCTCGTCATCCGCTCGCTTCCGTCGACCTCGACCGGCCCGAGCGTGCGCGAGATGATCCTCGGCTCGGAGGGCCGCCTCGGCGTCATCACCGAGGTCACCGCGCAGATCCGCCGCAACGCGGAGGTTCGCGAGATCCAGGCGTACTTCTTCCCGACCTTCGCGGCGGGCCTCAAGGCCATGCAGGCGATCAGCGAGTCGGATGCCACCCCGTCGATCACGCGCATCTCCGACGAGCGCGAGACGGGCTTCTCGATGGCGACGAGCAAGGAGCGGAAGGGCGTGGACAAGCTCCTCGCCGGCACCGTCCTGCCGAAGCTCATGAAGGGCAAGGGCTGGGACCTGTCGAAGATCGCCCTCTCGTTCATCGGGTTCGAGGGCAGCAAGGCGGCGACGAAGTTCAGCAAGGGCATCGTCGACCGCATCGTCAAGGAGCACGGCGGCATGGGCGTCGGCACCGGCCCCGGGGTCCTGTACGACCAGAAGAAGTTCGACACCCCGTACCTGCGCGACTTCCTGCTCGACCGGGGCGCCGTGGGCGACGTCTCCGAGACGGCCGCGCCGTGGTCGAAGCTCCAGGCGGTCTACGACGGCACGATCGCCGCGGCGGAGAAGGCCTACGCCGAGCTCGGCATCAAGGGCTGGATCATGGCCCACCAGTCGCACTCGTACCACTCGGGCGCGTGCCTGTACTTCACGTTCGCGTTCGTCGGCCAGGACGACATCCTCGCCGAGTACGACTACGTGAAGTCGGCCATCCAGCAGTCGTTCATCGACAACGGCGCGACCCTCTCGCACCACCACGGCGTGGGCGTCGAGCACTCGCCGTGGATGGCGGAGGACATCTCGCCGAAGGGCGCCGAGGTCATGGCGGGG